>Ga0137372_10006610_pt1 | contig 11239 bp, 3 predicted proteins | sample SagtaG_6_FD_104911 | JGI IMG/M metagenome (GOLD analysis project Ga0137372, IMG submission 104911) | Vadose zone soil microbial communities from Sagehorn Ranch, Mendocino, California, USA - Sage1_R_60_16 metaG | ecosystem: Environmental > Terrestrial > Soil > Vadose zone | place: USA: California...
ACCATGAGCATCAACAGTTCGCGTACGCCATTGGGAACAAAAACGAGAATGAGCAGGAGCGCGAGAAGTGCGCCGACATTCCATTTTCCGTAGCAATGAAAATGAGTGGAGGGCGTCTCCGCGACGCGGCTTCTCGAGCAGGCAATCGTGTCTGCCACAAAAAAGATGACGAGCAGCACCCCGGTCGCGGTGAGCCATTGTGGCCAGCAATGGAGCGCCGCCCATAGAAACGGCACACCTTTCATGTAACCGAGAAAAAGTGGGGGACCGACAGGCAGGAGCGCACCGCCGAGATTGGCGACGATGAAGATGAAAAACGCGACGTGCATGGCGCTGCCACGGCCGCGGTTCATGTGCAGAAAGGGGCGGAGCAGAAGCATCGATGCGCCAATGGTGCCGATAAAATTTGCGAGGATGCTTCCGGCGAACAGGAACGCGACATTTGAAAGCGGCGAGGCGGGTCGCGGGATGTGCAAATGGATGGCGCCGGCAACAACAAAGAATGCGCCGACAACAACAATGAAGCTCGCGTATTCGCCCGCGGCATGCTGAACGCGGGCGACGCCGTGGAGGGCGAAGACGTAATAGCCGGAGGTGGTCGCGGCCAGGAGCGCACACAACTTTTGGTAATGCCGTTCCCAATGCTGTTTCAGAATGAGCGGGAAGATTGCGATAGAGAGGAGAAGAATTGCGAACGGTCCGAGCAATGCGGGATGCGGTTCGATAACGGCGACGTACATGGTGTTGCCTCAGGTCTAACTGCCGAGTGATTCGATTTTGGGTCAAGCAAAAGCAAGCGCTGCTAATGCCGGCCGAGCGCAATCGACCAGATCATTCCTTGCCAAATGTGTTAGATAAGCCCGCAATACCTTGCTTTCGACGATGGTAAATGATCGGCTTCAGCCTCGGAGTAACTGGTCTTCGGCCGGCCGCCTCGCGATTCTGTCCAGCGTTCTCTTTCTTTCGGGAATCAGTTCGCTGATTTTCGAAACACTCTGGTTGCGCCTGAGCGGTTTGACTTTTGGCAATTCGATTTGGTCCGCCGCCCTCATTCTTTCCAGTTTCATGGCGGGCATGGCGCTCGGGAATGCTTTCGCGGCTTCATCGCGCGTGCAACGGTGGCGGCCGCTGCAGCTTTACGCTTGTCTGGAACTGGTGATAGCGTTCCTGGGGTGCACCATTGTTTTCGGCCTCCCCTTGCTCGGGGAATGGCTGCGCCCGGTTTTTCAAACGCTTTGGAATTACCAATCGATCCTCCTCGGATTACGTTTTGTTCTCTCATTTTTAGTGCTGTTGCTGCCAGCAACGGCAATGGGATTAACCCTGCCGGTGTTGATCGAGGATTCCTTTTTGCAGAGCGCCGAATTTGGCCGCGCCATTGGCATCCTCTACGGTGTTAACACCCTCGGAGCGGTGACTGGTGCTCTGCTTGGCGAAGCTTACCTTATCGAGGCCTTTGGACTTCTGGGAACCGCGCTCATAGCCGGTGCGGCAACATCCGTTGCCGCAGCCACAGCCCTGCTGGTGGCCAGACGCGACGGCGCCGCTCCGCCGGCCGCGAAACCTCCGCTGCCGTTGCGTCTAAGCATCACCTATCGACCACCCTGGCGTTTACTTTTCGTCAGTTTCGTTACCGGCGGAATTCTCATCGGTCTGGAAGTGGTCTGGTTTAGATTCTTGCGTCTGTACGTCGCGTCGTCATCAACCGCTTTCTCGATCATGCTGGCGGTTGTCCTCGCCGGGATTGGCCTCGGCGGCGTGGTGTCCGGAACGATGTACTCCCGTCTGACGCGCTCGAATCTGTTGTTGCCTGTGCTGCTGCTCTGCGCTGCAATCCTAACACTCTTTTCCTACGAATTTTTTCCGGCCGAGATAGCTCAAACGACTACATCTATCTTCGACATCCGTTCCTGGCCACAAATCGTTCTGTTTTCCTTTGCCCTGATGTTCCCAGTCGCATTCATCTCGGGAATCATATTTCCGCTCATCGTCGCGCGCGTTCAGACCAGCGTGGGCGACAGAATGAACAGCACTGGTCTTACGACCCTGTTCAATACTAGCGGAGCCGCTCTTGGTCCGCTCCTGGCAAGCTTCGTCCTCTTACCCACTGTCGGCTTCCAGTGGAGCCTCTTGTTATCTGCTGCCAGTTATACTTTCTTGGCTATTTTCGTTAGCGAGCGAGGAAACTGGTCTTTCAAACGTCCGCTCGGAATCGCCACATTCACGCTGTTGGCCGCTTTCATTTTGATTACCGCGCTCTTTCCCTATGGTCGCGATCAGGTCCATTTCGCGCATGCGAGCCTGCCCTACGTAAGGGATGGCCGCGGAAATTTGATCGCACATGTGGTCAAAAAAGTGGAGGGCACCTCCGACACCTTGCAGTTGCTGCGTCGCGATCTTTTCGGCCAACCGTATTACTGCCGGCTCCTGACCAATGGGTTTTCGATGTCGGCCACACTCCCCCGCAGTCAGCGCTACATGAGGTTGTTCGCATATCTTCCGCTGGCGCTGCATCCGGAGTCAGAAGATGTGTTGCTTATTTGCTATGGCTGCGGTGTCACAGCGGACGCCTTTACTCATGAATCGCGCCTCAGGCGGATCGATATCGTGGATATTTCAAAGGAGGTATTCGATCTCGCGACCTTTTATTCCGGTCCCTACTCCGCCAATCCACTGCGCGATCCGCGCGTAACCACCTTTGTTCAAGATGGCCGTTTCTTCCTCCAGGGCAGCCCGCGGCAGTACGATATTATAACCGGAGAACCTCCGCCGCCCAAGGTTGCCGGGTCGGTCAATCTCTATACCGAAGAGTTCTTTTCCCTCATGAACAGCCGACTGAAGGAGGGTGGAATCGCTACTTTTTGGCTTCCCGTTGACCAGCTAAAGGTGAGCGAAGCAAAAGCAATCCTGCGCGCGTTCCGGGATGCATTTCCCAACGCTTCGGTCTGGGCGGGTGCTGACGAGGAATGGATCATGATGGGCATCAAGGGGCCAGGTCGCAGAGTCGAGGAAGCGGAGATTCGCCGTTTGTGGAGCGATTCGGGTACGGGAGATGACCTCAGACGCATCGGGATTGAGGTTCCCGAGCAATTAGGCGCCTTGTTCCTGATGGACGGAGAAGAGATCGATCGCATCACCGGAGGCATTGCACCGTTGACCGACGTTTATCCCAAGCGCCTGTCCGATGCACCCTGGGACGAGCAAGCCAGCCACCGCTTTGCCTCAACCTATATGTCGGCGTCCACCGCGATTCAGCGTTTCCTCGGCTCTCCGATAATCGACAAAATTTGGCCGCCGACCTTAAATAAACCGCTTCAGTCCTATTTTATCGTTCGTGAGGCTCGTTATCTTTCTCGCGTAACTGGGAGCAACGGTTTAGCCGAGCTCGACCTCTACCTGCGCCATTCCCGCTTGCGTGTTCCGGTTTTGGAGGTTCTGGGCAGCGACGAATTCCGACTTTCCATTGCAGAAACAATCGCGCGCAACTCGGAGATAGCGCCGGCAGAAGCAATGCCGGACCTGATGGCAGGAGCACTTGCCCGGCGCGATTTTAATGATGCGATTCGGCTGCTGGAAAGCGAGAAAAAGCTCGGCGCGATCGAGCTCAACGATCTTTTCATTCTCACTTATCTCTATTGCGTAAACGGCGAGGTCAAAAAGGCCGAAGACCTCGTGGCCAGCAACATCGGCATAATCAAGAGGGATCGGTTTGTTGATTGGCTGTGGGGAAAACTGGGGGCTGAGTTCGGTTTTCATTGGCCACCGTGATCTCGGCGCTCCGGGCACAGGTCTGGAGGAAATGAGAAGGCCCGCCGGCTTGGACAACGGACGCTCGATCTCCTGAATGAACACAAATGAATCTGTTTTTCAACGGGAAGCACGCTCTGAACCTAGGCCCCTCAATGGACTCATCGCGAGAAAAAGCCGATCAAATTCTCTGCTCAGAAAAAGGCCCGAAGTCTGCTACAGACGAACCAAACATAGACAAATGGCCCCGGCGGGCCGTTCAAAAAAATTTCAAAAAAGTGAAAAAAAAACTTGTCACCCCTTGAAATGTTGATAATGCCTAAACCTAAACCTAGCCAAAACCATGGAGAAACTAACTGAAAGAAATCGAAGAACTAAAATCGAATTCGTTCGTCTCGCCTCTGTCGCAAGCGTCGGATTCTCACTTCTCTTCGTAGCGAACACATTTGCTCAGAACCCTCCGCCGCCTCCGGGAGCACCGGCAGCGGCCTCTGAAGCTACGGCCGAGCGCGTCATTGTCACCGGCTCGAATATTCCGACGTCGGAAGAGACCGGCCCAAGTCCGGTGGACACCTACCGCACGGAAGACATCCAGAAGTTGGGCGTCGTTAACCAAACCGATTTGCTCAACAAACTGCCTATTGAGGCGGGTGGAACGATAAACCAAAACATCGCCAATGGCGGTGACGGTAGCATCATCCCCAACCTTCGCGGCCTGCTGCCCAAGGAAACGTTGGTCCTGGTGGATGGAAAACGCGTCGCGCCGAATGCAAATGGCGTTGGCGTGGACATCAACCTGATTCCATTCCCAATGATCGATCGCATCGAAATTCTGAAGGATGGCGCTTCGGCTATTTATGGAGCTGACGCAATCGCGGGTGTGTTCAACATCATTTTGAAACACAAATTTCGCGGCCTAGAGATCGGAGGCACGATTGGAAACACCAACATGGGAGCTTCCAATGATGCGCGCGAGACCGAGGGATGGATGATTGCAGGCACGGGAGATGACAAAACCGACATCCTTATCATTGCCGATGCCTACGATCGGCAGGCCATTTTCAGCCGTGACCGCGACCTTACTCGCAATGCCCAAGCAATACCATGGGGCGGCGGGGATGGGCGTAGCAGCAATAAACCCGGTGGCATTGTAGCAGACGTAGGAAATCTCATATTGGATCCGACAATCGCCGCTCCGACACCCCACGCGTTTCCAAACGCTGCTACTGATCCGCAGTACATTCCGCGCCCTGACGGCGGCCATAACAGCGGTCCCTACAACACGGACTTTCGGGCATACAATTTCGCGGCTCTCACGCCGGCGATTCCAAACGCGGATCGTCAAGCCTTCTATGGTTCGTTCACCCGCGACCTGTGCGATAAGTACCTGACCGTGTTTGCGGACTTTAAGTATGCCCGGTCATTCTTTAATGCAGCCCTGGCGCCAACTCCCTTTACGCCCGATCCGTTTCACACTGCGTTAGGAACTGGGTTTAGTCCGACCGGCATCAGCGTGCCCATCCAAAATGCATTTAACCCGTTCACTGTCGCCGACACGACCTTGCCGACCGGCACACCTTTTGCCGGGGTTGGGGTGACGACCGGGGTTAAGTATCGTGGTTTGGAAGAGGGTAACCGAGTTTCCCCCACCACCAAGCACGATATGCTGTTTGACTTCGGCCTTAAAGGCGAGCTGGGAGAATTTGGTGATTACTTCAAAACCTGGAACTGGGAAGTGGGTTTCCGTTATTCCCGGGACGAAGCGATAAATCTCTCGGAAGGTGTTGTCAGTGCGCCCGGCTTGCGGGAAGCGCTCCTGGATACCGATCCGGCTACGGCGTTCAATCCCTTCTTAAACTTCCAGGGGGTGCAACAACAGACACAGGCGGCACGCTCCAGAGTCTACGTTACTTTGCACGACACCGCCGAATTTGAAACGCCGGGGGCCTATTACGCTATAAACGGAGATCTCTTCCAGCTTCCGGCCGGGCCGATCTCGTTTGCGGTCGGTGGCGAATATCGAGGAGAGCGCTTCAGGGACGATCCCGACTCGTTAAACACCACCTTTAACACGATTGGCTCTGTAGACTTTGAGGCCTCGAAAGTGAATCGAGATGTTTGGGGCTTCTACCAGGAAGTGCGTATTCCCGTGACCAGCCCAACCTGGAATTTCCCCGGCGCTTACAGCCTCGAGTTCGACCTGGCCGAGCGCGAGGAATGGTACTCGCAGAGTACGGCTGCGACCTCAGTCATCGGCCATATGTCCTCGCAGTTCGATACCCAGAGACCGAAGTTCTCGGTTCGCTGGCAACCGATTGACCAGGAGCTCACGCTGCGGGCGAGCTACAGCGAAGGGTTCCATGCTCCCCAGTTGTTCGAGATTTCGCCTGCCTCATCGCAGAGTTTCCCGGCGGTTACCGATCCATTCTCGTCTCAGACCGACGTGCAGGTCGAGGAGCGGCAAATCGGCAATCCCAACCTGCAACCGGAAGTTGCCTATGAATGGACCTACGGACTCGTTTACAGCCCGAAATGGCTCAAGGGCCTGACGATAAGTGCCGATTGGTGGCATATCGACATGCGATCGATTGCGTCCATTCTCGGAGCGCAATTCATTATCGAGCATAATCTCCCCGGCCTGATAACGCGTGCGCCTACGGCGATTCCTGGCGAACTTGGCCCAATCACCCTCGTTATCGATCCAAACGCAAACCTTGCTGGGGCGATCTTGGAAGGTCTCGACTACGAGTTAATCTATATCCTGGATACGACGATTTTCGGACACGGCGATTTTGGTCAGTTCACCTACACTGTGAACGGAACCTGGTTGTCGCGATTCGAGTTGCAAGTTAGTCCCGATCAGAAACCGTTTGGCATTGCCGGTCAGTTTGTGCCGACCGGGTTTGCCTTGACCAGTTCGCTCCCGCGTAACCGAGCCTTCGCCAGTTTGTTCTATCACGGTCCGCATGACAGTTGGATGAATGGCTTGGATGTCGGTGGCACGGTTCACTGGACTGGCCAATATAATGACGACCTCCTCGAGGGCTTTAACCGCAAAGTGAACGACTGGACGACCCTTGATCTGCTCGTCAGCTATACGTTTAACATGCCGGCGCCGGTCGCTCCGCAGGAAGTACCTGGTTATTCCAAGGACGGCGGTAAGAACGTGAAGATGAAGGACGGAAAGGAAAAGAACGTTATGCCGGTCAGCACCGCGACATATAGCGAGTGCGGATGGCGCGCGTGGTTGAACGGAACGACCGTCACGCTCGGCATGCAGAACGTGTTCGATAAGAATCCACCGTTTGTCGCCGGAGCGTTCGAGAACAATTACGACGAATCGCTGGCTGACGTCAGAGGGCGGTTCTGGTACGTCGGACTAAAGAAACGCTTCTAAGGCGGGCACGAAAAACTCAAACGACGGCCGGACCTCTCACGGGGTCCGGCCGTTTTGTTTCTCTTCTGTTTTTCCCGGGGGAGCCCTTTACGGTTGCAGGTCCACTTACGCAGCACGCAGGGAATTTGCCCGCCCAACTCAAGCGGTAACCGTTCTAGTGAAGCGCCCCCTGGTGAAGCGGAGTATCCGCTCGATAAAGGGCAATGTCTCTCTCCAGCGTTCTCGCCAGATGGGAATCACCGCGCGAGATTGCTATCTCCCGGGCTTTTTCAGCTGCAGCGATTGCGTCAGCAAATTTGCGGCACTCGCCGTAAGACGCAGCTAGCGTCCGAAAGAAAATCGCATCTTTGCCGCCGGAAATCTCTACCGCCTGTCCGGCTAGACTGACTGCCATCGCTCCATTCCGAATTGAAGCATCGGAAGACGTGGCCAGCACCCATGCCATGTTGTTGCGAGCGTTGACTTCACGCGGATCACTTTCCAGTGCCTTTTGATAATGGGCAATTGCCTTGTCCGGCCAGCCCTTTTGCAAAAAAGCATTCCCGAGACTGGTGTGGGCCGCGGCATCATTAGGCTGTATTGCCAGAGCGTTCTGCCATTGCGCAATCGCATCGTCGATCCGGCCTTGCTGGAAGAGCACGCTGCCGAAGTTGTAATAGGCATCTCCATAATCAGGCCGTAGCTTTATTGCCTCCTCGTAGTGCATAACCGCCTCCGCTGGTCTTCCTTCTCGAGCAAGAGCGTTGGCCAGATTCGTGTGAACGAGAGCCGTCCCCAGGTTGTAGCGCGTCTGACTATTATCCGATCTAATTTTCAGCGCAGTCTCGAAATGCGAAATGGCTTTGCCCAGTTCACCGCGCCGCAGATAAAGAAATCCAAGGTTATTATGGGCGAAGTCGTTATTCGAGGTTACGGAAAGAGTGTGATTCCAAAGCCCTTCGCTATTCCTCCAGAACGAGGTCTGAACAACTGCGCCGTAACTTAAAATTGCGATGGTTGCCGTTGCCATTAGCCAGAGATACTCCCGCCGAAGACGCCAGGCCGTTGAAAAGTCTGCTGCCGTCCAGACGATCAGTAGAAACAGGCCAATGTGGGGCAGGTAGGTATAACGGTCGGCATGTCCTTGTTCGCCGATCTGAACGATCCCGATGACTGGCACCAGCATGCCGACATACCAAAACCACCCAGCAAGGATGTAAGGACATTTTTTTCGCAAGAGAATTGCCATTGCAGAAATAGCGAACAGAAACGTGATCGCCAAGGCAACCTGCCAGACCGACAGTGCGTTATTCGGATGAGGATAAAAAACCGCCAGCCGCGCCGGCCAGAAGGTCTGCCGCACGTACTCGATGTAACTAACCACTGCGTTGTTGAGCCGCCAGGTAAAAGGCAACTGCTCCAGTAATCCGGTAGCCTGATCCTGCGCCCGTATTGTAACCAGGCAAGATAGCCCAGAAAGGACCAACAGCGGCGTCTTCTCCAGAAACAGATAGTTCGGTCTTCTATTCAGCCAGCCAACAATTCCGCCTCTAGACTTCAGCAGCGACACCTTGTCAAACCGCCGCAGCGGCCAATAATCGAGAAGTAGAAGAACGAACGGAACTGTTACCAGCATTGGTTTGGACATCAAGCCAAGCGTGAAAATCAGTGCGACAATAAAATAGCGCCCAGGCGAAGGTGCTCGTGCATAAGGAACATACGCCACTAGTGTAAGCATGAAAAAGACGGCGCTGAGCACATCTTTTCGCTCACTCACCCATGCCACGGATTCAACATGTAAGGGATGAATTGCAAACAACGCTGCCACACAGGCGCTTGGCCAAAGCGCTCCGGTCGCTACCCGCAGCACTCGAAACAACAACAGCACGGCGATGGTATGCAATGCCAGATTGGTGAAGTGATGGCCCCCGGCGTTTAATCCATACAGCTGGCAATCCAGCATGTGTGAAATTGTCGTTAGGGGATGCCAGTTCCGCGCGTGGGCATGGGTAAAGGCACCGACTATTCCATTAATCGTCAGGCCCCTTGTGACCAATGGGTTATCGTAAACGTAGACATGGTCATCGAAGTTAACAAAATCATGCCTCACCGTCTGACCAAAGACCAACCACGTGATTGCGGCCAGCGAGAGGTAAACCAAAACGGTTTGAGAGCGAGACGGCACTTGTCTGCGACCCGTTAGAGAGCGATCCCGCTGGCAAACGTCTCTGGATTTGCCCGACTGACCGACGTTTCTATGATGACGGGCCATTTCTCAGGTTGAGATCGCGCAGGGGGGTTGACGTTCCCTTGACTGTTGGACGTAACTATCAGCCGTAAGTCTATTGATGTTGTTGGCGTCGGCGATAGGGCAGCGCTTGTTGAGCACGGGGAGCGACTTACCTATCGAACTCGACAACATTAGCTGGCAAAACGAAAATACATTCAGCAGAATCGTATTATTTGCGCCCTAAAAGGTAATCAGGGTTTTCGTTGGTAAATCAAGATAAACTCTCCCAGCTCCGGCACCCGTTGCGGGATGTCGTCAAAATAATATTCAACTCGATCCGGGGCAATGACGTTGACGAAACCGACCGGAACATAATTGTCGGCGATGTACCGCTGAGCCCATTCGAAGATTAGGTTTTCAGATCGAGGCGAATGTAACCAGGAGGTATCGATGGTTATGGAAATCAGATATTTCGGCTCTGCCGATTCGATCTCATGAATCATCTCGCTTTGCATCTGGCGCGCATATGTCTGTGCCTCCATTAGCGGATAAGTGTAAATGTACCCAGTTGCGGAATGACGATGGGAGTAAAAGTAAATCTGAGGTTCAGATCCTCCCACCGCGATGGTGTCAGAAGGGTCCGTATGATCGCGGACGTATTCTGCAACTTTGATCGTCTCAGGAAAGGGGTTTCCAGCGTAGATCGTGTGTGAGGCTTCAATCGGGGAAAGGAGAAAAAAAAGATCGCGCTGAGCAAAGACAAGAAAGGCTGCACACGATGCCAGTAAAAGGAGGGGGGAGAATCGAACCGCAGTGATCTGGCGGCGCAATACGCTTGAAATGTTGTTGATTGCTACACCGGCGAATAGGGCGACGGCAGGCAGAAGTAGAATAAAGTAATGTGATCGAAAATAGAAGCCCGAGCAGAGTGCCAATATTGAGGAAATGAACAATCCAAGGAGGAAACCGGTGCTCCTCCCGGTTAACCTGTTCAAGGGGCAGGTGAGTAACCCAACTCCAGCCACTATCCAGAGTGACCAGTTCGGCCCAATGGCCTCGCTGACACTCTGAATGAAGATGTGGGGCGCCTCTGAAATCGAAACAAGAGTCCCGTACTCATGCGCATAGTGGATTGTCCAAAACCAAAACTTGGCAAACACGCCGACGTAGCAGAGAGCAAGAAAGGTAATTATCAGCGGGGTTACCGCGCCGCCGACGAATACCAGGTTTCGCAGCATGACTTTTCGTAAGACTAATCCGGCGCGAACATCACCAATAAAAAGATAACTCGCGCCAAAGAGGATGAAAAATAATGCGGGTTGCTTCATGAGAAGTCCGAGCCCCATAAGCAAACCGCTGAGCAAGAGCCGTCCCACGCCCAGTCGACTTTGCTTGTTCAGCAATAGGAATGCGCCGCCGAGCACAAGCAATACGACAAAATGCGTTGCATGCGCAGCGAGTCCGAGCACCGATGGACTGAGGGAAAGAAGCGCGTAACTGGCCGCGGCGGCAATCCCAACGGTAGAATTCACCAGTCGCTTCCCAACAAAGAAGATCAGCGCGCTTGTTGCGCTGTTCACGAACAATAGCCCCAGATGGATTGCGGTGATGGTCTGTCCGAAGAAAAACATCGTAATCGCGTAGGCGACGTAAGTTCCCGGAAACTTCATGCTGTAAGCCAGTTTGTAAGGCGGAATGCCCTGCAAAAGAAGTTGACCGGCATAAGCGAATTCTCCCTCGTCGCGTTCGAGCGGAATTCCAAGAAGTCGAACTCTGATTGCGGCAGTTAGACTGAAAATAACCGCCGCAAGCACCCACCAGGCGATGCGAATGGTCTTGTCCTGATCGGTCTTCACACGCGGATTATTTTCGGTAAAACTCCCCGC
>Ga0137372_10006611_pt1 | contig 11239 bp, 7 predicted proteins | sample SagtaG_6_FD_104911 | JGI IMG/M metagenome (GOLD analysis project Ga0137372, IMG submission 104911) | Vadose zone soil microbial communities from Sagehorn Ranch, Mendocino, California, USA - Sage1_R_60_16 metaG | ecosystem: Environmental > Terrestrial > Soil > Vadose zone | place: USA: California...
CGAGGTCCGTCCGGATCGCCTCGAGGGCGTTCTCGACGGCTGTCAGCGAGCCGCGTGGACTCTTGCCGGAGCTGCCGGCGACCCAGACGCCGGCGGCCAGGATCGCGCCGACCGCAACCAGGGCAAGGATTGCCATGGCCGCCCGCCGCTGGGTTTCGACACGCGCCGTGACGGTCCGGACCCGGCGTCGGGGCGTGGAGCGGGTCGGCAGCCGGTCCTGGAACCTTCGCACCACGCGCCCGGCAGCGCCGCCGGCCACCGAGCGGGCGCGCTGGGCGGAGGCGGAGACCGCCGCCACGCCATCGCCCACGGTGTCGGCAAGCGGGATCGGCGAGCGCTCCGGTACGCCGGCCAGGGGCTCGGACGGCCGGACGGGCACGAGCGTTCGCTGCTTGACTGTCGAGGCCACCTCGGTGGCCTCGACGGCGATCGCCCCGTCGCTGCCCGACCCATCGGCCGCCACGAACCGATGGTGGAGGTGCTCCATCGCCGACTGCGGATGGAGGGTGACGAGGGCGTCCTTGAGCTCGTCGGGGCCGAGCTTGGCCATGAAGTTGGGCGAGACGAGCACGAGCGAGTCACCCACCGAGATCTCGCCTCGCCAGACCTCCGGCTCCAGGCCGTCGGCGGGGAGGCCGCGATCTCGATGCGGGTCGGGCAGGGTCGAGAGCCGGGCCTGGCGGATGAGGTAGGCCTCGGCCGGTCCGACGGTGGCAACGTACAGCTCGTTGCCTCGAATGACGGCCGCCGCGACGCCGACCGGCCCATTGCCGTCGCCCTTCTGCCCCAGGCCGAACCGGTCGCCGACGTGGGCGAGCCGCTTGTTCGCGTTGCGGATGGCCTTCTCCAGGCACACCCGGATCCCGGCCGACTCGTCGTAGTAGTACTCCGACTCGATCGAGTCGGCCACGAGCGCGGTGGCCTCCCGCAGCCGGTGGCCCTCCGCCTGGGCCGTCACGAGCAGGTACAGGCTGCCCTTGGACCGGAGGATGGCGCCCACCGACGGCTCATGCGGACGGATCGTGTCCGGTGAGTCGGAGAGGCGGTCCTGCTCGGCAACGTAGCCGAGGATAATCTGGAGCCGTACGGCGATGCGGGCCTCTCGTGGCTGCGGGCGGGGGCGCGGATGGAGTCGGAGGTGTGGAACGGGCCCGGCACGCTGGAACACGATGGCCAGGTCGGCCGGCGAACCTCCGCCCGACGCTCCACCCGACGCTACAACCCCGGGACGGCTGGCAGGTGCGGGCGATTATACGCGGCGCACCCCGATCCGAAGCTCGGCGGCCGGGCCCCCTCCCGGCGCGGACCGGAACGCGGCAAGCAGCTCTGGCGAACGGAGCCTGAGCTCCTGCGCGACGATCGGAGCGTCCGCCTCCACGACGAGGGTCCTCGCATCGAGCCGGACGAGCCGGGTGGCGCCGGCCGCATCGGGCACCCGCTCGCCCACGATCGCCTCCCACGTTGCGATCGCCCGGGCCAGCCGCAGCTCCTCCTCCAGGCCCAGTCGACGGGCGGCCTCCGGGATGAGGTCACCGATCCGCTCCATCGGTCGCCGGCGCTCGCTCATCGGCCGGATCTCACGCGTGGACCGTCGGACCGGCCAGCCGGGCGCCCGCTTGATCCGGCACGACGGCCCAGCTCGTGGCATGGGCCCGCAGCTCGGGATCCAGGTCATCCAGCGTCGTGGTGGTCACGAACGCCTGGGGCAGGTCCGCGATCCGCCGGACCAGGTGAGCGCGCCGTTCCGGGTCCAGCTCGCTGAACACGTCGTCCAGGAGCAGCAGCGGTGGACGGCCGTCGAGCTCCGTGAGGAGGTCGAGCTCGGCGAGCTTGAAGGCGAGGATGGCGGTCCGCTGCTGGCCCCGGGAGGCGAATGTGGCCAGGTCGCGGCCGGCCTGCTCGAAAGCCAGGTCGTCGCGGTGCGGGCCGACGAGCGTCGAGCCGTTCCAGATCTCCTTCTCGGCCGTCTCGGCCAGGCGGCGGGCGAGGGCGTCACGCGGCGACTCGCCGGGCAGTGCCGTGGCATTCGTGGCGTAGCGCAGGCCGAGCGGCGCGGCTGCCTCCTCCGGGGCGATCTCGGCGTGGGCGCGGGCCAGCGGCCCGGCCAGTGTCCGCAGAAGGGCGAGCCGCTCGGCGACGACGGCTCCGCCGGCGTCCAGGAACGTCTCGTCCCAGAAGCGCAGCTGGCCTCGATCCGCCTGTTCCTCACGGATCGCACGGAGGAGCGAGTTGCGCTGCTGGAGCGCCCGGGCGTACGTCGCCTGCTCTCGCAGGTAGGCCGGTGAGCGCTGGCCGGCGAGCCCGTCGATGGCGCTCCGGCGCAGGCTGGGCGAGCCGGCCACGAGCAGCATCTCCTCGGGCGCGAAGATGACCGTGCGGAGCAGTCCGGCCAGGCCCGCCGCCCGCCTTGGCACGCCGTTCACTCGAATGCGCTTACGGCCGCCTGCCTCGACCGACCGCGCGAGCGCGACCTCGATCGTCGCCGGCTGCTCCTGGCCGGCGACACCGGCGACGCCCTCCACGCGGGCCAGGTCGCTGCCCCAGCGCACCAGCTCGGCGTCGGCGGTCGTGCGGTGTGAACGGCCCCAGGCGAGGAGCACGATCGCCTCCAGGAGGCTGGTCTTGCCCGCGGCGTTGGGCCCCCAGACGAGCTGCGGTCCGGATCCGAACGAGGCGGCGAGTGCGCGGTAGCCGCGGAGGTCGTGGACCGTGATCGAGTGCAGCAGGTGGTTCGCCCGGGGCGCTCCCGAGCCCTCCTACGAGGTCGTCCGGACGGGCATCACCACGTGGACGTAGTCCTCGTCGCCGACCGGCTTGAAGACGCCGGGCGAGAGTGGTCCGTTGAGCTCGAGCGCGAACTGCTCGGCGGTTACGTTCTGGAGTACCTCGGACAGGTACCGCGCGTTGAAGGCGATCGTGGTCCCGTCGCCCTCTACGGCGGCTTCGACCTGACCCTCGTTGTCGCCGACCTCGGCGTTCGCGCTGACGGTGACGCCCGCGTCGCCGTCGGCCGACACCTGGAGCTTGATGATGTTGGCCGAAGCACTCGCGATCAGCGCCGCCACCCGGACGGCCTTGAGGAGCTCCTCGCGATCGAGAACCGCCCGGGTCGTGTGGCTCGTCGGCAGGACCTGCTGGTAATTCGGGAACTGGCCATCGATCAGGCGGCTGACCAGGTCGATGCCCTCGAGATGGAAGAGGACCTGGTTGCGGGCCGGTGACAGCACGACGTCCACCGGATCATCGGTGTCCGCCAGGACGCGGCCGAGCTCCGCGAGCGCGCGGGCCGGCACGACCAGGCTCGTCTCTTCGACCGGATCGAGGATCGGGATCGTCTTGACCGCGATCCGGTAATTGTCGGCGGCTGCGAGCGTGAGCCGATCGCCTTCGAAGCGGGCCAGGACGCCCGTGAGGATGGGACGGGCCTCGTCGCTGGCGGCCGCGAACGCGGTCTCCGCGAGGGCCCGACGCAGCACTTTCTGGGCGATCCGGGTCGTGGGCCGCTCGCCTGCGCTCGGGATCGCCGGGAACTCTTCGGCGTCGATCCCCTTGACGTGCGTCGCGAAGCGACCGGCCTTGATGTGCAGGGTATCGCCCGGCTGGACCTCGAGGTCGATCCGCTCGGAGGCGGGAAGCGAGGCGACGAGGTCGGTGAAGAGCTTGGCCGGCACGGTCGTGGCGCCATCCTCGTCGATCTTGCCGGGCACCCAGTAGGTGATCCCGATCTCGAGGTTGGTGGCGGTCAGCTTGAGCCCGGCGTCCTCGGTTCGCAGGAGGACGTTCGCCAGAACCGGCAGCGTGCTCCGAGTGGAGACCGCGCGGCTCGCGACCGACAGGCCGCGGGCGAGGTTCTCCTGCATCACCGAAAGCTTCACGTCGTTTCTCCAGACTGGGCCCTCTCGGGCCCGGGCCCTTTTCTGGCGGACTCGTCTTCCTTCGGTATCGCGGAGCCTCGCCGGGCGGGATGATTCGTTGATCCAGCCTATCTTCTCATCTCATCATCACCGTCATCATGGTGTGGACGGTGGGGACACCACTCATGACCTCCGTTCGGACCGGCGGTGGACGGGAGAGCGCCGGTGGTGGACGCCGAGGCCCGGGTCGGGGATTGCTTCGGGACGGCCCGTCGACAACTCCGCCACCGGCCGGGACCGTTCCCCCGGGCCGACCCGAATCGTCCACGGAGCTCGACCGGATATCGACGATGGCGGCGCGCCCGCGGCCTGGCTTTGTCCACAGCCGAGAAGGGTTTTCCACTGAATCCGGCCGCTTATCCACAGGGCAGGGCAACACGACTTCGCCGCCCGATCCCCGCGGGCGGGAGTCAGTCCGCGTAGATCAGCTCGCGAACCGCAGCGATCTCCCGGCGCAGCTCGTCGTTGGCGGACACCTCTCGGGTGATCTTGTCGCACGCATGGAGCACCGTGGAGTGGTCCCGGCCGCCAAGCTCCGCACCGATCCGGAGGAGGGACACGTCGGTCTCCTCGCGCATCAGGAACATGGCGATCTGGCGCGGCACCACGATGGCCTTGTCCCGCTTCTGGCCCTGCAGGGCGTCGAGCGGGACGCCGTAATAGTCGGAGACGGCCTTGGTGATCCGCTCCGGGGTGACCTGCCGCTTCTTTGGGTTGTACAGCACGTTCGAGAGCACCGCCTGGGCGAGCTCGATGCTGATCGGCATCGCGCCCATCGATGCGTAGGCCACGATCCGGTTGAGCGCGCCCTCGAGCTCCCGGATGTTGCTTACGACCTTGCGGGCGATGAACTCGATCACGTCCGACGTGATGGGGACCGCCGCCTCCTCCGCCTTCGCCCGCAGGATCGCGATCCGGGTCTCGAGGTCCGGCGCCGTCAGGTCGGCGATGAGTCCCCATTCGAACCGGCTGCGCAGCCGCTCCTCCAGGGTCATGATCTGCTTGGGCGGACGATCCGAGCTGAGGACGATCTGCTTGCCGTCCTCGTGGATGGCGTTGAAGGTGTGAAAGAACTCCTCCTGGGTCCGCTCCTTGTCGGCGATGAACTGGATGTCGTCGATGAGGAGGAGGTCGATGCGCCGGTACCGAGCCCGGAACTCGTCGATCTTGCCCTGCTGGATGCTCGTGATGAACTCGTTCGTGAACTTCTCGCTGGTGGCGTAGACGACCCGCTTGCGGGGGAACTTGGCGATGACCTGGTTGCCGATGGCGTGCATGAGGTGGGTCTTGCCCAGTCCCACCCCGCCATACAGGAAGAGCGGGTTGTAGGCGTGGCCCGGGCGCTCGGCGACCGACAGGCTGGCCGCATGTGCCAGCCTGTTCGCCGATCCCACGATGAAGTTGGCGAAGGTGTAACGAGGGTTGAGGTAGGTCGTGCCGCCGTCGCCGCCGAGCCGGCTCGGCTCCAGACGGACCGGTTGCGGTGCGGGCCGCAGGCCGTGCCCGGCATCGGCGCCGTCAGCGGCGACAGGCGCCGGAGGCGGCGCGGTGACGATCTCGACCACGACGCTGTAGCCGACGATTCGGGCGAGCGTCTGGGAGATGAGGGATCGATAGCGCGTCTCGAGCCAGTCCTTGGCGAATCCGTTCGGGACGGCGATGCGGAATCGGTTCTCCTCGACGTCTACCAGGGTGGTGTCGCGTAGCCAGGTCTCGAAGTTGGCCGGCGAGAGTGAGACCTGCAGCTCGCCAAGGGCGGCGCGCCAGACTTGACGGGTGTCCATGCGATCTTGGCGACCTGGTTACTCGGATTGGTGGTGGGTATGGACGGCCAGGGGGGCGGCCGGAGTCACGGGTGCGGGGGAACCGGGGAGGCGGTCGCGAGGATGCCGCTGCAACGGGTATCGTGGGCCGCTCCCGGGCTCTTCCGGTTTCTCAGAAGGCTTCCCAGCGAGCGTCCCGGCGCCGTTGGGCCGGGGAAGGATAGCACCGCCGGGAGCGCGCCTGCAAGGCGATCCGGCATCGATTCACCGATACTCCCCTGGAGTATCGGTGCAGGTTCGGGCCGATCGTCGCCGGATCGTCGCCGCGGAGCGAGCGCGACTGCGCGGAACGTGCGCCCGCTTGTTTGACACCCCATCTGAGCTCGCCGTATCATCCGCCGGACGACGACGCGCCAAGCGCTTTCGGGCGCGCGGCGCGTTCGTGTGCCTCTAGGGGTCGAACCGACAGCCCCGAGGCCGATGGAGAGGATCGCGCGGCACACCCCATGAAGCAGACCTACCAGCCCAAGAAGCGGCATCGTGCCAAGGAGCACGGCTTCCGCGCCCGGATGAAGTCGACCGGGGGCCGTCGCGTCCTCGCGGCTCGCCGAGCGAGGGGCCGAAAGCGGCTGACGGTCTGACGGACGGGCGCGGCCAAAATCCGCCGCGGCTCGTGATGCTCACCAATCCGCGGGATTTCGCGGCGTTGCAGCGCGAGGGGATCTCTCGATCCCACCCACTGATCCACGCTCGCTTCCGGCGGACGGAACTCGGGACGACCCGGTTCGGGCTGTCGACGGGACGGCGGCTGGGCGGCGCGGTGGTACGCAACCGGGTGCGCCGGCGACTCCGTGAGGCGCTCAGGGTGATGGCGCCCTCGTTCCAGCCCGGCTGGGACGTCCTCATCATCGCCCGGCCGGCGATCGTCGATGCCGACCGCGACGTGCTCGTTGGGGCGGTGCGTCGACTGCTCCGGCGAGGAGGTGTTCTGGAAGGTCCCGCAATCTAGGTGACACGGTTGGCAAGTCGAATCGGGGTCGGGCTCATCGGGCTCTACCGGCTGCTGTTCGGATGGCTGCCAGCGAGCTGCCGTTTCGAGCCAACCTGCTCGCGATACACCGAGCAGGCGATCGTCAAGTACGGCCTCGTCCGGGGCAGCTGGATGGGCATCCGTCGGATCGCCCGGTGCCACCCCTGGCACCCTGGTGGCTACGATCCGGTTCGCTGAGCCAGAAGGACCACTGCGCCCGTGACGATTCCCACGCCGAGCCGATCCTGGATCAGGCCCCTGCTCCTCGTGGCAGCCCTGGTCGTGATCGTCGCCGCGTGCTCGGGCGCGTCGATCGGGCCGTCCGGCGCGGCCGCGCCCACGTCGCCCACGCCGGTCCCGACGCCGCTCCGGCCGGCGCTCTTCACGGGGGACCCCATCGGCATCCTGGCGTGGGCGTTCACCCCCATCTTCCAGGTCCTGTTCGTCATCCTGATCGGCTTCTACCGGTTGATCGGGGACATCGGGATCGCGATCGTCCTGCTGACGATCGTCATCCGGATCCCCCTGATCCCGCTGTTCCGCTCACAGACGGTCTCGCAGAGGCGGATGCAGCTCCTCCAGCCCGAGCTGCGTGAGATCGCCAAGCGCTACAAGGGCGACCGCAACAAGATCAGCCAGATGCAGCAGGCGCTCTACAAGGAGCGCGGCGTCAACCCGCTGTCGGGCTGCCTGCCGCTGCTGCTGCAGCTGCCCCTCCTGTTCATCATGTACCAGGTCATCCGTGACGGGCTGACGAACTACGACGTCACGCCGATGCTCACCGTGTTTGGCCAGAAGGTCGTGGACATCACCTGCCCGACGGTGCCGGAAATCGTCAACGGTGCCGTCAAGCCGTGTATCACCACGACCGTCGCATGGCTGGCTGGCCTTGACGTCGGCAAGCCGCACGTCGACTGGAGCGTTCCTCTCGTCGTCATCAATTTCCCGATCAGCATCATCGCGCTCGTGTCGGCCGTCCTCCAGGTATTCCAGTCGCGGATGACGATGCCGGTCCTCGACCCGCAGAACCCCGACCCCAACGCGCGAATCACGCGGCAGACGATGCTCTTCCTGCCGCTGATCTTCATCTTCTATGCCGCCCTGCTTCCCGCCGGGCTGTACATCTACTACATCGCCAGCACCGTCATCGCGATCATCCAGCAGTACCTCATCGTGGGCTGGGGTTCAAGCTTCCCGCTCTTCGGCTGGGATCCGGCCTTCGCCCGCAACCACACCCCGCGCTTCCCGGTCGCCGCTCCGGCGCCGATCCAATCCACGCGCGCGGCGGGAGCGCCCGCGCGACCCAATGCCCAGGACCGGGCCGCTAACGCGGCCTCGACCGTGCGGCCTCGAGAGCGTGGCCGACAGGGCCGACAGGGCCGACGAGGGAGACGACGCTAGATGAGTGCCTACAGGGAGTTCACCGGCAAGACCGTCGAGGAGGCCCTGCGCAACGCCCGTGAGGCGTTCGGGGCCGGCCTGGAAGACCTTGATTTCGAGATCCTCACCCCGGGCAGCCGGGGCGTCCTGGGCATGGGCGCGGAGCCAGCCCGGATCGTGGCCGCCCCTCGCTCCGAGCTCGGAGGGGCCGCGCCCAAGCGAGAGGCGGCCGAGGCGCGCCCGCTGCCGCCAGCGCCTCCACGCGAGGAACGCCCGCGGTTCGGCGACCGCGATCGCGGCCCCCGCCGGGACGAGGGCGATCGCGGCCCCCGCCGGGACGAGGGCGATCGCGGCCCCCGTCGGGACGATCGGGGCCGAGGGTTCGGCGACCGTGACCGCGGCGACCGGGGACCTCGCCGTGACGACCGCGGCGAGCGCGACCGTGGCCCCGTGATCACGGCCGGCCGGCCGTCGGGCGGCATCGGTGATCGCGGGCCACGACCCGAGCGCGGTCCCGACCGCGCGGACCGGGGCGACCGCGTGGACCGGGGCGACCGCGCCCCCAGGCCGGACGATCGCGGATCGCGCGGCGAACGCTCCTCCGACCTGACCGCAAGCGAGGCCGCCGAAGTGACTGCGGCGCGTGGTTCGCTGGCCGCCGAGCGCGCCGACCTGGAAGCGGCCGAGGCATCCCCGGAGGCCCTGGCGGCCGGCCAGGCGATCCTCGAGGAGCTCATGCGACTCATGGATCTCGACGTCCGCGTGGAGGTCGAGGCCGGCGACACGAGCCGGCTGAACGTCGTGGGTGCCGGCGACGTGAAGGAGGCCCTCGGCGCGCTGATCGGCCGCAAGGGTGAGCGCCTGAGCGCGCTCCAGCACCTCGTCAACCTCATGCTCAGCAAGCGCATGGGCGACTGGACCCGCGTGCTGGTCGACGTGGAAGACTACCGTGGCCGACGCGAGCGCCAGCTGCGGGATCTCGCCAATCGCGCCGCGGAGCGTGTCGTCGAGACCGGGAAGATGCTCCAGCTCGAGCCGATGCCGGCCCTCGAGCGTCGCTGGATCCACATCGCCCTGCGCGACCATTCGGGCGTTGCCACCCAGTCGATCGGCGAAGAGCCGAACCGGCGGGTCGTCGTCCTGCCCCGTAACGGCTGACCGCCGGAGACGTCCAGATCATCGAACTTCAGGACTATCAACGCGGCTGTAACGGGGGGCCCGATTGAGCGGTGGCGCGTTCGTGGCGGTTTCGACTACTGTCCCTTTGCCCCCGTCACGCCAGGCGGGCGTCGTGCGTCTGTCGCACGTTCATGCCGCAGCAAGGCCCGGATCCACTGCTAGGATGACGACCGCGCAATGACGACGACCACTGAAGCCGCCACCGTTCCCACGATCGCGACCCGACGCCTGCCGCGGATACGGGTCCTCTTCGCGGCGTTCGGATTCGGCCTCGTGCTGGCCGCCGCCGGCGCCGCGGCGGGCCTGTACGCCTATGACCAGGCCCACAACGGCCGCATCATGCACGGCGTGCGGGTCGGGACCGTGGACCTGTCGGATCTGGATCGAGAGACGGCAGCAGCGCGGCTGCGTGACGGCCTCGCATCCTTTGGTCAGGGCACCGCAACGGTGGCCGACGGCGACGTTCGCATGACCGTCTCCTACGCCGACCTCGGTCGCGGTCCGGACGTGGACGCCATGCTCGACCAGGCGTTCGCCGTCGGCCGGACCGGAACGGCGGCCGAGCGTGCGCTCGAAGAGCTCCGCACCGCGGCCCGGGGCGTGGACATCTCGCCGATGGTGAGCGTGGATCCGGCGGCCGTCGTCAACGTCGTCTCATCCCTGGCCGGCAGGATCGACAGGCCGCCTGTCGACGCCACGATCAGGGTCACGCCGACCGGCTTCGTCAGCTCCGAATCCGTCCGGGGACGGGCCGTCGGCCAGGGCTCGACGGCCATGGCGCTGGTTGCCACCCTCCGCGATCCGGCGGCTCCTTCGGAGGTGACCGTTCCGCTGTCGATCGCATCGATCCCACCGGTCATCTCGACGGACGCGGCCAACTCGGCCCGGGCGAGGGCGACCGCGATGGCCAGCGAGGTGACGATCGTGGCCGGCGGTGAGCAATGGACGATCTCCGCCGCGAAGGTCCGTGGCTGGATCCGGTTCGCGTGGTCCGAAGGGACCTGGGGGGCGACGCTGGACGCCAAGGCGATCAGGAAGTCGCTGAAGCCGCTCGTCAGCGAGATTGCCCGTCCCGCCCGAGACGCCCAGTTCCTCATCGGCAAGGGCGGTCACATCGTCGGCGTCACCGCGTCGATGACGGGCCGCTCCCTGGATGTCGACGCAACGGCGGCGGCCGTCGTCGAGTCGCTCGCCAAACGTGGGGCGGGCGGCCGTCCGATCATCGAACCGGTGCGTGCGGCTCTGATCCTCAAGCAGCCGAGCCTGACCACAGAAGTGGCCCAGAAGTCGGCGCCGCTCATGCGCAAGATCTCGAGCTGGACGACCTACTACGTGTCCGGTCCGCACAACGGCTATGGCGCCAACATCTCCATTCCGGCGCTCACGATCAGCGGCACGGTCGTGGCGCCCGGCCAGTGGTTCAGCTTCTGGCAGACCGTCGGTGACGTCACCCTGGCCAAGGGCTACAAACTGGGCGGCGCGATCGTGGACGGCCACTCGGTGGAGGGTCACACGATCGGCGGCGGCATCTGCTCCACCTCGACGACGCTCTTCAACGCGGCGCTTCGGGCAGGCTTCCAGATGGGCGCGCGCAAGAACCACTTCTACTACATCAGCCGTTATCCGAAGGGCCTCGACGCAACGGTCTACATCTCGGATGGCGGCGGTGCCCAGGACATGACCTGGCGCAACGACACGCCGTACCCGGTGCTGATCAAGGCGTATGCCGTTCCCGGCATCGTCACGTTCACCCTGTACAGCGTCCCGAACGGCCGCACGGTCCGCTTCACGGCGCCGACGGTCAGGAACTACCAGCCAAGCACGACGGTGATCCAGTACACGACCTCGCTCCGTCCGGGCGTCCGCTCTCAGGTCGAGTACGAGGCGGCTGGCTTCGACGCGTGGGTGACCCGGACCGTTCGCGACAGGAGCGGCCGCATCATCCACACGAACACCTTCTACTCGCACTATGC
>Ga0137372_10006614_pt1 | contig 11237 bp, 14 predicted proteins | sample SagtaG_6_FD_104911 | JGI IMG/M metagenome (GOLD analysis project Ga0137372, IMG submission 104911) | Vadose zone soil microbial communities from Sagehorn Ranch, Mendocino, California, USA - Sage1_R_60_16 metaG | ecosystem: Environmental > Terrestrial > Soil > Vadose zone | place: USA...
CCGCCGTTATGGGTTGCTGTGAACTTTATTCCGATCAAGATATAGACCTTCCAGAATTTGGCATTATGTGAGTCCGAAGGGGCATGATCTCCCGTCACCCGCGTGATTCGGCACATGGGTCGTGGCCGGGCGGTGACCGATGGCGTTGGAGCGTCCGCAGGGCAACGTCCAGATCCGCACATCTGTACACGAGTGGGAGCGCCGTCGCCAGGGGGTGATGGCGACATAGGGATTCAGCCGCAACTGGCGTCGGCCGATGGGTATTACTGCGTCTGAGGCGGGATGCAGATCATGGAACTTCATCGTCTAAACAACCCACCAAGTGCATTATTTCGCCCGCTTCCATGCCGCGGCGGCGGCGCTCACCAATGGGTGCCGCGCCGTGGAAGTGGCGGACCGTCAAACGCGGTTGATGGTGGATGGCAGGACGGCACAGGTCAACTCGCGACGACGGCCAGGGGTCACCTTGGCAGTTCAACGCCGATCATCCCGTTGTCGATGACGCGATGGCTGTGATCTTCGTAGACCTAACTGGGAGGCGCCCGACTTCTACATCGCCCCTGCTCAGTGGGTACGTGACGATGTAAAGCAGCACTTTGCCGCGTGACTTAAGAGTAAGGGCGGAGTGCGGCCCCGGAGTCCCGACAGCGACCACACGGCTGTCGGGCTTGACCGCATCAGGCGATGGCATCAGCGCTGGGACATCTTGGTCGGCGGTCAGGTCGAACGAAGTGCCCCTTGGGCGAGAATATGGGCCTATCACGCTCAGTGACGGACGTTCGGCGCACCTGACGAGCCCGCGATGGTCCGCGTGGTGGCAGCGGTCACCGGCGCCGCGCCAAAACCTGTCACTACCAGCGGCAAGCCCGCCAGCCATGACCATAATGATCCAGGCAACTTTACCGGCGCTGTGGCCGGTTCCCTGGATCAGCCAGGTCTGCGCCAGGCCACCGGCCCTGACGGATGAGCCTGTCGAGATGGTCAAGCAGGCGGTGCTCGCTGCGGGTCAGCTTGCTGCGCTCCTCATCAACTAGGCCGGCGAGCGGGTCGGGCAGAACCTCGTCCCGGGGTACGTGAACTACCCCGCCGACGTACCTGCGGCAAGCCGAACACCAAGACAAGCCGACGCACCGCTCGTATAAGGACGACTCGAACGCGAAGATCCGGTAGACGTGGGAGCGGATCGCACCGGAGCACTGCCGCCGCCCCTCCTCCATACTCACCGGAGGATGCAGGACCGAGACTTTCTTCCATGTCCATGGGCCGCCACCGGGATTCATGGCCATCCAGCCTGCCAGAAGACCACCACGAACCACAGCCATGTCAGGCCGTACCGGGGTATCGGCCCGGCGGGCTAGCATCACGATCAAGGGCTGGAGTATTAAGGCAGCCGACTACGGTGACGATCATGTACTCGCCTGGCATGCCGCGCGTGCAAGGCGCTCACGATCGAACTTACCAGGGAGGCCGACGCCAGGGACCGGGGTGCCGGTGACCGGGATGTCATAGACGGCAATAGCAGCCGTGCTGAACGCTATATACCCGCCCACCCGGGCAGGCTGGCCTCGCCAGACCAGGGGCGGTCAATGGTTCAAACAAATTCACCAATGACACCACGAGGGTAACCGCGCCGACTAATGCGGTAACGCCCGACACCCAGTCGGTCCACCGTTGGTGATGGCCGCTTTTGTCATCCTTTGCCGTTTCCGCATTCCAGGCTGACCACCCAAGAAACACGATGGCCAATCCCAGCACGACTAAACTGCCAATGACGGCATCAACATGCGAAACGGCCGCCGCCCCGTAGAGAACTCCCCAGCGTACGAAGAGAATACGGAAGACCAACGAAGCCACACCCGTGACGATGAATAGCCCGCCAAGAGCCAGCAGCACACGAGCCCTCCCACGGCGGACGGCACCGGCAGCCGCGGGAGACCCAGGAGATCCCTGCCTCACAGGAAACATGATAGCGTACAGTCGGCAATCGGGTACATAAAGTGACTACGGTTCCCAACTTGACTTGCTGTGTACCGGCCCCTGCGAACGGTAAGCGACGACCCGCCCGAGGACGCCACGACACCGATGACCTGGGCCAAGCTCCTTCCTGCTGGGATGCGCACCCGGCCCAGCAGTGTCAACGACGCCAGCGTCGGCGCACGCGGATTACGCGGGCCGTTGACAACCAGTCTTCATGCTCGGGCGTCGATGCAGGCACCCACGTCCGCAGGGCGCCCAACCAGGCCGCCGCAGGCCCACGTACCAGAAAGGGCGTGCCCGGCTGGGATGCGGGCGGCCCTGGCACCAGCAAGTCGTCGCGACGCAGGCCACTTAACCCCAACACTGACCCACGCGACTGTCGGTGACAGCGACGAACACTCAAACTGACCAGACGCTCCCCAACGGCGGGTGAGCAGAATTGGGCGATCTGCTCGGGATAGCCGACACTGTCGATCCAGGAATCAAAGGCGCCGATTCGGCGATCGGTGCGGGCGGAGGTCCGCGACGTCCATTCCCCCTCGTCGCTGTGCGTACTCGTCGGCGCCGCTGAACTGCTGGTCGTTTCTGGGGCGTGCTCGAGTGGCGCCAACATGCTGACGCGATCCCGTTGGGTAGCTAGCGGCGTCACGATTGCGAGCTGCATCGATCGGCTCGTGGACCGGCCGCAGTGGTCAATATCTTGCCCGAGCGCTCGTTCAGCATCCCGCCGCTGAAGCTACCCGTCCACGACGAGGAACCATCGCTGTCCGGGTTACCCGACCGGCCTCGCGGGTGTTGGCCTTCTCGCGGCAACCAGTGAGTTACAACGCATAGCCCTACTCGTGAGCAGCCCTGGGAACCGTCATCAGCCACGTGACGCGATGGGCAAGGACTGGACAGCGGACAGCCCCAAACACTGGCCATAACGACGGCACCCACCGCCTGTACAAGACCGCCACGAGCCACCTGTTCCCGCTCGGGCCGCACTGGCTGAACGGGGTGCCGCGCCGGCCCCGGCGGCGGCCGGAGGCATCCCCCGGTGGCAGCAGGGGCAGACGGCGCCGCGCTGGCCAGGTGATCACCACCCGGGCGGCCAACACGCGCATCGCCGACTTCATCACCTGGGTCAACGCCTACGCCCGCGAGCACGGGCTGGACAGCGAGACGATCCCGGACGACCCGGTCACCCTCAGCCGCTTCCGCCGGACCATCGCCTGGCACATCGCCCGTCTGCCCGGAGGCACGGTCGCGCTGGCCATCCAGTACGGCCACCTGCGCACGCTCACCAGCGAGGGCTACAGCGGGCGTTCCCGGCACGGCCTGCGCGACCTCCTGGACCTTGAAACAGCATGCGCCATGGCCAGCTACTTGCAGGACGTGAACGAAAGCCTGGACTCCGGGGGCGGTGTCTCCGGCCCCGCCGCCCGGCGGCTCGCCGACGCGGCCCGGCACGCCGCGACCCGGTACGAGAGACTGTTCCTGTCACCCCGGCAGGCCCGTGCCCTCCTCGCCGAACCCACACTCCAGGTCCACGACAGCCCGGGAGCGTTCCTGGCCTGCAACTACGACCCGGCCAAGGCACTGTGCCACCCCAGCCGCGAGGTCGGCAGCACCCCAGGGCACCCAGCCCTGGACCGGTGCGATCCCGCATGCGCGAACATCCCCCGCACCGACGACCACATCACCGCGCTGACCGCTGAAATCGCCCGGCTGCGCACCGAGTCGGCCAGCCCGCTACTGCCCGGCCCCATCAGCCAGCGCCCCGCCGGCCGCGCAGCCGTACTGGACCGGCCGCGCAGCCGCACTGGAGAAGATCACCGAACGGCACGCCCGCACCCGCATAACCCCGGAAGGCCACGATGCCCACCGATGAGCGCCACGAGATCGAAGCCGCCTGGGGACAGGCTCCTGAACGGCACCCCACTGCGGTCGGACGGCAAGCTCACCATCGTGTCCCTGGCCGCCGAAGCAGGCGTCAAGAGGCACGTCCTCACCCACAAGCACACTGACCTCAAGGGCCTGTTCAACGCCCGCGTCAAGGCGCAGCACTCGGTCCCCGCCAGCGAGACCGCGCTGCGCGGGCAGAACGCGGAACTGCGCCGCAAGCTCGACGACATGCGCGCCGAACGCGACGAGTACAAGCAGGCCGCTGACGCGCTCGCCCGCGCCCTCAACGTGCTGACCATCGAGAACGATGAATTGCGCCGCCAGGCAAGCAGAACGAGTCGGCTAATGGAGCCGAGGCCGCTCACCCCGTTACATCGGGTGCCAGTCGGCTGACGTCCGGGGGCGGCCCCGCCGGGGTGCCGTCGAGATTAAGCCCGTGGTGCTGAAGCTGCAGGGCTTCGCTGGCGCGGCCCGTCGCCTTGAGGAAGTAGTTCAGTTGGTCGCTGGCCAGGTGGTGTCCTGCAGCGATGCCGTCGCGCAGTACGCGTTCTGCCTCTTCCAATCGGCCTTGATCCCGCAGCAGTTCAGCCAGGAAGCGGGGCGCATCCCGCTCGCCGCTGATGATCCCTTCCTGCCACGAGTGCTCCGCTTCTTCGAAGCGCTCCTGCTGACGCAGCAGGCGGTCAAGTGCGAGACGAGCCATAGGATCACCGGCAGCCATCCCTTCCCGGCATGTCTGCTCGGCTTCGTCCAATCGCTTGAGCCGCTGCAATTGCTCAACCAGCCGGAACCGGGCATAAGGGTCGCCTGCTGCCACGCCGTCTCGAAGGGTCTGCTCGGCCTCGGCATGCCGGCCTTGATCGGCCAGGAGGAACGCGAGCGGGACAACTACCTCGCGCTGGCGAGCCGCGACGCCGTCCCGCAGGATGTGCTCGGCCTCGTCAGGCCGACGGAGTTCGCGCATGAGCAGGTGGCCGAGCCGCTGTGCTGAGTCCGGATCCCCGGCTGCGATTCCGTCCCGGAGTACGGCTTCCTCCTCTTCAAAGCGGTCCTGCCTCCACAGCAAGATAGCCAGCGTCCGGTGTTCATAGACGTTGCCTGCTGCGATTTCGTCACGCAGCAGGCGCTCTGCTTCTTCTGCCCTGCCCGAATCCTGCAGGAGAGAGCTCAGCGGCGTGGCGGCGTCCCGGTCACCGTGCGAGAGCGCGACGCGCAGAACCTGTTCGGCCTCATCGGCGCGTCCTTGCGCTCTCAGCAGATCGCTTAGCAGCCAGGCCGCTCGCGGGAAGTGACCGGCGGACCTGTAGAACCGCTTGGCTAGATCAAGCAGAAGCCGGTCCCCGGCTGCCTGCCCGACGGCGAAGAGGTCAGCGGCGTCCGACAGGCCAGTGAGGCAGGCTTCCCAGAGGGCCAGCGGCGGAAAGGCGATCCGGCGGACAAGGCGGCCGTGCTGTAGGAGGTAGTCGGCTGCGGTATACCCGTCGGCCCGGCCCATGCCCATCTTGCTGGCCGTCGGGGTGAGTGCTGAAGCGGCGCCGTGCAGCGGCGTCGCCGCGTAGTCCAGGGCATGCTGCAGCCAGTCGTCGGGGGCGGTGGCGCGCTGCTCTGCCGTGAGGTAACCAGGTGCTGCCTCGGCGAGCAGATCGGCGGGAAGAGGACTCGTTGCGCCGAGGCGCCGCGCGTCGACTGCCGCAGTGATGACTGCCCGGGCGTAGGGAGGTGCCTGTTCCCACCAGCGCACGAGCTGCGGTCCTGCGGCCAGCACTTGGGTCATGCCAGCGTCACCGGTGGCCAGCGCGGCCCGAAGACGTGCGTCATTGGGAGCGAGTTCCCGTGCCCGGGCCTGCTCGGCGGCAGTCAGCTCTCCGGTGAGGTCTAGCACCTTGGCGAGTTCGAGCAGTTCGCGGTCCGAGGCATGTGGGTCATCGAGTCCTCCAGGCTGGCGGCGCACGATCCGGCGCCTGTACTCGTCCGGCCACATGGTGGCAGCCAGCACGGTGCCGTCGCGGAGAAAGGACCGGATACTGCCCGCCGTGAGGCCGCTGCGAAGGTACCGCTGGAGCTCGTCAAGCCAGACAACAGTGCGGGGAGCCGGGGCCGCGGCCAGTGTGTGAAGCATGCCAGGAGCGTCGGGGTCAGGGTGAACTAGCCACCAGTCCGGCAGGACATCCAGCACGGCTTCATACATGGTTCGCGTCTTGCCCACCGAGGACCCGCCGACCAGCAGGACGAAACAGCCCCGCTGAGTCCTCGCCTTCAGCGCGGTGCGCAACCTGACGTCAATGTCGCGCGGCACGTAGACGGGCAGTTCCCCGGGCGCGCTGTCGACATGGATGGCGGCATGCACCCCGAGCTGGCGCGGCTCGGCGTCGCGGACCCGGACCCCGCCCGGAGGGCGGGACAGGCCAGCAGTGACGGCGCGCTCCCACGCAGCCAGCCATTGGGGAAGGTCGCCAGCCGCGATTTCGCATACGGCTAGGAAGGCCAGCAGCTTGCCCTTGCTGGGCAGCCTGCTGCCCGTGACGATCTCCCCGACCGTGGTCTTGGCCAGCGGTTCCCGCCGCTGCCCGCCCGGACGGGAACGCAACTTCTCCGCCGCTGCGGCCATCGCCTCATAGGACAGGCCCCTGCGGCGGCGCAGGCCATCAAGGCAGGCAGCCAGCTCATCCCGGGTCCTGACCCCAGCAGGATCGACTCCTGGCACCGCCAATCCCACGCCCCTGCCTCCGGCCGGTGATCCTTCGTCCTCCGGCCAGAAGCATAAGACCCAGTACCGCAAACCGGATACAGCTACAGGTCACCAAGGATCCCGAAGCATCGCACCTCCGGGTTCTTCCGGCGGCATGGCCGGAGACTCCGGTCCGGCGATGCACTTGACCCGCCAGCGAGAAACCGCCACCGACCCCATGGCCAGCCCGGGAGTATCCGATGCAGCAATGGCTCGACCTCATCCCCATAGTCGGCACGCTTCTCACGCTGACCGCCGACATCATCAGCCTCGCCACCGCGCTGATCGTCCGGCGCGACGCTCAAGCCCGTGAGACAACGCCAAGCCACCCTCGCGCCCTGGAGTACGTGATCCGCGCCGAGCCAGGTGAAGCCGCGCCCACCGCTGAACACGACGGGCGGCCCGCACATCGTTTAGATGAACACCACGTCAGCGGTGGCCACCCACGGCGGTCGCCGCCCCGCCAGGTGCCGAGATGAGGATGAACGCCAGCCGACCGGACACGCTTGGCTTGACACCTGCGGCGAAGTGGAGCCTCCATCGGCGACGACATATCGTCCCAACCCTGGTGGAAGCAACATGGCAACAGAACCAGCCTCCATGGCGACATCGTCCAGTCACCTCCACGAGATCTGCCAGAGTCCATCGCTTAGCGGCGGGTTCCGCAACACCGCTGAACCTTCCGGGGAACTGTCCGTCGGCGACATCGTGTCCGTCGGCGAGGTCCCGCTCGCCGTCGCGCGCGTCGGCTGGACCCTCGTACGCGGCGGCCTGAACGAGGTCCGCGCCGACGAGCACGGCACCCACCCTCTGCCTGCACGCAGCCGTCTCCCGGACACCGCAGACCAAGGAGCGACCTGATGACGATACGCAAGCCGAACCGCGTGACCACCCCAAACGGGCAGTGCTGAACGGCACCAAGACTAGCCACGTCTCGATGCCGCGCGCCCGTGGCCGGTGGCGGCTTGACTTCACGCGAAACCGAGCCAGCGCGCTTGGTCGCGGGCAGGCGGCCTGCCCGCCTGAGGATGACAGGCCACAGGAGGCGGCATGAAGGTCAGGTTCGACAGGATCGGCTACCCGCTGTACTGCGACGCAGGCCCGTACGAAGGCGGCATGCGTATCGACCTGGCTGTCAGGCTGTACCTCTCGCCGGAGGAGTACGCCAGGTACGAGGGCTCCGAAAGCCTGCAGATAACACTCAGCGACAGCGGAGGCGGCGGCACCACCGCTGAACCTTCCGGGGAAGCCTCGGCCGGGGATCTTGTTGTGGTCGGGGAGGCTGCCCTGACTGTCGAGCGGGCCGGATGGGCGCCGCTGCGCGGCGCCATCACCGAAGTCCGCCTTGGTGACCACGGCACCCACCCGCTCCCGGCCCGCCACCCAGACCCCGCATCCGGCGTGGCCTGCCGCGAAAGGCAAGGAGGCCACGGCACATGAGCCACACGGCTGACAACCAGGCCGTGCTGTGCACGCTCGCCAGGGAGGGCGGCCGACTGACGTTCAGCCGTCCCACCTACCTGGGCACCCTGGCCGTCGACCGGCTGGCCAGGGCAGGCCACGTCTGCACCGGCCAGCAGGCCGGAGGCTGGGACCTCGTCCTGGTGCCCCAGGAGCCGGGATCATGACCCAGCCAGGGTCGGGGCCGGCCAGCGAGGTATGGACCTACGGCGGCGTCCGCACCGGCAAGGGCCGCAAGCGGCTCCACGCCTGGCTGGTGCGGGCGGCGAGGAACTGCTGTTCTCCCGTACCGGTGCCCGGATGGCCGTCGGCAGCCACTACACCATCCAAGTGTCCCGCCACGAGGGCACCATCACCCTGCACGGCCCCCCCGCCTACGCTGGCTCTGCCGCCGGCGAGGCCACCCGCCGCGCCTTGTGGGCCGAGCACACCGTCGCGCAGACCCGGCTGGAAATGATCCGCGCCGAACGCAAGGCCGCCCACCGCAACGCCCTGGATGAAGCCCTCGCCCCGCTGCTGGAGGTGGCCGCCCCGCTGCGCACCAGCGCCGAGCGGGACGCCCTGGCCGCCTACGTCCTGCGCAAGCTCCACCACGCCTGGAACCCCAGGTGACCTGCCCGGCCTGCAATGCCTCACCACCACGCCCGACATGCCCGCGCTGTAAACCGGCTCACCCGAGGAGGAAACCCATGCTGATACGGGCCTACCTGGTCAGCGGCGAGTTCCGCGTCCACCGCGCGGACTGCCGGGACTGCCCCCGAGAGGCGCGGCGCAGCGATTCTGGCGCCAAGCCCGAAGATGTCCCCAGCAAGGCCGCGGTCATCCGGTCCTTATGGGCCGACATCATCACCGACGACCCCGGCACCTACGCCACCCCGGGCGGCATGGCCAGCCTGGAAGCCGCCACCGAGTTCCTTCCCTGCACCAGCGGGCTGCCCGATGAATGACCCAGCCGCAGGAAACCCAGAACGCAGCCCGGCGCCGCCGCGAACCGCAGCCAGCGTGCCGCGCGCCGGCGGCGACGGAATCGCCGTCGACATCACCACCTGCGCCGGCCTGGTCACGGTCCAGTTCACCGGGCGCGGCCAGGCGCGGGCCTGCCCGGCGGCCGGGCAGGCATTCACCCACCGGGGGCCGCCGGTACACCGGCAGCGTGTTCCTGTCCGGCCCAGGCTGGCACGGCAGCGCCAGCCCCGGGCTGTCCCTGCACCCGGCGGGAGGCCCCGCCGGCCCACGCGCCGCCGCCACGATCGCGGGCATCGTCGGGGCTGCCGTCGCCGCGTACGCCCGCGCTCACCCCGAGGTCCTGGACCTGGCCGCGCAAGCCCGCACGCGGGCCGAGCAGGCCAGGGCCGTACGCGACCTGGAACTGCTGACCCTGGAGATCACCGCAGCGCAGGAGCATCTGGCCGGCCTGCGCCGCAAGGAAGCACAGCTCAGGCAGATCACCAGGAACAGCCCCAATGCTCACTCCGGCACCCGGGCCACAAGAAGTGAGGGGGGCATCTACGTCACCTGGGTCACGCCGCGCGAGTACAGCGCCAGCCTGGACGGCGCGGCGCTGCTCAGGCGCGTCACCGGAACCCGCGCCGAACCCGAGGTGCGCCAGCTCCTGGACCAGCTTCAAGCCAGTGGAACGCTGGACGACTCTGACACGATGCGGCTCGCCGCCGTCATCGGCGAACATCCCGGCCTGCTCGCCGAAGACCACGAGCACTGGACTTCCACAGGGTCACCGAAATCACTCACATAGAAGTCCCGGACCACCACCGCTCGTGCGGCCATGACAGTGACTGAGAACCAGGACAGGTCGCCTGAGCATCCAGTGCCGCTATACAGGCGGGCAGTGTCGGCCCCGTGGGTTACGTTCCAGGGTTAGGTACTCCTGGGTTACCGGGGGAGGAAACCCGATGGAATCTTCCGCTCCTGCCGGTCAAGCCGGTCCTGACCTGTTCTTCGCCTGGACGCTGGCGACGAACATTGATGTGCGCGCTTTCCCGGCCGACGATGAGCGGGCGGCCCAGGAGGCGCTCGGTGAGCATCCCGCGGCGACCTGTTCGCTGATGACCACCGAGCCCGGGGATCCGTGATCTCAAGCGAGCATTGCGGCGCTAACGGCACGGTGTCACGCTTAGGTTATGACTACCGGCCAGCTTGTAATCGTCCGATACTTCTACGCTGACGAAGTATGGGACAGCCAGCATCGCCGCCTAGAGGAGCCGAGGGATCGGCGCATTTGCATCCAGTGGCTGTGGTCGCCCGACCCTATCGCCGATGAAAGAGCGGCGGAGATTGACGAACTGGCCAGGCATCTGGCGGCACGAGCACGAGAGGTCAGCGGCGACTCCGCCCGCACCCCGGTTCCACGGTTTCCGGAGGAGAGCAAGCTCCTCGACCGGTTCAGGGAAGCGGCCTCTGACTATCTCGCGGAAAGGCTAACGGGTCCTTCTCCTATCGCGACCCAGGCATGGTCCACGACCGGCTTGTTCCTGCCTGCTGAGGTCGCAAGCGCTATCGCGAAGTTCAGCGACGGGCTCAACGGCAGGCTGACCGAAAGCCTCAGGGAGTTGGCCAAGACCGGCGGCATCGCGGGCGTGGGCGGAGACATCGCTGCGGGGGTGGGCGCGGACATGATCCTGCGGCCGATCGCCGTGCCCTTGAACACGTCGGTGGAATCGCTTGAACTGGTCGGCTTGGCGATCGGGTTGATGATCGGGGCACCTGCGCTAGCGGTCCTCTGCGCAAAAGGCCTCTTGCACCAGAAGGCCACCGAACTGGCTGCCAAGATCATTAACGGACCACTCACGGCGAATACATCTTGGACGGGCCTACATGCGGTCGAAGAGGCCACCACCGGCCAGCCCACTCCCCAGGGCGACGCAACGAGCGCGCCAAGAGCACAAGATCCAAGAACGAGGCTGATGGAAGCGGGGAATGATGACGCCGCAGGCCCACCAGCAGAAGCTACCGGGCCGCTCACGATCTGAACAGCACGAGGCCCGCACTCCCCGGCGGCTGGAAGGAGCCTCCGCCATACCGACGGATAGCGCACTGTTGTTGATGTAGGTTCCCGCCGTAGATTTCGCCTCTCATGGTCGTGACCTGGCTGTCCGCTCGGGTTCTCATCGACTCTTCGCGTGATTTGTCTCAGCGATTCTTCGCTTCCTCGGCGCTTGAGGGCACG
>Ga0137372_10006615_pt1 | contig 11237 bp, 12 predicted proteins | sample SagtaG_6_FD_104911 | JGI IMG/M metagenome (GOLD analysis project Ga0137372, IMG submission 104911) | Vadose zone soil microbial communities from Sagehorn Ranch, Mendocino, California, USA - Sage1_R_60_16 metaG | ecosystem: Environmental > Terrestrial > Soil > Vadose zone | place: USA...
CTGGGTTTCCCGTTCGGTTCGGTGATGCCCTACGGGCTGGACGATCACGGCCGTCCCATCTTCCTTATCAGCACAATGGCTATGCACACGCAGAACTTGCAGGCCGACCCCCGCTTCAGCTTGCTTGTTACCCAGGAAGACACCGATGGCGAACCGCTCGGCGCATCGAGGGTCACGCTGGTAGGAAATGTTCATCCCGTACCGAACACCGAATTGGCTGAGGTGCGCAAGCTGTACCTTGAGCGTCACGCCAACAGCAAGTATTGGATAGATTTTGAAGACTTTTCGTTTAACCGCATGGACGTTATTGATGTGTATTACGTGGGCGGCTTTGGAGTGATGGGCTGGGTACCTGCATCGGATTATGACCGCAGCCAACCCGACCCTCTCGCAGATTCAATGTCCGAAATCATTCAGCACATGAATGCCGACCACAAGGACGCTCTGGTCTTGCTCGCCCGACAATTTGCTCATATCGATTCAACGGAAGCAACCATGACAACAGTCGATCGCCTCGGATTTCAGGTCCGCTTACGGACCGCGGATGGTATGCGCGGTGCTCGCATTGCATTCTTGAGAAAGGTAAGCAATCCGGCTGAATCTCGGAAAATGCTAGTGGAAATGGTGCAACAGTCACGCTCGCAGGCCGAATGAATTCTTGATCTGGCGCCTCGCACGCTGACGTGCAAGAAACCCTTGGATTAGCGATGGCGCCATCGCAGGAAGAGAAGTTGCACACCAACGGCGCACAGGAGATCCCGAAGTCTGTGAATCGTTGGTATCTCTGCTTACCGACAGTCAGTCGTCCTTTTCGCCAGATCACGTAAAGGGAGACTTCAAATCTGCCACGCAACTCGCGTTTCGGAGGAATTCGCGGTATCCATCCTTATGACGTGTGCTGCAGATTAGCATTTTTCAATGGCGAACGCAAGGCGAAGATGCTACGATTCGTTGAAATAGACGAAGGCGCCGTAAGCGAGTGATTGGCACCATGGTGGCGATTCTAACCATCCCGCGAATTGCGGACGGCAGATGATCTATTCGGAGCACTGGAGGGAAGGTTGCGGACGGGCAATTCCAGGGCGATGGGGATCATGCAGAGAATTGATCAAAGTTCTCTGACCGGGAATGGAAAACTATTGGCTATGTGTGTTCCGACCGGGTTTAGCCACAGGCTTTCCCGGATTCGCACAGTTCGTTTGAGGCGTAATATTCCGGCTACTTCCAACGGAGGCAAGGGACAAGTTTTAAGATCGGGAGGTCCGTACCTATTCCGTGTTGTTCACGCAATAAACGTGAGTAGGCACCTTGAATCGGTCGATGAATCTCTCAATGATATTGTCTTTGTCGCCCAGATATTTCAGCGGTGGCCAGTTCACGGTAATCCCACTATCCGGCCAAAACCGAACGGTCGCCGCATTCCAGTCAGCTCCCGGCGTCACTTCAGGCAGGGGTCTAGCTCTCTGATGTATGCGCGTCCATCGTGACGCGTGTGTCTGCAACACAAGGTGTCCGACAACATACGTGAAAATGTAAAACTCCATCCCGTCTATAGGGCCGGCGGAGGTCGGCGTCAGAGTCGCCGTTGTGCATTTTCCGCGTACCGATAATTCCCTTGATAAGCGGCAATCCACATCTGGACTTCAGCGGGAATCGCGAGTGAGACTCTGAACTTTTCCCGAACGCCCCTACTGAAGAAAGGATCGTCCCTCCGCGTCGCGCAATCCGCAACGACGGATTTCATAAACGCGAAAGCCGCAAGAAGAGACGTATGGCGTGGCACAAGGGATACACGCGCACCATCGATTATCATCCCTGAGAGCCCACTTTGAGACCAATAGATTCTCCTCCTCGTTCGTTACGGGAGGCACACTTTCGGCGCACTGCCAGAGAGGTAAGGCATCGATTTATCAGCAGATCGGAGAAAGGTCGACTGTTCGGCCGTCATTCGGTTCATCATGTTGGCGAGCCAGGGATTTTTCATCGTGCGGCACACTGCTGGCACACAATCCGCTGCTTAACAAATAACGGATGGCCGTCAAGAACTAGCCCTTACCGGCAGGCTCAAGGAACAAGTGTCCAGTTTTCGATGACCAATTTAGGGACCCGTCCGAACTCTCGCGTGTTGTTCGTAACTAGCGTCACGCCAAGGCTGCGAGCATGGGCTGCAATGAACAGATCGTTCGCACCTATCATCGTGCCGAGCGTCTTTAGGCTGGAGCGAATCTTGGCGTAATGAAGAGATGCTACGTCTGGAAAGTCGAGAACTTCGACGTATTGCAGAAAGGCGCTCAGCGCGGACTCATCCTGCCGTCGCCGGGGAGACACTTCGACCCCGAACAGCAACTCCGACTTCGTGATTACAGAGATGCACACGTCATTCACGGGAACTTTCTGCAGGCGTTTCAGAACCGCGTCATTCGAGCGCTTCATAATGTAGGAACAAGTATCTGTGTCTAGCATGTAGCGGGGCATTACGGTTCACGCTCCTGCACAGGGAGGTCTTCCACACCCTCCATGAAACTCGCCGAGGCAACGGGCGCCTCAGCAAGGTAAGTTGCCCAATCAAATGGTCGAGGGGACAAGACCACTTCGCTACCCTCTCTCCGTATGAATACTTCCTGCGTCCGGAACTGAAACTCCTTGGGCAAGCGGACGGCTTGACTGCGGTTATTCATGAAGACTTTCGCTTTGCGTTGCATGCGCCTCCTCCGGCTGCGGGGACTCTTCCTGGCATATACATAAGTATATGCCATCGCTTTCCGTCGCGCTAGCCTTTTCAAACTCGTGCAGAGGACCTGTCGGCTGAATAGCCGTCAGCCGGGGGAAGCTGCCTTGCCGCTAACGTCGGCGACTTCGCCCTGCGGCACACTGCTGGCACACAGCAACTGACCTGGCCGGTCCACGCACGAATAGTGGCGCGAATTTCCGAAGGCGGCAACAGAACGCTCGCTGGGACTAAAATCGTCGGATACTGCTTGCACTGGCTCGAAAGACGAGTCGCAAGGAGGCTCACGATGGTGTGCTCCCACAGAACAATACTGCGACTGTTCTTTATTATTCTGGTTGCCTGTGCCGCGCGATCAGGGATGCTGCCTCGCGCTTCAGCGCAAAGCGTGTCGCAGAAGGAGTCGGCTACAGCGCCAACCCGCGAGGCTGGCCTGGTCGCCTGGCAGCAGGTCTATTCGGTATTAACGCATCCCCGTTGCATTAATTGCCACACCGCCACCAACTATCCGCAACAGAGCGATGATCGGCACCGCCATTTGTTTAACGTTGTGCGCGGTCCGGGAGCCAAGGGTGTACCAGGCCTGAACTGCGCCACTTGTCATCAGGACGTAAATGCCAACACCACAGGGGTTCCCGGCGCGTACAACTGGCATCTGGCACCGCTGTCCATGAAGTGGCAGGATCTCAACGACAAAATCCTGTCGAGCGCTGAGGTCTGCCGATCTCTCACCGATCGTTCCAAGAACGACAATCTCGACGGGCCCGGGCTCCTGAAACATCATCAGACAGAGCCGCTCGTTCACTGGGCATTTGAGCCGGGTCGCACTCGCGATGGTGCCGCACGCTCGTTGCCGCCGCTGACCCACGACGAATTCGTTGCCGCCACACGGACCTGGGTCGAAGCCGGAACACCGTGTCCTCAGAATCCCTGAACTCGGAGGTTGCTAAATGGAAACCTATAAGCTCACCGTCAACGGTCAGCCGAAACACATAACGGTCGATCCCGGCACTCCCCTGCTCTGGGCGCTGCGCGAAGACCTGAAGATGACCGGCACCAAGTATGGTTGCGGCATTGCCGCTTGCGGCGCCTGCACGGTGCATTTGGCCGGTGTTGCCACTCGCTCATGCGTTGTACCTGTCTCCCTGATCGGCGATCGGCCCATCGTGACCATCGAGGGAATCGGACAAGATAAGGTGGGCCGCGCGGTGCAGGATGCTTGGGTTTCCGAAGATGTCGTGCAGTGCGGATATTGTCAGAGCGGACAGATCATGAGCGCGGTCGCCTTGCTCAAGAGCATGCCGAAACCCACTGACACCAACATTGAAGAATCGATGGGTGGGAACATTTGCCGCTGTGGCACCTATGTCCGCATTCGCGAGGCGATCAAGGCCGCCTCGCGACAGCTCAGTCGAGGGGGCGCACTATGACAGCCGCAACCAACTCTGCGAAAGGTCTACTGCAAAGCCGGCGAAGCTTTCTGCGCGTCTCCGCGACTGCTGCGGGCGGGCTGCTGGTTTCTCTGTATTTCGATCTTCCTTTGACGGCGCAAGAAGCAGGTCAACCCAAGCCGAAAGTTTATCCGCCGGACGCCTTCGTTCATATCAAGCCCGACGGCAAGATTGTGATCCAGGTAAACCGGATTGAGTTCGGGCAAGGTGTCCAGACATCCTTGCCCATGATTTTGGCCGACGAGATGGATGCTGACTGGTCGCAGGTGCTGGCCGAACTCGCGCCGGCCGCCGACGTTTACAAAGATCCGCTCTTCGGCATACAGATGGTCGGCGGTTCCGGTTCGATCGCGCACTCGTTTCTGCAGTACCGGGAATTGGGTGCCAAGACGCGCGCAATGCTGGTTGCGGCCGCCGCCGAACAATGGAAGGTGCCGGCCAACCAATGCCGTACCGAAGCCAGCGTAGTTCATGGTCCGGGCGGGCGGTCAGCGAAATACTCCGACCTGGCAGATGCAGCGGCACACCTGCCGATACCCGAGACTGTGCCGCTCAAACAGCCAGCCGACTTCCGGTTGGTCGGCAAGAAAGTCCGGCGGCTTGATAGTCGACCCAAGTGCGACGGCTCGCTGAAGTTCGGGCTCGACCTCGATCTGCCAAGAATGAAAGTGGCGCTAGTGGCCCATCCTCCGATCTTTGGCGCGTCGCCACGAACCGTCGACGACAAGGCCGCACGCGGTCTGTCCGGAGTAGCGGATATATTTGAGATCCCCACTGTCAGCAAGGGGACTGCTGTAGCCGTTGTGGCTGATAATTTCTGGACGGCCAAGCAGGCGCGGGATCGGCTCCGAATTGATTGGGACCTTTCCAAGGTGGAGCACCCCGACACTCCGCAATTGCGGCAGAAGTACAAAGAACTCGCCGGCACTCCGGGCAACATTGCCGTGGCCCGCGGTGATGGAAAGGCGCTGGAAGGCATTGCCGCGAATCGGATAGTTGCCGAATACGAGTTCCCGTACCTTGCTCACAGCCCGATGGAGCCGCTGAACACAACCGTCCGATTTGACGGCGATCGAGCTGAAGTCTGGGCCGGTTCTCAGTTCCAGACCGTGGACCAGATGGCGATAGGCGAGGTCCTTGGCCTGAAACCTGATGAGATTACGTTTCACACCGAGATCGCCGGGGGAGGATTCGGGAGAAGAGCGACGCCCGACTCTCACGTCCAGCGGGAGGCAGCCGCGATCGCAAAGCGATTGACCGGGGTTCCGGTGAAACTCGTATGGACTCGCGAAGACGACGTGCAGGGCGGCTACTATCGTCCCATGCACGTGCATCGCGTGGAGATCGGAATTGGCGCAGATGGAATGCCTGCGGCGTGGCGTCACATTATTGTGGGTCAGTCCCTAGTGGCCGGCACGCCGTTTGCGGCCATGCTCATCAAGAATGGAGTTGATGAGACGGCTGTCGAAGGCACTGCGGATACTCACTACGACATCCCGAACTTCCATGTTTCAGCGCATCATCCTGCGGTGAATGTGCCGGTACTCTGGTGGCGTTCTGTCGGGCATACTCACAACGCCTTCGTCATGGAAACACTGATTGAAGAGTTAGCCACCCGCGCTAAGATGGATCCCATCGCTTATCGCCGGAAGCTCCTCAAACCCGACGCCAAGAAACTGCGCGGCGTGCTCGATCTGATGGAAGAAAAGAGCGCTGCTTGGCGCGGCAACCTGCCGGCTGGGCACGCTGTCGGCTTCTCGTGCCACGAATCATTCGGCACAAGTGTGGCTTGCGCCACGGATGTATCGATCGAGAACAAGCGGCCGAAGATCCACCGTGTGACAGTTGCGGTTGACCCCGGCCTAGCAGTGAATCCGTTGACTATCGAGAGTCAGTTTCAGGCAGGGGTGTGCTTCGGGGTATCGCAACTGATGGCTAAAGGAGCGATTACGCTAAAGGAGGGTCGTGTGGAGCAAGACAATTTCGACGCTTACACTCCGCCCTACATCGTCGACGCACCGGTGGCCGTAGATGTCCATATCATGCCAAGCACCGAGAAACCGTCTGGATGCGGGGAGCCACCCGTTCCGGTAATTTCACCCGCCGTCGTCAACGCTCTGTCACGGCTGACGGGTAAGCGGTACCGCACCTTGCCCTTGGTGACGGTGTAGTTAAGAGCGGTCTAAGTTTGGATGAATCTCTCGGAGCCGCTTTTCGGGCGGATGACCAGCACGTCGGAAGTAACAAGAAATGATTCTCCGGCAGGGCACCGGCCGACTGATCGGCCGTCAGGGCTCAAAGCAAGTGAAGGTTTGTGAAGCAAGCCGCCCAGGTGGTGGGTCGCGGACGGGTCGCCAGAGCTCATGCCTCGAACCTGGCCTCACGGGCGGCTGCGGCGCTGATAGTAGCATGCCGGTCTGCGGTGACGGAAGACGAGGTACTCGTCAGAAGAGCCGCTGGTTGGTTGTCCTTGCTGCAAGCGTTCAATACTCCCCGGGTAACAGCAGAGTGGTTGCGGACCGGTCTGCTTCCGTGATTATCCACAGCCTCTCGCCAGCGTCTGTCTGGTAGCTGCTCAGCAATCGAAACCCATGAGCCACGCTGTACTCATTCTCTGCGACCTCGGTTGCCTCCAGTTCGCCCCAGTCCCCGATTGCATGACGGGCCAGGAAACAGGTAGGCGGCTGCTTCGCTCTCTCGAGCGCAGCTAGCGCCCCTGGTGTGGCCACAATTTGCCCAAGTGGGAACAATGGAAACATGACGATGAGTCCTCTCTTCAGCCCATGCGAGCGAGGCTCGCCCGCATGGGTCGTCTAAGCAAAGTGCTAGTTGTTGGGAAGGGACAGTCGGCCGACACTGCTCCGATGGCTAGAACGATTGTGAGAACCGGGCTTCCAGGAATTCGCCCAGCTTGGCTGTCGCCTTGAATTGTGGGATGGGATCCAGTTCTTTGAATGCAGAGGTAAACGCATTGGTAAGACTCCAGATGGTTCGTGGCCGGAATTCTTCGTACTGCGGCTCGAAGTAGAGGTCATGCACGCTGCGGGCAAGGTGTTTTGGAGCTTCCAGTCTGCCCTCGATGAATGCCTCGTAGATGACCACCTTGGCCGTAACGTCCGTCAGTTCGCTTCTTTGCCACGCTTCCACCTGCTTTCGCATGGGGTCGAAGTTTCGCTGCATTCGATCAACGCCAACCGAGATGCAGTCGACGAGCGAGAACGACTTCGAGTGTTTCGCGAGCACCGGGGTGAACACGCCTGGGACGATGTGACAAAGTCGTGACCGGGCGATCCTGATGTTGCCCAATAAGTTTACCGCCTGCGGCCCCATGGGACAGTTGCGGGTGGCGGCAAGACGGCGCGATTTCTCTTCGGAGGTTGCGTGGAAAAATCAAACGGAGTCTCTCCAGGATCAATACGCCCTCGCCCTGCGCGAACTCGAAGAGCGCGCGGAAGGTGAGTTCATCATCGGCGGCAATCTGAAGATGAAGGGAAACTCGGGACTGATTTCCAAGGTTGCGCCCACGCCGACCACCGTCTTGATCCGCCGGCGAGAGCGAGACCGGGAAAGAGCTGGTGGCGCGAGCAATCCACCGCAACAGCACGCGCAGCAATCACCCTTTGGTGACTCGGAATTGCACGGCGTTGTCTCCAGCTTTGCTGGAAAGCGAACTCTTTGGCTACCGGCGCGGCGCTTTTACGGGCGTTTATAACGACAGTAAAGGGTTGTTCGAAAAGGCCGACGGCGGCACGATGTTCCTCGATGAAATTGGCGACATGTCGCTGGAGGTCCAGGCCAAATTCCTGCGCACGCTGCAAACCGGGGAAATTCGCGCCGTCGGCGACATGCGGACACGAACGGTTTCAGTGAGAATTGTCGCTGCCACGAACCGGAATCTGGAGACCGCCATCCGCGAAGGCACGTTTCGCGAAGATCTGCTCTACCGGATCAACACCTTCTCTATCACCCCTGCCGCCGCTGCGCGAGCGGATTGAGGATATTCCGTTTCTTGCGGACTACTTTTTGCTACGGGCCCGCGCCAAGGTCAACAAGAAAGTAGACAGCATTACTCCCCAAGCGCTCGCGCTCCTGAAGAACTATTCATGGCCGGACAATCTTTGCGAACTGGAAAACATTGCTGCTGCGCAACAGCTTTCTGGATGAGTTTTTTGAGGTATGGGGAAATCTTTCGATCCGATGTTGGAGTGTTAGAGTTGACCAGGCGGGGAGCGGCAACCGTCGCCTGCTCTCAGCAGCTGAGCCTCGCGCTGGCCCGGAGTGTGTTTTGTTCTAGAATTGAACGCCACTCATGAGAATCCTCACCAGTGCTGAAGTGCGCCAGGCTGAGCGCGAGGCGACAAGCCGGCCAGGAATGTCTGCCTTGGTCCTCATGCAGCGGGCCGGTTATGCGGTGGCGCAGTTTTGCCTGTCTCACTTCAAGTTCAACTCTGTCTGCGTGGTCTGCGGCCGAGACAGGAATGGCGGAAACGGCATGGCTGCGGCTGAGTCCCTGCGCGCAGTTGCAGCGACAGTGTCGGTCCTCATCTTAGCCAAGGAAGCAACGGAGCTTAGTGACGAGGCTGCCGCCATGTGTTCGAGGCTCACCACGAAGCCAATTTGGGTCTCAGACGAGGCGGGGTTGGAAGGCCATGCGTCGCGAAATGCGTTGCGCGCAGACTTGATCGTCGATGCCATTGTCGGCGCCAATTTCAAACCTCCGCTCGAAGGTCTGGCGAGGAAAGCGGTGGCAGCCATCAATGACGCATTCGGAGCAATCGTCTCCGTGGATGTGCCCTCGGGCGTCGACCCAGACAGCAAGGCTCCTCTGCACGAAAGGAGAGACGACGCGGTTTTCGCGCACGGGATCATTGCCTTCATTGCGCCGAAACCAGCCCATGTTTTTGGAGAGCTTACTGCCGGCCCGATTGCTGTCAGCGAGATCGGCGTCCAGCCAGCATTCGTTCCGAACACAACCGGCTTGAGTGTCGTCACTGGCCAGGACGTAGGAATTACTTTTCCTCCTCGAGTCCAAGACGCTCACAAGGGCCGATTCGGTCATGTGCTGGTGATCGCCGGCTCGATGGGCAAGGCCGGAGCTGCGGGCCTGGCGGGAAGGGCGGCGTTACGCACCGGCGCGGGCCTGGTGACCGTTGCGTGTCCGAAGTCAATCCAGGCAGTGGTTGCCAGCTATGCTCCGGAACTGATGACGGCGGGTCTCAAAGAAACAGAAGAAGGCACGATTTCGATGGAGGCCACCGACCAACTCCTGTCGCTGATGACGGGAAAAGACGTAATTGTTCTCGGGCCGGGACTTTCCTGCAACCCGGAGACGGCAAGATTTGTGCGGCGGCTGGTGGAGCACTGTCTGCAGCCTCTGGTTCTGGACGCTGACGGCCTGAATGCATTTGAGGGGCACTACCATGAGTTGAAACAGCACGGCGAAACAGCCTCGTTTCGCGTCCTGACTCCTCATTCCGGAGAAGCGGCCAGGCTGGTCGGCATTTCGGCCAACGACCTCCCGGCTGACAGGCTCGATGCGGCGCGGCGTATCTCCAGGGAGACCGGCTCCTGCGTTGTGCTAAAGGGATGGAGAACGGTGGTGGCAGGCGTATCTGGCGAAACGTGGCTTAATATGACCGGGAATTCCTCGCTTGCCAAGGGCGGCTCGGGTGACGTGCTCTCCGGCATGATTGGCGCGGCGCTGACCAGAGACGGAGCTGCCACACCAAGCGCCGCGTGCGTGTCGGGCAGCCTGGGAAGTTTTTTTCCCAGCAGCGAGGCGGCCAGCACGTCTGAATTGGATTCTCGGGTGGACGGGACCGAGGATCAGCGCTTTCAGTGCGATTTTGGCAAGGCGTCTGCGTTCCTCAAAGATGTCAACGTAGCAGCGGCGGTATACCTGCATGGACTGGCGGCCGACATTGTCCGCGACCTCCTTCATGAAAACACCGTGCTGGCAACCGACCTGCTGGAGGGCCTTGCGGAAGCATTCCGCGAGGGCGACCTTCAGATGGACCGAGGTCTGTTTTATCTGCACAAATGACGGAGTAGATCGATCTTGTTGCGCAACGCGATGAGCCCGCGAGGCGAGGGCATGCCTCATCTTCGATTCTCGAGTCAACGGACTAATGGACTGTCAGGCTGATCTTTGACGGAACTGCGTGAGCTACCGATCCATTCGTGCCCTGTAAGGTGATGTTTCCGTAAGTTCCAGCCGGGGTGCTCGTCGAAGTACGGATGAGAAACGTAGCTGAGCCCGAGCCGTTCGACGGCACGTCTACTTGCGGCTCGGACCACCATGCCGTTGCTCCCGGGATGTGTGACCCGTTCCGCGCTACCGGAACCACGGTTCCCTCGAAGCCCGACACGCTTGTGAAGGTCACTGTGTAGTTCGCTGTCTGGCCCTTTGCAGCTGTCCGGTTCGTAGCGTTGACCGCCACGCTGAAGTTCCCCAGCCCACTATACGCGATGGTTGTCGAAGCACCGGTGGCACGGTCTTGCAGCACATCATGATAGGTACCGAGTTGTTGCAGCACGAACGGACCGTCCGTATATGCGGCGTCGCTACCGGCCTTAAATGAAAATATGTGGACAGTCCCATCAGGAAAGGTGGAAGTGTCGGTTACCGTTGCTCCAGCACTCGCCGTCCCTGTAATGCTGACCTTCGTCACGCCCACGGTGGGATGGGCGGGAGAAAGCGCCGCCGTGATACCAGCGCTACTTGCAGCCCGATTGATCACCACTGCCAGCGGCAGCACCAACCCAAGCACAAGGAACAAAGTCCGGATGCTATTCAAACCGTTGACCTCGGCAGCCGGAAATCAGCTTACATTCCAGCCTGCTCGCTAGACGTTATTCAAAACTGTTGAAGCCACCGCGCGGTTTCAAAGACGAAGGCCTGCCGCCAGCATGCGCCAACGCCAAGGGCCGGCGGCTGTGCGTACCCACTCTCCTCGTATTGAACGCCCGCGGAACCATGTCCCTCTCGACGATCCGATTCAATTTCATTTTGATGAAGTTATTGACGCCCTGAAGCTCGGTGGCCAGCCCCTCTATGC
>Ga0137372_10006624_pt1 | contig 11225 bp, 9 predicted proteins | sample SagtaG_6_FD_104911 | JGI IMG/M metagenome (GOLD analysis project Ga0137372, IMG submission 104911) | Vadose zone soil microbial communities from Sagehorn Ranch, Mendocino, California, USA - Sage1_R_60_16 metaG | ecosystem: Environmental > Terrestrial > Soil > Vadose zone | place: USA: California...
CCTCTTCTTCGTCTCGCTCGAGCGCCGTCGGATCGAGTTCGTCGCGAGCACGAGCAACCCGGATGGGCGCTGGGTCGCACAGCTGGCGCGCAACCTGCTGATGCTCCTCGCCGACCGTAAGCAGTCCTTCCGCTTTCTGCTTCACGATCGCGACAGCAAATTCAGCGCCGGCTTCAACGAAGTCTTCCGCAGCGAAGGCATGAAGATCGTCCAGACGCCGATCCGAGCGCCGAACGCGAACGCGTATGCCGAGCGCTGGGTCGGCACGCTCCGGCGCGAGTGCCTCGACCGGACCCTGATCGTCAACCGCCGCCAGCTCGAGCAGGTGCTCCGCGTCTACACCGCCCACTACAACTGCCACAGGCCGCACCGATCACTCTCGCTTCGGCCGCCCGACGAATCTGCCTCAGCGTCCGTCCGCGCTCCCGCAGGGCGCATTCGGAGACACGAACTGCTCGGCGGCCTCATCAACGAATACGAGGCAGCCGCGTGACATCGCTTCCGCCGCATGACCGAGTTTTCGAACCCCACGGGCGGGGCGAGTCTCGCATTCGTGGCCACCGTCGAGCGCGATCGTCAAGCGGACCGGTCACATCCGTACCGTGAGAAGGAAGTCATTAGGGAGGTCAATGCGCGCCCCGAAGTTCGGCTCACCGCAGAACAGCGACGTATTCGTCGATTGGCTCGTGGAGTACGACGAGCGCGACGCGGAAGTCTTCGCAGGCCAAGGTCCCGCACCTTGCAACGCAAAGTCGTCGGCCGCGCGGGTCAGCTTAGGGGCACGTCCTTGATGACGGGCACAGCTTCGATGACGAGGTAGCTCGACGACGTCGGTGTGGCTCCCTCGAGCCGGAAGCCCGCCGATTCGTACAAGGCGCCGTACTCATCGAGGGTGCGCTCTCGCCCGCCGGGCAAGACCAGCATGTTGAGGTCGGCGAACTTCGAAACGGGCGTCTCGTTCGGCGGCCCGAGATCCGCTTCGATCAGCAGGACCACGCCGTCGTCCGGGATCGCGCGACGGACGACCTGCAGAATTCGTGTCGAGTCCTCGTCTTCCCAGTCGTGGATGATGTGCTTGAGGATGTAGGCGTCGCCGCCTTCGGGCACTGAATCGAAGAAGCTCCCGCCGACGAGCCGACAGCGCTCGGCGGCGCCGGCCGCACGCAAGGGTTCCGCTGCCCGTTCGACAACCGCCGGCTGATCGAACACGACACCTTGCATCTGCGGGTACCTCTGCAGGAGCGCGGACAGCAGGGCGCCGTTCCCGCCCCCGATATCGACGACCGTTTCGAAACGACCGAAGTCGTACGCGGCCAGCAACGGCTCGACATCGCCGAACGTGGTGCTGGCCATCGCGCGGTCGAAGATCGCACTCTCGTAAGGATTCTCCTCGCGGTAGTCCCAGACGCTTTGGCCGTGGAGGTCCCGGAAGGCGTTCTCGCCGGTTCGGACGCTGTGCAGAAGATGCCCCCAGGCCTGCCAGAAGTAGGGCCGACCGATGAAGGCAGCCCGGCCGTGCAACGATCCCGGTACGTCGGTACGGAGATATTCGCCGACCGGAGTGAGCGCGAAGCGACGACTGTCCTCCTCGCGAAAGACCCCGACGCTCGCAAGTGCACGGAGCAACCTGTACAGCGCGTCGCGATGGGCCCCGGCCGAGTCGGCGAGCTCGTCGCTGGTGCGCGGGCCGTCGGCGAGCAGGTCGGCGATGCCGAGTGCCGCGGCGACGTGGATCGCCTGGCTCACCCGGTACTCGGTGATCATGCGCACCAGCTCGGCGTGGCGCTCGTCCATGACGGCGGAGGCTAGTCGGAGGGTCACGGTCAACTCAACCGGGGTCGACGCTGACCTCGTGAAGCGTCGTACACGGATGATCCTCGAACCATGCTCGCGGCGCCCCTTGCGGAGCGAGGAGCGGGCATGGAGGGTCCGGGACTTCTCGTCGGTCGGCTATCCCCCGAGCGTCATCCCGATCGCCCTTTTTGAAAAGCGCCGCTTCAAGCGTTCCCGAAGCTGTGTCGCCGGGCATTGCCGGTCTGCTGTCGCAGAAGAGCCGAAGTGCGACATCGAGTCGATCTTCGAGTCGGACGCGGTCACGGTTGGCGCGATCGACTTTCATGCCGTCGCGGCGGGGAGGGGATCCCGCCGAGCGCACCGCGGCGCCCCGGCAGACCGATCCGAACGGTATGGGTCGCCGTAGGGACATGGAAACGGGCAAAGGCGAGGCGTATCGTTGCCGCTGCGCCTAGAGGCCACCCCCGGGCGCGAAGGGAGGTCTGTTCGTGTATCCCGCCAGTTTCGAGTACTTCGCTCCAACGACACTCGACGAGGCGCTCGAGATCCTCGAGCGCCAGGAAGGCGAGGCGAAGGTCCTCGCCGGTGGCCAAAGCCTGATCCCGCTGATGAAGCTCAGGTTCGCCACCCCTCGAGCGCTCGTGGACATCAATGCAGTCACAGGGTTGGACACGCTCGAGGAGGAGGACGGGGGCCTGCGCATCGGCGCGCTCGTGAGGCACAAGACCTGCGAGCGCTCCGAGCTCCTGAGCGGGCGCTTCGGAGCTCTCGGCGCTGCCGCACCGCTGATCTCCGATCCGATCGTGCGCAACCTCGGCACGGTCTGCGGCTCTCTCGCGCACGCCGACCCACAGGGCGACTGGGGCTCCGTGATGCTCGCGGTCGGCGCCGACGTCGAGGTGCGTGGTCCCGGAGGGGCGAGGACGATTCCGATCGAAGAGTTCTTCCAAGGGCCGTTTACGACCGCCCTCGAGCCGACCGAGGTGATTACGGAAGTGCGAGTGCGCGATCCGGGCCCGGACTCGGCGGGCACGTATCTCAAGCTCGAGCGCAAGGTGGGCGACTTCGCCACCGTCGGGGCGGCGGTCCACCTCTCGTTCGCGAACGGAACGATCGGGCACGCGGGAATCGCACTCACCGGCGTCGGCCCGGCGAACCTGAAGGCGACCAGCGCCGAGGAGGCGCTCGCCGGCCGGGAGCTCGACGAAGACGCGATCAGGAACGCCGCCCAGCTCGCCGCGGAGGCGGCCGAGCCGCGGGACGACATTCGCGGCAGCGCCGAGTACAAGCGCAGCGTGGTGCGCGTGTTCGTCGAGCGCGGGCTACGGGCCGCGGCCGAAGGGAGGAGCCATGACTGAAAGCGTCGTCCACGAAGGCGTGACGACCCGCGCCATGACCGTCAACCTCAACGGCGAGACGCGCGCGGCAGAGGTGGAGCCACGGCTCCTGCTCGTCCACTTCCTGCGGCAGACGCTCGGGCTGACAGGCACGCACCTTGGGTGCGACACGACGAGCTGCGGGGCCTGCACGGTCCTGCTCGACGGCGTCCCGGTCAAGTCGTGCACCCTGTTCGCGGTTCAGGCCGACGGGCGGGAGGTCACGACCGTCGAAGGCCTGCAAAAGGGCGCCGAGCTGCACCCGATCCAGGAGGCCTTCAGGGAGGAGCACGGCCTGCAGTGTGGCTTCTGCACTCCCGGGATGATGCTCACCGCGACGGCGCTCCTGAAGGAGAACCCGGACCCGACCGACGAGGAGATCCGCTGGGCGCTCTCCGGGAACATCTGCCGCTGCACCGGCTACCAGAACATCGTCAACGCGGTGCACCATGCAGCCGCCAAGCTCTCGGGCAAAGGGAGGTAGAGATGGCGACCACTGAGGTCCGCGGGCTCGGGCACTCGGTCAAGCGCAAGGAGGACGAGCGCTTCATCCGCGGCAAGGGCACCTACATCGACGACATCGCGCTCCCCGGGATGCTGCACATGGAGCTCCTGCGCAGCCCGTTTGCGCACGCCCGCGTCGTCTCGATCGACACCTCCCGCGCGGAGGCGCTCCCCGGCGTCGTCGCAGTCGTCACCGGCGAGCTGATGGCTCAGCACAACCTCGCCTGGATGCCGACGCTGTCGGGCGACACGCAGGCGGTGCTCGCCACCGACAAGGTGCGCTTCCAGGGCCAGGAGGTCACGGCGGTCGTTGCCGAGTCCGCCTACGTCGCCAAGGACGCGCTCGAGCTGATCGAGGTCGACTACGAGCCGCTGCCGGCCGTCACTAACCCCCAGCAGGCCCTCCAACAGGATGCGCCCGTGATCCGCGACGACAAGGAAGATCAGACCTCCAACCACATCTACCACTGGGAGGCGGGCGACAAGGAGGCCACCGACCGTGCCTTCGACGAGGCCGACAAGGTCGTCGCGCTCGACACGCACTACCCGCGCTGCCATCCGGCGCCGCTCGAGTGCTGTGGCTGTGTCGCCGACGTCAACCCGGCGACCAGCAAGGCCACGATCTACATAACCTCGCAGGCGCCGCACGTCCACAGGACGCTGTTCGCGCTCGTGACGGGCCTCCCCGAGCAGAACATCCGGATCGTCTCCCCCGACATCGGCGGCGGCTTCGGGAACAAGGTGCCGATCTACCCCGGGTACGTGGTCGCGACTGCGGCCTCGCTCCTGCTCGGACGGCCGGTGAAGTGGATCGAGGACCGGACCGGGAACCTGATCTCGACCGGCTTCGCGCGGGACTACCACATGCACGGCGAGCTCGCTGTCAAGGACGGCAGGATCGTCGGCCTCCGCGCCTCGCTGGCGGCGGACGAGGGCGCCTTCTATGCCGACGCGCAACCGTCGAAGCTCAGGATCGGGCTCTTCCACATCGTCACCGGCTCCTACGACATCCCGACCGCCCACGTCCAGGGCGACGGCGCGTACACGAACAAGGCTCCCGGCGGGGTCGCCTACCGCTGCTCGTTCCGTGTCACCGAGGCCTCCTACCTGATCGAACGCCTCGTCGACGTCGCCGCGAATGAGCTCGGGGTCGACCCGGCCGAGTTCCGGGTGCAGAACTTCATCAAGCCCGACCAGTTCCCGTACGAGTCGGCGACCGGCTTCGTTTACGACTCGGGCGACTACGAGAAGGCGCTTCGGCTCGCGCTCGAGAAGCTCGGCTACGAGGATCTGCGCAAGGAGCAGGCCGAGGCCCGCGAGCAGGGCAAGCTGATCGGGATCGGCCTCGCCTCGTTCACGGAGGTGGTCGGCGCCGGCCACGGCAAGGAGTACGACATCGTCGGGTTGCGGATGTTCGACTCGGCGGAGCTGCGCGTCCATCCCACCGGCAAGGCCATTCTCAAGCTCGGTGTCAAGGCGCAGGGTCAGGGGCACGAGACGACCTTCGCCCAGATCGTCGCCGAGGAGCTCGGGATCCCGTACGAGGACGTCGAGGTCCAGGAGGGGGACACCGACAACACTCCCTACGGCCTCGGCACGTACGCGAGCCGGTCGACCCCGGTGGCCGGGGCGGCGACCGCGGTGATCGCACGCAAGCTGCGGGACAAGGCACGGATGATCGCCGCCCACCTGCTCGAAGCGGCCGAGGACGACCTCGAGTGGGAGCGTGGCCGCTTCTCCGTCAAGGGAGCGCCCGACCGCGCGAAGACGATCCAGGACGTCGCTTTCGCCGCCTACACCGACCTGCCCGAAGGGCTGGAGGCGGGGCTCGAGGGCGTCCACTACTACGACCCGCCGAACATGACCTTCCCGTTCGGCAGCTACGCGGTCGTGGTCGAGGTCGACCGCGGCACCGGTCAGTGGAAGGTCAGGCGGGTCGTCGCAGTCGACGATTGCGGCGTGCGGATCAACCCGATGATCGTGGAGGGTCAGATCATGGGCGGCCTCACCGAGGGCTTCGGCATCGCCGCGATGGAGCTGATCACCTTCGACGAGGAGGGCAACTGCATCGGTTCCAACTTCATCGACTACCTGCTCCCGACCTCCTGGGAGACGCCTCCGTTCGAGCTCGGCGAGACGGTCACGCCCTCGCCGCACCACCCGATCGGCGCGAAAGGCGTCGGCGAGTCGGCCACCGTCGGGTCGCCCGCCGCGTACGTCAACGCCGTCGTCGACGCGCTCGCGCACGCGGGCGTCCGGAACCTCGAGATGCCGGTGACCTCGGACAAGGTCTGGCAGGCGCTGCAAGAAGCCGGCCTCGCCGAATGACCGAGCCCGTCCTGGTCCGGGCGGGGCGGCTCGCCGCCGAGGGCGAGCCATACGTGCTCGCGACGGTCGTGAACGTCGAGCGCCCCGCTTCGACGCGTCGCGGCGACCGGGCGCTCGTGACGCCCGCCGGCGAGCTGTTCGGCTGGGTCGGGGGTGCCTGCTCCGAGTCCATCGTGATTCGCGAGGCCCTCCGAGTGCTCGCCGACGGGGAGCCGCGGCTCGTGCGGATCGGACCACCGGGAACTGAGGCAGAGGAGGGCGACGTGGTCGTTGCCGAGAGCTCGTGCGCCTCGGAAGGAACGGTCGAGGTCCTCGTCGAGCCGCACCTGCCCAGGCCGCTCCTGGCCGTGGTGGGCGAGAGCCCCGCGGCGCGGACGCTGCGGGAGCTAGCGGGCACGATCGGCTGGCGCGTCGCGGACGGGCTTGTCGACGGCGCCGACGCCGTCGTGGTCGCTTCGATGGGGCACGGCGACGAGGACGCCCTGGCCGCCGTGCTGGGGACCGAGGCGGGGTACGTAGGCCTGGTCGCGAGCGCCCGCCGTGCGCGCGCGGTGCTCGCGGAGCTGCGCGCCCGCGGTCTCGACGAGGAAGTGCTCGCGCGTATCAGGAGCCCCGCGGGACTCGACCTCGGCCCCTCGAGCCAGGAAGAGATCGCGGTCGCGATCCTCGCGGAGCTCGTCGCCTGGCGGCATACCCACGGCCTCTCGCCGGCCGAATCCGTGGAGGAGGCCGTCGATCCCGTCTGCGGGATGACGGTCTCGATCGCCGGCGCGCGCGAGACCGTCGTCCGCGACGGGACGGCGTACTACTTCTGCGGACCCGGCTGCCGCCGCCGCTTCGAAGGCGCGCGCGTCTGATGCGGCTCGAGAACTCGTTCGAGGTCCCCGCAGCGCCCGAGGCCGCCTGGGAGCTGCTGATCGACGTGCCACGCGTCATTCCGTGCATGCCCGGCGCCACGCTGGACGAGACCGTCGACGATGCGACGTGGAAGGCGACGATGGAGGTCAAGCTCGGGCCGATCTCGCTGACGTTCGCCACCGACGTCAAGCCGGAGGCGCTGGACGAGGCGGCCCGCCGCGCGAGGCTGAGTGCGCGGGCGCGTGAGGCGCGCGGGCGCGGCGCCGCGCAGGCGACGATCGAGTCGTCCCTCAGCGGCGTCGACGGCGGGACCAGGATCGACATCGTCACCGACCTCAGCCTCGCGGGCCCTGTTGCCCAGTACGGGCGCGGGATCGTCGAGGACGTCTCCTCTCAGCTCGTGACCCGCTTCGCCGAGTGCCTCAAGGCCCAGCTCGCGGCTGCGCCGGAAGAGGCACAGGCCGCCAGAGAGGCACAGGCGAAGCCCGTCTCGGGGCTCTCCCTCGCTTTCGGTGCGCTCGGGAGGGGTATCAGCCGCTTCTTCCGGCGCCTGCTCCGGCGAGGCTAGGAAGCTCGCTCGAAGGCGGCGAGGAGCGCGCGCTTGGCGAGCACCGTCGCCAGGTGGACGCGGTACTCCGCGGACGCGTAGAGGTCGCCGATCGCGTCCGGGAGCGACTCCGCGACCCTCCCGGCCGCGGCCGCGATTGCGTCCTCCGACCCTGAGGCGCCGACGAGCGCCTCGGCTGCGGCCGTCGCGTCCACCGGCGTCCGAACGGCGCCGCCGACCGTGAGCCGCGCACGGGTGCAGGTTCCCCCCTCGACCGACACCAGCGCGGCGACGCCGACGACGGCGTAGCTCGAAGCCGGATGGCGGTGCTTGACGTAGGCTGCACCGGTCCCGGCAGGCGTCGAGGGCACCTGCACCGACACGACCAGCTCACCCGGCTGGAGCGCGGTCGTGAAGACGTCGACGAAGAACTTGTCGGCGGCGATCTCGCGCTCGCCGTCTCTTCCGACGGCGGTGACCACGGCGCCGAGGGCCTTCAGCAGGGTCGGGTAGTCGGCCGCGGGATCCGCGTGAGCGACGCTCCCGCCGATCGTGCCGCGATTGCGGACCTGGCGGTCGCCGATGAGCGCAGCCGTCGCCGCGAGCACAGCGCACTTCGCCTGGACGAGCTCGGACTCCGCGACGGCGGCGTGGGTGGCGAGCGCTCCGATCCTCAGGCTGTCGTTGTCGTCGGCGATTCGGTCGAGGCCCGTGATGCCGCCGAGGTCGACGAGCGCCTGCGGCGTGCTCAGCCGCAGCCTCATCATCGGGAGCAGGCTGTGCCCACCGGCGAGCGGACGCGACTCCTCGAGTTCGGCCAGCATCGTGATGGCCTCGTCGAGGCTCGCCGGGCGGCGGTAGATGAACTCGGCTGGACGCATGGTGTACATCGGGCTCCTCCTCGGCTCTCAGGCCTTCGCCTCGCGCATCGCCCGCCAGAGGCGCTCGGGCGTGAGCGGCATGTCCAGGTGCCGGATCCCGAGCGGCGCGAGCGCGTCCATGACGGCGTTCACGACCGCAGGAGTGGAGGCGATCGTTCCGGTCTCCCCGGCACCCTTGACGCCGAGCGGGTTGACGTCCGTCGGCGTCTCCGTCCGGTCGATCTCGAACGGCGGGAAGAACCCGGCCTTCGGGACCGCGTAGTCCATCAGGCTCGAAGTCGCGAGCTGGCCGTTCTCGTCGTAGATGCCTTGCTCCCAGAGAGCCTGGGCGATCCCCTGCGCGATCCCCCCGTGCACCTGGCCGTCGACGATCATCGGGTTGATCACGACGCCGACGTCGTCGACCGCCACGTAGCGCTTCAGCGCCACCTCGCCGGTCTCCCCGTCCACCTCGATCACCGCGACGTGCGTGCCGAACGGGAAGGTGCAGTTAGGCGGGTCGTAGTAGGTGGTGTCGTCGAGGAACGGCTCCTCGCCGTCCGGGAGGTCGTAGCCGAGCGCCGCGGCCCCCGCGATCTCCTGGATCGTCTTGCCGGTCTCGGGCGACCCCTTCACGAAGGCGCGCCCGTCCTCGAAGACGACGTCTTCGGCATCGGCCTCCAGCATGTGCGCCGCGATGCGCCGGGCCTTCTCCTTGATCCGCTGGAGGCTCTTGTAGACGGCGACGGCGCCGACGGCGGCGCTGCGGCTGGCGTACGTGCCGTACCCGAACGGCGTTCCGAGCGTGTCGCCGAGCTCCACCGTGACGTCCTCGATCGGGATCCCGAGCTCGGACGCAACCACCTGTGCCACCGTGGTCTCGTGCCCCTGCCCCTGCGGCTGCGTGCCGATCGTGACGACGGCCTTGCCCGTGAGATGCACTCGCACGTTTGCGCTCTCCCACATGGAGGCTCCCCAGCCCTCGCCGACCGTCCCGATCCACGCGGAGGGCGCCGCGCCACAGATCTCGACGTACGTCGAGAAGCCGATCCCCAGATAGCGGCCCTGCCGGCGCGCCTCCCCCTGCTCGCGACGGAAGCCCTCATAGTCGACGATCTCGAGCGCGCGGTCGAGCGCCTTCTCGTAGTCGCCGGTGTCGTACTTGAGGCCTCTGAGGATGCCCGGGTCATAGGGGAAGTCCTCCGGCGGGATGAAGTTCCTGCGGCGGATCTCGACCGGGTCGAGCTCGAGCTCCCGCGCGAGGAGGTCGACGGCGCGCTCGACCACGTAGGTCGCCTCGGGCCGTCCTGCCCCCCGGTAGGCGTCGACCATGCCGGTGTTCGTGTAAACGCCGAGCACCCGGCAGTGGATGTTCGGGATGCGGTAGGCGCCGGAGAGCATCCTCCCGTACAGCGTCGTCGGGATTCCCGGGGCGATGGTCGAGAGGACCCCGCCGAGGTTCGCGTACGTCTTCGCCCTGAGGGCCGTGATCGTCCCGTCGCGCTCCGCGCCGATCTCGACGTACGTCACGTGGTCGCGGCCGTGCGTCGTCGCGGCGTAGTTCTCCCGGCGCGTCTCCACCCACTTGACGGGGCGCCCGACCTTCTCGGCCAGCGCGGCCATGAGCACGTACTCCGGGTAGAGGAAGATCTTCGTGCCGAAGCCGCCGCCGACGTGCAGCGCGATGCAGCGCATCTTCGTCTCCGAGATTCCAAAGACGAACGCCGTCATCAGCAGGCGCATGATGTGCGGGGCCTGCGAGGTCATCCAGACCGTGTAGTTGCCGGTCGCCGGCTCGTACTCGGCCGCCGCGCCACGTCCTTCCATCGGGGTCGGGATGAGCCGCTGGTTGACCAGGCGCTCCCTGACGACGACCTCCGCCTCCTGGAGCGCGGCCTCGGTCGCCTGCTCCTCGCCGCACGACCAATCCATGACGATGTTGCCGGTTGCGTTCTCGTGCAGCTGGAGCGCGCCCTCCGCGGCCGCCTGCTCCGCGTCGACGACGACGTCGAGCGGCTCCCAGTCGACCTCGATCAGCTCGAGAGCGTCCTCGGCCGCGTACTTGCTCTCGGCCACGACGGCGGCGACCCCCGCGCCGGTGAAGCTGACCCGGTCGATCTCGAGCGCTCTCGGCATATTGACGAAGTTCTCGACACCGCCTGCTTGCCACGCGCACGGAAGCGCCGGGAGGTGCTCGAAGTCCCTGCCGGTGAAGACGGCGATCACGCCCGGGTGGGCGGCGGCCTTCGTCGTGTCGATGCTCGTGATCCGAGCGTGCGCATGCGGTGAGCGCAGGATCGCCACGTGGGCCATCCCGGGCAGCTCGAGATCGTCGAGGTACTTCGCCGCGCCCGTAATCAGAGGGGCGTCCTCGACGCGCCTGACCGGCTCGCCGACGAGCTTTTGCGGCGCCTCCACTCCGGGTGTCATCGCGTCACCTCCGCCGCCTCGTGGACGGCCCGAACGATGTTCTCGTAGCCGGTGCAGCGGCACAGGTTGCCCTCGAGCCCGTGCCGGATTTCCTCGTCTGTCGGCTCCGAGCTGCGGGCGAGCAGGTCGACGGCGGCCATGATCATGCCCGGGGTGCAGAAGCCGCACTGCAGCCCGTGCTTCTCGTGGAAGGCCTCTTGCACGGCGTGGAGAGCGCCGTTGGAAGCCAGCCCCTCGATGGTCGTGACGGCGGTCCCGTCGGCCTGGACGGCCAGCACCGTGCAGGACTTCACGGCCTTGCCGTCGAGGTGAACCGTGCAACTCCCGCACTGGGACGTGTCGCAGGCGATCTTCGTGCCCGTGAGCCCGAGGTGGTCGCGGAGGAAGTCGACGAGTAGCGTCCGCGGCTCCACGTCGGCCTCGCGAAGACCACCGTTGACAGTGATCGCGACGTGCATCTCGACCCCCTTAGAGTCGGTCGAAACCGCGCCGACGGGCTTCCCAGGCGCTGGAGCGACAATACGCCTC
>Ga0137372_10006627_pt1 | contig 11223 bp, 10 predicted proteins | sample SagtaG_6_FD_104911 | JGI IMG/M metagenome (GOLD analysis project Ga0137372, IMG submission 104911) | Vadose zone soil microbial communities from Sagehorn Ranch, Mendocino, California, USA - Sage1_R_60_16 metaG | ecosystem: Environmental > Terrestrial > Soil > Vadose zone | place: USA...
GCCTGCAGGCCCTCTTCGCAGCGGACCTCTCGCTCGTCGCGTACCACCTCGCACTCGACGCGCACCCGGAGCTCGGGAACAACGCGCTGCTCGCCGCCCGGCTCGGCGGGAGCTACGAAGCGCCGTTCGCGGAGATCGGCGCGGGGGCGCGACTGGCCGAGCCGGTTGCGGTCGACGACCTGGCGCGCCGTCTGCGCGACGCGACCGGGCGCGAGCCGCTCGTCTTCGCCGAAGGGCCGCAGCGAATCGAACGCGTCGCGATCGTCACCGGCGGCGGCGGCGGTCGCGTGATCCAGGCGGCGCACGAGGGCTATGACGCGCTCGTCACCGGCGAGCCGGAGGAGCCGGCGCTGCACACCGCGCGCGAGCTCGGGATCCACTTCCTCGCCGGCGGCCACTACGCGACCGAGACGTTCGGCGTGCAGGCGCTGGCGGAACGGCTAGCGACGGAGTTCGGACTCGACTGGGAGTTCGTCGACCTCCCCAACCCGGTGTAGCAGGGCGCGGATCGCATCGACGACAGCGTCCGGCCGTTCGCCGATCAGCAGGTGACCGCAGTCTGCGATGACGCGTATCGGGGCACGCAGTCGACGTGCGTACTCGTAGCCGTCCCGCAGCGGCACCTGTTTGTCACGCGCGCCGTGCACGACGAGGACGGGGCAGCGCACCCGCTCGAGGTCTAGGCGAAGCTCCTCGCGGGCGAGCGCGACGCGTGCCGTGTGCAGGTCCGTGTACAGCGCAGACCCCGCGAGGAAGCCGTTCGAGGCGCGCTCGGCGAGCGCGCGCGGATCCGCCGTGGAGACGAGCTCGAAGACGAGCCGGCGCAGGAGCGGCGAGCGCGAGACCGCGCGCCGAAAAGGCGACACCCGCCTCCCCGCCTTCACGAGCGCGGCGAGGTAGAGCAGGCGTTCGGCCTCGCGGGTCCCCGACGAGATGCCTGCACAGCCTGCGAGCAGCACGCCGCGTACGAGCTCGGGCCGGTGCGCCGCAAGCCGGAGCGCAACCACGCCGCCGAGCGAGTGGCCGACGACGAGCGCCGGCCGGTCCAGCAGCGACGCGACACGCCGGGCAAACGGCTCCAGCGTTTCGGCCGGGGCGGGCAGCGGGCCCGAGCCGCCGTGCCCGGGCAGGTCCGGGACGAGGACGCGGCCGTGGCGAATGAGCTCCGGAGCGACGAGCGTCCAGTTCGACGCCGCTCCGCCGAAGCCGTGGAGGAGCAAGATGGACGCCCCCGCCCCGCCCTCGAACCAGCGCAGGCGGACGCCCCGCAGCTCGGTGTACTGCTCCGCGAAGCCCGGCAGAAAGGTCTTGCCGTCCGTCACCGGCGGCGATTATGCTGTGTGGCGAGATGAGCTCTTTGGGAGGACAAGCGGAAAGTTGATTTCCGCGGCGACAAACGGAAGGAGCGACTAGCCCGCTCGGCCCTGTGCCGGATGGGCTTTTTTGCGGCCTGAGGAAGGAGAACGATGGCGAACCACCTGACGCCGGAAGAGCTGTCCAAGGAACTGGGGATCGACCGCCAAGAGGTCATCCGCGTGTGCGTCGAAGAAGGCGTGCCGATCTACCAGGGCAAGATCGACAAGACGCTGTTCCAGGCTCAGTTGGCTGCTCTCGGGGCCTTGCCCACGAAGCATTAGAGAGCGTTAGCGTTTCCGAGACGATCCGGCGGCGGCCTTCGCGGGCCGCCGTCCGCTTTTCCCGGCCGGCGGCTTCTTCGCCTTCCCGCCCGACGCCTGCTCGACCGAGCGCCGCAGGGCCTCCATCAGGTCGATCACCGGGGTCTCGGGCACCGGCTCCGGCTTCGCGATCTCCTCGCCCGCGAGCTTCGATTCCAGCAGTGCGCGCAGGTCGCGGCGGTAGACGCTCTCCAGCTCGGTGGGCTCGAACTCCCCGGCCAGGCTGTCTATCACCTGCCGGGCGAGGCCGAGCTCGGCGTCCTTCACCTCGGTCTCGGAGACGGCCTCCTCGATCTCGGCCTGCGAGCGGACGTCCTCGGCGAGGAAGAGCGTCTCGAGCGCGAGCGCGTCGCCGCGCGGGCGGATGAGACAGAACGTCTCGGAGCCGCGCAGCACGAAGCGGCCCACGGCCGCCATGCCGGCGTCCTTCAGCGCCTCGAGCAGCAGCACATACGGCCGCCGGGCCGCCGGCGCGCTCGCCGGCGCGAGGTAGTACGTGCGGTCGAAGTAGACCGGGTCGACCTGGTCGAGCGGCACGAAGCGGGTGATCTCGATCGCGCGCGAGTCGTCCGCCTGCTGGATCGCCTCGAGATCCGCGTCCTCGACGATCACGAACTCGCCCTTCGCGACCTCCCAGCCCTTGACGATCTCGTCGGGGCCGACCTCGCGCTCATGAGTCGGGCACCAGCGCTTTTGCCGGATCGGCGTCTTGCACTCGCGGTGCAACTGGCGGAACGAGACGTCGGACGCCCGAGCCTTGGGCGACGTCGCGAGCGCCAAGCCGATTGGGATGTTGACCAGGCCGAAGCTGAGGGAGCCGTTCCAGATCGTCCGCATCTGAACTCCGAATTGTAGAGGGACCGGGCTGGTTCGCCTTTCCGAGGGGCATTCCTGCATCTACATTTGACCTGTGAGCACGCAAACCGAGGCGCCGGCAGCCGCTTCCCGCGAGCAGGCGCCACCCCGCACCATCGGGCGCCTCTGGCTCGACGGCGTCGAGCGGAACGGCTCGCGCACCGCATATCTGACCGAGCGGAACGGCGAGTGGCGGGCCGTTTCCTGGCCCGAGGCCGCGGCGGTCGTGGACGAGCTCGCGCACGGGCTCCTCGCACGCGGGATCCGCAAGGGCGACGCCTTCGCGGTCCTCGCGCGGACGACCCTCGAGTGGGCGCTGTTCGACTTCGCGCTCGCCTTCGTCGGCGCCGTCGCAGCTCCGGTCTACGCCACGAGTTCGGCGAAGGACGCGCGCTACGTCGTCGAGCACTCGGAGTCGATCGGGGCGCTGTGCGAGGACGAGGAGCAGCTCGCGAAGCTCGAAGGCCTGGAGCTCGAGCATGTGCTCACCTACGCCGACCTCGACGATTTGCGCGTACGCGGTCGCGAGCACGCCCGCGAGCACCCGAACGCCGTTGTCGACGCGGCCGCAGCGATCAGCGAGGACGACCTCTTCACCTACATCTACACGTCGGGCACGACCGGACCGCCCAAGGCGTGCATGATCACGCACCGCAACTACTACGAGATGGTCGCCGCCGCCGACGAGATGGAGAACTTCACGCGCGAGGACGACCTGCTGTTGCTCTACCTGCCGCTCGCGCACAACTTCGGGCGCCTGATGCACCTCTCCGCCCCGCATCGCGGCTACGCGATCGCCTTCCTCCCCGAGCCGCTGCAGGTCGCCGACGCCCTGCTCCAGGTGCGCCCGACCGTTCTCCCGAGCGTGCCCCGCGTGTTCGAAAAGGTGCACACGGCCGTGCTCGCGAGGTTCGACGCGGAGACGGGACTCAGGAAGCGGCTGATCGACTGGGCGCTCCGCGTCGGCTACCGCGTCAGCGCGCTCGAGCAGCGCGGCGAGCGCGCTCCCTTGGCACTCGCGTTGCAGCGCGGGCTCGCCGCGAAGCTCGTCTACGCGAAGGTGCTGGACAGGCTCGGCGGCCGCGTCCGCGTCGGCCTTTCGGGCGGTGCGCCGCTCGCGCGCGAGATAGCGGAGTTCTTCCACGCGATCGGCCTGCTGATCATCGAGGGCTACGGGCTCACCGAGGGCACGAGCGCGGCGACGGTCAACCGGGTCGACCGGTTCAAGTTCGGGACAGTCGGCCTTGCGCTGCCCGGCGTCGAGCTGAAACTCGCCGAAGACGGCGAGCTCCTGATCCGCGGCCCGATGAACTTCGCCGGCTACTACAAGGACGAGGAAGCGACCCGCGAGATCCTCGCCGAAGACGGCTGGCTGCGGACGGGCGACATCGCGCAGATCGATGACGACGGTTTCGTTACGATCACGGACCGCAAGAAGGACATCATCGTCACCGCCGGGGGCAAGAACGTCGCGCCGCAGAACCTCGAGAACGACCTGAAGGCGCACAAGGAGATCTCGCAGGCGCTCGTGATCGGCGACAAGCGGCCGTACGTCTCCGCGCTCGTGACGCTCGACGCGGAGGCGACCGCAGGCCTGACAGATGAGGAGAAGCAGACGCGCGTGCAGGAGATCGTCGCCGACGTCAACCGCGAGCGTTCGCGGTTCGAGCAGATCAAGCGCTTCGTGATCCTCGCGCGCGACTTCTCGGCGGAGGAAGGCGAGGTGACGCCGACGCTGAAACTCAAGCGCCGCGTCGTCACGGACCACTTCGCGAGCGAGATCGAGCAGCTCTACTCGAGCTAGTGCTCGCCGGAGTTCGAGCAGCGCAGCGGCGTCTACCCGCGAACGTCCGCGCTCTGTCGTGGGTCTCCTTCGCCAACGACTTCGCGAGCGAGCTCGCGTATCCGATCGTGCCGCTCTTCCTGACCGTCACGCTCGGAGCGCCCGCGACCGTGCTCGGGGTGGTCGAGGGAATCGCCGAGGGAACGGCCGTCGGGCTGCGCGGAGCCGCGGGTTGGCTGTCCGACCGAGCGGGCGGCAGGCGCAAGCGCTGGATCGTCGCGGGCTACGGCATCTCCGCGGTCTCTCGCATCGCCCTGGCGGCCGCCTGGGGATGGGGAGTCGTCCTGGCGGCGCGCGTCGCGGACCGGCTCGGCAAGGCCGCGCGCACGGCTCCGCGGGACGCGCTGATCCGGGACTCGACCTCGCACGGGCTCCGCGGAGCGGCCTTCGGCTACCACCGGGCCTTCGACACGGCCGGCGCCGTCGCCGGGCCCCTGCTGGCAGTCGGCCTGCTCGCGGCCGGCGTCTCGCTCCGGACCGTGCTGATCGTGGCGGTCGCCCCCGGCTTTGCGACCCTCGTCCTCCTGCGCGCGGTTCGTGAAGCCGCGGGACGCGAGGTCCTGTCCGGTACGGCGGAGCCGCACCGGCTGCCGCGCGCCTTCTGGGGGGCGCTCGCCGTCTGGACCGTGTTTTCCCTGGGCAACTCGAGTGACGCGTTTCTGATCCTGCGCTCACGCAACCTCGGCCTGTCGACGACGCTCGTCGTGCTCGCCTACGCGGGCTACAACGTCGTCTACTCGGCCCTGTCCTGGCCGCTCGGAGCGCTGTCGGATCGCGTCCCGAGGGTGCGCGTGCTCGCGGCCGGCCTAGTGGTGTTCGCGCTCGTGTACGTCGGCTTCGCCCTCGCCGGATCGAGCTGGATGGTCTGGCCGCTCTTCGCCGTCTACGGCGCGTATATCGCTGCGACGGACGGAATCGCGCGAGCGTGGGTCGGCGACTACGCGCCGGCGGACGCGGGCGGTACGGCGTACGGGCTGTTCTCCGCGGCGAGCGGCGGGGCATTGCTCGTCGCGAGCATCGTCGCGGGCGTCCTCTGGTCGCACGTCGACCCGAGCGCCCCGTTCTGGCTCGGCGCGGGATCCGCCGCGGCCGGTCTCGTCGTGCTCGGGGTGTTCGCCTATACGACGCGGCGCGCGCCCACGTAGGTGGCCGCGTACCAGCCGGTCATCGACGAGATTTTCACGACGTCGCCGGTGTGCGGCGAGTGGATGAACTCGTTGTTGCCAATGTAGATCCCGACGTGGCCGAGCCCGTCGAAGAAGACCAAGTCGCCGGGCTCGAGCTGGTCGCGCGAGACGCCGACGCCGACGCCGTACTGGGCATAGCTCGAGTGCGGCAGCGACACACCCACCTGCGCGTAGACGTACATGACGAAGCCGGAGCAGTCGAAGCCCGAGGGCGTCGAACCGCCCCAGACGTAGGGAATGCCGAGGTAGCGCATCGCGATCCCGACCACGCCCGTGTAGTGCGACGGCGGGGCGACGGTCGCCTCCGGCGTCGATGCCGAGACGCCGACGACCGATCCGTCGGCGCCCAGCTGCGGTTGCACTCCGATGCGGGCTCTCGCGGCCTGCGCCGCGGCGAGCTCGCGGGAGTGTTCGACCGCGCGCAGATGCGCGATCTCACCGCGAACAGATGAGAGCAGCGACTGGCGCTGCCGCAACTGCGCTTGGATCGAACGCCGCTGCGCTTCGCGCTGCGCGACGATCTGACGCTGCTGGTGCTGAGCGCGCTGCAAGCGACGAGACTCGCGTCGTACCTGCGTCTGGAAGGACTTGACGTCGCCGAGCAGGGCCGAGCGCTGGTTCGATACGCGATTCACGGTGTCGAGCCGGTTGAGGAGGTCGTCGAGGCTCGAAGCCCCGAGCAGGACCTCGAGTGTCGAGTTGTTGTCCGTCGACATGTACACGTCGACGGCCTGACGTGCGAGATCCGTCTGGGCCTGCTTCAGGTTCGTCCGCGCGACACCGAGTTCGTACGTCGCACGGTCCAGGTCGCGACCGATGCGTTGCAGTTTCACGTTTGCGAGATTCCAGCGCTCGACTGCGACGCTCAATTGCATGTCGATCGAATTGATCTCCGCGAGGATCCGCTGCGCTTCCGCCTGCTTGCCCGCGACTGTCCCGGGGTCGGCAGTCGCCGCGCCGGTAGCTGCAAGAGACGCTACGAATGCGCAAAGAACTGCCGGTATGTGGCGGAACCGAAACCTGATAGCGACTCCCGTCAGGGGATACAGGACGGCGGCTCGTCGAGCCTGGGGGACGTCACAAGCTCGTGAGGGTAACAGTCCTACCGGACGACTGCAAGCCGAGAACAAGCCAAAAAGTAGCAGAAGTTGCTGCAAAGAGCGGTGCACAAATACGTTGATTTCGGCGCCTCTGTGGTACGGTCCTGCCCTCGTGCGGCGGCCTGCCAGACTTCAGGCGCGCCTTCTCGCCCTCGGTGCCTGCGCGCTCAGTGCGGGCGCCGTCGCAACGGTGGGGGGCGCCGACACACCGCTTCAGCGGGTCGACACGCTTCGCCAAACGAACGCGACGCTCGCCGCTCGGGCGCACGCAGCGCTGCTTGAGCTGTACTCCGTCGATTCGCGCCTCGCGCACGTGCAGGCCCAGCTGGACGCGCTGCAGGCGCGTGCGGCGCGGATCGAGCACGAGCGCGAGCTCGTTCGCCGTCAGATCGCGGTCGCCCATCAGGTGCTTCATGTGTCGCAGCGACAACTCGCGGTTCGCTTGAGCGCGTTGTACGAGCAGGAGGATACGGATCCGCTTGCGATCCTCCTCGGTGCACAGTCGCTCGACGAGGCGATCACCAACCTCGATGACCTGAATCGCGCCACCGAGCAGAACAGACGCATCGCGGCGGAATCGCAGCGCGCACAGCATTCGCTGCGGCGCCTGTCACGCACACTTGCGGCGCGCGAGGCCCAGGTGCACGCGCTCGAAGCAGCCGCCGCGCGAAAGACCGCGTCTCTCGGCGCGGCGCGCAAAGCGCGCGCGAGCTACATCGCGGGGCTCGCGTCTCAGCGTCGGTTGAACAACGCTCAGATCGCACAGCTGGATGCGCAGGCCCGGGTGTCCGTGGCGAAGAGCGAATCGCTGACCGGAGCGGCGCCGGCCGTGACGCCGGCCGTGCCTGTCGTCGACCCGGGCTCCGGCGGTGCGAGGACGCTCACCGTCAGCGCGACCGGCTATTCGCTCGGCGGGACGACGGCCACCGGCATGCCCGTGGGCTGGGGCGTGGTCGCGGTCGATCCGTCGGTGATCCCACTCGGTACGCGCATGGCTGTCCCCGGCTACGGCGAGGGGGTCGCTGCGGACACCGGGTCAGCGGTCGTGGGCGCGACGATCGATCTCTGGTTCCCGACAATGGCGCAGGCGCTCGCATGGGGACGGCGCACCGTGACGATCACGTTGTATTAGCGATAGTGTGCCCGGGCGGGGGGTCCCTCAGAAGCGAAGTCAAGACGTGACCGAGACGCTCGAGACAGCCGACGAGCCGGCAGAAGCCGCAGGGCAGGTACGCGTCCTGCTCGTCGACGACCACGACCTCTTCCGCACGGGACTCCGCAACCTGCTCGAGGAGCAGGGCGTCGAGGTCGTCGGCGAAGCAGCCGAAGGCACGCAGGCGGTGCGGCTCGTGCGCGAGCTCGCACCGGATGTTGTCGTCATGGATCTGAACATGCCCGGGATGAGCGGCGTCGAAGCGACGCGGCACGTGACGAGCATCGCACCGTTGACGCGCGTGGTTGTCCTGACGATCTCCGACCACGATTCGGACGTGCTCGACGCGATCCTCGCGGGCGCGTGCGGCTATCTGATGAAGGACGCGTCGATCGAGGAGCTGATGAGAGGCATCAAGGCGGCCGCGATCGGCGAGTCGCTGATCTCGTCTCATATCGCCGGCAAGGTGCTGCAACGGGTCCGGGCAACGAGCTTGCAGCCGGACATTGCCGAAACGATCCGCAGCGAGCTGTCCGACCGCGAGATCCAGGTGCTCAAGCTGATCGCGAACGGCAAGGACAACGCGATGATCGCGGCCGAGCTCCACATCAGCCCCAAGACGGTCAAGAACCACATCTCGAACATCCTCATGAAGCTGCAGATCGAGAACCGGATCCAGGCCGCCGTCTACGCGGTCAGATCCGGAATCGTCTAGCCTCGCGTCCCTAGGTCACGCGGCCGTGCGGACCTCGGCGCGCCGTTCGCGGAGCGACGCGAGCAGCGAACGCAGCAGCGCGATGCTCTCGTTCGCCACCTCGAGGCGGCGCGCCAGATCGACGAGCTCGTCGGTGTGCGCGTGGACTTCGGTGTCGGCAAGCCGTGCCGCGACCTCGCGGATCCTCCGCTCGAGCCGCCAGCGCTCGGCCTCGAGCTGCAACGCGTGCGCGTAGCCGGCCGTGAGGGTCGCGTCGACCAGCTCGAGATAAGGCGCGGTCTCCGCCGGCCGGGGCGTCGCGAGCAGCTCGTGAATCTCGTCGATGACCATGCGAAAGTGCGCGGTCGGAGGGGAGGGAGACCGCCGGACGATTATCCGCCCCACCGTGAAGCCGCGGCCAGGGCCGGGCGGCCTATCTTCGACCGCGTCAGGACCTATGGTTGACCACGAGAAGTCAGGCAGACCGTCTAGGCTGCCGCCGATGCGCCGGGCCCTCGCCGCCGTCCTCGCCTCGTTCTCGCTCGTCGCAGCGGCGCCGGCGGCCGCCGCGGGGCGCGCGGAAAGCCCGCTCGGGACGCGCCTCGCGAAGGCGCTGCGCGTCCCCCACGTCTCGCCGGCGCGCTCCGCGGCCTTGGCAATCGACCTGACGACGGGCCGCGCCCTCTTCTCCCACAACGAGTCGCTGCCGCTCGCGCCGGCGTCGAACGAGAAGCTCGCGGTCACCTACGCCGTCCTGACCGCGCTCGGCCCGACATTCCGCCTCGAGACGAGGGTCGACGAGGACGGTGAGCGGGACGTCACCACGCTGCGAGGAGACGTCTACCTCGTCGGCGGCGGCGCCCCGACGCTCTCGGTGGCCGACCTGAACGCGCTCGCGCGCGCGATCCGCACTGCCGGCATCTCCCGCATCGCCGGAAGCGTACTCGGCGACGAGTCGCTGTTCGACGCCCGCCGCATGGTCGAGGGCTGGAAGGCCTCCTTCTACATCGACGAGTCGCCGCCGCTCTCGGCGCTCATCGTCGACCGCGCGCGCTATCTCGGCCACGTGAGCCGGGAGCCTGCGCTCGCCGCGGCCTTGCTCTTCCGCGATGCGCTGCGCCGGGCCGGAGTCCGCGTCCTCGGCGGAGTCGACGTCGCGGAGTCGCCGTCCGATGCCGTCTCCGTCGCGAGCGTGCACTCGCCCACGCTTGCCCGGATCGTCGAGCAGATGGATCTCGAAAGCGACAACTTCACCGCCGAGCTGCTGCTCAAGCAGCTCGGCCTCTTGCAGTCGACGCGAGGCACATCGACCGCGGGCGCCCAGACCGTGATGCGGCTGCTCGGCGCTGACGGGATCCCGCTGACCGGGGTCCGGATCGTCGACGGTTCAGGACTGTCGCAGCTCGACCGCCTCACCGCGGATGCCCTCGTCGCGATCGTGCGCACGATGTGGAACGACCCTCAGCTGAGGCCGGTGCTGCTCCGCGCGCTGCCTGTCGCGGGCGTCAGCGGGACTCTGCACGATCGGATGCGGACGCCGCCGCTACGCGGCAACGTCCGAGCCAAGACAGGCACGACCAGCCAGGCGTCCGCGCTCACCGGCCTCGTGCGCGACCGGTTCGCGTTCGCGATCGTGCAGAACGGGCACCCGCTCTCGTACTGGTGGGCGCGCGTCGCGCAAGACCGCTTTGCGAAGGTCCTAGCGACCGAGAAGCTGTAGGAGGTCGGCCTCCGAGAGGATCGACGTGCCGACCTTCTCGGCCTTGGTCAGCTTGGAACTGCCCGGCTCCTCGCCGACGATCAGGCCCGTCGTCTTCGACGAGACCGAGTTCGTCACCTTCGCACCGAGGTCTTCGAGCGCCGCCCCCGCCTCCTCGCGAGACATCGACTCCAGTGTGCCCGTGATCACGTACGTCCGGCCCGTCAGCGGCCCCTCTCTCGGACGCTCCGACTCCGCGAGCTCGAAGTTGATGCCGAGTTCGCGCAGCTCTTCGACGAGCGCGCGGTTCTGTTCGTCGGAGAACCATTCGACGATCGCCTCGGCGCGGTCAGGGCCGATCCCCTCGACCTGCTCGACATCCTCCTGCGTAGCGGCGAGCAGGCGATCGACGTTGCCGAAGTGCCGCGCCAGGCTCTGAGCGGTGACCCACCCGAGCTGCGGGATGTTCAGTCCGAAGAGCACGCGTGAGAAGGGGATCTGCTTCGACTCCTGGATCGCGGCGATCGCGTTCGCTGCCGAGATCTCGCCGTACCCGTCGAGCTCCAGCAGCTGCTCGGCCTGCAGCCGGTAGAGGTCGGGCAGCGACCGCAGGAGTCCCTCGTCCCACAGCCGCCGCACGAACTGCTCGCCGACGCCCTCGATGTCGGCCGCGGCCTGCACCCAGTTGATCAGCGTCTCGAGCCCGCGCGACGGGCACGCGCGGTTCGGGCAGCGGTGCATCGCCTCGCCCTCCGGCTTGACGACGTCGGCGCCGCAGAGCGGGCACTGCTTCGGCATCTTGAACGGCTTCGTGCCCGGCCGGTGGCGCCCCGCCGGCCCGACGATCTGCGGGATCACGTCGCCGGCGCGCTGGACGATCACGTCGTCGCCCTCGCGGATGTCTTTGCGATTGATGTCCTCCTCGTTGTGGAGCGTCGCGCGGGAGACGGTCACGCCGCCGACCTCGACCGGCTCGAGCATCGCCCAGGGGTTGAGCGCGCCGGTGCGTCCCACCC
>Ga0137372_10006630_pt1 | contig 11221 bp, 6 predicted proteins | sample SagtaG_6_FD_104911 | JGI IMG/M metagenome (GOLD analysis project Ga0137372, IMG submission 104911) | Vadose zone soil microbial communities from Sagehorn Ranch, Mendocino, California, USA - Sage1_R_60_16 metaG | ecosystem: Environmental > Terrestrial > Soil > Vadose zone | place: USA: California...
ACAGGGCGACGTACGAGAGCAGCATCCAGGATGCCGTCGACGCGGGGATGAACCTGGTGCGGGTCTGGGGCGGCGGGATCTACGAGAGTGATGACTTCTACGACGTCTGCGACGAGCAGGGAATCCTTGTATGGCAGGACTTCCTGTTCGCGTGTGCGGCGTACTCCGAGGACGAGCCGCTGTGGAGTGAGGTGGAGGCCGAGGCGCGGCAGGCAGTCACACGGCTGAGCAAACACGCCAGTCTCGCGGTGTGGAACGGCAACAACGAGAACATCTGGGGCTACGTCGACTGGGGCTGGCGGGTGCCGCTGGCCGGCCGTGCGTGGGGTGAGGGCTACTACTTCGACCTGCTGCCCCGGATCGTGGCCGAGCTCGATCCGCGTACGCCGTACTCGCCGGGAAGCCCGTACTCGTACGACCACTTCCTCCACCCGAACGACGAGCGCCACGGCACGATGCACATCTGGGACGTGTGGAACCGGGAGGACTACACGACGTACCGGAAGTACAAGCCGCGGTTCGTGTCGGAGTTCGGGTTCCAGGGGCCGCCGGCCTGGTCGACGCTGACGTCGGTGGTGCACGACGAGCCGATGGACCCGTACGGCGAGCAGATGCTCGTGCACCAGAAGGTGTTCGAAGGCAACCTCAAGCTCGAACGCGGGCTCGGTCAGCACCTGCCGACGTGGAAGAACATCGACGACTGGCACTGGACCACGCAACTCAACCAGGCACGGGCGATTGCCTTCGGCATCGAATACTTCCGCAGCCTGTTCCCGCTGAACACCGGCGCGATCGTGTGGCAACTGAACGACAACTGGCCGGTGGTCTCCTGGGCCGCCGTCGACGGCCACGGGGTCCGCAAACCGCTGTGGTTCGCATTGAAGCGTGTGTACGCCGAACGCCTGCTGACTGTGCAACCGCGCGAGGACGAGCTGGTCGTTGCCGCGCACAACGACACGGATTCCACCTGGACGACCGAGCTCACCGTCACCCGCCGGTCCACCGGCGTCGGCGGTGACGCCCTCGCTCGGGAGACCTTCGCGCTCGAGGTCGAGCCCCGGTCGGCGACCGTCAGCTCGCTTCCCGCGTCGGTCGCCGGACCGAATGATCCGTTGGCGGAGTACCTCGACGTTCGCGGGGCCGAAGGGAGTACGGCGTACTGGTACTTCGTCGAGGACACCACTCTGCGCCTGGCCGGAGACGCCTACGCCGCGTCGGTCACGCCGACGTCTGACGGGTACGACGTCACGGTGACGGCGGCCGCTTTGGCCAAGGACGTCTCGTTGTTCCCGGACCGCCTGGACCCGGCTGCGCGAGTTGACTCTGGCCTCGTCACCCTCTCCGCCGGCGAGTCCCACACCTTCCACGTCACCGGGGCTGCTGCAGCCCCCACCAGCGTCGGCGTACCAGTCCTGCGATCTGCGAACGACCTGGTTAGCTGATCCTTCGACAGGGATACTGGCGGATCGTGAGGCTTCGTCGAAGGAAGTGGGTTGCGGCGCTGGCTGCGCTGGTGCTGCTCAGTGGCTGTACTGACGCATCCACGCCGGATGTGCGGCCATCGACGACCAGTTCACCTCGTACGACGCCGACGCGCGCACCTCGGCGAACGAACCCTCGGGGCACGACGAGTGCGGCGCGGCCGGGTGAGTCGCATGATCGGAATCTGATGCCCGTGGTGCAGCACGGGCCGCGGGACAAGCCGCGGATCGCGCTGACGTTCGACGCCGACATGACCGCGCTGATGCGCCGGCGACTGCAGAGCGGAAAGGTCAATCCCTACTACAACAAGGCGTTGATCGACGAGCTCCGCGCGCTGCACGTGCCGGCGACGCTGTTCCTCACGGGGATGTGGATGGAGCAGTACCCGCAGGTGACGCGCGAGCTGGCCGCCGACCCGCTGTTCGAGCTCGGTACGCATACCTACGACCACCGCGGTTTCACCGAGCACTGCTACACGCTCGGTACCGTCCCGCGCGCCGACATGCTTACCGACGTACTGCGAGCCGTCGTACTGCTGGACAGTCTCGACCCACACGCCACGCGCTGGTTCCGCTTCCCCGGCGGCTGCTACGACAGCACCACACTGCACGTGTTGGCTCCGGCCGGCGTCACCGCCGTCGGCTTCGACGTCGCAGGCGCCGACGGCTTCGCAACGTCACCCGCACCGATCGTCAAGCAGGTCCTCGATCACGCGCAGAACGGCTCGATCGTCGTCCTCCACATGCACGGCGGCGACAACGCGCCGTACACAGCCCAAGCCGTCGGCCCCATCGTCAAAGCCCTCCGAGCTCGCGGCTACCAGCTCGTCACCGTCACCCAACTGCTGTCCAGTTAGTCGAGGTTGACTGCGACGTACTTGATTTCCAGGTATTCGTCGATGCCGGTGGTGCCGCCTTCGCGGCCGATGCCGGATTGTTTGACGCCGCCGAAGGGGGCGGCGGGGTTGGAAACGATGCCCTGGTTGAGGCCGATCATGCCGGTTTCCAGGCGTTCGGAGACGCGCAGGGCCCGGGACAGGTCGTTGGTGAACAGGTAGGAGACGAGACCGTACTCCGTGTCGTTCGCCATCCGGACCGCTTCGTCCTCGGTGTCGAAAGCGGTCAGCGGGGCGACCGGGCCGAAGATCTCCTCCTTCTGCAGCCGGGCGGTCTTCGGTACGGCGGCGAGCACGGTCGGCTGGTAGAAGTACCCGTTGCCTGCGGCAATCGATGCGCCGGTCAACGCCCGGGCGCCCTGGGCGATCGCATCGTCGACGAGCTCTTTGACCTTGTCCCGCTGCTTGGCGTCGATCAGCGGGCCGACGTCGATGCCGTCCTCGGTGCCGCGGCCGACCTTCAGCGCGCCCATCCGCTCGGTCAGCCTGGACGCGAACTCGTCCATCACCGAAGACTGCACGTAGATCCGGTTGGCCGCCGTACAGGCCTCGCCGCCGTTGCGCATCTTGGCCAGCATCGCGCCGTCGACAGCCTTGTCCAGGTCGGCGTCCTCGAACACCAGCAGCGGCGCGTTGCCGCCGAGCTCCATGCTGGTCCGCAGGACCTTCTCCGCCGCCTGCTCGATCAGCCTCCGGCCGACCTCGGTCGAGCCGGTGAACGACAGCTTGCGCGCGCGACCGTCGCGGATCAGCGGCTCCATCACGCCGCCGGAGTCGCTGGTCGTGATCACGTTGAGCACACCGGCGGGCAGCCCTGCCTCGGTCATCAGCTCGGCCAGCTTGAGCATCGACAGCGGAGTCTGCGAGGCCGGCTTCATCACCATCGTGCAGCCGGCCGCGACGGCAGGGCCGATCTTGCGGGCGCCCATCGCGGCCGGGAAGTTCCACGGCGTGATCAGCAGGCACGGACCGACCGGCTGCCGCATCACCAGGAAGCGGCCCTTGCCGTTCGGCGCGACCTGGTAGCCGCCGTCGATGCGGACCGCTTCCTCGGCGAACCAGCGGAAGAACTCGGCGGCGTACGCGATCTCCGCCTTCGACTCGGCGACCGGCTTGCCCATCTCGAGTGTCATCAGCAACGCCAGCTCGTCGGCCCGCTCGGTCATCAGCTCGTAGGTGCGCCGCAGGATCTCGCCGCGCTCCCTCGGCGCGGTCGCGGCCCAGTCCGCCTGCGCGGCCGTGGCGGCGTCCAGCGCGGCCACACCGTCCTCCGGACTCGCATCAGCCACGTCACAGAGCGTCGTACCTGTGGATGGGTCCTCGACTGCCAGCGTCTTCCCACCTGCAGCCGGCTGCCACTTGCCTCCGACGAACAGCTCGGTCGGACACGCCTCGATGACTTCCTGCTCCCGCTCCCGCGACATGAGCCTGCCTTTCTCTTGAGTCCGGCAGTACCCACCATAGGTACGTCGTTCAGGCGGTGGCGATGAGCGGGGGTGCGTGGCGGGGGACGGTGCGGACCGTGCGGGTCAGGCCGGCTGCGATAGTGCGGAGGATGGCCGACCGCACGAGGCCGTCGAAGGCCAGTGGGACCAGCATGATCTCGTCAGCGCCGGTGCTGGCTACCAGCGCGCCGAGGCCGGACACCACCGACGCACGCGTGCCGACGATGTTGCCGGGATCGTCCAGCAACCGCTCGGCCCGGCGACGCTCGCGTCCGGTCAGCGGCGGTTCCAGCAGCTCCATCAGCTCGGCCGGAGTAGCACGCTGTGATGCGGCGCCGAGGCGCATCTTCACCCGCACGTACTCGGCGAACCGGATGATCGCCTCCTCCTCCGAGTCCGCCGCGACCACACCGACCGTCACCGCGAGATAGGGCTTCACCGTGGGCCCGGTGGACTCGAAGTGATCCCGGTACGCCGCCACAGCCGCAGCCGTCATCGCTGCAGCACTGTGATGAGCCAGAAAGACCGGCAGCCCTCGTACGGCGGCAATCGCGGCAGCAGCCGGGTTGTCAGCTAGCACGAAGACAGGTGGCGGCAGCCCGGCCAGCGACAGACGTACGTCGCCCACCGGCGCCCGACCGGGCAGTCCGTCACGCAGGAACCCGCACAACTCGTCCAGCCGCTGCGGGAACGTGTCACGAGCCGCACCGCCGAGTGCGGCCGCCGTACTGGCAACTAGACCGAGCTGTTGCCCGACGCCTAGGTCGATCCGGCTCGGATATGCCGCTGCCAAGGCGGCGAACTGCTCTGCCACGACCAGTGGCTGGTGGTTGGTGAGCAGCACCCCACCAGCGCCTAGGCGAATCCGATCGGTTCGCGCGGCGAGAACGGCTGCCAGCACGGCCGGCGCCGCGCTGCCGACGCCTCGGACGCCGTGCTGCTCCCCCACCCAGAATCGGCGATAGCCGAGGTCGTCGGCAGCCTGTGCCACCTCCGCGGTTTCCCGGAGCGCGGCCGCAGCCGACTGACCGGCCAGCTGCGGTACGACGTCAAGTACCGAGTGGGCCGAGACGGGCAGTCCGGGAGTGACGGTGGTCAGCACCCGCCAACCGTCGCAGCGTCGCCGCGTTCGCACATGGGGGTTCGGCACCCATCTTCCGGCCGGCGCGCACCCATGGATCGAGGGTCGGACGCCGGCTCGAAATTGGGGGTCCGGAGCTCTTGTCCGACCGCTGATCGGTCAGGCATCGTTCCCGGCGTTCCTTCCGGATTCGCGGACAGAGGAGGCCACAGACGAGTGCAGACACAGGGCTGGGGGCCGTAGAGCTCCCCACCTGAGCTGGCGGGCCTTCCACCAGAGGCCGGTCGGCAGGGTGCTGCTGCCGCGGGGTGTTCAACCCCCAGTCGTCATCCCGCGGCAGGTGCTGCACGCTCGGTTCCGGCAAGGGCTGGGCACTGCAGTTTCCGCGTAAATATGGGGGCTCGCTACCCATGTCTGGCATGGGTGCCCGGTGGCAGCCTGTGCGAGTGCTCAACTCAGCGACCGCCGGGCCGGCCCGGACCGACCAGCGCAGCGCCTGGTGGTCCCGCGGCATGCGACCGCACGAGCTGACCCAGACCGCCCCGGCCTGGGCGGAGTACGTGGAGCGCAGTACCTCCACCAACCAGAGCGCGCCTGCTGCCGGTCGCGGCCCCGCAGGGACCGGAGCCTCGGAGAACGGGGCATCGGGTGGGCACAGCGACTGGCGGCAGGCGCTTATGCGCTGTCTGGAACCACTGCTCACTTCTGCTCGCCGGGACCTGGCCGTGGCCGGGCACACCGGCGTACTGGCTGAGCAGTTCCTGCAACGGCTCGGGCTGCGGCTGGTGAAGCTCGCGTCGCGCACGCTGGTGCTCGAGCTTGCCCGCGCACGCGACCGCGGCGAGCTGGCCGGTGACACTCCGGCCGAGCGGTTTCTGCACTTCACCCACCGGCTCGTTGGAGGGAGCGAGCTGGCGGAGTTCCTGGCCGCATACCCGGTGCTGGCCCGGGTCCTGGGCGAGTCGTGCCGGCAGGGCGTCGAGGGTCACCTCGAACTGCTGGCGCGACTCGCCGAGGACCGCGAGTCGCTCGTCACCGGACTGCTGGGCGGTCGTGATGCCGGCACGCTGACGGCCATCGACCCCGGGGGCGATCCCCACCGGGGCGGACGGTCCACGGCGACCCTCACCTTCGCGGACGGGCGGCGGCTGGTCTACAAGCCGCGGCCGCTCGACCTGCACAGGCACTTCAACGAGCTGGTCGACTGGCTGAACGACAAGACCGGTCTGGACATCCGCACGGTCGACCTGCTCCCCCGCAACGGCTATGGCTGGTTGGAGTACGTCGTACATCAACCCTGCAACGACTTGGCCGGAGTACGGCGCTTCTACCACCGGCAAGGCGCTTTGCTGGCTCTGCTGTACGTGTTGGACGGCACCGACATGCACTACGAGAACCTGATCGCTGTCGGCGACCAGCCTGTGCTCGTAGACATCGAGACGCTGTTCCACCCGAGCCACACTCCAGCAGGTGCTCTGAGCCGGGATCCGGCGTACCGCGCACTCCTCAGCTCCGTGTACCGCACCGCACTGCTGCCACTCCTGGTCAGCGGCGAGCACGGTGTCGCGGACATGTCCGGCCTGGGCGGCGACGCCGACGCCACAGCACCTTCCAGCGTCGTCGATTGGGCTGACGCCGGCTTGGACTCCATGCACCTCATCAGGCGCCCTGGCAAGACGCACGGCGCCAGCAACCGGCCGCGGCTCGATGGTGTCGACATCGAGCCGCGGGACCACGAGATCGCTGTCCTCACAGGGTTTCGGGCCGCGTATGAGGCGATTGCCCGGCATCGTGACGAGCTGATCGGACCGAACGGCATACTGGCCCGCTGCGCGAAGGACCAGATCCGCTTCGTGCCAAGGAGCACCAGCCTCTACACCGGTCTCCTGGACGAGGCGACGCACCCTGACGCGCTGCGAGACGCGGCAGGCCGTAGTCGACTGCTCGACCTGTTGTGGGAGGCCGACGAGTCTCTGCACGACGTGGTGCCGTACGAGCTCGCAGACCTGTGGGCGGGCGACGTACCGCTCTTCACTGCAAGGCCCGACAGTCGCGATGTCTGGGCGTCCGACGGGTCTCGCATCCCCAACGTGCTTGCCACCGAGGGTCTCGCTGCGGTCGAGGCCAAGATCGCCGGCCTCAGCGACATCGACGAGCACCGGCAGAAGTGGCTCATCTCCGCGTCGCTCGCCACGAGGCCGGAGCCGATCGTGCACGCCACAACCACTGCCAGGCGAGGCCTTGGCGCCACCGAAGCGGACCCCGAACGTCTGCTGGCAGCCGCCACCGACATCGCCGACGAGATCATGGCGCAGGTGCTCAGCGAGCCCGGCGGCCCGGCGAACTGGCTCGGCCTCGAACTGCTCGACGACCACCACTGGGCCGTGAGGCCAATGGGTGCAGGGCTTTCCAACGGCTACACCGGTACGGCGCTCTTCCTCGCGCAGATCGGCGTACTCACCGGAGCCCAGAAGTACTGCGACCTGGCGCGTGACGCGATCCGACCGATCCCTGCCCTGCTGGAGGGCCTTGCAGCGGACCTGGAGTCGGCGCAGCTGGTCGGTCCCGGCCTGCACGGCCTCGGCGGCATCAGCTACGGCCTCCACCGGCTGTCCACCCTGCTCGGCGACTCCGAGCTCGCCAGGTGGCTTGCCGCTTCACTGGAACTCGCCGAGCAGCTCAAGCCCGAGCCCAGCGAGTTCCCCACGTACGCCGAGGGCGCAGCAGGCGGACTCACCGCCATGCAGGCGATCCACGGCACGGCCGCCGCCACGCGGCTCGCCAAGCGCTATGCCGACGAACTGGTGATCACGGTGGATCGCGGGCTTCGTCGTGGCCGAGTAGCAGCGGACCACGGCTTCGCCCGGGGCTACCAGGGAATCGCGTGGGCGCTTGGACAATACGGCGTACCTGGTGACAGGTACACCGATGCCGCGAGGGCGGCGGCCGATCTGGACCGGCGTGTTCGCCCAGGTGGCGACGGTTGGTGCTCTGGTGATGCCGGGACCGCACTGGCCCGGCTGAGTGCCGGAGTGCCCGCGGACCTCGACGCCTACCTGAGAACCGCAGCAGAACGTCCGGTGCTCGCCGACCTCAGTCTGTGTCACGGCGAGCTCGGAGCGGTGGAGCCACTGGTGTGGCTTGCCGGACGCGATCACCCGGCTGTTGAGGTGGTCCGGCGACGCCGGGCCGGGCTGGTGCTCGCCGCAGTACAGCAGTACGGACCACAGTGCGGCACACCGCGGGCGGTCCCGTCTCCAGGCTTGCTGACCGGCCTGGCGGGGATCGGCTACGGCCTGCTCCGGCTGGCGTTCTCCGAACGCGTCCCGTCCGTCCTGCTGCTCGAACCAACCACCGGGTCGTCACAGCGCTGACGCCCATCTCTCGAACAGGGGAAACAGCATGACCGCCCAGCACCACGAAGAGCAGCCCGACATCCAGCACCAGAGCCCGGACACCACCGACCCGCTCGGCCCGATCGCGCTGCCGAAGCGCGCGAAGGTCGGCGCCCGGGCGATGGCTCTGGTCGGCACCGTCGGGCTGAGCGCGTTCGCCATCGCGGCCGTCACCACCGAGTACTGCAGCACCTGGCCGACGATCGAGACCTGAGCAATCGTTTGATGGCGTGCGTCGACCGGTCCGCCGGCGGCCGGTCGACCGCGCTGACTCGCTGCAGTCGCATCGGTGTGTCGTTAGAGTTGGCAAGCATGCAGACCCGCGCGCCCAGAGTGGTCGGCAGAGACAGGGAGATCGATCATCTCCACCGTCTGCTGACCTCCGCCCGAAGTGGATACGGGGGTGCGGTCTTCCTGGTCGGCGAACCCGGAATCGGCAAGAGCCGGCTGGCCGGAGTGGCCACCACTCAAGCGCTCGATGATGGCATGGCGACGCTGCGCGGACGGGTCGGAGCCATCGGCACGATGGTTGCTTTCCGCCCCTTCACCGAGGCCCTGCTGTCACTCATCCGCCGCGGTGAGATGCCTGCCGCCGACGGCCTCGGCCCCTATCGGCAGGTGCTCGGCCGGCTTGTCCCCGATTGGGACGACGGTACGGCGCACAACACGGCGACGTCGGCCGTCGTACTCGGTGAAGCCGTACTGCGGTTGCTCGCACTGGTCGGCAAGGACCGCGGCTGCCTGCTGGTGCTGGAGGACCTGCATGGGTCCGACCCGGAGACGCTGGCAGTGATCGAGTATCTGCTCGACAACCTGGACGATCAGCCGATCGCACTGGTCGCCACACTGCGCTCGGAGTCCTGCGCGGCCTTCGAGCTAGCCAGACTCTCAGCACAGCGCGGTACGGCGGCTCTGATCGAGCTGCAGCCGTTGGACCGGGCCGAGGTGGGTGAGCTCGCTTCCGGTTGTCTCGAGGTGCCGGTGGACGGCGTACCCGGCACGCTGGTCGACCGGCTGTGGCGGGACAGCGCCGGAATCCCTTTCATTGTTGAGGAATTGCTGCAGGAGGCGAGCAGGTCCGGGCAGCTGCTGTCCAAGGCTGACGGCAGTGTGCAGGTTGTCGACGGTCTGCAAACAAACGTGCCCGCAGCCGTTGTGCGGAGCATCAGTAGCCGCACCGACCAACTGGAGCGCAGTCACGTGACCTGCTGGTGCTGGCTGCCGTGATAGGCCATCGCTTCCCGTTGAGCGTCGTACGCAAGGCCACTGGGACCGATGAACGGTTGCTGTTGGCCACGTTGCGTGCAGGGCTTGCAGCGCAACTGGTTGGGCCGGACGAACCTGTGCCGGACTGGTACGCGTTCCGGCATCCGCTGACCGCTGACGCGTTGCTGGCCGGGCTGACGCCGACGGAGCGCTCCACACTCGCCAGACGTTGCGCGGATGCGATTGAAGACCTGCACCCCGGTTTGCCGGGTGAGTGGTGTCAGATGGTGGCCGAGCTCGCCGAGACCGGTGGGGACAAGGCACGGGCCGGACGGCTGTTCGCAACGGCTGGGCGACGGTCCTTCGACGAGGGGTCGATGGCGTCGGCGGTGAAGCTGCTGGAACGTGCGAACGCCTTGCTGGCAAGCGATCCCGACACCAGCTATCGAGCCGAGGTGCTCGGGTCGTTGCTGATAGCACTCAGCGAAACAGGGCAGTTCGAGAACAGCGCGAACCACGCGGCGACGATCGAGGAGATGGCCGACCGCAACCTCGACAGCCGCAAGGTCGCTTCGCTGCACGTCCAGCTCGCGAACCTCGAGCACATGGCCGGTCGCTGGTCGGCAGCGTTGACCCACGTAGCGACGGCGAGGTCGTTGCTCGGCATCGACGCAGACGACGCGGACCTCGCGCCGGTGGATGCGATCGCCGCGCATCTCGAACTCGCTCGCCCGAGCCCCGGCCGGCTCAAGGCCGCGACCGAGCTTGCAACCCGTGCAGCCGAGGCAGCCGAGCGCGCCAAGCTGCCGGCCGTGGCGTGCGATGCCCTGCAGTTGCTGGGCATTCTGTCGCGTGAGCATGATCTCGATCGGTCGATCGACTTCTTCCATCGCGCCCGGCTGGTGGCCGAGGAACACAACATGACGTTCCAGCGCGTGTGCTCGCACATCTTCCAGGCCGGCACGATCTGCCTGGCGAACGGCAGCATCGTCGAGCTCGAACGCGCCCGGCAGCAGGCGTTGCGGATCGGCGCCATCCCGCTCGCGTACGAGGTCGACGGGATCCTCGGCCAGCAGGCGATCCTGCGCTCCGATTACGACAAGGCCGCCACCATCATCGACGAGTGCCTGGAGGTCACCCGGCGGCTCCGGATCGGCCGCTCGGCGACGTACTTCCTGTCCACCAAGGCGATCCTCGAGGCACATCAGGGACGTCGTACCGCGATGGAAGAGACGCTGGCCGAGGCCGCCAACTGGGGTGGCGAGCGGGCGTCGTACGAGCTCCCCTACTCCTACGGACTCGCGCGGACGTTCTGCGCGCTGCTGGAGGAGAACCGCGAGCTCGCCGACTCCGAGATGGCGCAGGCACTCGCGTACGACGCTCAGAACCCGACCACGCTGCACACGTCGGGCAAGTACGGGCTGGGGCTGCTGCTGGGCGTGCTGTCCGGCCGCAACGGCTGGGCGCACTTCGAAGCCATCACCGCCGCAGCAGCGAGTGGGATGCGGTGGAACAAGCAGTTCGTCCGACTGGCACACGCCGTACTGCTCGGACGGGACGGTCAGGTGGACGCGGCCAACTCGAAGGTAATGGAGGCGCTGGAGACCGCGTCGCTCTACCCGATGGCGCGCTATCTGGGCCTTCGGATGATCGCCGAGCCGGCACACGCGGACGGGTGGGGCGAGCCGGTCGCATGGTTGCGGCAGGCCGAGGACTA
>Ga0137372_10006632_pt1 | contig 11220 bp, 7 predicted proteins | sample SagtaG_6_FD_104911 | JGI IMG/M metagenome (GOLD analysis project Ga0137372, IMG submission 104911) | Vadose zone soil microbial communities from Sagehorn Ranch, Mendocino, California, USA - Sage1_R_60_16 metaG | ecosystem: Environmental > Terrestrial > Soil > Vadose zone | place: USA: California...
GCATGCGGATCGTGCAACTGATCGGGCGGTAAATTCTGTATGATCGCAAGAGCATCCGCGCTTCTCCCAAGGCGCGAGAGTGAAAACGCGTACGTTACAGCGCAATTCACCTCGTCCGGGGCGCGGTCGTACGCCTCCTTTGCGAGTTCATGCGATCGCTCTGGGTTTTGCCCTAGGTTAAGGCCCAGGCGAGCGAGTTCCGCTGTGATCGGCGCCTCATTCGGAGACGTCTCGTGAAGACGTCGCAGAACATCGTAGAGCTTCGCTATTTCATTTTTCCCGCGATAGAGCCGGCGAAGCGCTTCAAGGGCTTCTCGCCGCGTCGGAGGATTTTCTGCGACGCGCTGCCAAAGCTCTTCGGATTCGTTTTCAAATTCCCATCTCGAGGCAAGACGCGCCAGCGCTAGTTCACGGTCTGGTTGCTTACTTGCTAATTGTTCCGCAGAATGCCAAAGATTTTCGAACTGAGTGTTAGAAGTCCCGTTGCGGGATCGCGATTGGCGCGTGGCAATGGCTTGATATGCGATACGAAGGTAGTCGGAGTCGCCCCACATTCCCGTGCCCGTCCAACCCTTTAGACGTGACCAGTTTTTCGTGCGCGCATATGCGTCAGCCACTGCGACGGACGTCTGCGTCGAACGTAGCCGCGCTTGCGGCAACTTATCGATCCACTTGACAACATCTCCTGCGAGTCCGTTTTGATTCATCCAATCGATAAGCGATGCGAGATTCGACGGATCCCGCGCAGCAAATGGTTTCACTCTTTCCAGTACCAGGCGAAATTTTTTCTGGTCGAGTTTCCGATAAAAATTCAGGCAGAGGAGATAATCACCGAACGTAATCTCCGGCGACATTTGGAGTTGTTGCGCAAAATTATCCGATGCGGCGAGGTCATTTCTTGCCACCGCATCATTAAGCAACGCTCGCAACGCGCCGGTTCGATAAGGAGTCACCTGACTAAGTCGCTGCAAAGTATCGCGCGCTTTCGTGCTTTTTTCTGAATCGCCAGAGTGAATTTGAAGAGCCGCGAGATTGAACTGATAAAGATCATTTTTGGGCTCCTTCCTTACCGCGGCCGCGAACTGTTCCTCCTGCTCGGCGAAATTCCCCTCCGCGCGAGCCAGCCAGCCTGCGACGACGTGAAAAGCTGCCCTATCCCGGTCATTTGAGGGAACTCGATCGAGCGCTCCTCGTGCGAGGTCGAGCTTTCCAAAGCGTAATGCAGCCGAAGCGACGTTGAGCTGGCTCTCCACATCCTTTGGAAGAAGTCGCGCTATTTGCCCGCGCCACGATACAGCTTCTTCCAGATTTTGTTTCTCCGCTGCGTCGGCTAAAATGTAAAGGGCCGGCAGAGAATCGGGATGTTGTCTCAGGAGTTCTTGCGCCGTTTGCGCCGCCTTGCTGAGTTCGCCCTCCTGTAGCAATGCAGTGGCTCGGTGCAGCAAACGCCTTTCACGCCAGTCCTCATATAAATTTGAGCTGTAACTGAACAAAAGAACACCGAGCAAAAGAGCGACGACTGCCGCTACGGCAACCATAACAGCTAGGCGAGCCGGCCGTAGCTGCTGTTGAAAGAAAGACTTCAACCCAAAAAGCAAGTGGTGAGCTCTTCCATACCCACGGTGTTTGATTCGTCCCGCCATTTCCTGTCCTCTTTCGACGCGCATCGTTCGCTGATCGCTTCCACGCACGCTGGCGCCTGCGTTAAGGATGAGCGGCTATCTCGGGTTCTTGAATTGTGAGAGGTGCTTCAGATGATTGAAGAACCTGTTGCCTCAAACGTCGCCCCCAAACGTAACGCGCGAAGAGCACCTTGATTGTCGCGGTAAGCGGTACGGCAAGCAGTGGACCAATTACGCCGCCAATGATCAGACCCCACAGAAAGATCGATACAATCACTGTCATCGGATGCAATCCGACGTAGGTGCCGACAATTCGCGGAGCGTAAAATATGCCTTCGAGATTTTGGACCAGGATGAAAATTCCGGTCACGATCATGGGATGTGTCCAGTCGCCCCATTGAAAGGCTGCGATGACAACGGCCGGTATCCAGCAGATGATGATGCCGATGTACGGAACCATCGTCAGGATGACAACGAGCACACCAATCAGCGGCGCGAAATTGAGACCTGGCCAGATCGTGAGCACCGTCCCAATGAGTATGCCGTCCACCAGGCAAACCAACAGTTGGCCTCGAAAGTACGCTGTGACGTAACGATTGATTTCCGATAGCACGTCAGCGACTTCGTCTCTCAAGGGCGATTCGCGCAACGGCAGGTATTCTCTCCATCGCTGTTGGATGCGCAGCTTTTCGGTCAGCAAGAAAAACAGATAGATCGGCACCAGGATGAGACTCAGCAGGAAACCTGTGACGCCAAGAAATCCGCCGATACTTTTCTTCAAAATATCCCAGAGCTTTTCCAGCAATGTTGGAAGCGCTTGCTCCAATTTCGGCATCTGTTTTTCCACATAGGTTTGGATGCGCTGGCGTTCAGCAGTCGTCAGCTTCGGAGGACTTGGTGCAATAATTTCAGTCGTGGACGCACTGGCTTGCGGCGATGCGGTCGAACTCGCAGTTGATTGCGCGCCAGGAGAAGGAGACCCAGCGGGGCCGATCAGCCAGTTCGTAAGACTTGTCGATGCAGATTTTCTATGCGCTCCGCCAAATAATCCGAATGTATGGTCGAATCGATAGATGAGATCGACTGTGTAGTCTCGCACTCGTTCAGTGTACGCGGGAACCTGCCTGGCAAAATTCGCGCTTTGGATTGAGATGGTGGGGATGAGCCAGGCAGCCAATCCTCCCAGCGCGAAAAAGGCAATCGCGAAAACAAGAGCGACCGCTTTCGTGCGCGTGAGCGTCCCGCGAGACATTTTCGTCACCAGCGGGTCGAGGAGATAAGTGAGGATCACAGCGATTGCCACCGGAATCAGGATTGGCTGAAGGAAGCTAACGACATTGGCCGCGGCCCAGATCACTGCGCCAATGACGACCACTAGTAGAACTACGAAGCAGGCCGTAAGCGCCGCCCACATGGTCTTCCGCTGCCACGGCGTGGGGTATTCCTTCATATCATGTTTTGAACGTGGCCTGGCCTTCGATGCCTGCCACGCCGCAACCGAGCGAAGGCTGGGTTGAGGGTTCGGCGCTTGTTGTTGCTCGCGCTCACTACGTCGGATTGGTTTTGGGCAAGTCTTTACTGATTCTCTTTTTCGTTCCCTCCACCTTCTCTGCAAGGTTCTTGTTTTTCGGGTCGAGTGTCAGCGCTTTCTGCCATGCTTCCAATGCCTCCGGCATGCGATTTAACTTCAAATAAGTGTCGCCGATGTGCTCAAAGACAACTGGATCGTCGCGCTCTGTCGTTTTTGCAGCGCGAAGCAGATCGGTTAACGCCTGATCAAACTTGCCCTTTCGAAATTCTACCCAACCGAGGCTGTCCAGATACGAGGCGTTGTTTGGTTCGCTTTCCAAGGCGTGCCTGATCATGCTTTCAGCTTCATCAAGATACATGTTGTGATCGGCCCACATGTAACCCAGGTAGTTCGATGCCTGTGCCGAATTCGCTGGATCCAGCGAAATAGACTTGCGAAGCAATTCAGCCGCTTTCTCGTACAGCCCAGCTTGCTCGGCTGCCGCTCCATAATTGAAGTAAAACTTCGCGTTTACTACATCGTCGTCCTGGTCCAACTGCGCTTCGTGCAGCGCCTCTTCGAAAGTCGCCACGGCTTGCTGGTTTCGCTTCGCCTCCCGCTGAGCGATCGCCAGATAGTAGACAATCTCAGGCACGCCCGGGAATCGGCGCCGAGCTTCGGTCAACAATTGTACGGCTCGATCGGCATCTCTTAGCGGTCCGACAAGCAACTCCGCCAAACGCAAATAGGTGCCGAGGTGGTTTGGATTGATCAGCATGCTTTGCTCATAATTTGCGGCTACTTTCGCAAATTTAGCTTTGGCTTCGTCAATGCGGTTTGCGCGCTGCAGCGATCGCGCTTCTTCATCGAGCACCTGTGCCAGTAAATCATAAGGTTGGTATTTATCGGGATGCTCTTTAATGATTTGCTCGAGCATTTCGACAGCTTTGCCGCGCTGATTCGTTAGAATGAAACCGGTCGCCAGTTTCTCTCGCGCATTTGCGTCGTCAGGTTGCAGTTCCAGGACGCGCAGATAAAGCGGGATCGCTTCCTTTAGTTGCTGCGATGCCGCGTAATAGTCTGCTACGTCCTTGAGAATCCCGGGGTCATCTCCCGCCTGTTCGGCTGCTCTTTTGAAAATCTCGTTGACCCTTTTCAAGTCGTCCGGTTTCGGCTGCGAGTCAGACTTGAAAAGAATAGCGACGTAAAGCTTTCCGAGATGCATCCAGAAATTGGGATCGCTACTGCGCACTTTTGAGGCGCGATCCAGGGCTTCGAGCGCCTTCTTCTCTTGTCCTGCTCCAACTTCGATTTCGACCAGGCGCTGATACCCTTCTACGTCTGCCGGATTCAGCGCAACCGCTCGGTTGGCATAATCGATCGCCTGGTCTGTTTTCTTCAGATATCTCGCATAGATAAAAGCCAGTTGCTGATAAGGCTCGGCATTATTCGGGTTTGCTTTGATTGCGTCTTTCAGCACGTCAATTGCCTGTGGAAAATCGTCCTGCTGTATCAGTAGGCCGGCCACGCGCGCGGCGAGTTGCGACTGGCCCGGATCGACGTTGAGCACCCTGCGATACGCGTCCAGCGCGCGGTCCATCTCGCCGTTTTCTTCGAACGCCATCCCTTCAACAAAATGAGTGAGCGCGCCGGCCTTGCGTTCGCCTCCAGCGCGTAACGCGAGGTCTGGCGCGGGTTTTGCGTTGACCGAATCATCCTGTCGCGTGACCTGTTTTCCCTGGTGTGACCGCGGCATTTTCCCCGATGAAGGCTTCGTCGCCGGATCAGCAAGTGCATTCGCCACCGCGACAAAAATAAGCGCGAAAATTATTCCCCAGCAGGCGGAAACTTCGCACTTTGTGCGCTCCCTCATCTTAGAGATTCTAACTTTCGGCACCGCCGTCCGCAAACGACCGCCGGATGTCGTCCGAGTAGAGCGAGGGATCCCTCACAGGGCGACTGATCACTGTGCTTACTCGGCGTAATCCAAGCTTCGTAGGCGAGGTCCCTCACTTCGTTCGCGATGACCCTGATTGGGAGATGCTGAGAGAATCACGGCGCTTTGTTTGGCGTGCCGCTTTCAGGCGGTTTCCGCTTGGAGCCGAGTAAACGCGGAACTCCGAACGTTACGCCTTGTAACGCAGACGCTTCTTATGCCGATTCGCCTTCATGCGTTTCCGGCGCTTGTGCTTGGCAATTTTTGATTTCCGTCTTTTCTTAAGAGAGCCCATTCAGATTTTCAGATTCGGAACTCGCGATTCAACCATCTAATCCACAGCATTGCAACTCGGTTTCCTTCCTTCGTAGAAACGACCGCGTCGCATTCCTGAGCCACGTCTTGTGGCTGCTGTACGACCATGATCATGCTCTTCCATATGAAAGGAACTCTACCCGCGCCAATGAACCGAACGACGCGGAACCCGCCTTCGTTCAATAGCCCTTAGAGAGTCTTGGGTCACCACATCAATCACTTCTTAAGCACCGTATCGCGTTTTGCTTTAAACTCGCTTCCCGCTTTCCATTCTGGGAATTTGTCACCGTTGGCGACTTGATAGCCGACTTCGAAGAGAAGTTGAACGTCCTGCACGGCGCCGGACAGATCCCATGTGGGGTCAACTTCATCGGACGGCTGATGGTAATGTTTCGCGACAAATTCATCGCGCTTCTGTTTACCGTACTCCGGCGGTTTGCCGATGACCTCAATGCCGCGGGCTGCGTGCAACGCAGGGACACCAGCCTTTGCAAATTCGAAACTGTCCACCCGATAGAAGCCGCCTTTTTCCGGCTCGCTGCTCGGTTTCATCACGCGACCCTGTCGCGCAGCCGCCTCGCCTAACAAATCGTCCAACGTTGAATTGCGATCGGTGAGATCTTCGAGATCGTGCGTTTTTCCCCACGGATTGATGCCGTCGATGTTGAAGTCAGCGAGCGTTTTCTCCAGCGGGTATAGCGGGTGTTCCGCATAATACTTCGCGCCGAGCAATCCCGTTTCTTCGGCCGTCGTGGCCATGAACAACACTGAGCGTTTCGGCGGTGGATTTAGTTTTTTGAACGCAGCCGCGAGCTGAATAACGGAGGCCACACCCGACGCATTGTCGATCGCGCCATTGAAAATCTGATCGCCCTGTAATTCGGGATGACGCCCGAGATGGTCCCAGTGCGCTGTGCAAATAATATATTCGTCCCGCAATTTCGGATCGTCGCCTTCGAGTTTGCCGATGACGTTGTGCGATTTGAAGGAGCGAATCTCTTGTTTGATTTCGACGTTCGCTTTGGCATTTAGCGCCACTGGCCGGAATTCCTTCGTTATCGCAGATTTCTTCAGCGCATCGAAATCCTGCCCGCAATCGGCGAATAATTTTTTCGCAACCTCCAGCGTAATCCACAAGCGCGCGGAAATCGCGTCCATGTTGTTGTTTGGATTATCGAGCTCGAAATTTTCTTTGCCCCAGCTCGATCTCACTACCTGCCACGGATAAGCTGCCGGCTCGGTTTCGTGGATGATGATCGCCGCCGCGGCGCCTTTTTGGGCTGCAATTTCGTATTTATACGTCCAGCGGCCATAGTAAGTCATCGCTTTTCCCTTGAATATTTTATCACTGAGTTTTGCTGGATCTTTCGGGTCGGGAACCGGCGGATCGCCGATCAGCATCAGCAAAGTTTTGCCGCGCACATCGACATCTTTGTAATCGTTCCAACCGTATTCCGGTGCAACGACGCCATATCCGACAAAGACCACGTTGGCCTTATCGATCTTGATCTCTGGTTGAAGACGCGCCGAGGAAGCGACGAAATCATCCGGATACTTCAGGTCCATCGTCTTGTCGCCAATCGTGAACGACATCCGCGGTTCGCTCTTGATCCCGGCAAGAGGAACTTCCTGCGTGTATGTCCCGTCTGGATTTCCAGGTTTCAGTTCGATCTTTTTGAACTGATCGGCGATATATTTAACAGAAAGTTCTTCGCCTTTCGTTCCGGGCGAGCGCCCTTCGAATTCATTCGATGCGAGAACCTTAATGTGTGCGAGCAACCCGTCCGGCGTGATCGTCTCCAGCGCCGGCTGCAAACGCAACGCAAGTTCATCTTCCGCGAGGAGCGACGCGCTCGCAGCGAAGCAAACGATTGCAGTAAGCAGCCGTGTCATTTTCGTCGTATACGCAAACGTTATAGCGGCGTTTGTGTCAAACGCCGGGCGTAATGATGGCATTTCAACAAGCGCTCGTCGCAAGCGAGCGCCGCTACAACTATCGGCTTTCTTGCGATGGCCCGGCCGGCGGTTTCTTTTTGTCCTGTGGGCCGATACCAATCTTTTTCAGGAATGGCTCGACCGATTGTTTCCGGCCGAGGAATTTCTCGATGGAAACGTTTACCTCGCGAGAATCGCCCGGCTCGTAAATTTCGCGGCGCAATTTCATGCCTGCTTGTTTGTCGAGATAGCCGTCCTTCGCTTTTTCAAAAACTGTGGCCATATCGGCGGCGATCGCATCGGCCCAGGCGTAGCCGTAGTAACCCGCATCGTAGCCATTCAGATGTCCAAAGTAGGAAACAAACGTCGTGCTTGGATCTATTGGCAGAAAGACTTTTTCCAGGATCGGGTTCGAAATAGCCACGCAATCGTAGGGCATATCTTCTGGATGCGGGTCATGCAGGGCGAGGTCGAGCGATGCAAACGCGAACTGGCGCCGATAAAGAACACCAGCGTTTGCCAGCTTTGCATCATTCATTTTTTTTACGATTTCCGCCGGAATCTTTTTCGCAGGATCCCGGTAATCGGCAGCAAAGGTGTCGAGCACTTTCTTGTCCCAAACCCAGTTTTGTAACATCTGGGACGGCGCCTCGACGAAATCGCCCGGGACATGCGTTCCGGCAAAGCGGCCGTATTTCGCACGAGTGACAATTGAATGGAGGGCGTGACCGAATTCGTGAAACAAGGTTTCTACATCCTGGTGCGTCAGCAGGGAGGGCTTATCGCCGGTCGCAGGCGGGAAGTTGCAAAGCAATGCGACTGTTGGCCGCTGGTATTTTCCATCGGGCAATAATTTGCCGCTGATAATGTCGAACTGCGCGAAGTGATTGAACTTTCCTTCGCGCGGGAACATGTCGAGGTAAAATATGCCAAGCGGCTCGCCCGTGCCAGAATCGCTCACCAGATAAAGCTGGAGATCATCGATCCATTTGTAGGGCGCCACGATCTTTTCAAACTTCAGACCGAAAATGCTCTGGTAAATGTTGAACATCCCGTCGAGCACTTTTTGGAATGGGAAATAGGCGCGCAACGCTTCCTTATCGACGTCGTATTTTTGTTTGTTGCGCTGGTTGCTGTAGTAGCGCCAATCCCACGCCATGATCCGGGCGTTCGGATCCTTCGTATCAGCGGCCTTTAATTTCTGTAACTCGGCCAGTTCACTGTCGAATTTCGGCTGGCTGCCGCTGACCAAATCGGTGATGTATTTTTCCGCATTCATTCCGGTCTTGGCCATTTTGACTTCGGTCTGGTAGTCGTCCCACGATTTGTAACCGAGTCGCAACGCTATTTTGTTTCGGAGCGCGAGCATTTGGTTGAGAACAGGAACATTTGTATCTTTGGCGAGAGTTTCACGAATGACGTAAAGCTGCTTGCGCGTCGCTTCGCTCTTTGCGTTTTCCTCTACCGTATTGAATTGCCAGGTGACGTTCGCCATCACCGTGTAAACGTCATCGCCGGTTTTGATGCCGGGTGAAGCGAAAAAACTATCAGGCAGGCCATCGAGATCGGCCTTTGTAAACATGACCGGCGCATTGGCCTTAACGATGTTGCCGTCGAAATCAGTTCCCAGTTTGGACAATTCCTTGCGCAACTGTTCGACTTCCTTGCGCTGGTCGGGCGGCAATTCTAATCCGGCGCGGCGATAATCGCGCAATGTTTCCTTGAGCAGCTTTTCGTCTTCGCCCGTGAGTTTCGGATGCGTATCCGCGAAGGCTTTGATCGCCTTGTAAACGTCCTCGCGATAATCAATGCCGACCGCCCAGTCTTGGAAAGCCTTTACCGCATTCTCCGCGGCGGCGCGCATTGCGGGGTTGGTGTTTGTCTCCTTGATCATCGTTGCCTTATTTGCGGCGAGTCCTGCCTGATAAGTGGCATCATCCAAGGCGACGACAGTGCCTTTGAAAGTAACCTTGCCGAGGTCCTGGCTGCCGATTTGATCAAGCGCCGCATTCGCCTTTGCGATCGCATCCTTCATCGAAGCCTCGACTGCTTCGGGTGTCTGCTCCCAATCGGGATTGGTTAGCACCGCGTTTGCCTTCGCAGCAGCGGCGCGAAAGTCATCGACGGTCTTAGGTTCAGCGGCTGAAAAATTTGAGCTCGACGCGAGGAGAATGAGCGAGATGGAAAGACACGAACATTTTATGAAACGGTTCGACATAAGAGTGGAAAAGCTAAGGTCGGCCACAGATTTACACCGATTTCGACCGATTGGAGAAGGAATTTTGATGAATCTGTGTTTCGTATGTGTTCATCTTTGACACCTGCGCTCGGAAACCTGCCACGATGATCCAAAAATTCTTTGTCGCCTTTATCCCAATCTTTGTGGCGATCGACCCAATCGGCCTCGTCGCCATGTTTATCGGCCTCGCCACGAATGTCTCGCATGAACAGCAGCGACGCCAGGGCTTCATCTGAATTATGACCGCACTTTGCATAGCCGTCGGGTTCGTTTTTCTAGGGGAGGTTATTTTTAACGCACTTGGAATTACGGATGCGGATTTTCAAGTCGCGGGCGGACTGATTTTGCTAGGCCTGGCCGGGCGTGAGTTGCTCAATGTCGGACCGCAAGCTCATGAAGGCAGCGACGATTTCGGAGTCGTGCCGCTTGGGATGCCGTTAATCGCGGGCACGGCGTTGTTAACGGCACTGCTCATTCTCGTCGATGCCGTAGGGCTGGTCTTCACGCTGCTCGCGCTTTTGGTTAATCTCGGCTTGGTTGCATTAGCCTTCTGGAATGCGGACTGGTTCGCGCACCTGCTAGGGAGGCAAGGATTACGCGCCATATCGAAAATTGTCGCGCTACTTCTTGCAGCGATTGCAGTCAGCTTGATCCGGCGCGGTTGGCAGGGCGCGTAAGCTCTGCGCGCGCGCCAAGCTTAACCTTACCCAAGAGGCCGGGAGTTCCGGCCTCCGACTCGGTTACGTCAATTCGAAATCGCTCGAGCTAAAACGTCGTTTCGAAACGCCCGCCGCTGGCAATATGCCGGCGTGCTGACGGCCAGAATTCCTTCAACTCTGCGGTTTTGTCACCGGCTTGATAACGCTTGTTGAGCTCGGTTTCGATGGCCTTGATTTCGTCCTGCTGAGGAAGCGGCATGCCGGAATAGATGTACGCGGGCACCTCATTTCGTGTACGAGCCAACGGCACCGTTGCATAAAGATCCAATCGGCGCTGCTGGAGTTGTGCCGTTGCCCAATCCTTATAAACGGGGCTTGAATGCCCCCACACGTCAGTAGTTCTCGCATACCGGTCGTAAGTATAGCCGCCTGTTACTGCCGGACCGGGTGGCGGCGCGGGCTGATCCGCACAGCCGATCAGGGCGGCGGCAAACGCTGCTAAAAATAATCTTTTCATAAGCTATGATTTTTTATACTCCCTTTCTAGACATACACTTGCGTCTTATTGAACCACATATATCGCCAGCAGTCGCATCTTTCTTTTGCCTTTTAGCAATGGTGGCTTATTTTGCGAACAATCGAAGTCCAAGCAGGACCCGAAGGTCGATTCAGATTAACAAACTGAGCGCTTACCTCGGGTCGTTGACACCCTCGCCTCTGTTGTTACTATCGTCGTACCCATGAGATTTCCGTTACCGCTTACAGCAAAAATCGCGGCCTACGTGATCGGACATAAGCTGCGCGGTACGAAGAAATTCGCCACGGTGCTTCAGCTCGAGCCGTTGCACACCTGCAACCTGACATGCACCGGTTGCGGCCGGATTCGGGAATATTCCACGTCGCTCAAGGACATGATGAGCCTGGAGGACTGTCTGGAGGCGGCAAAGGAATGCAATGCGCCAATGATATCAATTTGCGGTGGCGAACCGCTCATCTATCCGCAC
>Ga0137372_10006635_pt1 | contig 11219 bp, 9 predicted proteins | sample SagtaG_6_FD_104911 | JGI IMG/M metagenome (GOLD analysis project Ga0137372, IMG submission 104911) | Vadose zone soil microbial communities from Sagehorn Ranch, Mendocino, California, USA - Sage1_R_60_16 metaG | ecosystem: Environmental > Terrestrial > Soil > Vadose zone | place: USA: California...
TCTGTTGCCACGCTGGCCGCTCAGCCGCATCGCAGGCGCACAACGGCAACAAAAAGACCCTGTTTCCAGGGCCTTCGCCTAAGCGGATGATGGGACTCGAACCCACGACCTTCTGCATGGCAAGACTATTCAGGGCGTCTGCGCGGACAACGCGTGTTGCGCGAAAACCTGCGCTGAGCAGGGCTTTCTAGGCGCGCACACCCCTCGAAGTCTGCCACCGAAAACGTTGTTCTGCGCATCTGCTGTACGGAGGACGTACGGAGACGCTGTTGCTCGTTTGGCAAACGAGCAACGCTGCTCGCACCTTGGGTGCATATGCGTCTCGGCTCCTTGGCAGTTTCGAAGTGGGCCGGCGTGCTGAGCGTGGCGAAGCTGACGCTGGGTCAGGAGGCCTACTACGAGCAGCAGGTCGCGCGTGGGCTCGACGACTACTACGCGGGTCGGGGCGAGTCGCCGGGCATCTGGGCTGGGAGCGGCGCTCGGTGGCTCGGGCTAATCGGCGCCGTCGGCGACGGCGATCTGGAAAACCTGCTCCGCGGGGCCAACCCGGCCGACAAGGAGACGCTGCGCACGCCGGTCCGCGAGCGGACGATCACCGTCCGCACGCTCGACGTGGAGACTGGTGACTGGCGGGAAGAGCAGAAGCGGCTCGCGCCCGTCTCTGGCTACGACCTCGTCTTTTCGTGTCCCAAGAGCGTCAGCCTGCTGCACGCTCTCGCCGACGACGAGCGCGTGCGCCGGGAGATCAGCGAGGCGCACGAGGGTGCCTGGCAGGCGGCGCTCGCCTACCTCGAGCGGGAGGCATGCGTCGTCCGCCGCGGAAAGGGTGGCCAGGTCCGGGAGCGTGGCGAGGGCTTCATAGCGGCGGCCTTCCGCCACCGGACGAGCCGGGCGCAAGACCCGCACCTGCATACGCACGTGATCGTCGCCAACATGACCCGTACCTACGACGGCGAGTGGCGGGCGCTCGACGGCGAGGCGATCCTGAAGACCTACCGGCTCGCGGCCGGCTACCTCTACGAGTCGCAGCTTCGTCACGAGCTGGCGCAACGGCTGGGGTTGGAGTGGACGGAACCGGTGAAGGGGATGGCGGAGCTCGAGCGCGTGCCGGAGGAGGCGATCCGCGCCTTCTCAACCCGGCGGCGGTCGCTCGTCGAGCACATGGAGGCGCTCGGAACGGAGGGCTTCGCCGCCGCCCGCGTAGCCGCGCTCGCCACCCGCGAGACGAAGGAGCGGGTCGAGCTTCCGCGGCTCCGTTTGGAGTGGCAGGCGCGCGCGGCCGAGCAGGGGCTCGGCCGGCGCGAGCTGCGGCGTCTCGTGCGCGAGCGCCCGCATCGGCACGTTCCGGCGGTCGATCGCGAAGCGCTCGCCGCGCGCGTCTTCGCGCCGGACGGGCTGACCGAGAGGCAGTCGACCTTCACGATGCCGGAGCTCGTCTGCGCGGTCGCGGGCTCGCTGCGAAACGGCGCAGCCGCTGAGCGGGTGCTCGAGGAGGCGGAGGCACTCTCGCGGCTTCCGGGGCTCGAACGGCTCGAGCCGGATGCGAGTCCTGGCCGGCCAGCGCGCTTCACGACCCGGGAGCTGCTCGAGATCGAACGCGACGCGCTCAAGCTCGCGCTTGCCCGCAGGGACGTCGATGCCCCACGCCTGGACAGGAAGCTCCTCGCGCGCCTGCTCATGGAGTCGTGCGGTGACCTCGCGGGCGAGCAGCGGATGCTCGTTCACGAGGCCTCCTTGCGACGAGGTCGCGTCCTCTGCGTCATTGGCGCGGCCGGCTCCGGGAAGACGACCGCCCTGCGCGTCCTCGCCGACGGTTATCGCGAGAGTTCGGTGCCTGTGCTCGCTGCCGCACCGAGCGGCCGCGCCGCCGACGAGCTGGCTCAGGCGTCCGGCATCGCAGGCACCACCCTGCACCGCCTCCTGCTCGACGCCCACGCCAAAGGCGGCCTACCTCGGGGTTGCGTGCTCGTCGTCGACGAGGCCGGGATGGCCGAGACGCGCGTGCTCGCGTCCTTGCTCGAGCTCGTCGACCGGGCGGAGGGGAAGGCGATCCTGGTCGGCGACCCGAGGCAGCTGCCGCCAGTCGGGGCCGGCGGCCTCTACCCCGCGCTCTGCGAGCGGCTCGGTGCGATCAGCCTCGCCGCGAACCGCCGCCAGCGCGAGGTCTCCGAGCGCCAGGCCCTTGTCCGTCTTCGCGAGGGCGACCCCGAGGCCTACCTCGCCCACGCCGCGCGCCATGGGCGCCTGCACGTCGATCGCGATCCGACCGATGCCAAGCAGCGTCTTCTCGAGGGCTGGTGGCAGGTCGCGCAACACGACCTCGCAGGCAGCGTGATGCTCGCCTACCGGCGATCCGACGTGCGCGAGCTCAACGAGGCGGCGCGGGTCCTGCTGACGCGCGCCGGCTGCCTCGGCGCCGACGCCATGGAGATGGGCGGGCGCGAGTTCCGGGTCGGCGACCGCGTCCTCTGCCGCCGCAACGACCGCGGTCTCCGCGTCCGCAACGGCACCCGCGGCACCATCGTCGACCTCAACACGTCGGCGCTGACGCTGCGAACGGACGCAGGCTCGCTCCGCTCGCTCCCCGTCCGCTACGCCGCCGAGCAACTCGACCACGCCTACGCGCTCACCGGCCACGCCGCCCAGGGCGCGACCGTCGAGCGCGCCTTCGTCCTCCTCCCCGACCATGGAGCGCTACGCGAGTGGGGCTACGTCGCCTGCACGCGCGCCCGTGGCGAAACACACGTCTACCTGGCCGAGCCCGACGTAATCGAGCGCGAGACACCGCTTCGCGACCCACACCCGACCGCTCCACCCGAACGCGCCGCGCGCGCCCTCGAGCGCTCGTCCACTGAGCCGCTGGCGCTCGACCAGACGAAACGGCGGCCCGACCTCAATGCGCGGCTGCCCACCCGTGACGGCGACGAGCTCACGCCGACTCGCTCTGTGCGACCGGAGCCGCCCGACCCACGAACGCCGGAGCGGGAGCCGCCCGGGCTGGGGCTCGAGCGGTGATCTCAAGCGCGGTATCCGGCGCCGCGACCAGCGCGTCTCGCCGCGCCTGGAGTCAGAGCAGTCTCAGAAACTCCTCACGACCGATGCCCGACGCTTCGATGATCGCGTTGAGCGTCCCTCTCGCGAGGTCGCGGGCGTGCATCGGCACGACCACGCGGTGGCGATGGTCCGGATGCCGGAAGACATGGTGGCTTCCCCTGACTCGATCGAGCTGCCAGCCGCACCGCTCCAGCGCGCGCACCGCTTGCCGCGGCGTCACCGCCGGTAACCGCGGCGTCACGCCGAGACGGTGACGCGCTCGATCTCGATCGGGCCGGGAATCGGGTCGCCGTGGGCTTCGAGAGACTCGAGGTAAAGCTCGATCGCCTCCCGGATCATCGCGAGCGCTTCCTCGCGAGTTTCACCTTGGCTGATGCAGCCGGGCAGGGCGGGGACGGTGACGCTGTACCCGCCCCCCTCCTCCGGGGTCAACACAACCTCGTACTCACGCGACGCCACGGCCTCAGTGTATGCGCGTCAGGAGTTCTCGATCGCCGACCCCCGGGGGACGCGACCCGCTCAGATCGAGCCGACGCCCCGGGGCGCACCCGCAGCGTGCGCTTGCGAACTGGGCCGGGCCGAAGCCCGGCCCAGCGAACCGCGGCTACGCGCAGGCGGATCGGTCTCGACCCGGAAGGGGCGTCCCAGCGGGCGCCACGAGCGTGGCATACGCGACTGCATTGTCCGGTCGCTCTCGTTGCTCATTCATCACGGGCGTCATCTGGAGAGCCTGGAATCTCGGAGCAATTGCATCGAGTTCGCGTTGACATAGTTGGCAATCGCTTCGCCGACGGCGTCGCTGATCGCGACCGTGCTGGGGTAGTGCATCCCGCCCCAGACGCGGGCGTTGTTCCCGTCGGCGCGCGCCTGCGCGATGCTGATGTACGTCTGACTGGGCAGGCCTGCCGTCGTCAACGTGAATGTCTGGCCCTCGGCGAAGTGACTCAGGACTACGGTCGCGGCAGCGCCGTTTTGAGCCGGGTGGCCCGCAGGATATTCCGGATGGGACGGTGTGGCGACGAGCGGGAGCCAGTCGGGATCCGGCACTGTCTCCGGATTGCCGTCCGTGTCCGCCAGCGTGATCGCGGTCAGCGGCCGCCAGGTCACTTGGGCCGGATCGGCACCATAGTGTCGCTTCGCGCTCCAGATGGTGAATGCCGTGTCGGCCATGGCGATGTTCAGAACGGCGAGGAGGCGATTGCTGTCGGAGATCGAGAGATGGTTGGCTCGCGCGATCTGGTTTGCCGCCTGATTCCAATGGACGCTGGCGTTGCCCTCCCAGAAGGGCGCAAGCTCCGTCTGAGCTTCAGGCCGCGTCGATCCGGTTCGGCGACCGAGCGCCTTTACCGCGTTGAAGTCCTCCGTGTAGGTGTCGCTCGCGAGCGCTCGCGGCGGGTCCGGCCGGAACTGCGTGTTGCTTTCAACGACGAACGGCGCCGTGAAGGCCAGCCCCTGCGCGCTCATCATCGTGTCGGGCGGTATCGGACGCCACTGGCCGACCGCCGTTCCTCCGGTGAACGGCGGGTAGCTCGCGCTGAAGCCATCTGCCGCCCGCCAGGCGAGTACCGCCTGCGCGACCTGTGTGCCCCACGCAATTCCACGCTCCCGCGATTGCCCGCCGTCTTCCCCGTCGTCGCTGAGCGCCGCGAGCGAAGCCGCATACCGGTCACTCAGCGGTTGCTCCTGAGAGGGAAACAGGGCCACCAGCGCCGTATACGCGGCAGCGATGACCGCTGCTCGGCGCGACGCGCCGGAGGGGCCCTGATCGTGAACGAAAATCGGCGTGTAGCGGCGCTCGATCCCGTTGTAGGCATCGAAGATGGCCGTGTGAACGATGGCTCCGAGGCGCTGACTCGACGAATTCCGCGTGTTCGTCGCAATGAGCGTGTCGACGAAGATCTGATTCCATTCCAGGACCTGGTCCGGGTGCTGTTCCGACGCCTGCGAAACCCTCACGCTCGCGGTGGCGCCGGAGCCCGGACTTGCGAGCGCAATCGCTGCGGCCGCTGCGACAGAGGTCGCCATCGCGAGGATTACAAGCAGAGCGCGCCTGCGGTTGAGCTTCATCGCTCCTCCTTCTGGTTGGTATCTCCCGAGGTTTCGTCTGCCGTTTCGCTTGCCAGCCGACGAGACCACGCGGTCTCGCCCAGCTGGGCACGAAACGCGAGCAGGAGAGCTTGCTCGCTCGAGAGGGCCATCCCGTGCGCCTCGACCGCGTGTCGCTGGATCTGAGCGACGAGGTCGCCCTCGTCCTCGGCACGGGCCTCGAACCCGCAGTCGCACTGAAGCACCCTCTCCACCGAACCTCACGGCGAGGCTAGGAGTTCGGGGCTAAAACGAGGCAAAATCCGTGCTAGAGGACGGCTAGGCGACTTGGAGCTGAGAGTTTCTCTCGCAGGTGGAGTCGTCGTCGAGACCGACGGCGTGGTTATCGGCGAGGACCGCTTCCCGGGGCGGCAAGGCCGGCTCCTCTTCGCCTATTTGGTGCTCGAGCAGGCCCGACCGGTGCCCCGCGATGAGCTCGCCGAGGCGCTGTGGGGGCAGGTGCCGCCCGCGACCTGGGACAAGGCGCTGACCGTGCTCGCGAGCAAGCTTCGCGCGCTCCTCACCGAGTTCGGCTCGGGTGCTATCGCGCTCACCGGCGCGTTCGGCTGTTATCGACTCGACCTGCCGGAAGGAACGTGGATCGACGTCTTTGCCGCTGCGAAGGCGGCGCAGGAGGCAGAGGCAGCGCTGGCGGCCGACGATCTGGAGACGGCGAAAGCCGTGGCCATGCGCGCATCGTCGTTGGCGCGCCGCCCCTTCCTGCCCGGCGAGGAGGGAAGCTGGGTCGAGGAAAAGCGGCGTGAGCTCGCCGACGTCCGCAGCCGCGCGCTCCGCTGTCTGGCCGATGCGAGTCTGGGGTTGGGCAATGCGTCCGCCGCGGCGAAGTGGGCCGAGGAGGCGATCGCGCTCGAGCCGTTCCGAGAGACGGGGTACCGGCGCCTCATGGAGGCGCACGCCGCCGCCGGGAACCGGGCGGAGGCACTCCGAGTCTACGAGCGGTGCCGGCGGCTTCTCGCGGACGAGCTGGGTGCCTTCCCCTCCCCGGAGACGGAGTCGATCTACCGTGGACTTCTCGAGACGCCCTCGCACGAGGCTGAAACGGCGGCGCGCGAGGCGGCATCTGTTGCAACCCTCGATAGCGAATGGGAAACGGAAGCTCGAGCTGTCGCCACTCGCCGGCGCGTTCACCGTCGGGGCCGAGTCGTGCTCGCTACCAGCATGGCTCTCCTCCTTGCAGCCGCGATCGTCGTCTCAGTTATTGAGTTCACTGACGGCCGTCCCGGGCTCGCTTCGGCCGCGGCGAACTCTGCCGCGGTGATCGACTCGAAGATGAATCGGCTCGTCGCCGACGTCCCGGTCGGCAACGGTCCGACGACGGTTGACGCAGACGAAGGCGCCGTCTGGGTGACGGACGCGCAAGACGACGCGGTGGTACGCATCGATCCCAGGACGGTCAGCGTCGTCGACCGTATCCCGGTCGGGAACGCGCCGAGCGGCATCGCCGTCGGCGCCAGTGCCGTCTGGGTGGCCAACTCGCTCGACGGCACCGTGTCGCGGATCGACCCGACTACGAACGACGTCGTGCAACGCATTCCAGTCGGTGTGGCGCCGTCCGCCGTCGCCGTAGGCGCGGGCGCCGTTTGGGTGACCAGCGCGGACGAGCGCAGCGTCACGAAGATCCATGCCGTCAGCGGCCACGTGATCTACACGAAACCGACGGGCGCGCTCGGCCGCGGCATCGCGGTCGGAGGTGGCGCGGTTTGGGTGACTGACGAGTCGAGCGGGAGGGTCATCCGTATCGATCCCGAAACCGGCAACGTCGTCCGGACGGTGAACGTCGGCAACGGGCCGACGGGGATTGCCTTCGGTGCCGGCTCCGTTTGGGTGGCGAACTCGCTCGACGGAACCGTCTCGCGCATCAAGCCGGAGACGAACACCGTGACGGACGTGATCGCCGTCGGCGAAGGCCCCGACGGCATCGCCGCTGGAGCCGACGCCATCTGGGTGAGCGTGGAATTCTCGGAGGCGATTGTCCGCATCGACCCGGCGACGAACGATGTGGTGGAGCGAATCCCTGTTGCTAACCGCCCAAAGGGGCTGGCGGTCTCGGGGGACCAGCTCTGGTTCGGGGTTCAGCCAGCCGGTGGCGGCCACCGGGGTGGTCGACTGGTCGTTGCCTCCGCTCTATTCGAAACCATCGACCCAGCGCTCGGAGGGAATAAGGCGTTCAGCTCCGTCTACGACTCTATGCTGGACGTTGCGCGGCGCGGCGGCAGCGAGGGCACTCGGGTCGTGCCGGATCTCGCGATCTCGCTGCCCCTGGTCACGGCGGGCGGTACCAGCTACGCCTTCCAGCTCCGTCCCGGCATCCGCTACTCAGACGGGACGCGTGTCGAGGCGAGCGACTTCCGGCGCGCATTCGAACGCCTCTTCCGAGGTCGCCGCGGGGTCGCCGTGAACTTCCGCTCGCTCGTGGGGGCCGAGGCATGCGAGAGGCGGCCACGGAGCTGCGACCTACGACGAGGTATTCGCACAAACGACGCAACCGGGACGATCGTCTTCCACCTCAGACGCCCAGACGCAGAGTTCCCGTTCTTCCTGGAAGCGATGCCACCGGTCCCGCCGGGCACCCGGGACCGGGACGTGGGGGCGCGTGCGCCGCCCTCGACAGGGCCGTACATGATCGAAAGCTACGTGCCCGGAAGAGAGCTGAAGCTCGTCCGCAACCCGTACTTCCGCGTCTGGTCGCAAATCGCCACCCCGGAGGGATTTCCCGACGAGATCGTGTTCAGGCTGGGTCTGAAGGGCGACGCCGCGGTCACCGCCATCGAACGTGGGCGCGTCGACGTCTCCCTGGGCGTCCCCATAGACCGGCTCGAGGAGGTCGCGACACGGTACGCGTCGCAGCTGCATTCGAACCCCGCGCCGGGAACGATGTTCTTCCTGTTCCTCAACACGCGGCTTCGGCCGTTCAACGACGTCCGAGTGAGGCGCGCGATCAACTACGCCGTCGACCGCGCCGCGGTCGTGAGGTCGCAGGGCGGGCCCGAGCTGGCGAAGCCGCTCTGTCAGATCCGTCCGCCGAGCGTCGCCGGCTACCGGCCCTTCTGCCCCTACACCGCCGACCCGAGCACCACGGGCGAATGGAAGGCGCCCGACCTGGCGCGGGCGAGACGCCTCGTCGCCGCCTCGGGCACGCACGGGATGAAGGTGACCATCTGGACCTTCCCCCTCCTCGAGAAGACCGCGCGCGAGCTGGTCGCCACACTCGAGAAGTTGGGGTACCGGACGAGCCTCAGGCGAGTCGCGTTCCGCAGATACTTTCTGACGGTGCTCGACGCCAAGACGCGGGCGCAGGCCGGAATGTTCGGCTGGATCGGCGCTTCCGGCGAGCCTCCTTCGTACGTCCTTCCGCTGCTCGCCTGCAATTCGATCCGGCCGGGGCCGCAGAACCAGAACCCCAGCTTCTTCTGCAACCCGCGCATCGATCGTGAGATCCGGCGGGCGCTGAGGATCCAAGGCCTCGACGCTGACGCCGCGGCTCCGCTCTGGGCGAAGATCGAGCGCGAGCTCGTCGACCAGGCCCCTTGGGTTCCCCTGTACACCCCGCAGTTCGTCGACTTCGTCTCCAAGCGCGTTGGCAACTACCAGTACAACCCCGCATCGGCAATCCTGCTCGACCAGTTGTGGGTGAGGTAGGAGGCCCCGCCAGCGCTCGCCGAGCCGGGGGCTCCTAGCGTTCCCAGGTCAGCCCGCGGTCGCGCTCGACGACCCGCTGCATCGTCTCGATCCTGAGTGCGTCCTGTTCCCGGCCCAAGGCCGACAGCATCCGCACGAGGTCGCCCGGGGACGCGACTGGGACTCGGAGGCCTCTGCCGATCGGCTCACGCCTAACTGCACGGCGAAGATCGTCGTACCCACGAGTGCCTCCGGGATGGGCACGACGTTGATCTCGCCGTGGTCGCTCTTGAGCGCTAGCAGTGGCGTTCTGTCCATGCCCGCCAGCGAGAGCGTGCGGCCGTCCCTTGGGCGGGCATCGAGACTCCCGAGGGCAACTTCGAGCCGTCGCAGGTTCTCGGGGCGCGTCGAGGGCGTCAGGTCGACGCCGCGCGTCAGCTCGTCCGAGCCCTCGATGACGCGGGCGAGGCCGCCGATGAGGATGTAGGTGACGCGCTCGCGCTCGAGCGCTTCGAGAATCGCATAGGGGTCGAAACGCGTCGGCTTTCTTGCGCGTGCCATCAGCGGTCGAGCTGCTTCAGGAGTCGCGTCAGCCGCTCCTGCGGCGTTTGGCGCCCGATCTCGTCGAGCCGTGCCTCCCGCTCCGGGTCGGACGTGTACTGGATAAGCGAGAGCGACAGGTCGAAGCCGCACGCGCGCAGTAGGCGCCTGAGCGTCGACAGGCCGGGCTCGACCGAGTCGCGTTCCCAGCGCACGATCTGCTGCCGAGGTAGGTGGACGCGCTCCGCCAGCTCCGCCTGAGGAGCCCGGCCGTGAGGCGTGCCTGGCGGATGAGCTCGCCGCTGGTCACGGTTGGAGTCTATCCGATTGCTTGTCTAGACTCTCGTCCTAGCATCAGTTATGTTTCGTAGTTGTCGAGATCGATGAGCGCGCTGCCGACCTTCCTCACCGTCGACGAGCTCGCAGCCGTCCTGCGCTGCCAGCCGGAAAAGGTATATCGGCTCGCCGCCCGTCACCAGCTTCCCTCCTACAAGGTCGAAGGACGGCGCCTCTTCAACGAGGCTGAGGTGGCCCGCTGGCTTGAGCAGCGTCGGGTCGACGTAGGCTCGAACGGCTTCGACCCTCGCTGAGGCAAGGAGGACAAGATGGCCTCGATCAGCTCATATCGGACGGCAAAGGGCGAGCGGCGCTACGAAGTTCGCTACCGCGATTCCGGCGGGCGCAACCGGTCCCGCGCCTTCTCCGTCCACAAAGATGCGCAGGCCTTCAAGCTCGACGTCGAGCGCAAACGCCAGGCCGGCATCCTCTACCAGGCGCCACCCGAACGCTTCCGGGAGGTCTCGCAGGCTTGGCTCGAGCGGTTCGTGATCGGCGCGGCTGGCCGCGTTCGCCCGCGGCCGAAGACGGTGCGAGTCGCGGAGGACTGCCTGCGCCACCTCGCGCCGCTCAACGACCTCGCGGTCGAGCGCATCCGCCGGCCGCTCGTCGAGGACCTGCTCGCAGACATCGCGAGCCATGCGCCGCGTCGCGCCGAGATGGCCTTCTCGCTCCTCAAGCGAATCCTGAAGGCCGCCGAAGATCGCGGCCAGCAGGTCGACCGCGCGATCTACGGCATCCGCATCGCGAGAGCCGACGAACGTGAGCCGCGCTACCTCACCTGGGAGGAAGCGGACGAGCTCCGGTCGTGGATGCCGGAGTACATCGCGCGGATCGTCCCCGTCGGCATCCTCACCATGCTTCGACGAGGCGAGATCCTCGGGCTGCGCGATCGCGACATCGACTTCGCGACCGGCTCGATCGCGGTTTTCTCGCAGCGTCAGGACGGCCAGGAGGTCCGGACGAAGACGCGCGCCGGCCGCCGCACGATCGACGTCGGCCCGCAGGTGCTCAAGCTTCTACGGGAGCAGCAGCTCGCGCGCCCGGCCACGGCCGACGGCTACCTCTTCCCCGCTCCCTCTGGCGCGCCCTTCGACGGTGACAACTTCTTCGCGCGTGTGTTCAAGCCGGCGGCCTCCCACGCTGGCATGCCCGAGCTCACGTTCCACGATCTCCGCCACACCGGAGCGTCGTTGATGATCGCCGCCGGCTGCCACGTCAAGGTGATTGCAGAGCAGATAGGACACTCGGACGGCGGCGCGCTCGTCCTCAAGCGCTATGGGCACCTCTACAAGGGCGCGCGCCGCCAGGCGGCGATCGCGCTGGAGTCGCACGTCTTCAAGACACCTCGAGATTCTGCTGTACGGAGGACGTACGGTGAACAGCAGCTCTGGTAACTCCCCCGACAACACAAAAGCCCCGATTTCCGGGGCTTTCAAGAGAGCGGATGATGGGACTCGAACCCACGACCTTCTGCATGGCAAGCAGACGCTCTAGCCAACTGAGCTACATCCGCGCGCGGCCAGTATAGCCTCAGTTTTCGGCGTCTAACGCCTCGTTGACCA
>Ga0137372_10006638_pt1 | contig 11215 bp, 8 predicted proteins | sample SagtaG_6_FD_104911 | JGI IMG/M metagenome (GOLD analysis project Ga0137372, IMG submission 104911) | Vadose zone soil microbial communities from Sagehorn Ranch, Mendocino, California, USA - Sage1_R_60_16 metaG | ecosystem: Environmental > Terrestrial > Soil > Vadose zone | place: USA: California...
CATTGCGGAAATGACCGCATCCTTATTCTCGAAATAGCGATAAATGAGGCCAACGCTGATCCCGGCCTCGGCGCTGATGTCGTGCATGCTGGCTTGATGGAAGCCTCGTTTGGCGAAGCAGACCAAGGCGGCATCAAGAATTTGGGTGTGCCGATCTGAGGATTCTGTCTGGGGTTGTGACATAAGCTAGGAAGATGAATGAACGTTCATTCATTGTCAAATCGCTTTTATTGCGCATCCGTTGGAGCGGTCGCCTACGGTGATGAAAAGCATCTGTTTAGCGCCAAAGGCGCGGTCTCATGTTAGCCTGGGCCATCGCCCCAGGAGTTCGATTGTCGGGAAAAGCAAGCGCTGAAAGCGCGCTTCAATCTCTGCACTCGGCGTGAATCGCGCTTTCAGCGCTGGCGCTTTTGATGTCCACATATCCTTGGCGCGTTGCCCCAGGCTGCCAGTGAACGCTGCGCCTTTGGCGCGAAACATATACCGGCAGCTTGCCGGCGCTCTCTCAAGTTCCCGCATCTAGATGGGGTTCCACAGTGTGGTGCGAGACGACGGGCGCGGGCTGCGTCCGCAGTGCCAGGCCATCAACAGAAAGCCGGCTTGATTGCTCAACAAATTGCCAGATCGCGACAATCGCGCTCAAAATGCACATCGCATAAACCGCAGCTTCCAACAGGTCCCGGTTCTTTTCTTCTGAGCGAACCAGGAGCGCGTAAGTAGTTTGATTGTTCATAGGTCCTTGATCCTTTCTTCTAAAGACGCCGCTCGCTTCCGTTTTTGTCTAACGCGACTAACCATCGAAGACTGATGTTCGGGCATCGAATATTGGATGCGACGACGAAATCGTCTGGATTCAACTAAACCGCAATTTTTCAGGAGTTTTCCGCCCGACTGACGCTACTTGGTCGATGTTTCCGACGGACGCGATGTTATCGTACTGGTCCGCCGTCTGTTCGATCTAGGTTATCGCAGACTATCGTTTTGCCATTTGAATCAACTGCGCGGCCGGAACGTTCATTCATTGTCGAGCGGGGACTCCAAGTACGTGCTCCCGGCGTTCTGTCCAACCGTCGCCCGGCCGGGCCACGCCGACGCACCAGGTAGTCATGTTGTGATCGCGATCCGGTGCCGGATCGGCCGGCCGCGAGGACGATCTCCTCCCTCCAGATTATCGGAAGGGCCCCGGTAACGGGGCCCTTCATGTTCACATTCTCTTCGTCGTCGTCGTTCGGCGACAGGCACTTGGCCTAGTGAACAGATGCTTGTGCGTCGGCGACCTGGATGTCGGTGCCAATCGTGAGCCCGAAGCCATTCGCCTCGGTCACGATCACCTCGATCATCCGGACCTCGATGCTGTTCGACGTCTGGATAATGCGGTGGAGCCAGAGCGTTCCCAGCCCGACAATGTGAAGCCTCGTGTTCGGTGGCACGTCATCGCCGATGTCCGGGAACCCGGCGACGTGCAGGTCGACGAACATCGAGCCGTCATCGCTGAAGGTCAGGGTCCCGCCGATGTTTGAAGCGTGCGCGTCGGCCTTCACCAAGCTCGCCGTCACCAAGCTCGTGACAACATCGACGGCCTGGACTGTTGATGTCAGCTCGCCCACCGCCGAAGTGCTGTTCACGGTTCCTAGCGCGGTATCCACTACTTCGCCCACCGAGAACAGAGGAGGAACCTGGACCTCAGCGACGGAGTTGGTCCTAAGGCGGCCATTGGTCCCCAAGCACCCTATCTTTATGAGAGCGCTCGGGCCCGACGTGACCACGTGTCCCACGCTGGCTTTTGTCCCGTACGCTTGCCCGTCCAAAGTCCCCTCGACCCCAGAGGTCAAGCCGCTAAAAGCGTGAGACACGATGATTTCCGTCCCGATGGGGATATTTAGGATGTTCACCTCCGTGATGAACACATGGATCATGTTCACGGTGAGAGACGCGGATGTCGACCTTATCCTCGTGATCTGCTCGTTAAGTACCACGTGGCCGAAACCCAGTAGGTCGATATCCGTGTTCGGTTCAGGAGTACCGATGATGGGGATCCCGGCCACCACCAAGTTGACGAAGGTCGAGCCCTCCGCGCTCGTGTGGAAGCCGTTGGCATCATGTGTGGTCGTACTCACGGCCTCGACCTCGTCCGCGGTGATAACCCCGGCCAGCAGGCTGGCGTCGTGGACATCGGCGGTGGCCATGGCCTGCAGCGTGCCGTCGAGCAGCACGGTGCCGTCGGCCGTCGTGTTGATGACGCCGGTCGTGAACAGCGGGGGGGCGTCTGTGCTCGCGACCGTGTTCTCGCTGTGTACCGGTGGCGTCACGATACCGCACGGTCCCAGTGTCGAGACCGCGGTCTTGCCTGCGACAACCGCGTTTCCGAGGATCGCGTAGGTCCCGTAGGCGTCTGCGACGAATTGGAATCCGGAGCTCGTTCCTACCGGGGCCAATGGTGTCGCCGTGCGGGCGGCCGGCCCGAACCCGAAGACCAGCCCAAGTCCGAGGATCACTACTGCAAGTCCCTTCATCATCCCTCTGTCGATGCTATTTTTTTCTTTCATTTTAATTTTTCCTTTCATTCTCTCTTTGTGATTGTCATAATCATAAAGTCATAAGATGTTTCGCGGCGTTGTTAACCGCTACGCGGAAATATATTTGCTTTTATTTTCGCCCATAACATCAGAACCACAAAGCTTTGGCACGCGCTATGCTTGCCGCTGGCAAACGAACGCTTTGCTTGCAAAGAAGGTGATGGTACACCGCCATCGACGCGAAGCCCGTGCAATTACCTGAGCAACGCTTGACGCGCCTCTCGCGTAGTGGCCTGCTCTGATACTAATGAGGCATCGCTGCATTCCGTTTGAATCCGACATGCTGCGGAAATTTCCGCGGCGCCGTCGCTACCTCATTGGTGTTTCGGGCGGGCGCGATTCGGTCGCACTGCTTCATTGGCTAGTCGATCTTGGTTATCACAAGCTGATCGTTTGCCATCTCGACCACCAACTGCGCGGCCGATCTTCCCGAGCGGATGCGCGCTTTGTGGAAAACCTTGCCGGAAAATATGATGTCGGTCTTGATCTCGCCTTGGCGAACGTTCGGGCGCTGGCAGAGAGAAAAAATATGTCGATCGAAACCGCCGCGCGCGAAGCGCGCTATAAGGTCTTTGCGAAAATTGCGAAAAAGAGACGCTGCCGCACAATTTTTCTCGCGCACCACGCCGACGACCTTGTCGAAACGTTTTTGATCAACCTGTTTCGCGGCTCAGGCAGTGCCGGACTGGCTGGCATGCGCGAAGTCTCTACACGGCGCATCGAAGATGTCGATCTGACGATTGTGCGCCCACTACTCTCAGTCTGGCGTGATGAGATCGACAGCTATGTGCGCGAACGCCGGCTTAAATTCCGCGAAGACGCGTCCAACAAAAATCTCGCCCTGCTGCGCAACAGAATTCGCCGTCGCATCATTCCTTATTTGGAGAAATCACTCGGCCGTAGCATTCGGCAGAATATCTGGCGAACCGCTGTCATCGCCGCCGAAGAAGAGAACTGGATCGAAAGCCAATTGCCAAACGCAATGGGCGTCGACCTTTCGGTCAAAGAGTTGCGGAAGCTGCCACTAGCCTTTCAGCGCCGCCAGATCTTGAAATGGCTGCGTGCGCAAAATGTTTTCGAGATTGGATTCGAAGTAATCGAGCGTGTCCGCTCGCTGCTTGATCCGGCCACACGCATCGCCAAGGTGAACCTCGCGCAGGATCGACATCTTCGTCGCCGTGCGGGGAAAATCTTTGTGGAGTAACGGATATGGTAGGGCGCGACCGCCGGGCGCGCCGAACTGGATGGACGGACCGGTGGTCCCTCCCTACAATTACTCCAACACTCCATCCCTCCGATGAGTTCTGACATCCGCGTCCGTTTCGCCCCGTCGCCTACTGGCTATCTCCACATCGGCGGCGCGCGAACGGCGCTTTTTAACTGGCTCTTTGCGCGGCATCACAGGGGCAAATTCGTTTTGCGCATCGAAGACACCGACCGGGCGCGCAACACCGAAGAAGCCATGGCGGCAATTTATGAAGGGCTGGAATGGCTCGGCCTCGATTGGGATGAAGGCCCGCATGTCGGCGGCGATTTCGGGCCTTATCTGCAAAGCGAGCGGACAGAACTTTACGAGCGCTACCTAAAAAAACTTCAGGACGCCGGCCACATTTTCGAAGACCAGGGCGCTTTGCGTTTCCGTTCGCCACGCGAACACGTCGTCGTCGACGATCTCGTCTGCGGCAAGATCGATTTCGATCTGACCAATCCCGGAACGCATCCCGATATGACCATCCGGCGTCCGGACGGCTCCTGGATTTTTCATTTCGTGAATGTGATCGACGACCTCGAGATGAAAATTTCGCACGTCATCCGCGGCGAAGATCATCTCTCGAATACGCCGAAGCACATCGAGATTTTTCGCGCCCTCGGTGCAACGCCACCGCACTACGCGCATATTCCGCTCATCCTGAACCGGGACGGGACAAAAATGAGCAAGCGCGACGAGGGCGCGCGTATCGAGTATTACATTCGGCGCGGTTATCTTCCGGAAGCCGTACGCAATTATCTCTGTCTGCTAGGCTGGTCGCCAAAGGACAATCGTGAGAAGTTGGACATCGACGAGATCATCCGGATCTTCGATCTCAAAAACATCGGCCGCAGTTCGGCAACATTCGATCCTGACAAACTGCACTGGTTAAATGGCGAATACATGCGGCAGCTCGATACAACTACTTACCGCCGCATCGCGCTGGCGGAATTGGCGCGCCACGAGGTTTCGCCACAACAATTCCCCGATGTTTATGAAGCGATCGACACTAGTCGCAACAAAATCACGGTTTTCGACGAGCTAATTAGGTACATCGACGCTTACTACAAAGGCTCTCGCAAACTCGAGCCGATTCCAAGCGTTCCGGCCGCGGTGGAGATTGTTACGTACGATGATTTTCAATACGATCCTACAGCTGCGCAGAAGTATCTCACCAAGGATTATAAGAATACATTCTTTGTCTTGCGCGATGTACTCGCCACGGTAGAAAGGTTCGATGCAACGACCATTGAAAAAGCTATTAAGGATACAGCGAAAAAGCTATCGGTGAAGGTGGCTGCACTCGTGCATCCTTTGCGATTGGCGTGTACTGGCAAAACCGTCGGACCAAGTTTGTACGATTTAGTAGCGATTCTTGGAAAAGACCGAATGATTCGATTGATTAACCGTGCGTTGGCGCAAATCGAGAATTCCACATTCGTGTATCCGGACACGCAGATGAACGATATTACGCATGCCAAACGTCGATAGCACAATTGAGGCAGGGTTTTGGTGGCTGCCCGATTTCCCGAACGACCGACTCGTCGGCACTGTCACGTATGGGCCCAGACGGGGATTCGAAGTCGAGCTTGTAGGTGCTCTGTTGGGGCTTGAAAAAGGACCAGCAGCTTGGGGCTTGTTTGATGTCTGGGGGGAGACCGTTCGAGGTAAACCCGCCACGCTTTTAGGTGCTCACCAGACAAGCCTGCAAACGCACATGCCGGGTTACGCGACGAGCAAGATCGAAGCTTCGCGCGGAATCGTCGGCGGCCATTACCGAAATATAGATGAGGTTTTTGTTCACACAGTGGATCTGCAATTCGATTATTTGACTGCGTGGGCGGGCCAATCAGGAATTACCGAACGAAGCGCTGCGAATAACACGTGGGAAATTACCGTTGCTCCAGGCAATAGCGTTCCCTTAGGCCAGTTAGAAGGAATCACGACAGAGCTCGTACCGTACGTATTTCACACTCGTTCACGAACTGAATTGAGGCTTGAAGAACGCTGCGAACTGCGGCTGCACGCCAAGAGCCCGCGCTCCTTCCCACACTTTGATGCGCTGATATCTGCGGTTCGTATTTTGTTGACGTTTGCGGCAGGTCAAGCGGCTCATCCGCGACAGACGAAAGCCCAAACACCTGACAAAACTGCGGAAATAAACGGCAAGCCATTATGGCGCGAGATCGAAATGATTCGTGCTATTCACATTCCGAGGGACCTTCGTGAAATCCATGCCGAGGACATGCTGTTTACACTGCGTGACCTTGAGCCGCAGCCCGCGAAAACTTTTGAAACGTTTCTGACAGTACGAGAAAGATTACAGCCTGTTTTCGATCTTTTCTTTCCAACGTACTTCTATCCTGATATGCCCCCGCCACAGCAATTCCTCAATCTCGTGTATGCGACAGAAGCGCTGCATCGTATAACGGTCGGTGGCCAATACCAAACCGATGAGGACTACGAATCCGGCTTAAAGAAAGAGCTACATGACGCGATTCCATCATCTGTGTCGGAAGACTTTCGCCAAAGCCTAACCACAAAACTAGGTTTTCTGCATGAATACTCGCTTCGGAAACGCCTGAGAGACCTCTTGCAGAAATACAATGAGCTTGTCAGTCCGTACATTCCTGAACATGGACAATTTGTGAAGGCTGTGTCCGAGGCACGAAACTGCCTAGTTCACGCTACGACTGGCCGCACCGTTCCGGAATACATTGAGCTTTGGAAGCTCGCGCAACAATTGGGCATGCTCCTGGAGGTAACGCTTCTATCGGAGATCGGATTCCAGAAAGAGCGGGTTCACTCGATTATTGCGCGCGGCAGGCGAGCTCAGCTGATACGAGCGAATGTATTTCGTGAGAAATGATTTCGGCTTATTTGTCCGAATATTTCGCCCAAGTGTCCCTTAGCGTAACCGTGCGGTTCCAGATTGGTTTTTCAGGCGTGGAATCCGGATCGATCGCAAAATAACCAAGCCGTTCAAATTGATAACGCTCTTCGGCCCGGGCGCTCGCAAGCGAAGGTTCGCATTTCGCCGTCACCACTTCGAGCGAGCGCGGATTGATAAACGATTTGAAATCGCCACTCGCATCGGGTTCGGGAACCGTGAAGAGCCGATCATACAATCGGACTTCCGCGTCGATGGCATGCGCCGCGCTTACCCAGTGGATTGTGCCTTTGACTTTGCGATTGGCAGTCGCGCCGCCGGACTTGCTCTCAAGATCGACACTGCATCGAAGCTCAGTCACGTTGCCGCTCTCATCTTTGATCACTTCATCGCATTTGATGATGTAAGCGTATTTGAGTCGCACTTCGCCGCCGGGCCGTAGTCGAAAATATTTCGGTGGCGGAGTTTCCATGAAATCGTCGCGGTCGATGAATAGCTCCCGGCTGAACGGAAGGCTGCGCTTTCCGGCATTTGCATCTTCCGGATTATTAAGGGCATCCAACTCTTCGACCCGATCTGCGGGATAATTGGCGAGCACAAGTTTGATCGGCCGCAGCACAGCAAGCCGGCGGGTAGCGGTGCGATTGAATTCATTGCGCACCGTGTGCTCGAGCAAGGCGATGTCGGTCATGCTCGGATATTTCGTAATGCCGATGTTGTAGGCGAACGCGCGCAACGCGCTCGCGGTCACGCCCCGCCGGCGCAAACCGGAAATCGTGAGCATGCGCGGATCATCCCAGCCATTGACGAGATTCTCGTTCACCAGCTGGATGAGTTTCCGCTTACTCATGACCGCGTAAGTGAGATTAAGCCGCGCAAATTCGTATTGATGCGGGCGCGGCTCGGGCAGTTCGAGCGCGTCGAGAATCCAATCGTAAAGCGGCCGGTGCACTTCAAACTCAAGCGTGCACACCGAGTGCGTGATGCCCTCGATGTAATCACTCAGTGTGTGTGCCCAGTCGTACATCGGATAAATGCACCATTTGTCGCCCGTCCGATGATGTGACGCATGCCGGATGCGATAGAGCACTGGATCGCGCAGCCAGACATTGGGCGCGGTCATGTCGATCTTTGCCCGCAGAGTGTGAGTATTATCCGCGAATTCGCCGGCTTTCATTCGGGCCAGTAAATCGAGATTTTCCTCGACCGGTCGTTTGCGAAAGGGACTTTCCTTTCCAATGCGTCGGTATTCGTCCGTTTGCTCGGGCGACATGTCGTCCACATACGCCTTACCCTTGCGCACAAGATCGATAGCGTACTCGTAGAACTTGTCGAAATAATCCGAGGCGTAGAGCGGCGCACCGCCGATATTCTTGTCGGCCCAACCGTTAATCAGCCAATCCACGTCTGCCATGATGGAATTGACGTATTCAGTTTCTTCTTTCGTGGGATTGGTATCGTCCATCCGCACATTGCAAATACCTCCAAACTCGCGTGCGATGCCGAAATTGAGGCAAATCGACTTCGCGTGGCCGATGTGGAGATAACCGTTCGGTTCAGGTGGAAAACGCGTCTGAATCCGTTCGTATTTCCCAGCCCGAACGTCCTCCGCAACAACGTCGCGAATAAAGTCCGAAGGAGTTTTGGTCGGAGTCGTCATTGTAATCGCGCGAAGCTACAGACGAACGCGCGGATCGACAACTTGTTGCGGTTTTGGGGAGCGCGAGCATTTGCTCGCTCTGGCTGGCATTCTGCCAGCCAGATTCGGAGCACGCAGCACGTTCCGGGCGGCAGAAACCATGCTTGCACTGGCCATCCGGCAACATGCCGGCTGGAGCGAGCAAAATGCTCGCGCTCCCCATTGCACTGACAAATCATCCATCGGAGTCTACGCGGTCGCGTGAAACAACAAAAGCCAACTACCGACCGTTACACGCTCGCCGATCTCGAGAATTGGCGCGAGAGGGCGGGCGATGTCGATCCGCCGATCCGCCTGGGCGTTTTCGGCGATCCGGTCGCGCATTCGCTTTCACCTCAATTGCAAAACGCGGCGCTCGAAGCCTGCAAGATCGACACGCGCTACGCCCGCTTTCATATTCGGACGAACGAGTTGAGATCAGCCCTGCGTTTTTTGCGCGAGCTCGATTTAATCGGAATCAATTTAACCGTGCCCCATAAAATCGCGGCCTTCGCGCAGATCGATGAGGCGGATGAATTTGCCTCTCACGCGGGCGCTGTGAACACGATCCGTGTTCGGGACAAAAAACTGGTCGGGTCAAATACTGACGGCGAGGGATTTCTGCGCGCCGTTCGCCGCGAATTCTCGGTCGATGTGCGCGATCTGCGGATAATGCTTATCGGCGCCGGCGGCGGGACGGGCCATGCAATTGCCTGGCAATGCGCGCTCGAGAATTGCGAACGCCTCGTCCTCGTCAACCGCACCTGCGAAAAAGCACAAGCGCTTGCGGAGCAGCTGCGGCCGTACTTTGCCGGACCGCGCGTGCTTGGTCCGGCGGCGCGCCTCGAAACGGTAACGTGGGACGAAAGGGCTTTGCGTGCACAACTGGCGGATATCGATCTTATCGTTAATGCCACGCCGTTGGGAATGAATGCGAACGATCCGAGTCCGGTCCCGGCGTGGTTGCTCGCCCCGCATCACATGGTTTTCGATGCGGTTTATGGTCCGTCGAGAACGTCTTTACTGCGCGCAGCCGATGAGGCTGGTGCCCGTGGCGCGAACGGACTGTCGATGTTGTTGCATCAGGGAGCGCTCGCATTCCAAATGTGGTTTGATCGCGAAGCGCCTATAGACGCAATGCGCAAAGCGCTGTAGCCGCCTCGCTCTGTCGAGGCGCTCCTCGTCGTTGCGAGAAAGCACGGCGACACAGTGCCGTGACTATACCTCGTTTGTAAATTGTCCCGGAAACCGCCATATTAACCGATGGTAACTGCTGGGATAAATTTCGGCCCAAAAAACATCCGGGGAACTGGGATCGATCTGGCGGAAGAGTTGCAAGAGCTCAAGCGCGAGCGGAATGCCGTCATTCTGGCGCATAACTACCAAGTGCCCGAGCTACAGGATGTGGCCGATTACGTAGGTGACTCGCTCGGCTTAAGCTATCAGGCAGCAAAGACCGATGCTGACGTGATCTTGTTTTGCGGCGTCCATTTCATGGCGGAAACCGCAAAGATCATTAACCCGACCAAGCGGGTGATTTTGCCCGATCTGGATGCCGGTTGCTCGCTCTCCGAATCGTGTCCGCCGGAAAAGCTCGCGCAGTTTTTGAAAGAACACGCCGACAAGAATTACTACGTTATCGCCTACATCAATTGCAGCGCGGGCGTGAAAGCGCAGGCTGACGTGATCTGCACGAGCGGCAATGCCGACAAGATCGTGCGCGCCGCGCCGGCTGATCGAAGCATTCTCTTTGTTCCAGATCAAAACCTCGGCGCCTGGGTCATGGAACGGACCGGGCGCAAAATGGATTTATGGCAGGGCACCTGTTACGTCCATGTTGAGTTCACGGCGCGCAGCATTGCCAAAATTCGCGAAGACTATCCCGATGCGCCCGTGGTCGCACATCCGGAATGCACTTATGCCGTCCGCATGCTGGCTGACGAAGTTTGTTCCACCGAAAAGATGATCGCGTTCTGCAAAGAATCGCCCGCGCAAGAAATCATCGTGGTAACCGAAGCGGGAATACTCCATCGATTAAAGAAAGAAATTCCCGGCAAAACATTTATTCCCGGCCCAACGGACAATTGTTTCTGCGGCGAATGCCGGTTCATGAAAATGAACACTCTCGAGAAAGCGTACGACGCGCTCCTGAACATGGAACCGGAGATCACTTTGCCGGAACACGTGCGCAAACGCGCGGAGGCGCCGATTCTGCGCATGCTCGAACTGAGCAAGTAGATCGGTTTGCAGACCGCAAGACTTGCGTGCTGGGCACCAAATGGATTGATTCAAGTTGCAGCGAGTTTGCGCCAGAAGAAAATCGCGCCTTGGGGTCAGCTTTTTATTCTCGACAACGGGAATAGGTCAAACCTATCATGTGCGGCGCTCGTTAAGAAATGGAAGCTGCCACCGCGACAAGCGTAAACACTCGAAAAAAAAAGACCGGAGAATTCTTCCAGCGGAGTCGTATTGCTATCGCACTCGTCGCCGCATTGGGCACCCTTGTCGGTCTCCTACCGGTCGTTTGCTTCTTACGTCACACAGCAGCGGCGGTGGTCGCATTGACGATCATCGTAATTACAATTGCGGTATCGCTCTTTTCGAAGATGCCCGAAGATCTCGGGAGCGAACCCACCGCCGTAACGTCTCGTCCAACATTGGGTGAACTCATCCTGGCCACGATCGCTGCCACCTTCTCGCCAGCGATCGCCGGCGCTCTGACGTTGTTAATTTACGGTCTGGTTTATTGGATTGTGCAACTTCTGCGCGTCTTATTGGAGACATTCGGAATAATTTGGGATCTACGTCCGGATTCTATCGCC
>Ga0137372_10006643_pt1 | contig 11209 bp, 16 predicted proteins | sample SagtaG_6_FD_104911 | JGI IMG/M metagenome (GOLD analysis project Ga0137372, IMG submission 104911) | Vadose zone soil microbial communities from Sagehorn Ranch, Mendocino, California, USA - Sage1_R_60_16 metaG | ecosystem: Environmental > Terrestrial > Soil > Vadose zone | place: USA...
ACCTCCTCGGTGCTCAAAGTCCTCAACACGCGGCGGCCAAGCGGTCTGTTACTTGTGGGTCGAGATATGAACGCCTTGCGGTACGGAGTGGGAGAAGACCACGGGCTTGGTCGAGTGTTCGAAGAGGTCGAACGTCGTTCGTATTGAGCAATGGGTCGCATTGACGACTACCTGTGGGGTCAAGAAACTCGGTTCAGGCGGTTCCGCTCCCGCGGGATCGCGCGGGGGCTTCGTTGGCAAGCTCGTGCGGGTCATTGATCCGTTTGTTCGGGCCGTGGGTGAGGATCGCTGGCAGCCCTTCGAGAGGAGCGGAATGCGTGCTTGGCCGGCTGCCTGACTTACGCGGCGAGGGTTTCGATCGTGGGCGAGAGGACGGTGCTGTGGGGCGAGCGCCGGCCTGCTCGTCCGGGTCGGTCGCGAGCGTGCGCTCGGTGCGATGGCTGCAGGCGCAGCGGTCCTCGGGTCGTATGGAGTCCCCGCGGCCGCGCCGAGCTGCTCCGCACCGGTAGGGGATGAGAAGCCGAGCGAGGCTGGGCGGCAGCCGGAGCGAGATCGTCACCGGCTTCCGTCTGGCCGGCTGGCCGATCCGCGACCGGCCCGATCGGCTCGGAGGCATCACGATCGACGCCGTCCTCTCCCACGGCATCGCTCACACCGCCGGCGAGCAGGCTGTGCGCTTGGCGCGCAGGAACTCAGACCAGCTGGGGCCGATCCGCCGCGGCGCCGGCCCGAGGCCCGATCTGCGCAACACGGTCGCGATCGTGGTGGCCGAGACGTTGATCCCGAGCTTGAGCAGCTCGCCCTCGATGCGCATGTAGCCCCATCTCGCGTTCTCGCGCGCCAGCCGCGCGATCAGCCCGCGCGTCTCGGCCGCAAGCGGGGGACGACCAGGCCGACGGCGGACACGTCGGCCTCGTGCGCGCAGCGTGCGGTGCCAGCGGCGAAGCGTCTGCGGGCCAACCGTAAAGCAGGACCAGCGCTCGTCCGGCAGCAGACGGCTGGCCGCTGCGAGCAGGGCGCGATCGACGGTCGTGTACCGGGGCCGCTTTCCGCCGCGCCTGAGGATCGCCAGCTGGTGGCGCAAGACGACGATCTCAAGCTCTCTCTCACCACCGCCGCGGACGAGCACGCGAACAAGCCAGCACACGACCCCATACAGCAAACACGTCAACACGAACCCCAGTCTGAACTGCCCCGGCCGCGATCACCAGCACAGCCGTTCGGCCCGAATCGAGTTTCTTTACCCCACAGGCTTCGAGCTAGGACGATGTCCGCCACCAGCACCTCGGCCGCGCGAGGCGCTCGCGCTCAAACGCGCCGACGAGGCGTCAGTTGAACGGCAACGACGCTGTGGTGACGTTATCGACAGGCACGATCATCAGCCTGACTGTCCCGAGCGTCGAGCTCGAAGCATCTGTCTCGCCGAAGGGTAGGAGCGATTTCGCGAGCGCGTCTAGGCGATGGTGTCCTGAGCAGCGAGATCGATTGTCATGTCAACCGCGACTCGGAACGGAATCTCGATCGTCGCGTCATCAGCCCTCCTGAGGCGCGCGAAGCCGTGCTGCCAGACGCGACGATAGATAAAGGAGACGTTCCGCTTCGTGTGTGCCGGTACTTCGAACGTGAACTCGCGGGTCAGCTCTTTCCTCGTCTCTTCCGTGATCGAATAGGTCGACTTCACGGCCTCCTCAGTCTTGCGACTGAACGTGCCAATCCCAGGAATATCGGCGCCCGAGGTTGCATCTTCGGTCTTTGCCTTCTCGGTGTTCACCTCCAAGGTTTGGGTCCATTCCTGCGTGCGTGTCAGCGTGTGTTTCATCGATCCCATACCGCCGAGGTTGTCTAGCTCCAGCGGCTCTACGTGGTCGACCTCGTATGAGCGTTCCGTCTCGATGACCTCAACGCTCACGTCGGGCGATGGCTCAAGGGCTTTTGGTCCTTCGGCAAAGACAGGCCACTGAGCCCCGCACGATGGACACTCGGCGATCGTGTCGCGGGGTACGCTCGCATACACAAGAGCGGTCTGCGCGAGCCTGGCTGAAACGTTTGTTCCGTCTGGCCTGCGATAACGCTTAAGACCGGGCGCTTGACAGCTTGGGCATTTTCCCGCGGGCGAGCGCAGCAGGCGAAGGTGCTCCTTCGATGGCCGGGCGCCGCGCGCCGCAGCGGCGAAGCGTGCCCCTAAGCCACGAGACGCGTCGTCACCGCTCAACTGATGACCCCCTGGGAGCGTGACGCGTCGGGGCCGCACATGCCGCAGTGGACCTGGCCTGATGCAAGCATGAAGATCTCCCTCGCTTGTCGGGGTTCAGGATACTTGGCGACGAGTGTGCTCGCCGTGATCTAGCCGCTCGCTGCGGTGGCGTCCTACTCTGCTCTTCCTAGCGAGTGAGACAGGGCGCCCGGCGACTCGCGTTCCACCGTGCCACCCGTTCCGGGTTCGCAGCCCGCCAAGCCCTCATCAACGCGCTCTTATGGAACGGCCGGTCATGCGCTCTGAGGCGGCGCGCGCCTCGCCGAAGCCGCCGCACAAACGGCGGCAGCTTCGGTCGCTGGAAGAGGTCAGCGTGCTCTGACTGCAGCCGTATAGATGTCGAGTTGGTGGAGCGCGCTGTTCGGATTGGTGCCGGTGCTGTTCGAGTTGTCGGACCAAACTGGGTGCGCGATGCCGCTGTAGAACGACAGGCCTGTGTAATCGCCGTAGTCGATCCCGTTGCCGGAATCGTGCGAGTTCGACGTGCCGGCGCTGATCTGGATGTTCGAGCTGAAGGAGGCAGCCGCGTCACTGCTGAAGGTGCCCCAGAACTGGGCGTCGTCGTTCGGGAGGCTGTCGGTGTCGCCCGAGCCGCCGCTGCCGAGGTCGTTGCGAGCGTCGTACCACACGACCGCGACCTTGCCGCTCGTCGGGTCGAGCGCGATCTTCGGCAGGAACTGGCTGTTCGTGGTCGCGTCGTCGTTCAACCGCTTTGCCGCGCTCCACGTGGCGCCGTTGTCGTCGGAGTAGCGCAGATAGATGTCCATGTTGTCACTCTCGTTTTGCTGTTCGAGCGTGTGGACGAGATAGACGCGGCCGGTGTGCGGACCGCCGGTTCTGTCCCAGGCGAGCCCCGGCTCCGCATCGATCGACCGGTCGGGCTGCGCCGGGATGAAGTCGAAGCCGCCAACATGTGTAGACGCGACGAAGATGCGGTCGCCGAATCCCGCCGGCCCGAGCCCGTCTGAATCGACGTTGACGAATAGCTTCCCTCCCCCCTGCCCGCTCTAGGTGAGCGTGCAGACCTGCATCACCTGGCCGGCCGGGCCGATCGCGACCTCACCATAGGTGCAGTTGTTCGTCCCGGGCACAACCTCACCGACGAAGAATTGGCCGACCTGGCCGAGTCCGGTGACGGGCGCGCCGGTGGCGTACATCGGCCCGCCTGCGTTGAACACGACCCAAACCTGACCCGAGCCGGTCGCGATCGTCGGCTGGTCGACGAAGCGGAACAGCCCACGGTTATCCCCTGCCGCCTTCGGCGGCGTCCCCTTCGGAGGCGCGCTGATGTTCGCGATCACGTCGAACGTCAAACCGCCGTCGGTGCTGAGTGCGATCGGCACCGTGTTCTCGGTCTCGTAGAGGTAGGTGAAGAACAGGTTCCCGTACCGGTCGAAGGACAAGCTCGGATCGCAACACGCATCACCAAGGTTGTCGTTATTACCGATCAGCCGGCGTGACCACGTCGCCCCACCGTCGAAGCTAACGGCCGCGAACATACCCGCGGTCAAACCGGCCTCGCGATGACCGACGTTCGTGACGATCACGATGTTGTTCGGGTTGGTCGGATTGACGGCGATTGCCTCCTCCGACTCATTCAACGCCCGCTGGCTCACATCTACGTTCACAATCGGCGCAGCACCCGCAGCGCCCGCGAGCACAAACGCCAGGACCACTCCAGCAGCAACAACGAAAAGAGCCCCCCTCATTGACGCCTCCTTACGCTCGACCCATGTAGCGAGTCTACGCTCCCGCAATACGACTCATGCTGCAGCCGGCGCTCCAGCCAGACGGCACGACGCTCCCACGCGCCATGTCTGCGTGCGCAATGAGCCTGACGTACCCTCCCGATCAAGTCAGCACCCGTCGACGTGAAGGACATCAGTTCGAGCAACCCTCCGGCGTTTGATGTGCAGTTGCCCAGCCTTGCAGCCGCCTGGTCGTACACCAGGAAGTTGTGTGCGATAAGTGGATCGCTGCGAGAGAATCTACGGACCAACACCACCATGATGCGAACAGGCTCCCTGGATGCCGCCCGAGTGGCTGATTGAGCCGTCGACGCAAGTAACCGTGTAACCGTTCCCTGGCCCGAGATCATTCCCACCAGAGGGAGACGTAGGGTAGGAGGTCGTCGGACCGCTGTAGATGTTGGAAGTCTCGCCGCCGTGGTACGAGCAGGCTCCCTGGACGCCGCCCGAATGGCTCCACATCCCGTCGGCGCATTGAACAATGTAACCGTTTCCGTTGGAGAAGTTCGCGATGCACTCGTGCGTCGCGCAGAAGTCGACATCACTCTGCACTGACGACGCACTGCTATCGACGCTGTTGGATGAATTTCCGTAGTCGTTGGGAACGATCGAGGCGCGGATGCGCGCGAACTGTCCCGTCCAGAATCTGTAGACGGGGGCCGGAGCCTGCGTGAGGACTGCGACGCCGTCGCCAGCGGCGTCAACGAACATGACATCCACCTTCCGCAGAAGAACCCCGTGTTCCGGGACGAGGAACTCCCAGCGAATCGCGTCGTGTCCGTCGAATGTCGTGCGACCGAAGCCCAGTTCGCGGTAACCAGACTCCTGCGCGACCGCGGTTTCGACTTGGCGCGCGTTTTCCACCGGGTCGGCGTATGGCGCGTTCGGTGCGACGTCGACGCGCAGCATCTTGTTTGGGTCGCGTGTGCTTCGGATTGTCGTGTCGAGATAACTGCCTCGCGACACCTCGCTCGCCTCGACTGTCCACTCAGTCGGATAATCGATCGCGAAGTACGCACCCTCGAATGTCGAGTAGCCAGCTGCCGTCTCAGCGTGTTCGGCAGCGGCGCGCCGGGCGAGCGCGGCGGCTATACGCGCGCGGCGTCGCGCGGCGCGTTGCTCCGCCGCGAGGCGCTTCTGTTGCAGGCGCGCGGCCTTCGCGGAGGCCGCCGTCTTCGCCGCAGCCTGAGCAGAAGCTGCTTCGGACGGCGCCGCCTGTCTTGATGAGCAGCCGGCTTGCGTCAACGCCAGCGCAAGCAGGCCGCTGACTAGCGCGAAGACCGCGAAGGCCGAACGCGCTCGCTCACTCATGGGGTGTAACCGCCAGCAGTCCTAAAGCTCCGCCCACATGCGTGATGTTGCTTCTCATCGGCCCTGACGTCTTACGTGCACGCCGCCGACTATCCGACGAGAAAGGACGTCCGCAGCGTTCCAGCGGAACCGCACGAGACGACAATCGCCCACCGACCTGGGGTGGTCCGTGTCCCGACCATCCACGTCCAGCTCACGCGACCGCCAGACGGTCGCTTCGGATACAAGCCTTGCGCGTGCGATGGGCCGCTCTTGTAGTAGACCGTGATCGAGCAGCTTCGCGCCGGCGAGACCGCCGCACTTAGCGTCGCGTGGCTGCCCGGAGAAGCGGGCGAGGTGACCGAAAGCAGACGAACCCTGGCCGATGCCGCGGCAGGCAGCGCCAGCGCGGCGGTCGCGGTCGCCGCCAGCAGAAACATTCGGACCTGTATGAGAACCCCTTTGGATTGACCACCCCGAGCGTGTCAAATGTCGACGCTCCCGGAAAGGGCCGCACGGCCTATCTTCGACGCCGGCTAGACCCAACTCAGGGCCGCATCCGGCTACCAGCCTCAACCCCGTGACGGGATGCAGCTCGGAGTAATTGCGGGCGTGGCCCGCCTGGCCGTGCGGGAAATCCCAGAATCCGACGCCACTCACGTACGCCACCGCGCCCAGGAACTGCCACTGGCTCGATGGGATCCCGCAGCGTCCTTCGAACCTCGTCCGCACGGCTGCGATCGCGGCGCGAACCCGAGTCTTTCTCGATAGGCAGGCAGGCGACGGCATCTCGGCGATCATGTAGGCACCGCCGGCGAACAGGATCAGATGGATGTCGGAGTCGGCCTCCAGTTTGTACTGCACGATTTGCGCCTTGACCCGCCACACTTTCCGCTGGAACACCGTTGAGCGCGTTGCGGGCGTCGGGATCGGCATGCGAATACGGTTGATCGCCGCGACCGTCGTGTTCCGCGGCCGGAGCCTGACGAGCTGACGTCCCGGGTCGCTGAGCGTCTTCACCGACCACAGTTCGGAACCGCACGAACTCAGCGATGACGACGCCGATCCTGACGCCGTCGCGACGAATCCGATCGCGGAGATCAAGGCCATTGCCAGACTGCTCAGCAAGACGAGGGGAGTGCGGCGACGCACCCTCGGAACGTACGTGACCTCGCTCATCTGTTCTAGGCTTCGCGGGAGTGCGCGTACGCGCTCGTCGAACCGGGTGACTCCGAGGCGATCGACCTCTTCCTCCAGGAGGGAGACGCACAGGCGGCGCTCCGCGATGGGCCTGGATGGGCTGGAACGTTAAGCGTCGAGCCGTTACCGCTTGCCGCCGAGCGGATCGGCGCGCGATGCGTGAGTGTGGTGTGTGTCAGCCTCAGCTTGAATCGGTGTGCCACAGCGCCGGCACCGATGTGGTGTTCCACCGCGGGGTCGCAGGTCCCAGACCGCTGCGAACGCGCGTGAAGCGGGTTGGCCTCCGGCCGATCCAGAGGAGCTCGCCTTCACTCCAGCGGCCGGGAAAGCGGCCCCAGGCGGGCAGAGCGGCGTCCAAGTCGATGAGTTGGAGCGACGTCTGCTGGCCGGCGGTAGGGCCGAGGACGTGAGCGGTGCCGGTGCGGTCGGTGATGCCGCTCTGAACGACACCCACGAGCCGCCGCGCTTTCGAGCGGTCCGCAAAGGCGACGTTCTTGTAAACGCAGCGCAGGAACTGCGTCGGCGATGAGGTCTGGGTGAAGTAGTTCGCGTGGGAGCCGAGGGCGACATAGTCGACCGGGTGCGTCTGCGTACGGGTGACTTTCGACCAGGCGCGAACGGTTCCGGAGCAGTGCTGGCTGTAGGCAGCGAAGAGCGGCGTGGCGTTCGCATCTAGCGCGACCGTGATGTTCTCCCAGTCGCCCTCGTGTGCCTGCCAGAGCCGATCGCCGCGCGAGCGCCAGTCGTCGAAGGAGTAGAACAACCAATAGCGGACGAGGTAGCGCGCCTTTCCGCTAATACCAGCAGGCATCGGCGTTCCGGCCGGAACGTCCAACACGCGACCATAGATGACCGGGCGTTTCCAGTCGCTCAACGTCGCTGCGACCTTCTCGTAACACGTTGCGCCCGCCTTCAGCGCGCACGGAAGGTTGAGCCGGTAGCAAGGCGTCAACGTGCACCCGACGCTGCTCGTCGGAAGCGGCGGCGTCGTGCCCGTCCAGACTCCCCGCGCCGTCTGGCGCTCCAGCTCCGCCAGCCGCAAGAACCGCTCTACCCCGACCGGCGCCCACGCCTCGTCGGCATGGAAATAGAGGACGGGCATAAACCGCTGCAACAGCTCGTTTCGATCCGCCGGTGTCAGCGTCTGCGACCGCCCGCTCGCCGAATCAAGAGCGACACCAGCCACAGCCGCGATCAGAACGAGAACGATCACGCCGAAACGCCACCGAGCTCGCATCGGCGCGAGCCTACCCGCGCTCGCGCCCAGCCCCCTGAATGCTTACGCGCCGCTTACAGGTCGAGTGAGACGGTCCGCCTCTCGAAGACCAGCTCGCTAGTCGGGACGTGCTAGCCGAACTTGAACTTGAACGAGCGGATGGCGGCTTCGTGTAGTGACGCCTCTAGGGCCAGGCCCCCGTCGGGAGAAGCCACGCGGCGACTGCGGCGGCACCGCACGGCGCTGGACGAGGGCCCGACCCCCACCCCACCGTTGCACGTCGAATACACGTCTCCTGCCGCTCAGGGCAGCGCGTCGGCAACGGCGCTAAGCCCGTATCCGTGCGCGAGTCGCCGCAAGGTCTGGGCGGCGACACCGCGAGTCTTGAGTCCGCACAGCGCTTTCGCCGCAGACAGCGCCAACGCGGACTCGTCGGCCGTAATCCCCTGCGCCTCTAGGACGAAACGCGCATACCAGCGAGCGATAACCCGGTCGAACCTGCCCGGATCAGCGTCAGCGAGCAGAAGGCAGAACGACAGCGCGTCCGGTAACGACAGTTCGCCGATCTCGCGCGCAGCGATCTCGGCGTTCAGGAGGTTACGGTTCCTGAGCGCCCGACTGAAGCGTCCGTGTGCCGAGCCCTGGCTGGTCATCGTCGCACCGTGGGGCTCGGCGTGCGACGACTCTAACGGCCAGCGCGGCGCGAACTCTGCGGCGGGCTAGCCAAACCGCGGGCTCAGTCGGCCGTTTTGGACGGTAGGCACCCCCCGCGATCGGGATTAGCGTCAGCGAATGCGTGCCTACGCCCTCGCCGATCTCGGCGACCACCTCTCGGTCGACGTCTACCTCCGCAAGGAAGACGCATTCGCAGAACTCGACGAGATCTTGCGAGACGAACCCGACTGGGCCGGCCTGCTATTCGTTGCGCCGATCGAGCTAGATGAGCGCGAAATGTCCTTGAACTAAACCGTCTCCCGTCGATTCGACTCGCGCACGTCGCGACATCGATGAGATTGGTAGAGCGGGTGGGAGCGGGAAGGGCAAAGTGTATGCAGACCACCGATCGACTCCCTGGTCACGTACCAGAGGGTCGCGTGGCGCTCCTCCTTTAGGCAGACGGGGCGGGCCGCGATATCGTGGCTTCCCCACTACCACCCGCCGCCCAGAGAGCGGGCGAACCATCCAGCCACGGCTGGATGGTTTCATGGGTCAATCGTGCGACATCTTGGTCGCTTCCGGGATGGACGCTTGCGCTGGACGGCCGCGTGATTGGGGTTCGCGTCGCTCGGCAAGAAGACGGACGATGCTGCAGCAGAAGATCTACCAGCAACGTCTTGGCCTCGGGCACGACGTCATCCGCGGCTCGCGGGTGCTCTCGCTCCGAATGCGTGACGGCGAACGGCGGAACATCTGGAACCGCATCCGCAGGGCGTTTCGCCAGCCGCAGCCCGGTCAGCGCTAGTCGCCGAACCCGCGGTCCCCAGACCGTGGTGTGGCCGGTCCGCCCGTCGGCTCGGACGGAAAACCCCCGCACGCCAGCCGACTCGGCCGAGTGAGCGTTTTTTGAGTACAGCGGCAGGGGCCCACCCCCTCGTCGTCCTTCGCACGTTGCCGCGAAATCCGCGGCCGTTCTTTTATTTCGAGACGAGACACTCGTTCGCGCGCGGCTGCGACTTGACGCTCAGCTGTTGCGGGCGCGAGCCGACAGCTTGTTGCTGATGAGTGAGCGAGGGCGCACGCGGATCGCGAGCGCGGCCGAATGTGCCGAGGTCAGGAGGCTCACTGCGGACGGCGTGAGCGTGCGGGCGGTCGCGGAGGCCGTTTTGGTGATCGCCGCTCGGACAGATCCGCGGTGCCGCTGATCACTCAGACTCACAGAGACTCGCTTGCCCGGCGCTCCTCCTAGATCAACTACCTGCGAGGAGTTGGACCTTGATCGAACGGTCAATCACCCGTCTATGCCCCGAGCGGGGAACGGCGGGCGAGCGGCAACGCGCAGGGCCGGCGCGAGAATGGGTTGGCTATACGCCCGACGGCCACCGCTTAGTCGTCAGGCGCGAGCAAGGCATCTGGCGGGTGAGCTCAAACGGGGCAGAGCCGGTTCGGCACCGGATACTCGATCTCGCCCCGATCGGAGCGATCCGCCCCGACGTTCATGCGCATTCGCTCGACATCGACTACGGCGAATGGACGCGACTCATCGCCGACAGCATCGAGTCGACATGGCCAGGCGCGCAATGAGCAGCGGCATGACGCTCATAGGTGGGCGGGTAACGAGCAGGCTGCAGCGGCCCGCTGATTAGCGCGGATTGCTGACGCGGCGCGGTACGCAGATGATCCGCTCGATCCGGCGATACTCGAACGGAGGCTCTTTCTCGATGATCACCCAGGGCTTCCCGTCGATCTCGAGGACGTCGCCGATCTCCGCATCCGCGCCGTTTTTGTAGCGGATCCTGTCCTGTCGATTCGGCCGCTGCAGAACGACTTCGTAGGCGGGCACGGTCGGGGATCCTTCCTGCCGGTGCATCGCATCCGCACCGGGTCCTACTGATCCTACGCCTAAGGCGGCCAAACCGGCGTCCGCAAACCGACCACCGAGCGTTACGGGTTTCTACGCTTGCAATCAAAGAAGTGGGACCACGTGGCCAGAAGGGAGTCCGAGCGGCCGTCAATCCCGACGATTGGATGCAGCTCCCAACCGTCAGCTTGCGCTCGGACTCCTATAAGAGGAGACGTTGTTAAGTCGGAAGACTTGCGCGCCACGGAGCACGTAGGAGCGACACGAGTTTCGATCGGCGCGCCATCTCCTTAATTGGGACACCCCCCGGCTCGCGGGCAGTCACCGCCGCAGGCAGCTGGCAGCCTCCTGGTCAGGTACAAGGAGATCGGACTCACGCGGACCATCTGCGGCGTACAACGGATGTCGTGCAGCCCATCGTGAGATCCGCGCTCGGGTCCGATTCGTGCCGCAGCCAGTTCGGTAGAAATTAGCTGCATGATCGCCTGTCCACGCTGCGGCTGGTTTGCCGACGTACCGCGCGATCGCGAGAACGCTGTCTGGGCCGAGCACCAGCGCGATCCGTTCTGTGCAGACGTCGAGCCTGTCCACGCTCCTCCTGCATCTCCGTATCGCGCACGCCTGTGCATCAAGGGCCATCGACGAGACGCCTTCGGTATCTGCTGGGAGTGCCTATCGGCCAAGGCCAAGATGCCGTTGCGTGCCCGCGCTCGTCACCGCAATCGAACGCGGCGCGGATGAGTGACCTCGAGGTTGATCGCTAGGGAGTCGTCGCGGCTCCGAGGGCCTTTAGGTTCACGCGCGCGTGCGACTATCAGAACGCTGCGACGAGTGAGCCGCTTACAAACGGCGATTGCGTGTCGAGAGACGCCGGCCGCTTGCAGCGCCTCGTGGTGAGCGCGTGGTGAGCTGCTGCCGGGGGCCGATCCACGCCGACCGCTCCCGGCGCATGACTCCGACCGGGCTGAACCCCAACCCCCCCG
>Ga0137372_10006646_pt1 | contig 11207 bp, 9 predicted proteins | sample SagtaG_6_FD_104911 | JGI IMG/M metagenome (GOLD analysis project Ga0137372, IMG submission 104911) | Vadose zone soil microbial communities from Sagehorn Ranch, Mendocino, California, USA - Sage1_R_60_16 metaG | ecosystem: Environmental > Terrestrial > Soil > Vadose zone | place: USA: California...
CGGACTTAAAACCGCTAGGGCAAGTCAGCGCGAGCTTCATCGTTGCAGTGAACGGCGAGGGGCTGTGGCTGGTTGACCAGCACGTGGCGCACGAGCGCGTGCTTTTCGAACAGCACTTGGAAGCCCGCCGCGCCGGAAGAGTGGAGGCGCAGCGCATGCTCATGCCGCTGGTGATCGAACTTTCGCCGCGACAGATCGTCACCTTCGAAAAAATCGCGGAAGAGTTGGCGGCGAATGGCTTTGAAGTCGAGCCAATGGGACTAAAAAGCGTGGCGATTCAGGCCGTCCCTGCGGGCGTAGCCGCGCCCGACGCGGAAAAGTTGCTCCGAGAAATTCTCGATGGCATCGAACGCGAAAACGCCGCAATTTCCATCGAAACGCTGCAGGCGAAAATCGCCGCCTCGACCGCATGTCATGCTGCGATCAAAGTGAACATGCCGCTCGAACAATCAAAAATGGAGTGGCTCTTGGACGCACTGGCGAAAACCGATTGTCCGATGAGCTGTCCGCACGGCCGGCCGGTGGTTTTGCGGTATTCGCTGAAAGAAATCGAGAAAGCGTTTCATCGGATCTGACCTTTGCAGCACCGGCCGGAACTGATCCCGGCTGGTCGAGAGACCGGCATCTTGGAGAATTATTGAATGAGCGAAGCGCAGAAGACGGCGGTGATTTTCGGCCTGGCGAATAAGAGAAGCATCGCCTGGGCCATCGCGCAAAAGCTGCAGCAAGCGGGCTGGCGACTGGCCATCACGTACCAAAACGAGCGACTGGCTCTCGAAGCCAAAGACCTCATCGCCGAACTCCCCGGCGCCGCCGGCTTCATGTGCGACGTCACCCAAGACGATCAGATCGCCCGCCTTTTCGTTGAGCTAAAAGAACAATACGGCGTGCTGCGCGGCCTCGTGCACAGCATCGGCTTCGCGCCGGAAGCCGATCTCAAGGGTGAATTCGTCAACACCACCCGCGAAGGCTTTCGGATCGCCCACGATATCAGCGTTTATTCGCTGATCGCTGTCTCCCGCGGTGCGCTCCCGCTGATGACTTTGGGCGGCGGCATCGTGACGCTGACTTACTACGGCGCCGAAAAAGTTATCCCGCGCTACAACGTAATGGGCGTCGCCAAAGCGGCGCTGGAAGCCACGGTGCGCTACCTCGCCAACGACCTCGGCCCCCAAAATATTCGCGTCAACGCCATCTCCGCCGGTCCCATCAAGACTTTAGCTTCTCGCGGCATCTCCGGCTTCGGCGACATGCTCAAGGTGCAAGCCGAGCGCGCCCCTCTCAAGCGCAACGTTGATGCCGCCGAAGTCGGCGCGACGGCAGCGTTCTTGCTTTCCGAAGCGGGCTCGGGCATCACCGGCGAAACGATTTACGTGGATTGCGGCTACAACATCATGGGATTTTGAAAATGTTGACAGCCGACAGTTCACAGTCAACAGTGCGGAGCAGAATCGCAGATCGTGAAGGAATGACGGTGGTGCGAACTGGAATGCGTTTCTCAGGTTGATTCCTAGGACTTGAAACTGAAAACTGAAAACTGTTGACCTCATCTATCGGAAGCATGCCTAGACTCACCATTGCCATTGACGGCCCGGCCGGATCGGGTAAGAGCAGCGTGGCGCGGCGCGTGGCTACGATGCTCGGATATCTGTATTTGGACAGCGGAGCAATGTATCGCGCGCTGGCGCTGAAAGCGCTCGGCCATCGCGTCCCACTGGATGATGAATCCCATCTTGCGGCGCTGGCGAGAGAGACGCGCATTGAATTGCGCGCGCCGACGCCAGAGCACGAGGCGGCCGGCGCGAAGAACTGCGTATTCCTCGATGCAAAGGACGTTACGAAGGAGATTCGCACGGCCGAAGTGGCGCGGGCTGCGTCGCGGCTCGCGACAATTGCGAAAGTGCGTGAGGTGCTAGTGGCCGAGCAGCAGAGGGCCGGCGCGGGCGGCGGCATCGTCATGGAAGGGCGCGACATCGGCACCGTCGTATTTCCCCTTGCTGAGCTCAAGATTTTTCTGGACGCGTCCCCGGAAGTGCGCGCGGAGCGGCGCTGGAAAGAGCACCAGGAAAAAGGTGACAACTTGACGCTTGCTGAAGTTCTTGAGGAAGTCAAAGAGCGCGACAAGCGCGATCGCGAGCGCAAAGTTTCGCCGCTCGTGCGCGCCGCCGATGCCGTGCTCGTGGACAACACCGCCATGGGAATTGAGGAGACCGCGCGGCTGATCGTCATGCTGGCGCGCGAACGCGAGAGGGAAATGGCTGAAGTTCGCGACGCCTGACTTTCGTTTGCGACTGTGAATTGTTTAGGCCGGCGCGGACATCGAGCTGAGGAATTCTGCGTTCGCCTTGGTCTTCGTCAAGCGGCTGAGCAAAAGCTCCATCGCCTCGACGGTCGAGAGCGGACTCAATACCTTGCGCAAGACCCAGACGCGGCTGAGTTCGTCCGGCGGGAGAAGGAGTTCGTCCTTGCGGGTGCCGGAGCGCTGAATGTCGATGGCCGGGAAGACGCGCTTATCGGCGAGGCGCCGGTCGAGATAGATTTCCATGTTGCCGGTGCCCTTGAACTCTTCGAAGATGACGTCGTCCATGCGGCTGCCGGTGTCGATGAGAGCGGTGGCGATGATCGTGAGCGAGCCGCCCTCTTCCACGTTGCGCGCAGCGGCAAAAAAGCGGCGCGGGCGCTGCAACGCATTGGCGTCGATACCGCCGGACAAGACCTTGCCGGATGGGGGCGTGACCGCGTTGTAGGCGCGAGCAAGGCGTGTAATGGAATCGAGCAGCACCACGACGTCGCGCTTGTGTTCCACCAGGCGCTTGGCTTTTTCCAAAACCATTTCCGCGACTTGGATGTGGCGCTGGGGCGGCTCATCGAAAGTCGAGCTGATCACTTCGCCCTTCACCGTGCGCTGCATGTCGGTGACTTCTTCGGGGCGCTCGTCGATGAGCAGGACGATCAACGCAACGTCCGGATGGTTGATGGCGACGGCATTGGCCACGGACTGCAGCATCATGGTCTTGCCGGTGCGCGGAGGCGCGTTGATCAATCCGCGCTGGCCCTTGCCGACCGGGCAGAGAAGATCGAGCACTCGGCCGGTCATATTTTCCTTGACCGTTTCCATCTTCAACCGGCCCTGCGGGTAGAGCGGTGTCAGGTTGTCAAAGAAGATTTTGCTGCGCGCGATCTCGGGGTCTTCGAAATTGACGGCTTCGACTTTGATTAGCGCGAAATAGCGCTCCCCATCTTTCGGCGGGCGAACTTGGCCGGAGACAGTGTCACCCGTGCGGAGGTCGAACTTGCGGATTTGCGAGGGCGAGACGTAGATGTCGTCGGGGCCGGGGAGGTAGTTGTATTCCGGCGCGCGGAGAAACCCAAAGCCGTCGGGGAGGCACTCGAGAACCCCCTCGGAAAAGATCAAGCCGTTCTTCTCGGTCTGCGCGCGGAGAATCTGGAAAATCAACTCCTGCTTGCGCATGCCGCTCGCGCCGGGAATATTCAACTCCTTGGCGATCTTGGCGAGGTCGGTGATGTTCTTTTCCTTGAGCTCGGCAAGACTGATACTCATCTGATTGTTTCCTTCAATGCTTGTTTCTTTTGGCATAGTTCCTTAACTTTGATTGAGAAAATTGACCCTGAGATTCCGGATTGTTCCTGAGGTGGCGCACCGCACTGGCGGTTGACCGCTCTGCGGTCACACAACCCATTGACCGCTTTGCGTTCACACGAACCGAAAACGCGAAAACCAGCCGCGATAGGTAAACCAGACTTTTGTGCAACTGGCGGCAGCGCCAGGCCACGACGAGCCGGAGACTCCCACGAGTGCGACTCCGGCGGGGTCGGAGTTAACTCGCGGGGCGGGCCGGGCCCAGGCGGCACTGCTTAGTTGGTCAAACTCTTGTCTTTCTCGGCGCCAGCCACGAAAGGTTCCGCAACGGGCGCAACCGCGGTATGCTCAAGCGGCACAGTGGGTCGCTCCAGCGCAATCTGCAACACTTCATCCATGGTTTCGACAAAATGTATCGTGAGGCTGGAGAGGATCTCCTGCGGGATTTCCGCCAAGTCCTTTTCATTATCCTTCGGAAGCACTACCGTACGCAAGCCCATTCGGTGCGCGGCCAGCAGTTTCTCCTTTACGCCCCCGATGGCCAGGACCTTCCCGCGCAGCGTGATTTCGCCGGTCATCGTGACGTCGCAGCGCACCGCATTCTGGGTCAGCGCGCTGACGATGGAAGTGCAAATGGTGATACCGGCGGAAGGGCCGTCCTTGGGGATGGCGCCTTCGGGAACGTGCACGTGGATATCGATGTTGCGATAGAAATCCTTGGGCAGGCCGAGGAGATTGGAGCGCGAACGGACATAGCTCATTGCCGCTTGCGCCGATTCCTGCATCACGTCGCCGAGCTTGCCGGTCAGCGTCAGGCGCCCCTTGCCTTCCATCAAAGTGGCTTCCGTGGCGAGCACCGAACCGCCGACTTCCGTCCAGGCCAGGCCCGTAGTCAGGCCGATTTCATTGTGCTTCTCAAGCCAGAATTCGCGGAATTTCAGCACCCCGAGGAAGTCGTTGACGTTGGCCGCAGCGATCTCCACGCCTGAAGTGGCTCCGTCGGTGACCACCTTGCGGGCCATCTTGCGCGCGATGTTCTGAATTTCGCGTTCCAGGTTGCGAACTCCCGCTTCGTGCGTGTAGTGCCGGATGATGTGGAGAATACCTTCGTCCGTAAACTTGAGATTCTTGTCCGTCAAACCGGTCGCTTCGCGCGCGCGCTTTACCAGGAAGCGCTTGGCGATTTCCAGCTTTTCCTGCTCCGTATAGCCGGGAAGGCGCAGGATTTCCATGCGGTCCTGAAGCGGCTGGGGAATGGTGTGCAGCACGTTGGCGGTGCAGACGAACATCACTTTCGAAAGGTCATACTCGACATCCAGATAATGGTCGGTAAACGAGTGATTGAGCTCCGGATCGAGCACTTCCATCAGCGCCGCCGACGGATCCCCCCGGAAATCGGTGGACATCTTGTCGACTTCGTCCAGAACGAAAATCGGATTCACCGTCCCGGCCTTCTTCATCATCTGGATGATCTGGCCGGGCAGCGCGCCAATGTAAGTGCGGCGATGTCCGCGAATTTCCGCTTCATCGCGCACGCCCCCGAGCGAAACGCGCACAAACTTGCGACCCGTGGCATGGCCGATGGACATGGCCAATGATGTCTTGCCCACCCCGGGAGGCCCGACGAAGCAGAGAATCGAGCCCTTCGGATTTTTCACCAACTGGCGGACGGCGAGGAATTCCAGGATGCGTTCCTTGACCTTATCGAGGCCGTAATGCTCGTCGTTGAGAATCTTCTCCGCCGCCCGGATGTCGCGAATTTCCTTCGATCTTTTTTTCCAGGGCACCGCCAGCAGCCAGTCCAGATAATTGCGGCTGACCGTGGATTCCGCCGACATCGGCGGCATGAGCTCCAGCCGCTTCAGTTCCTGGACCGCCTTTTCGTGGACTTCCTTGGACATCCCGGCCGTGTCGATCTTTTTCTTCAGCTCGTCGATTTCGCTCTTTTCGCCGCGTCCCAGCTCTTTCTGAATGGCCTTCAGCTTTTCGTTCAGGTAATACTCTTTTTGCGCCCGCTCCATCTGCCGCTTCACCCGCGTGTTGATGTTGCGGTCGACGTTCAGTTTTTCCAGCTCAATGTCCAGAATGTCCCCGATGCGGTTCAGCCGCTCCAGGGGATCCACTGTTTCCAGCAAATCCTGCTTTTCATCCACGGGAAGTTGCAGGTTGGCGGCGATCGTGTCCGAGAGCCGCGCCGGATCATCTACGCGCGCGGCGGCGATCATGGTGTCGTAATTCAGGCTCTGGGAAAGCTTGATGAACTGTTCGTAGAGGCCGGTCACCTTTTCGACGATTTGCTTGACCTGCGGCGAATCCTCCACGCGCGCCCCAAGCAGCCGGACGGTCGCTCGGAAGAATCCTTCTTCCGTGGCGATGGACAACGCCCGCGCGCGTTCCACGCCTTCCACCAAGACTTTGATATTGCCATCAGGCAGCTTGACGCTCTGCACGATGTTAGCGAGCGTTCCGACGGCGTAAATCTCTTCCGGCTTGGGGTCGTCGACCGAAGCATCGTGTTGCGTGGAAAGGAAAATTTTCTTATCGCCGGCCAGCGCTTCTTCAAGCGCGCGGACGCTGGCTTCGCGGCCGACGATAAAAGGAGTCATCTGCTGCGGGAAGATGACCATGTCGCGCACCGGCATCATCGGCACGCGCTTCATTTCCTGTTTTTCACGAGTGAACATTCAAGCCCCTGGACTTTACTCATGCGGTCCGGCCGGGTTGGGGACCGCATACTCAGTTTCGATGCCCGGACGGCCTATCCCGCCTTCTCGAGCAGACTCCAATTGATTTCGCGGGTGCGGACCATATCCGCCGTGACCACGAAGTCGCGCACCTTCCGCTGCATGGGCAGGTGGTACATCAACTCCAGCATGAGGTCTTCCAGAATCATGCGCAAGCCGCGCGCGCCCACCTTGCGCTGAAGTGCTAACTCCGCCACGGTGTCAAGCGCCTCGTCGGTGAAGCGCAGCCGCACGTTTTCGAATTCGAACAGCCGTTGGTACTGCTTCAGCAGCGCGTTCTTCGGTTCCGTGAGAATCTTGACGAGGGCGCCCTTGTCCAGATCGTTCATGACGCCTGCGACCGGCAAGCGGCCGACAAATTCCGGTATCAGTCCGTAGCGGATCAAATCGCCGGGTTGCACCTGTTCGAGCAACTCGGTATTCCGCTTCTGCGGCGTCGTCGGTGCGGCATCCGTATGGAAACCGAGGGAACGGCGGCCGGCCCGCCTCTCGATGATTTTTTCCAGGCCGACAAAAGCGCCGCCACAGAGAAAGAGGATGTTTGTCGTGTCCACCGGCGTGAATTCCTGGTGCGGATGTTTGCGGCCGCCCTGCGGGGGCACGTTGGCTATCGTGCCTTCGAGAATCTTCAGCAGGGCTTGCTGCACGCCTTCACCGGAGACGTCGCGGGTGATCGAAGGGTTCTCATCTTTCTTGGCGATCTTGTCGATCTCATCGATGTAGATGATGCCTTGCTGAGCCTTCTGAACATCGCCGTCGGCGGCCTGCAGCAGCTTCAAGATGATATTCTCGACGTCTTCGCCGACGTAGCCCGCTTCCGTTAGTGTCGTTGCATCCACGATGGCGAAAGGCACATCCAGCATGCGCGACAGCGTCTGCGCCAGCAGCGTCTTGCCCGTGCCGGTGGGACCGATCAGGAGAATATTCGATTTGCTCAGTTCGATGTCGCCGGGCTGCTTGTTCAGGAAAATGCGCTTGTAGTGATTGTAGACCGCCACCGCGAGTTTCTTTTTCGTGCGGTCCTGCCCGATGACGTAGCCGTCCAGGAACTGCTTGATCTCCGGCGGCCGCGGCAGCCTCCGCGTGGGCGACGCCGCCTGCTCGCGCTTCTCATCTTCGAGAATGGTCTGGCAGACCCCCACGCATTCATTGCAGATATACGCCCGCGGATAGTCCGAAGGCGAGCTGATCAGCTTCTCGACCTGTTCCTGAGTCTTGTGGCAGAAGGAACAGCGCAAAGGCTCGTCTGGGTTGAACTTTTTCACTGGCGTGAAGGCCTCGTCTCCACTGGGCTTTGATGGAGTCTCTAGCTGCTATTCTAGGCCGATTTTTCTCCCGCGCAAAAGAGAAACTCGAATGGTTACTAACTTTTAGGAACCGGCGTTCACCCCTGCTTGAAACAGTAAAGCACTGTACGGCGCGGAAATCTACCGGTGTTTATAAATAATTTCGTCGATCATTCCGTATTCTTTGGCCTGCTCCGGATTCATGATGTAGTCGCGATCGACATCTTTTTCAATCCGGTCCACTGGCTGCCCGCTGTGCTTCGCCAGCAGCGTGTTGATCGTCGTGCGCATGCGCAGAATCTCTTTTGCATGCAGGTCAATGTCCGTGGCTTGGCCGCCCAGCCCCGACATCCACGGCTGGTGAATCAGGATGCGCGCGTTCGGCAAGGCAAAGCGCTTTTTGGGAGCGCCCCCCGCGAGCAGCACCGCCGCGATGGAAGCCGCCTGCCCAACGCAAGTGGTCACCACGTCCGGCTTCACGAATTGCATCGTGTCGTAAATCGCGAATCCCGCGGTGATGGAGCCGCCCGGAGAGTTGATGTAAAGCTGAATGTCCTTCTCCGGGTCTTCGGCCTGGAGGAAAAGCATTTGCGCCGTGGCCAGGTTGGCGACGTGGTCGTCAATCGGCGTCCCGATGAATATGATGTGTTCCTTGAGGAGCCGGGAATAGATATCGTAGGCGCGTTCGCCCCGGCTGGTCTGCTCGACCACCATGGGTACGAGCGTTGTTGCCCGATAATCTGGTTCGTCGAAATTTTTCATTTGGGTGAACGTCGCTGGCACCGGGCCGGGGTGTTTCACTTTGCATCCGTCGCTGCATTCGCCGCCGCAACGGTCTTGATTTTGGCGTTCTGCGCGAGCCAGTCGAGTGTTTTGTCGCTGCGCAGTTTCGCTTTCATCCTATCGAGCGCCCCCTGCTTTGTCAAACGAGCGCGAATCGCTTCCGCCGATTCGCCACTGTGCTCGGCCATGTGTTCCAGTTCATGTGTGACTTCTTCATCGGTCACATCGATGTTTTCTTTCGAAGCGACGCGGTCGATGATCAGTTCGGCCTTCACGTCATCCTTGGCCCGCTCTTCCTGCCGCCGCCGCAACGTCACCCAGTCCACGTTCACGGCGCGCGGATCCACGCCTTGGGCGGCCAGCGAGCGCACCACCCGCTCCAGCCGCACATCCATCTGATGCTCCACAAGCGCCTCGGGCACGGGGAAGTCGTGCAACTTCACGATTTCCGCCAGCACTTTTTCGTGCAGCAACTCCTTATGTTTGTGGTCGCGCTGATGCTCCAGCCCTTCGCGCACTTTTTTCTTGAGTTCATCGAGCGTGGCGGCCTCGCTAACGTCTTTCGCAAAGTCGTCGTTCAGCTCGGGCAGCTTTTTCGTCTTGATGCCCAGCACCTCGACCGCATAGTGAAATTGTTTTCCGGCGAGTTTCGCATCCGGATAATCGGCCGGGTACTCGACATCGAAATTCTTGTGCTCGCTGATGTTTGCGCCCTTCAGGTTGGCATTGAACGGCTCCATCGTTTCTTCGGCCCCGATGTGGCAGAGCACGCTGTCGGCCTGCAGCGGATCGCCGCCACCATCGGGCGTCCCGAGGAGCTTTACCTGCGCGAAGTCACCATCCTGGATGGAGCGGCCTTCGACCGGCGCAAACGTCGCGGCGCGCTCGCGCATCTCTTCGAGCGTTTTCGTGACGTCATCGTCCGTGATGTCCAGCGCGGGCATTTCAAACTCAAGGCTTTTGTAATCGCCTAATTCGAATTCTGGCAGCACTTCGAAAACCGCGCGGAATTTCAGGGGCTGGCCCTCGTTGAAATCGAGCTTGTCCACTTGCGGCTGAGAAACGGGCGTGAGCTTTTGCTCTGCGACCGCCTTTTCGACCCGCTGCGGCACGAGCGATTGGAGCACTTCGCCCTTGATGTCATCGGCGAAGCGCCTGCGAATCAAGGAGACCGGCGCCTTCCCCGGCCGAAAGCCGGGCACTCGGGCGACACGCGCGAACTCCTTCGCGACACGCTCCATCGCTTTCGAAACTTCTTCCGCGGGAATTTCCAATTCCAATTCGCGGCGGCAGGTTGCTTCAGCCATACAGCGGTCCTTTCCTGGGACGACCCTGCCTGCGGCAGGCAGGCATCGGGTTTGCAACGAAACGCTCGCTAGCCTCGACGGCGCGTGTTTCCGTCAGCGATCATCTGGAAATGCATTCCTTTTGACCGCGCGACGCTCATTGCTTTCGGAAGAGGCCAGACAGGTGAGATTCACCCGGCAACTCGAAGTTCCAGTATAGGCAACGTCTGACTCATCGTCAATTGAGCAGGGCAAAGTCCGTCCGTTTCAACGTTTGTTTGGAATGACCATGGCGCCCGAAATACCGGCATCCAGAGTCGCCAGCACCGCTCCGTTTACTCTGGCCAGGCCCGCCAGATGCCCATCGGTGATCTGCTTGGGACCTTTGACCCACAATGGTAGGTCCGCGGCCCCTTGATCGTCCGCGAGAAACGAAAATCGCAGACCCCTTGTAATCTTCAGGCGGGATAGTAATTCCTTTCCTTGCGCTAACGTAAGTTCATAGGAAGCAGCCTGGGTGAGTACTCGTAGAAACCCCAGTTCGGTGATTGCGCAAGTCGCGAACGTTGCTTCTTCACGGTCCGCAGCATCGCGTACCCATGCCGCGACGCGCTCGTGAAACACGTGCTCGCGTAGGCCCAACGCCAGCAGCGCGTTGACGTCGAGCAAGTACGTCATGGGAATTCCGCGAGGATTTCTTCAACTTCCTTCTGTGTCAAGACGGGGGCATTCTTCCCCCCTGTGAGCACCGGGAATCCGGTCAGGGGATCCTTGATAATCCGGCCCTTCCCGGACCGCTTCCTGCGCGGCAGGAGCACGATGCGCTCGCCTTCAATCCGGGCTTCCAGACGGTCGCCTGCGCGCAGATTCATCTTCTTGCGTATTGCTTGTGGCAGCACTACTTGTCCTTTGGTGGACATCTTCGTCTGCATGGTAAGACAATCTTACCGCAATTCTCTGGTCTCCGCTAGTCCGCAGCAGCCGGGCGGTCCAGCGCGCTAGTCAAGTCCGCGTGCAGCAGACGGTGGAAGAGATGCTCGCCGGCTTCGCGGCGCACGGAGAGGCGCCCGGCCACATAGGCGCGCGAGCCGAGCCCGCGCTGCACGGCCTCACAGATGGTCATATCCTCGTCCTGCACTTTTTCGCTCACCTTGATGCTGTCTTTGTTCTTCTTCAGTGCTTTCTTGTTGATGTCCGCGAAGTAGTAGTCGAAAACCACGGCGCACTTGTCCACCCCCATCGGCAGGACAAGATTTGTGTCCATCACGCCTGCATAGGCGTTGATCATGAAATTCGGATAGAGCCACAGATAAAACGCCCGCCCCTGGCGCGTTGCCGCTACGCCCGATTCCGATTTGGCGCCGGAAGAAAGCGGGCTGGATTGCAGGCAAGCGCGCTCGAAATTTTCAATGGTGTATTTCGTGTACTCGATCACGCTGCTCAGTCCTTTGTGCGCGTGCGGCACGTGGTAGCCGCCGTCGAGATAATTGTCCACGTAGACTTTCCA
>Ga0137372_10006651_pt1 | contig 11202 bp, 7 predicted proteins | sample SagtaG_6_FD_104911 | JGI IMG/M metagenome (GOLD analysis project Ga0137372, IMG submission 104911) | Vadose zone soil microbial communities from Sagehorn Ranch, Mendocino, California, USA - Sage1_R_60_16 metaG | ecosystem: Environmental > Terrestrial > Soil > Vadose zone | place: USA: California...
CCCCCTGGCACGAAGCGCGGATTCGAGCGCATGGAGGCGCGCCTCGGGAGCCTGACGGCGCTCGCTCCACAGCTCGGACGAGCGAGGCCGGGGCAAGGCCAGGCCGCGCACCTGACGCAGCCGCCAGGGCGTCAGGCCGCGGGCAAGGCGGCCGCGCAGCCGCGCGAGCGGCTGCAGCAAGAAGAGCAGTGCGGTGAGCCCGCGCAGACCGAGGCGCCTGACGCGGGAGGAGGGCGGTGCGCCGAACGGCGCCGAGGCCGCGGCCAGGACCGCGTCGACGGTAAGCGCGGCGAGTGCGAGCACGAGCAGCGGGCCCGCGACGTAGAGAGGCCCCCAGAGCGGCGCGAGCGCCGTCAGTGCCGCGAGCGCGACGACGATCAGGTACGCCTCGGGCATCCGCAGCAGCAATCGCAGCCCGCGATATCCGGGTGCGTACAGACGCTGGAAGGGGGCGCTGCCCCACAGGCCGTAGTAGATCCGCCACCGCCGGCCGCGGCGTTCCGGCGAGGCGCCGTACGCGTACATCCGCCCCGACCAGCCAACGTGGCCGCCACGGCTGTAGCGCTCGGGCCACTTGCGCTCGAGCAGCGCCTCGGCCTGGCCGTAGCCGGCCTGCTGCCGCCAGAAGGCCCGGATCCGGGCACGGCGATGGTGCCAGACGACCGCGCCCGGATCGAACCCGAGCGTCCAGCCGCGCTCGCGCAGCCGCCAGCAGACGTCAACGTCGTCACCCGCAGTTCTGAACTGCAGGTCGAAGCCGCCGATCTGCTCGAGGCATTCCTTCCGGAAGGCCATGTTGCAGCCGGGGATGTGCTCCGCCTCCGTGTCGGTGAGCAGGACGTGCGTGGGACCGCCGGGGACGACCGACACGCAGCGTTCGATCGTGCCGGCGCCCGGGTGGGGCGTGTTCGGACCGCCGACCGCCGCGTGCTTCGTGGTCGCGAACGCATGCGCGAGGTGGGTCAGCCAGTACGGGTCCGGTGCCGCGTCATCGTCGATGTACGCAACGATCTCGCCGCGTGCCGCGGCGAGGCCGACGTTCCGCGCGTGCGCGAGCCCGTGCTGCTCCGTCTCGATCAGCCGCACGTCGTGCGCGCGCGCGATCTCGCCCGTCGCGTCGGTCGAGCCGTCGCTGACGACGATCACCTCGTAGCCGGGGTACTCGAGCCGGTCGAGTGCCACGAGGCAGCCTTCGATGGTCGAGGCCCCGTTGTAGCTACACACGATCACGGACGCGAACGGAACGTCCGCTGCGGCCGCGAAGGGCGCGTCGGCGAAAGCCTCGCCGGCGGCGGCGAGCGCCGGCTTCGGACGCCGCGCTCGATCGGTGACGCCGAAATCCCAGTCCTCGATCTCGTAGCCGCCGCGGTGCCACTCGTCGGTCCAGGCGAAGACGAACGCGCCCGCGCAGCCGCCGGCGAAGGCCGTCCTTACCTGCCAGTCGAGCGCACGCGCCTGCTCGCCGAGCCCGTGGGTACGACTGTCGAGGCCGAGCTCGGTCATCATCAGCGGCCGGTCGCCGGCGATGTTCTGAAGGCGGGCGATGTATCGCTCGAGCGCCGGTTGCGACTCGAGGTACACGTTGAAGCAAACGAGGTCGAGGAACGGAAGCTCCAGGTATTCCGTCGACGGGTAGTTCACGTACGTCACGAGCCCCTCGGGGTCCTCGTCCTTCGCGGCGCGGTACAGTCGCTCGAGGAATCGCTCGACGCGGCGGGGGCCGTGCCAGCGGACGATCGCCGACGGGATCTCGTTGCCGACCGCGTAGCAGAGAACCGCTGGATGTCCGGCGCAGGAGCGTACGCCCATGCGGATGCGCTCCTCGATCCGGCCCGGAGGGACCTCCTCGAGGAACGCGACGTGCTGCTCCCAGGGGAGGCCGACGAGAACGCGGAGGCCGTGCCGCCACGCGGCGTCGAGCAACCAACGAGACGGGGCCGTGTACGTCCGGACGGCGTTGAGGCCCGCCGCCGCGATCGCTGCAAAATCACTCTCGACCGCTTCCGGGCGGTACTGCTCTCCGCTCGCGCCAAGCGCGAACGGCCCGTACGTGACGCCGCGAACGTACAGCTTCTCCTCGCCGGCGAAGAGGAACTTCCCACGCACCGTCAGCCCGACATCGCCAGCGGCCGACGGCGGGGAATCGCCGAGCAGCTGGTGCGCGGGCGTCGCCATGATCTCCTGCTCACATGACGTCCGAATCGCCAAAAACTTGCGCTCTGCTACGGCGTCATCGAACCGTTGCCGCGGAAGGCGAGCCGCCGGGCACACGCGAGCGGCAGGACTGGACGCCGTCGGAGAAGAATGTCTAGTTCCACGGCCGGCGTGCTTGCCGGCGGGATGAGCGGCCCAAGTTGAGCTGATGACCGAGAGTCGCAGCGCGGCGACGTCCTCTACGCGAACCCGTCCTCTGCCCATCTGCGAGGGCCTGATGCAGATGGTCTGCGGTGGATTTGCCAACCAGGACGAGGCCGAACGGGGGACTCATCGGGGACTCACACCGTCACGATTGGCAACAAAAAACCCGCCTGAGCGGGTTTTTCCTAGAGCGGATGAAGGGACTCGAACCCTCGACCTTCTGCATGGCAAGAGCCAGCGACCGTTCGCGCCCGTGCGCGCCCGTTCGCTCAAACCGGCTGTCTGCAGGCGTTTCCGTGCAAGCGAGCGAACGCGAACGAACCCGAGCGAACGCCCAACCTTGCCATCCTTGCCACGGAGTCGGGAGCCGAATCCGAACTCGACGGGCTTCGCTGCGGCCCGCCGGTCGCCTCTCTCCACGAAGATGCGACGCGCGCCTACTGCGCGCTGCGCGAGGTGACGCCGGTCGAGCCGACGCCGGCGTTGGCTCAGCCGCTGCTCGCCCATCATCCCTCGAGGGTCGGCGAGCCTGGCGACGCCCTCCTCGATGGCGGCGCAGGAGGTGGTCTCGCTCAGTAGCTACTTCGTCCTGGTCGCCTCATCGCCGCGGGGGCGGCGGCCGTCGGCCGCCGCCCCCTCTTCCCAGTCAGCTCACAGCGGGGTGCCGGCGTCGAATGCTTCGTGAGCGCGGCCGTCCCCGACCGGCGTGAACGTGTCGACGTGGAACCCCGGCATTGTCGCCGGAGGCGGGCCTGAGCCCGTCTGCGGGACGGGGGCGGACGTCTCCGGCGGAGACAGACCGGCCCCTGCGCAGGGACCCGCGTTCACGCCGATGGACGGCGGCGTCGACAGCACGTCGGCCCTCGTCTCCGTTGCTCCCTCAGACGCCGCTCTCGTCGCGCTGACTGCCCCGGTGGCGAGATCGACCTCGATCGTGATCTTCATCTCATCCTCCGATCAGCGCAGGACGGCGTACTTGCCTTCGAAGTTGGTCGCGATCCCGCTGGTATTCGTGACGGTGAGCCAGTACGTGAATGTGTTGTTGCCAGCCCTCTCGATGGCGACGTCCCATTTGATCTTGCCGCCGGCCGTCGTCGGCCGGAGCAACCAGACCACGAACCAGTCCACCGGCCAGTTGAACGTGAACCACGACTGTGTCTGGCCGGGATTCAGCGAGCCGACGAACTGGGTGTTGACGAGCTGGAGATCGTAGGCGCCGACTTTGTGGCGGTGCAGGTTCGTGTAGCCGCCGCTCGTCAGCTCCATGATCTGCGACGGGGTTATGCGGCCCGGCCGTGCGTCCAAGACGGTGTCGATCCGCCCGAGGAGCTTGGTCGCCTCCATGAAGTCGCGCTCCCAGCGGAGGCGCAGCAGGTCGACCGTCTCGACGAGGTCGTGGACGCGATGGATGTCCTTCGTGAGGACGATGAACGCTTGGCGCCAGTACTTCGGCGCCGCCGCGACCGACGGGATCCTGGCTCCCTCCTGGTTGATGATGTGCTGGATGTTGAGCCGGACCGGCGTCGCCGTAAAGTCGGTCGTGGAACCGCCGACGGGCTGGACGTTGCGCAGGAGCGTGATCTCGCCCACCTCGCCCGGGCCGAGGAGCCCCATGAGGTAGAGGTCGAGATTGCAGTAGATCCGCTGGTCGGACGGGATCGACACCTTGCGGAACGTCCCGTTCGGCAGCTCGACCCAGTCGTTCACGTCGTAGTCCATCGGCGACTTCTCGTCGTCGAGGTTGAGCGCCCAGTGGCCGAGCACGCCCCCGAGCAGGTGGTCGGTCATCGTCGCGTTCGTGCTCGGATCCCGGTAGCGGGCGAACGCGGCGAACTGGTGTGCGAATTCCTGGAGCACGACGTAGCGCCAGAGCGGGAAGTGGCCCTGGTTTAGGAAGTGGAACCCCTGAAGCCGTGTTGTCCCCCAAGTCGCGCGCCCGTTGAACGCCCCCATCCCGATGCCTTGCACGTCGTTGTAGATGCCCGACCAGAACGACGCTCCGCCTTGCGGCGGCATCCCGCTGGCGGAGTCGGTGAAGAACGTCACGTGGTCGTAGTCGTCGCCGTGCCGCGTGCGGAACAGCTGGTACCCGCGGACGAAGTCGACGTACTGCTGGCCCTGTGGCGTCGTCTTCACAAGCGTCCCGTCGTCCTCGACGACGCAGACGTCCCCGAAGTCCTGCACCGTGACGGCGTGCTCGACGATCGGCCCCTCCTCGCGGGCGGTCAGCTCGTGGAGGCGACCCCAGTCGATTGCGCTCATGTCGTGCATGACGTAGTGCTCGAAGAGGTAGTTGGCAGCGGAGTCGCGGCCGTCTGCTCCGAGCGGCTCGACGACGTCCGTCTCGAGGCCCATGAAGGTCTCCGGGACGATGACGTCGTCGTCGAGCGTCTCCTCGGGGAGCTTCTGGAGGACGTAGACCACGAGGGCGATCTCGTCGCGCTGCACCTCGCCGTCGCGGCGCTTCAGGTTGACGCCGACACCGATGACGTTGTCGTCCTTATAAAAGCGGCCGCGCGCCCGCTCGAGCAGGTCGGGGATATCGACACCCGCCGGGATCGTGACAGCCGGCGCCTCCAGAGTGGGCGCTCGCGTCCCGGCAGGGGCCACCTCAGTCTCGATGTTCGTCATGACTTCTCCCTTCGCAGAGCAGGTGATCGAGAAGTCGCTTCTCGGCGGCGAGCGGGCGCGGCGGAAAAACGGCGCTACTCGGACGGACGGCGCTCGCTGGAGCACCGACGGAGCGCCGCAGGCCGGGCATGTCGCCGTGGCCATACTGCCTCCCTCGTCCGGAGCGGAGGCGATCTTGACACAGTCGCCGCTTGCTGTCAACGGCCGCGCGGGATGCCCAAATTTTGATCCTTCGACGTCGTCGGGGACCGCGTGTCTCTGGGTAGCCAGACGGTGTGTCAGACTCGCGCCCTGCGAACCTCACTGCTTGTCCTGATGGGGCTCAGCCAGGGCGGCTATGTGGGCAAGAAGCTCGTCTCGATCGCGACGCCGGTCCTCTATGCCCCACCTTCTCCTTCAAGCGCGGCTGCGGCCCCAGGCGATGTTGTGACCCTCAACGGGGCGTCGCTGGGCGAAAAGCAGACTGCAAGCGTCGCTGGGCGAAAAGCAGACTGCAAGTCAGCTTCTTCTGGATGGTCAGCCGATCCTCGCCACTAGCTGGTCGGATACCTCGATCACGTTTGAGGTTCCAGACGCGTGGAGGCGGCCGACGAAGCAACGAGGTGTTGCTCACGGTCACCTAATCGCGCGACGCGTGCCTCCGGCGTGTGAAAGGGCACGAAATCAGCGCGGTGCCGCCGCTCGCCGGAGGCGAGCGGCGGGCCGGCTCGGAAAGGAGACCACGTTGACCGAGCATCTTCCGGAGGAGACGATCCGGTCGTCGCCACCGGTTCTGATCCCGACGATCTGCCGCCGGAGTTCTCGGACGAGTTGATCGACGAGCTGCTCGCCGGCTCGCGCACGCCGGAGGAGATCACCGGCCCCGAAGGGCTGTTGCGGCGGCTGACGAAGCGGCTGGTCGAGCGGGCGATGGAGGCCGAGCTGAGGGACCACCTCGGCTACGAACGCGGCGAGGCGCCGCCGGCGGGACCGGCAACGCCCGCGAGGGCTTCAGCAAGAAGACGATCCACACCGAGCATGGCAGCGTGCGGATCGAGCAGCCGCGCGACCGCCGCGGCAGCTTCGAGCCGCAGATCGTGCCGCGTCACCAGCGGCGCTACCACTGCTTCGACGAGAGGATCGTCGCGATGTACGCGCGGGGGATGTCGGTGCGCGACATCCAGCTGCACCTGCGCGAGCTGTACGGGGTCGAGCTCGGTCACGACTTGATCTCGCGGTCACCGACGCCGTCTTGGACGACGTTGGACGCCAAGTGTGGCCGGTGACCCGGGGGCGTCGGGATAGGAATCCCCGCTGTCCGACTTCCGGTTGCGGCGATCACCACATGGTGGTTCACGGGGTCGGTGACACAGCTACCTGCCCCGTCAGAAGCCATTGGATTCGTTGGTGTGTCTGTCGGCGTGAGGTCCGACCGCCTCGTGCTCCGAAAGCTGACTAGATGCTGACTTTCCGCGCTCCTGTCGCCGCGACTCTCGACGGCGACCAGCGCGAACTCCTGCCTGTGAGGCTGTCGCACAAACCCCGGTTTTTGATCGGGGTTTGTCGTCCGGGGAGGCGAGGACGATTCGGTGAGCGTCCTCGCTCTCGACCGGAGGTGACCGGTGGCCCCGAACTTCCTTCTCTGTGATCGTGACCAGGAGCTGCTGTTGCCGCCGAGCATGCGTGAGTGGCTGCCGCAAGATCACCTTGCCTGGTTCGTGCTGGACGCCGTTGAGGAGATGGATCTGAGCGCGTTCTACGGGGTCTACCGGGAGGATGGCTGGGGGCGGGCGGCGTTCGACCCGCAGATGATGGTGGCGTTGTTGCTCTACGCCTACGCGGTCGGCGAGCGCTCGAGCCGCGGGATCGAGCGGCGCTGCCGCGAGGACGTCGCCTTCCGGGTGATCACGGCCAACCAGATCCCGGATCATGCGACGGTCGCGCGTTTTCGCGCTCGTCACGAGCAGGCGCTGGCGGACACGTTTGTGCAGGTGCTGGCGCTATGTGCGAAGGCGGGGCTGGTGTCGGTGGGGCTGGTGGCGCTCGATGGCAGCTTGCTTTCGGGCAATGCCTCACCGGGAGCGACTCGCAGCTACGCCACGATCCGTGAGGAGGTCGAGCGCATGCTCGCGCGGGCCGCCGAAGCGGACGCGGCCGAGGATGAACGCTTGGGCGACGCGCGCGGAGACGAGCTGCCGGCCGAGCTCTCTGACCCGCGTTCGCGCCGGGAGCGGCTGCGCCGCTGCAAAGAGCAACTGGAAGCGGAACAGACCGACGAACAGGCTGCCTACCAGGAGAATCTGGCCTGGCGGGCTGCCTGGGAGGCCGAGCACGGACGCAAGCTCGCCGGGCGCAAGCCGACGCCGCCCGCGGCGGACGCGCTCGCCGCCCGGAGGATCAACACGACCGACCCGGACACCCGCCTGATGAAACGGTCCGGCGGACGCTCGGTGCAGGGCTACAACGCGCAGGTCGTCGCCAGCCCGGAGCAAGTGATCATCGCCGCCCAGGTCACGCAGTCACACAACGACTCAGACCAACTGGAGCCGATGGTCGCGTGCGCCGCCGACACGCTGCGCGAGGCCGGCATCCAGGAGCCGATCGGGATCGTGCTCGCGGACGGTGGCTACTGGAACTCGCCCGCGATCACCAACGTACGCGAGCAAGGCGTCGACGTGCTCGTCCCGACCCAGGACCGCCGGCGCACCAGACCGCGCACGCTCTCGCCCCGCCAAGGCGACGAAGCGCAGCGGATCGAAGCGGTGCTCTCGCAACCCGAGGGGCAGGCGCTCTACCGCCGACGTCAACAGATCGTCGAACCGGTCTTCGCGCACACGAAATGCATCCGGCGCACCGACCGCTTCCTCCGCCGCGGCCTCGCCGCCTGCCAGGCCGAGTGGCAGCTGATCGCAGCCACCCACAACCTGCTCAAACTCTGGCGCGCCGGCCTCACTCAGGTAACAAAGGCGATCCCGGAACCGCTCGCCGGCTGACGAGGCCGACGCCGACCGCGCCGACCCGATCCGAAAACCCCGCCGACCCGTCCACTTCGGCGCGGACGATAGAAAACCCCCGCTCAGAGGTTTTGTGCAACAGCCTCTGTGCGGGGCTTTCAGAGAAGCGGATGAAGGGACTCGAACCCTCGACCTTCTGCATAGCAAGAGCGCGCGATGTTCGCACCCGTTCGCGCACGTTCGCTCAAACCGCCTGTTTACAGGGTCTTCGTCCGAGCGAGCGAACACCACCGAACCCGAGCGAACGCCAAACCTTGCCATTCTTGCCACGACTGGTGCGGACCGAGACGCACCCGCGGCGGGTTCCTAGCGGGCAGGATTCGGTCCCATAGTCACCTCGCGCGACCGTCAAACATGACTTCCCCTCGCCGGACTCGGCCCGGCGATGAACCCACAGGCGTGCGCACATGCTTTGGACCCCATCTCATCACCTCTTTTCGCCTACTTGAGGGGCGTCGAGTTATCCGTCATCGCTCGGGCGAAGGGACACTCGCGCAGCCGACTACGTTCACGCCAAGCGAGAGCTGTTGGCTCAGGATGTCGGAGTAGTCTCCTGCCGTGCGCGCGGCACTGGTTCTGTTTGCGTCGCTTCTCGGTCTCGTGCCCGTCGCTGCGTCGGACCCCTCGACGCCGCCGCCAGGTCTTTCGTCGCGGGGCCGAGTCCTCTGGAACTTCGAAGCCCTCCTCCACGACCGCTTCGGGAAGCGCGACGTCTGCACCCGAAACGGCTCGCTGAATTTCGTCAGCGGCTCGTGCACGCCGCTGGCCGTCTGGCAGCCGTACTTCTATGTCTTCACCACAGCGCGTCACTCTGCGTTTGTTGCGACGTCGCCGCGCCCGGCTGGCTCGTTTGGCCAAGGGGCCGGTCTGGTGCGGATCAGTGGCCACTACATCAAGTGCGGGACGCACGCTCGCAAGTTCGTTATCAAGTACTTCATGGCCGCGAGCTTCACCGTCGCGTGTGTCCCGCCGCTTCCATGACCCGCTGCCGTCGGGCGTTACTCCCGCGCACTCGCACGTGAGTCAGTCCTGACGCCGCTATCGTCAGTCTGATGTTCCCGCGCGTTGACCGTCGGTGCCGCGGAGCTACTGGCGCGATGAGGTTCGAGTAGCGCCGATGCTGCTTCGCGAACTGGAAGCGGGCTTCCGGTGGGGCGTGCTTCTAGTGACTGATGAGCGCGCGACCGACGAGATACCCGGTTGGACGTCGAACGAAGAACGGGTCACCAGCAGCCCAACAGCGGCGGTCGTGCGCGTTAGGCATCGGGACGAAGGCGATGTGATCGTCCAAGTGTGGGACGACGGGAGAGCAGTCCGCGGCGGCTTGCATTCAGCGGGTGCTCGATCTTGGAAGCGGCGTGCTGAAGGTTTCGGACGCTCCGGGCGACTACATACTGCGCGTTCCGGTCGGGATCGGGCCGGCGAGTCTCGAGGTCTACACGGATGCCGCGGTCGAGGCTACGCATGTCGATCTGGTCGTGGCCCTCGAACCCCCTGGCAGATGGTATGACGCCTTAATTAGGGATCACCGCTTTCAGGGGGCATTCCGCAACACTCGCGCAGCGCAGCGACCCCGCACCGACGAGGCACCAGGAGGACGGTGCGCCGTAGCATGGCCACGGCGCCTGTTGTCATCCGCGGTGCTCTCTGAGAGTATGGTCGTCCATTCCGGGTCGTCGAAACCGAAAGGGGAGTCGGTCTATGCGAAAGCTGTTTGCACGTATCTTCGTCCTCGGCATGCTAGGAGCTGCGGTCATCCTCATGGTTCCTGGCGTGGGTTCCTCTGATCCGGACTTGACCAATGTCGCGGCTCACCGGCACTTCATCGTGACGCCGAACGGGGATTTCATCCCTGTCGGCCCCGACCTGTGCGACAACCCGGATCTGCAAGGCGCCTTCAACCAGTTCCACAACAACCTGCACATCGCGACTGCGAGCTCGATTGGACCGGTCGCGCCCGGACTGCATAACGGCCAAGGCGGCGAGCTCGTCGCCCGCTCGTGCTCGTTCGTTCCGCCGTCGTAGAAGCGCGGGGCTTTTGGACGAGTGCCCCTCCCGACTTGCTGGGAGCTCGCGAGGGGCACCCTCCGGGGATTCCGGAACCTGGTCGCTCTCAGAAGCTGATCAGCTCCCACTCTTCGGCACCTCCACGCGCGCGTTCCACCGGCGCGGGATGAGCCCTGCTCGGGCGTCATTGGCGCGCACTGACCCAGGCGACGCGCCTCTAGCATGTGGTTGTCCCGCAATGTGTCGCGCCGAGCGGCCCACCGGTGGCGTAAGAAGCGAATCGCGGGGTGTTCGTACGCGTGTCGCGCGATCGGCGGCAACGAGTCGACATCGGACTCGGCTCGGGTGCATTCCGGAGCGCTCGCCCAGCCGACCGTGCAAACACGCAAGCTGCGGACTCAAGCTCCGGCTACGGTCCCGGCGTGGCTCATGACACCCCGTCCTGGGAGCAGATCTGCATCAGCACCGAAAGGCTCTGCCTGCGCACGCCGAGTCCCCAAGATGCGGAGGCCATGCACGAGCTGTTCGCGGATCCGGTGGTCATGCACGGCTTGAACAGAGAACCCGTCTCCGAGCTCGACGAGACCCGAGCCATGATCGAAGGAGGGGTGGACGGTTGGAGAACCGACGGACTCGGTCCGTTCATTCTCGAGACCGCTACTGGCCGTCGAATGGTCGGCCAGGCGGGCCTGATGATCTTCGACACGCGCAGCTGGACGCCCTCGACTTGGACAAGCGCGGGAAGCCATGCTCAGCCCGAACTCGGCTGGGCCCTGATACGGGCGCACTGGGGCTTCGGATATGCGACCGAAGCAGCCGCAGCCATCCGTGACTGGGCATACAAGTCCCGATCCATCGACCTGCTGGTCTCTTTGATCTCGCCCAACAACGGCCGCTCTCAGCGCGTCGCGGAAAGACTCGGCGCGACACCGACCGAGACCGTCACACCTGCGCACACGAAGCAGAAAACGGTCGTCTGGAGACATACGCCCGCTGCTTGACGCAGAAGCGAAGCCCGCCCGGCCCTCGGGTTGCACGCGAAGTCTCCGCTCAGGCGTCTGAACTGGCTGGCAAAGCCTATGGTCGTACTGCCCCGACGCTCGTGAAGCGGAGCTGCTACGGGCTGCGGCGAAACAGTCGCGCGAAGTTGAGCGCGTAACCCCATCCGAACGCTCTAGGCGTGATCAAACGCGGCTCAGCTGGGTTCCACCAG
>Ga0137372_10006652_pt1 | contig 11202 bp, 12 predicted proteins | sample SagtaG_6_FD_104911 | JGI IMG/M metagenome (GOLD analysis project Ga0137372, IMG submission 104911) | Vadose zone soil microbial communities from Sagehorn Ranch, Mendocino, California, USA - Sage1_R_60_16 metaG | ecosystem: Environmental > Terrestrial > Soil > Vadose zone | place: USA...
CATGCCGCAATAGCATGCCGTAAACGGATTCCGGCGCTGCATCACGGCTAGCGTCTTGGATGCGCCCGTGAGGCAGCGCCGGATCCTGTCGGATAGGATCATCGCGCGAGGCCGCACGCCGAGTTTCGACGCGCTCGAACTTAGCGGATCAGGGGAACCGATGACGACGGAAGCTGTATTCATGGCGGGAGCGCTTGGAGTTGCCTGTATCGGCGGCTTCACAGATATCACCACCCGCCGCATTCCGAACTGGCTCACCTACTCCGGGGTGCTGGTCGGCATCGTGGGACACGGGCTGCTGCAGGGCTGGCGCGGACTGCTCGCAGCTGTCGCCGGAGGCCTGATTGGCGGCGCCGCGTTTCTGGTGTTCTACCTGGTACACGCCATGGGAGCGGGAGACGTGAAATTGATCACGGCCATCGGCTGCTTGGTTGGGCCGACCCCCGCAGTCCAAATCGTTCTTGCCTCCGCGATTGCCGGCGGTATCTTTGCCCTCGTGCTGGCGGTGTGGCGGGGAAAGCTGCGCACATTGCTGGCAAACGTCGTTGATGTGGTTCGATTTCACGCTGTGGCGGGCGCCGAAGTGCATCCGCGCCTAAACCTTTCCAATCCGCAAGCTGTGCGCCTGCCGTACGCTGTCGCGATAGCGGCGGGGGTCCTATATTCAGCATTGGCTTTCTATCGCTGAGGTGGCATATGAACTCGAAACGAATTGTATTGGCGTTGGCGTTGGCGTTGGCAATCGCGGGCGTCTTCAGCTTTGTCGTCTACCAGTACCAGAAAAAGCAGAAGGAGACTGCAGCCAGGTACATCAAGTTGGTTGCTGCCACAAAGCCTTTGCCGGCCGGCTCTCCGATTACGGAAGACAGCATTGCGCTGATCGACTGGCCGGCTAGCATGGCGATTCCCGGGCATTTCGAGGACCTGAATCTGGTGAAGAACCGGGTGACCATCTATCCCATCAGCGAGCACCAGCCGATTTTGGAGCGCGATGTGGCCCAGGCCGGCTCCGGCATCGGTCTGACCGTGAAGATTCCGGAAGGAATGCGCGCGGTATCGGTCCGCTCCAACGATGTCGTTGGTGTGGCCGGCTTCCTCTATCCTGGATCGCACGTCGATGTGCTGGTGACCTCGAAGTTGGTGGGTCCGACCCCGCTGACTCAGACGATCCTGCCGAACGTCGAAGTATTGACCGCCGGTCAGAGGATCGAGCCGGATCCCCAGGGAAAGCCTGAAACGGTGAATGTGGTCACCCTGCTGCTCAAGCCGGAAGACGGCGAGAAGCTGGTTTTGGCCGCCTCTCAGGGGCAGATCCAGTTCGTGCTTCGCAATGGCGCAGACCAGAACACGCCCGACACCAAGCCTGTGGACATGACCGATCTCATGGCCGGGGTGAAAAAGCCAGTCGCTCCGAAGGCGATCTCCGTGCCGAGGCCTGTGGTCAGGGTTGAAAAGGAAAAGCCTCCTCAGGTTGTCTATTACGAAGTGGAAACCATCAAAGGCACGCACCGGTCGGTCGAGAAGTTCCAATAAAGTCTGGGTCCTGAAAGAGGAAAACTCGAAATGCGAGCATTTCATACAGTGGTAAGATCGGCTGTTGCTCTTCTCCTGTTGACTGTGGCCGCGGTGGCTGTAGAGGCGCCGGCATCGGCAAATAAAATGGCAGAGACTCCCGCTCCCGCCACTGCGACAGCAGAGGCACCTGCTCAGGGAGCTCAGGCGGCACAATCGGCACTGTCTACCGAGACGCAGTCGGTACATGTTCAGGTCGGCAGGTCGATCATTCTGAACACCCAGGCCCGTCTTCGTCGAATCGTGGTCAGCAATCCGGATGTTCTGGATACGGCGACGATCACCCCAACCCAGTTGGTGATCACCGCCAAGGCACCGGGCAGCAGCAGCCTGGTGCTGTGGGACGAGAGTTCCAACGCCCGCATCGTGGATGTCTATGCGGATATCGACGCCGCCGGGCTGCGGGAGAGCATCCGCGCGTCGCACCCGAACGAACAGGTCGAGATCGCAGCGGAGGAGGGAAGGGTTGTCCTCACCGGGAATGCAAGCAGCAAGGCGGCGGCGGACGACATCGTGCGGCTGGCCAATCTGTACTCCAAAAACGTCGTAGACTCCATGATTGTGCAGGCGCCGCCGCGCGCCAAGCAGGTGCTGCTAAAGGTGCAGTTCCTGGAAGTCGACCGCACCAAGCTTTCGCAGTTCGGCATTAACATTCTGAGCACGGGAGCCACGAACACGATCGGCACCATTTCAACCCAGCAGTTCAATCCGCCGACGCTGGGCGGAGGAGGAGGCGGCGGTTCGGTCGGATCGGGCACCTCGAATAGCCTTGGGCTCAACAACCTGCTGAATATTTTCATTTTCAGGCCCGACATCAATCTGGGTGCGACCATTCGTGCCATGCAACAGAAGAACGTTGCGCAGATCCTGGCGGAGCCGAACCTGTTGGCGCGTAGCGGCGAGCCCGCCAAGTTTCTGGCCGGCGGCGAATTTCCGGTTCCGGTGGTGCAGGGCGGGACTGGCGGTGGCACCGCGATCACGATCATCTTCAAGCCATTTGGCGTAAAGCTGGAATTTGTCGGGACCATCGAGGGGAATGTGGTGCGGCTCAAGCTGGCACCCGAGGTCAGCACGCTGGATTTCGCCAACGCCGCGGTCCTCAACGGCTTTACCATCCCTGCCGTTTCCACCCGCAGGGCGGAGACCGAAATCGAGCTGAAGGACGGCCAGAGCTTTGGCATGGCTGGCCTGCTGGACAACCGCACCACGGAACTGTTCACCAAGATCCCAGGGATCGGCGATATTCCGGTGCTCGGAAATCTTTTCCGCTCGAGGGAGTTGAAGCGAACCAACACAGAGCTTATGGTGATGGTAACACCGCAAATTGTGGACCCGGTTTCCGAGCAGGTGGCTGCACCCGCCGCGCGCCCGTTGCCGATGCACAATATGGATGTACCGGAGTTCGACAAGTCGGTTGGCAAGCCGAAGTCGGGCAACATTAATTAATAACCATCGAGTCTGCGTGAGGTGGCAACGTTGAGTTCCAGCGTTCATACAGGTGGCCGCACACTGAGCATCGTGACGGTCTCAGTTGATAAAAGGGCGGCAGCGGCCCTGCGGGAGATCGTGGAGTCGCTGCCCGGCTTCGAGATCACAAGTGAGCTCTATCAATGGGACACGAGTGACTCGGCGCTGGTGCAGGATTTGATGCAGAGAAAGCCCGATGTCTGCGTCATCGACTTCGACAACGATCGGAAAATCGCGGCGTCCAGGTCGGAGCAGATCAAAAGCGCCCTCCCCAACATTGCAGTGTTCGCGTTGGCCTCGGACTCAAACCCGGAGCGCATCATCGATGCGATGCGCTCGGGCTGTTCGGAGTATCTGTTAAAACCGCCGGCGCGCGAACGCGTGGTCGAAGCGCTGTTCAAGTATGAGAAGAAGAAGAGGGAACGCGATGCCCCGGTAAAGAGGGGAAAGGTGTACACGGTCGTGGGTGTCAAGGGCGGCGCTGGGGTGACGACGCTGGCCACCAACGTTGCGGCGATTGCGGCCCAGAGCGGAATCAAGACCCTGCTGATCGACCAGCATTCCGACCTGGGAGATGTCTCGGTTTACCTGGGCTTGGGCGGGCACCAGTATCATTTCTTCGAACTGGTGCATAACATTCATCGCCTGGACTCGGAACTGTTGCAGGGCTTCGTCGTGAAACACGCATCCGGACTTCACGTCCTGCCTGCCCCGGACAGCTTTGGCGCGGCGAACAAAGTGTCCGAGGCCGCACTGGAGTCGACGCTCGATTTCCTGCGCGAGGAATATGACCTGGTCATCGTGGACTGCGCCCCAGGGTTGAACTCCTACAACGTGGGCGCGGTGGACCGGGCCGACGGCGTCTTCCTGGTGGCAACTCCCGAGCTGCCGTCGATTCGCAACCTGGTGCGCTACCTGGAGCATTTGAAGCGATTCAACTGTTCCCAAGAGAAGATCAGAATCATCATCAACCGTTACGACAAGCGGTCGGCGATCCGCGAAGACCAGATCGAAAAGACGCTTCGCAGGCCGATCTCATTGCTGGTACCCAACAGCTATGCCGAGATCGTCACCGCGATCAACACCGGCACACCGATATCATCCACCGCAAGAACGGAACTGGCCGAAACATTCCGGAGATGGGTTGACACCCTGGGCGCGAAAGCCGAGCACGCGGCATCCGCGCAAGAGCCGGCGAAACGGCGCTTTGGAATCCTGGGCCTATAAACGTTTTTGAAGAAGAGGGACGATGGCACACTTTGATAACAACGCGACAGGAAGTGCACCCGGGCTGGAACCAGATCTTTGGTCGAGGAGAGACCTGAAGCCTAAGGCCTATCAGGAGATGAAATCATCTCTTCACCGCAACCTGCTCAGCCGCATCGATCTTGAGAAGCTGAACTATCTCGATGACCGCCACGCCCGGAACCAGATTGCGGTGGTCATCCAGGATCTTGTGGCGCAGGCCAACGTTCCGCTCAGCGCGACGGAGCGGGAGCGGCTGTCGCGCGAGGTGCTGGACGAGGTCTTTGGCCTCGGTCCTCTGGAGCCGCTGCTGCAGGACCCGACCATCAGCGACATCCTGGTCAATACCTACTCGAATGTCTACATCGAGCGCGCCGGCCTTCTGGAGGAGACCAACGTCGTTTTTAAAGACGACGTCCACCTCATGCACATCATCGACAAGATCGTTTCGGCCGTGGGCCGCCGCGTCGATGAATCGTCGCCCATGGTGGACGCCCGGCTGCCCGACGGCTCGCGCGTGAACGTCATTATTCCGCCGCTGGCAGTCGACGGCCCGATCCTCTCGATCCGCCGCTTCGGGACGATTCCGCTCGAGATGGAGGACTTGCTGGCGAACCACACAATGACGCCGCAAATGAGAGACGTGCTGGCCGGCGCGGTGAAGGCCCGCCTGAACGTCGTGATCTCCGGCGGCACTGGTTCCGGTAAGACGACGCTGCTGAACGTGCTGTCGCGCTTCATCTCCGACAAAGAGCGGATCGTCACCGTGGAAGACTCGGCCGAATTGCAGGTCAAGCAGGAGCACGTGGTGCGACTGGAGTGCCGCCCGCCGAACGTGGAGGGCAGGGGAGCGGTACATCAGCGCGAACTGGTGATCAACTGCCTCCGTATGCGTCCCGACCGCATCATCGTGGGCGAGGTGCGCGGCGAAGAGGCGCTGGACATGCTCCAGGCCATGAACACCGGCCACGATGGTTCGTTGACCACAATCCATGCCAACAGTCCGCGCGATGCAATCTCCCGTATGGAGACGATGGCGCTGATGGCCAATCTGAATTTGCCGGAGAAGGCCGTGCGGCAGCAGATTGCCTCGGCGATCAACGTGATCGTGCAGGTCTCGCGCATGAGCGACGGCACCAGGAGGGTGACGCACGTGAGCGAGATCACCGGCATGGACCAGGACGTGGTGAGCATGCAGGACATCTATCGCTTTGAAAAGCGCGGTGTCGGAATCAACGGCCGCGTGCTGGGCCGTTTCTACTCGACCGGCGTGACACCCAGGTTTGCCGAGAAGATTGTGGCTTCGGGGATTCCGCTTGCGCCCAACTTGTTTGATATATCGGTGGAAGTCTAGTTCGGCGATGTAAGTAACCAGCCTGGAAAAGGGAACTGCGATGCTGATCCTGTTGTTCTTGCTGTTATTGGTCGCTACGTTCTCGATCGTGCTGTACGTCACACGACCGACCAAAGAAGAAACCGATCTGGGCGACCGCCTTGCCGGGCTCGGCCGCGGCGGCAGCGGGGTGCCCGCGACGGTCAACCAGGACATTCTGCGGCACGAGGCGTACAGCGACCTTCCGCTGATCGACGCGGTGCTGCAGCGGATCAAGATCGCCGCCGACATCAACACGCTGATCCAGCAGGCCAATTCCGACTGGACCGTCGGCCGGGTCATTTTCGGAGCGCTGGTCGCTGGGGTCGTGGCCGGGTTCTTAGGCGGGCTCTGGTTTGACAACGTCGTCTTCGGGGTGCTCTGCGGACTGGTAGCGGCCAACGGCCCCTACGTCTATCTGCGGATCAAGCGCGCTCAGCGCATGCGCAAGTTCGAAACCGTATTGCCCGAGGCAATCGACCTCCTGGCCCGCGCGCTTCGCGCCGGCCACTCTCTGACGGCGGCGATCGAGATGGTGGCGCGAGAGGTTGCCGATCCGGTGGGGAGTGAGTTCCGGCGGGTCTTCGAAGAACAGAACTTCGGCTTGCCCATGCGCGAGGCGCTGCTGAACCTTGCCAATCGGCTTCCGGTCAAAGACCTGCAATTTCTGGTCACGGCCATGCTGGTGCAAAAAGAGACCGGCGGTAATCTGGCCGAGGTCCTCGACAAGACCGGAGCGGTCATTCGCGAGCGCGCTAGATTGCTGGGCCAATTGAGGATCTACACCGCACAGGGACGCCTGACGGGGTGGATTCTCGGTCTGTTGCCCTTCATCGTCTTCCTGCTGATGAACATGGTCCATCCCGGCTATGCGCATGTCTTGCTCAGTGATCCCACCGGACGCAAGGCAGTGTGGATTGGACTGGGGCTGATGTTGATCGGTATTTGGATGATCCGCAGGATTGTGGACATTAAGGTGTAGCGTCATGCCAATTTCACTTATTATCGCCGCTGTATTGACGTTTGTCCTCAGTCTTGGGCTCCTGCTGCTTCTGCTGGGAGGACAGTCCACTGTGGCCGCCAGGCTGTCGGAGATCGCCGCCGAAGCCAGTGGCCGGGCCCCGATCGCGCAGCCGAGCGCACCCAGGTTTGCGATCGCTTCGCGGATTGTGCAATGGTTCGGGCCGCTGCGAAAGATGATCGGGCTGGCAGACGACGGCGAAGTCGCGCGCCGGCTGGCCCTTGCCGGATATCGCGAACCTGTCTATGTGGAGTTGTATTACACGGCAAGACTGGTTGGGCCGGTGCTGGGCGCATTGATCGCGGGCTTCTTCATGCGCGGCTCCAATGTCCTTATCTGGTTCATCGTCCTGGTGGCTGTCGGATACATGGGGCCGGACCTCTGGCTGACCAGCGCAGTCTCGCGGCGGCGTGAGAGGATCCGTCTGGCGCTGCCCGACGCGCTGGACCTGCTCGTCATCTGCATGGAAGCCGGCCTGGGTATGGACCAAGCACTGATCCGCATCGGCGAGGAACTGCAACTCGCGCACAAGGACCTGAGCGAGGAGCTATTGTTCATCCGGCTGGAGCAGCGCGCCGGCACCCCTCGAGTTGAGGCGTGGCGCAATATGGCGAACCGTACCGGACTGGAAGTGTTCCGTTCATTTGTGAGCATGCTGGTGCAGACGGAGCGTTTCGGAACCCCACTCTCCAAATCGCTGGGCTACTTCGCCGATGCGCTGCGGACACGGCGTCGCCAGCAGGCTGAGGAGATGGCGGCGAAGACAACAGTAAAGCTTGTATTTCCTTTGGTGTTTTTCATCTTTCCGAGTATGTTTATCGTACTGCTGGTTCCGGCGCTCATTTCGATCAGCAGAAGCTTTGCGGGTAATTTCTGACATTTAAGTCCGAGGAGGAGAACGAATTTCCATGGATACGACAACGTTGATCCGGATTGTTTCAGGCGTTTTGTTCGTCGTGGTGCTGTTTATCCTGGTCCAGCGCAGAAAGAGCCGCGCAACCCGCGGGTAGCACAGGCAAGGCCCGCTTTGGGTTTGGATTCGATAGATGGCCCGTGTCTACAATACGACGAGAAGGTCCTGCCTTGGCGAGCAGATCGGAATTGCCGACACCAGTTTGCGGCGAATGGTCGGTCTGCTCGGCAAGCGGTCGCTTGAGCCCGGGAGCGGGCTGTTCATCGTTCCCTCGCAGGCGATCCACACGATCGGAATGGCGTTCCCGATCGATCTAGTTTTTGTTAACCGGAAGCATTGCGTGGTAGGGGTGCGCGAGCGCGTGCCTCCCTTTCGCATGACCCGCGTCTTCTGGAAGGCCCTCGGCGTGATCGAGCTTCCGTCTGGGACCATCAGGGAATCTCGGACGCAACTCGGCGATCAGTTGAAGATTGACTTCGAGGACTAGGCCAGCTTTCCGCCTAGGGCAAGCCAATGCGTGTCATTGCCGTCAGCGAAGCGCGGGCCCGCCGGCGCCTTGCTCCTGCCGCTGCTTTGACCGCAAATTTCAGCGCATTCCGCCCGGCTGTTCCGGGACTCACATGCGGCGGGCTTGGTATACGCCCTCGCCGCTGCTCCATCCGCCTGGGTCAGTGGATCAGGACCTCACGTGGGGCAGACGGAGAGTCTGAGGTCCGGGTGCCGGAGCCTCCGATGATCTGCAGCGAGTCCTTTTTGGGAGCGGCGACTCTCGGGCGGGGCGCCGAATGTGCGCTTGAGGGAGCTCGTTCCAGTTCAGCCCGGGCCTTTTTGGCAAAGCTTCCGTTGCCCGCTGCAAGCTGTTCGAGGAGCTGAGTGGACTGGCGACGCAGCTCGGGGCCCTGTGACCCTGCGCGCGCTGAGATGGCCCTCAGACGTTCTGCAAGAGCAAATCTGAGCTCGTCGATATGCGCATCGCCGGGAAAGGCCTTCGCATAGTCTTCCACGGCGCTAAGGGTCTCCCGCGCCGACTCGGCCGTCTCAATGCCCGAGATGTAGAAGTTGAGCGCGCTTGCTCCTTCGGTATTGATCGCGCGGGGCACGGAGATGTTGGCCATCGGCACGTACGCGACCATGTGGTTCCAGTCCAGTTCCATCCATCGGCCCTGGTCGCTTTCCTGGTATCCGGTAATGCTGACGGGGGTGCCGGAGATAATTTTGCCCAGGTTGGATGCATTGGATGAGGGAGCGCGCCGCGCCGGGGCGGAATGCAGCATTTGGGCCTTGGCGATCACCTGCATGGTGATGGCGGGCTTCCGGATCATCTTTACGAAAAACATCCCGAGAAAGAAGACAACCAGAAACGTCGCAATGCTGACCACGCCTGCGCGGAAGCGCCGCTCTCTCTCCCCCTGCTCTTGCTGCGCTGGGAGGATTTCGGGAAGGTGCTTGGGCAACTCCTCGATGAACGGCGTGCGGCAGTAGACGCACTTCTTGTGTTGGGCGGAGACGACCCTATGGCAGGCGGGACACCGGCGGACCGTCGAGAGGCTGACGTTGCAATCGGGGCATTCCCGCGTACCTGGAGGATACTCCCCGCCGCAGATCATGCAGAGAGCGAGCGCCTCCGTGCCGGATTTCCATTCTTCGGCGTGGAGGTTTGTATCCGGCTTCATCGCTTCACCAGTGAGCCATCTTTCTACAGCCGTGCTTCTAAAACAATGTTTCCAAAGTAACCTGTCGTTGTGCCGGAGGTCACTCTAGGTGTGGTCCACGGCCCAGTCTCGGACGCCGCGCCAGACCGCCTGAACGTCATTCAGTATCCAAGTGATGTTGACCGTTACAGTTTTGTGCCAGTTGTCCGCCTGCAACCACTCTTCGCGCAGTTTTGCCCAATAGGCCTGGCGGGCTGCGTTGGCGCTCCTTCCATCGCCTGGAGCAAACTCCGCGGGCGGCTGCGTGGGCAGAGCCGCGGTGTGGTCGTACCTCCACTGGATCACGTTCACTGCGGTGTCCCAGTAGCGCTGCGCCTCGGCGGCATTGGGCCCCTTGGCGGTCGCTCGCAGATCCTGAAAGTCCTTTGGCGCCTTCGTGTTCAGCCTGGCAACAGGCGTTACGGAGGCCGCCGCTAATACGACTATAAAGCCAATCACGGCCAAGGGCCATAAACTTATTGCTCCATCACTCGGTCGCATCGTCAACCATCCTTGTGGATAGAGCCCCGCATATCGGCCGCCCGCCATATTAGCGGCAATTTTGATTTCCCTTGAGGCATCATCCAGAGCTGCTGTATACATCTAACATACAATAATTGGTAGCTTTTTGTGCGTCCGGCTTTTGCCGGCAGCCGTAGGGGAAAGAAACCATGGAGTTTCGAACCGCGCAACGGCAGGTGAGGTGCAACATATGGGATTCAAGATGAGGAAGACGGTCGCCCCGACAAGCCAACCGGCTTGCCAGGGGCCCCGGGGCGGGCGTCGCGGAGGCGAGAGGGGCGCGGTGCAGGTGGAGTTTGCGCTGGTGGCCCTGACTCTTTTTCTAATCATGTTCGGCGTTGTGGAGATGGAGCGCATGCTTCTGGTCTACAACACGCTCGCCAATTCCACCAAGGCTGGCGTTCGCTATGCCATCGTACACGGAAGCGACCGCCACTCGACCGGGGTGACAGGTCAAAGCTCCGAGGACGACCATACTCAGGTTGATGCGGTGGTGACCGAGTTGGCACGCGCCGGCACGCTGAATCCAGCCAGACTTACCGTGACCGTGACCTATACCGCCTGCGCCGGTTGTTTCAATTCTAACGAACCCGGTTCGACGGTTTTCATAGACGCGGTGTATGCCTACGATCCGTTTTCCATCCTGCCGCTTAGCGTGAACCTCCACAGCGGCAGCATCGGCAAAATCACGTTCTGAGGAGCAATCGATGGCGAGGTCAAGAAAAAATGAGAAGGGTCAGGCGACTCTCATTTTAGTTCTGGCATTGGGCCTGGTGCTTGTGGGTGGAATGGGTCTGGCGATTGATGGCGCCAATCTGTATCACCAGCAGCAGATGGCGCAGGTGGCCGCCGATGCTGCTGCCACCGCGGCAGCGATGAGCATCTTTCGGGGAAACTATGTACACAGCCCCGCCGAAGTCACAGACTTCCCCGTGAACACCTCATTTACATGCACGACCACCGACACCCGGCTTCCCTGCCAATTTGCCCGGGAGAACGGCTTCGGTTCAATCGCCGCCGACAAGGTCATCGTGGATTATCCGACCTGCACGGTCTCAGGCGGAAGCCCGTATGGCTCATGCGGCTACGGCGACACGCTTGCCTCGGACCTTCCGGCTGGTGTTCCGAGCCAGGTTCGGGTCACGGTCAAGCGCGACGTGAACAATTCAATCATCCGGATGCTGGGCATGGGAGCGATCACCACGATCGGGACCACGGCGACTGCGGCCGTCGTCGAAGTGCTGTCGCCTACGCCCATCATCATCACCGATTACAAAAATCCTGACTCTCTTTATCTGAACGGCACCAATAGCATCACCGTCTGCGGAGGGCCGTCGCAGAGCGTGCAGGACAACTCCACAGATCTTGTCGCCTATCACGAACCCTCGAGAGGCACTGG
>Ga0137372_10006657_pt1 | contig 11197 bp, 8 predicted proteins | sample SagtaG_6_FD_104911 | JGI IMG/M metagenome (GOLD analysis project Ga0137372, IMG submission 104911) | Vadose zone soil microbial communities from Sagehorn Ranch, Mendocino, California, USA - Sage1_R_60_16 metaG | ecosystem: Environmental > Terrestrial > Soil > Vadose zone | place: USA: California...
GCCCGCATCAATGGGCTGGGCTTGAACGTCCCGTCCGCCAGGTCCTCCGCGAGCTCGCTGATGTTCCGCGCCGCCGCCGCCTCGAAGCGCTCCACGTCCGGCCCGGCCTCGCCATCGGCCAGCGCCGCGTCCCGCACCTGCTCCCATGCCTCCAGCAGCGCCTGCTCGGTGAATGCCCGCGCCAGCAGATCACCCATGACCCCGGCGTTCTGCCGCCAGCACCGAACCGGCCAGCTCCGTCGCGCCGAACCCGTGCGTCGTCAGCGCGCCCGTGCCGCAGTACGGCGCGAACCGCCCTAGCGTGCTGAACACCACCCCCGCCTCGCGCGGCGCCGACGTATCCAGGTACAGCGTCGCAGTCCCGGTAAACCCGGCTCGGGAGCGGCCTCGCCCGGAATCCATCGATCGGGTCCGCAACTCGTACTCGGTCAGCCGCACCCATCGGTGGGTGTCGCGCCACGCATCATCCCCGAAGCCGAGCGCGTGTCCCTCCCCCAGGCTCCCGTTCCACCGGCGCCGGTACGACCCAAGAATCAGCCGCGGATCCGGGCTCACATCGTCGGTACCATTCCGCGAGAAAAACACTGGCGAGTGAAACGCCAGCGTCACCTCACGCAGCACCGGCCCGCCCGCCAGCTCCGCGTGCCCGGCCTGACAGCGTTCAACACCAATGATCCTTAACGGCTGCGCTCCTAGCCGCACCTGCGGAAGGGTTTCAACGGATTGCGGCGGCCCGTCGCCGCGCAGCCAGCTCGCCCGCCAGATGACGACCTCGCCGCCGTAGTCCGGGTCCGTATACAGCGGCCAGATGGAAAAGGCCTTCTCCTGGCCTGCATGCCCGGCATCCTGCTCCTCGAACAATGTGCACGCCAGACCGTGCATGTGCCGGGTCTCCACGCGGATCGGTCGCCGAGGCCGCAAGCGCATTGTGAACGCTATGGGCATGTCAGAGTCCTTTCCTGATGAGCCCTGGCCGGCCCACGTCAAGTCGCGGCACGACGAACGAGGCGGGTTCGCCTTCGCGCCTGCGGTGGACCATTGGCCACATATGCCGCGGCCAGGTCCCGTGCCCCGCCTGAGCGGCGTCGATGCCGAGGCCGACAGCCACCTCCTGCGGAAGGCTCGTTCCGAGCAGGAGCAGGGCATCCGGGGTGTTCGCCGCTTGTTTTTCAATCCATGCACCTGCGCAACGGACGAGCGCGGGAAACGCGTGCCAAGGGAAGCCGCCCCCGTCGGGGATGCAGCGCAGTTCGGTGACTGTGGTGTCGAGAGACGCTGGGAGCCCAAGGTCTGCGGCGTCCCGGATCCGCAGGGCGAGCCGTTGAGCTTCGGGCTCGATGTGTGGAGGAGGGAGCGGTCCCCATTCTTGTGTGCTGAACCGCACAACGAGCACACGGACTGGTGCCGGCCGGGGGTTCTGGCCTGGATCATCGTGCCGCTGAACCGTTGACTCAGCTGATGCTGCGGCAGTGAGCGAGACCGAATTGATGGTTACGTGCCACGTGAACTCACGTGCTTCAGTTCCAGGCAGCGCCGCGCTGAGCGATTGGGCGTCCGAGCGCGCGAAGCGGTGGGGTGGCTGCGACCAGTCGATCCGGTCGAAAATCCCCATCCGCCCGAAACTTGGCCTTTGCCGTACTTCAAGCACCAGATCCCGCCGGACGGAAGTGACCTGGGCGGCGAAGGCTAGCGCAACAGGCCACCATGCCCACACGTAAAGTGCGTTAACGGTTGCCTGATCATCGTTGTAGCTGGCGGCCTGGAACGCGTGGATGAGTTCGGCGAGCTTCGCCTCCCATCGCTGTGCGCCCCCGTCGAGCGGCCATTGCCAGACCCGATCGATTCTGCCGGGCCCCGGAACCCATAGCGTCCTGGCGAACTGGCGGTCAAGCTGGCTGACGAAGGAAATGCTCTGCTCGGCCGTCCAGTGGACGCTGTCTTCTTTGAGGATGTAGGCAGTGCCGCGGCGGCGCATCAGCAGGTTACGGCGCCGCCATGCCATGGTTGAACCCACTAGCGCCAACACCCCGACGGCCGCGAGAGTTACGTACGCCCATAGCTGTGCCCGAATGTGAGGATCAGACCAGTCGCCACTAGCTGCGGTTGGAATCCCGCTCAGCGCCGCCCCGAGCACGGCGGTCGCGAACGCGAATCCGGCTCCGATCACCCACTCCCGCTGCGCGGGCCACAGCCATCCACGCCGCCAGCGGGCGCGCAGCGCCGCTAATACGTCGGGGGGCGCCAGCGGCGCGGCGAAACGGCCGAGTGCTCGTGCGCCGACAACCGCTCCGCCTGCTCCGCGGCGCTCATCGTAGAGGAATACCAGATCGGCGCGGTTCCGCGCTGCGGCAGCGGTCAGCCGCGGGACCAAGTACACCACGCCGGGCTGGCGACGCGGCAGGCCGTTAATTGTCCTGCTGCGGCGCAGGACGACCTCGCGGACAAGACCGTGCAGAGTCCGTATTTGGGCGTCTCGCTGGGCCGGCTCGGCGACGCGTGCCGTGCGGCCGCCGGGTTCGATCGTCACCCGCGTGTCCCGGCCGGTGTCCAGCGTTACCGGGTGGCCGGTCAGGTTCTGGATCGCGACCGCGTCGTCACTACGTTGCACGATCGTCGTTCGCGACTGGTCCGGCCGGCATAGCGACGAAGGTCACCGGTTGTTCGCCTGAAATGAGGAAAGTGTCGACGGGCCGGTCCGCGATCTCGCGCGCAATGGGACCGACCCGTTTCTCATTGTGCGGCCAGGTGGCTGCTGCGGCACGCTGGTACCGGACCTTCAGGGTGGTCACATGAGGCGGGGCGACCCCAGGGGCGCCGCCCAGGGCGAGCACCCCGACGATCGCTTGGCCGCCGTCGATGCGGGCGCGTAGCAGCCATTCGCCGGTCCAGGCCCATAGATGGGAATAGGGGGGCGGCTTGGCAGGCGGGTGCCCGATATGAAAACCGTCATAGTCCGCCCATGCACTTTCGGCTTCGCCGAGCATCCGGGCAAGCTCAGTCCAGCTGACGCGGCCATAGCCGATCAGGTCAGCGGCGCCGAATTCGTCAGGCTCATCGGTCATCTCGCGGCTCCTTGTCGTCTGCGCTTTCGAGCCTGGGGATGATCACCGGTTCCAGCTTGCCCAGAGGATTGGTAAGGCGCAGCGTTCCGAGACCCTGGGTTGACCGGGATCCGACGCCGACCAGGCCATCGTGCATGTCGCGGAGGACGTGACCGAGTGTGTTCCGCACCCACGGCTCGACCCGACCCAAAGCGTCGATGCGCAGGCGGAGGTGCCCGCCGCGAACGGGTGCGGTCTTGAACAGCAGGGCGTCTTTGGCGCCTCCGGTGACGCGGTCGATGCCGACATGCGTGCACTCGGTTTCGGGTGCGGAATCCTCGATGCGGGAGTCGCGGAAGGCTAGCACGCCTCGCTGGCCCTGATGGCCGAAAACGGCGCAGACGACGCAGGTGCCGCATCCGGTCTGCTGCTGGCAGGCGGCGTCATCGCCATAGCGGGACCTGATAATGAATTCCACGCGGGATCTGATGACGCCTTTCCATGCCGACCCGGGAATAAGCGGCCGTGCGCCTCTCCTGCGCGAGCGGGCAACCGGCCCGGTGGAGCTTGCGCCTATCAGGAGTCCGTCGGCAATTTCGAACTCCTCCTCCAGCCATGCCTTATCGTCATGTGTTCTTGCAATCGTCTGCGTTGCGACGGCGTGCGTTGCGACGGCGTCGAACAAACTAACGCCGGTGTGTGTGAGCCAGGTCGTCGCCCCGTCGCGCGTTGCCGGGTCGATTGTGCCGTGATGAAGCTGGGTCAGCGAGGCGCGGCCACCGCCCCGGGTGCGGTCCCGGCCGATCGCGGGCTGCCAATCGGCGATGAGTTCGAGATCGTCTGCACTAAGCGGATCAGCCACCGAGTCGTGGCGCATATAGACCGTGAGGTTACCTCCGGTGCCGACAACGCGGCTGATACGCAGGGAACCTGGGGCGGCGGCGCCACGAATCCGGTCGACGGCCGTCTGGCCCACGGTTTCGACAGTGGCCTGAGCACCGCCACCGCCGGCGGCTGGGTGAGGTGTGAAGACGGCGCCGAGCACCCACAGGGGTGAAACGGTGCATTGGGCCGCCTGCGCCTGGTTGCGCGGGGGCCTGCCGCCCATGATGCGAACATCCGCCGGAGGTTCTGCCGCAGCCAGATGGGCCCGCAACGAGCCGGCGAGGGAACAGCCGGGTATCCACGGTTGCCCGCTGGCGTCGAGAAGAAGGTCACGGTCGACCACGGGATCCGCGAGCGGGACGGCGCCGACAGCCCACCCGGGCTCGACCTCGACGGCGGCCACCATGAGCGTAATGGTCACTGCCTCACCCCTCCCGAGGGTCTTCTGCAGCGGGCAGGTCCGCTAGCAGGAGGGTTGTCACGTCACGCAGCACTTGCGGGTCAGGTTCGGTGAACAGGTCGATCACGAGGTCGCGCTGGCGGCCGCTGAACTCGCCCGCGCCGGGCCGGGCAAGCAGCTCATCCGCGAGGCTTCTGCCCGCGGTCTCCTCGCCCAGACGCGCGCCTTCGAGGTCGAGCTGCAGCGCGCGCAGTGCCCCCACGACCCAGCGCCGCAAACCGGAGTCAAGCTCGATGGCCTGGATACGCCGATGCCAATCCCTGCTGGCCACGTCAGCGTCGTGCTGCGGCTGGGTGGAAACGGCCGGCGGGCTAGGGCGCCATGGGCTCGTGACGACCTCGATTTCGCCAAAGCCTTCCGCGCGGCGCAGACCTGCGCCATCTCGCGGCAGCCGTTCGGCCAAATCGTGCAGAATTTCCGGCGGGCCGGAGAGCTTGTAGGTCGAGCCGACGGCGGCACACAGCTCTTCTGGTTTGGGCAGCCGGGATGCGGCGTGCCAGCCTGCCCAGGTCGCCGGGCGTACCCACGATCGGGCAACAGTGGCGCCGTTCAGGTCGAGCGACGGGTCTGGGCCGAGACTCGGCCTGGCAGCGGCGTCGACAAACACGGCCGGCCCGGTGAGCCGGATGATCAGGTGCCCGTCCGCACTCAGCGGTTGGTTGGGCGCGTTCGCCTTAGCCGGGATGACCGAGTAGTCCACCGCGCCGCCGACGGTCCTGCGTCCACCGAGGCGCAGCGTCCGTGGTTGTTCGAGCCACGGATCGCGGCCGTAGATGACGCCGCTCAGAGTGATGCCTTCGGGCAAGGCCGCGTGTGCGTACAGCTCCCCGTCCGCAGCCTTGGCCGTACCCGGGTCGATGGAGGTCCGGGTGATCCGGTCGAGCCGTACGCCGTCGGGTAGAACCACCTGCCCTTTGCCCTGTACCAGCGGGCCGCCACAGGACACGCACGCCGTGGCTGTTTCGAACGCGACATCCACCGCCTGCGCCGAGCAGGCGTCACTCTTGGGATACTTGCACATCCAGGCCGATACCGGGACGATGCTGGACCCAGTGACATGCAGTGGCCCGTACCGGTTGCGCCCGTCGAAGAGGTCGCGAAAGCGTGCTGCGCGAGCGGCTCCCGCAGGCGGCGGGCCGTTCTCGACGATCCAGGCGGCGGCCAATGCGCCGCGGAGGACGCTGCCAGGCACGTAGGAGTGCGTGCCGGTGAAGTAGGAGACCTCCGAACCGACACCCAGCGCCACACGTTGCTGGGCGTGAACGCGGACACGCAGGATGCTGTTGTCAGCCATGTGCCGCTCCGGTGCTTTCCGCGCCATTGCTTTCGGCCCCACTGCCGCTTTCCGCGGCGCCGTTCCCGTGGGCCAGCTCTATCGCGGCACGGACGTGTACTTGTGACCAGCCAGGCTCGGTAGGCGTGACCGTGACCCAGCCGAGCCCGCGGCGCCGGTCACCGCCAATTGCCGTGACCGCGCGTGCCGCCGCCAGCACCACGGTTTCGTGCGCCTCGACATCGCCAGGTTCGATCCAGCCGATCCTGTCGACGGCGAACTCCGCACGTACCGCCAGCACCTCATCCGCGATTAGCAAGGCGCCTGTGGCCACCGTCAGTGATGGCTCCTCAATGCGGATGCGCGCGCGTGACCGGATCTGAGGGTCACCTCCGCGAGTACCTGTCAGATGCGCGTCCGACCAGCTCCACGGCGAGGCCTGCCACGCGGTGCCGAATACCTTGCCGACCCAGTCCTTCGGGAGCTGGAGCAAATCGCGCGCCGCCGAGAGCATCACCCCCTTGAGGCTGGACGCTGGCAGCAGCGCGGCGCGGTCGACTGTCGTGTCGCTGCCATCGCCGGCGTGTCCGGTGGCGACACGAAATGGGGTGTGGAATACGACCTCGAACTTCATCGCCACCACCGAGCCAGGGACAGCGCGCCCGCTACCCGGGCGATCCTTTCCGCGGGGGCCGGACCGGAAAGGAACGGCGCCAAGATCGCGTCGCGCCCCAGCCGGCGGCCGTGCTCACGCAGCCGTGCGGCGGACACTTCAGGCCGGTCGACGTCTACGAGGCGCTCGAGACTGGCCCTGCCGGACGGCTCGATGTCCGTCCGGAGCGTCGTCAGCGCATCAGCTAGCTCGGAGAGGTCATCGAGCGTCCACGCCGTCTGGCCCGCCGGTGGCCGTTCGCCGTCGCGCGTGACATCGAGCCAGGCGATGGCCGGCTCGGCTCCACGCAGCTGCCGTTTGGCAGCGCGCATCTGCTCGGCGGCGAGTTCGGCCGCGCGCCGGAACGGGAACTTGGCGTGTGCGAACACCACTCCGGCTGAGGCGCTCGGCGGCACGGGTTTGAACAAATCCTGCGGCAGGTTGGGGACGGCTGCGAGCCTGCGCTGGAACTCGTCGAGGTAGGTGATCGTGAACGGCCACGCCCGCTCCGCAACAACAGAGACAACGAGATCGTCGCCGCCGACGATGTGCGGAATTACCGGAACAGGCGCCTCCGGCTTCTCGTCAAGGATCTTCTTTGTGGCTTCCCGAAGGGAAGCTCGGGCCGCAGCCGAGATCGCCTTGGAGATCTCCGCCTTCAACCTCGGGTCACCGTGTGCGGCCACTCGGTCGAGGAGCGCGCCGATCGCGTTCCCGTCCGCGTACACGGTAGCTATCTGGTTGCGGTTGGTGTCGGCCGATCCCAATGCCGCCAGGTCGCCAAAGTCCTGAACGATGTCCCTGGTTGGATCGCGGCCCAGACCACGCACGAGGCGCAATTCCTCCCGGTACACCGGCTTCGCTGCCGCCAGACCAGGTCGGCGGTAACGGTCGTTGTATCGGGCGCGGCAGTCCAGGCAGACCCTCATCCCTTTCTTCTCGTGGATATCAATCGTCGCCGCCGCCGGTGCGGCCCGGCACTCAGAGCAGGATTCAAGGGGAGGGAACTCGTTGGGTGGCGGAAAGCTGGTAAACGGCACCTCCGAGCGCTGTTTCTTCAGCTGGTCACGGTAGGCCTCCACGTAAGTCTGCCCGCTGCCCCACACCGCGTCGAGCTCGATTGCCGGCAGCACCGAGCGGAGATGACCCGCGAGTTCCTCCGCGACCGGCGCCGGGTGAGGGCCGGATGGGAAGCGCACCGACACGCGCCCATCTGCTTCGCCGGCATCCGGGGTCATCTCGGCTCGGTATTCACACAGCCGTTGGCTTCTGGCGATGACATCGTCGTTGACTGTGCTGCTGTCCGTTGCCCAGCTGAGCCACCCCGACGCTCCTCGCTGCCCTTTGAGGCGCGGGGTCCGGCTGATGTAGTGCTGAATGCGTGCCGCGGCGACATCGACGTAGGTCCACTGGCCGGTCATTCGAGGTCGGCCTTTCTCACGATCTGAATGCTCTGGTCTTCCGCTGCCGGGTCGGGCAGCGGAATCAGCGATCTCGGTACCTTTCCTTTCAGGTACATCCCGGACGAGGCAGTAAAGAACGCGAATGGCTCATCGAACGGCTTCTCCTTGGCCGCCCGGTCCGACCAGTAGGCGCCGGGCGGGTACCAGACGCGCCCGGCATCGACGGTGTTATCGGCAAGCACAGCGCCAAGCGCGGGCCAGGTGCCGGTAACATCGTGCGGGCAGGATTGTTTGAACTCGGCCAGATAGGTGTCTCCTTCTGCCTGGATCTCGGCCGCGCCGCCGTACCGGCTCGCCGCGGTCCACACGCGAAGATGGCTGACCGTCGCGAAACAGCTACCGAGGCCCAGTGGTTTACCTCCGCCCAGGTGCAGGCGCAGGTCACGCTCCGCCGATCCAGGAAGGACCCGCTGCGGTTCGAGCGAGGCAAGCAACCCGCCCAGTTCTGCTTGGCTGAGATTGTCAAAACTGGCGCGCTGGGTCAGCTGGGTCCCCGGCGGGGCGATCCACCGGTCGACGGCGAGCTTGGCCTCTTTCTGATGTCGGCGTGCGATGTGACGCGGCGGCCTCTGCCGCGCCGGGTTGGCGTGCCAGTAGAACTTACGGCCCCGCAGCCGACGGCGCTCAGCTATGTCGGGGCCTGAGCCCCACTCACGGGTCGGCCTGCTGTCACGGTCTCGCGCGGGGCTTCGATCGCTATAGGCCAGGTAGAGCTGGCCGGCTCCTGGCCGCGGAGCGCCCAGCGGTGCCCGGCGGATCGATTCCAGCTTGACGGGCTCTTTGGAGCAAGCGTCGCCGAACCGTACATGACCGGCGTATGCGCGCTGCTCGGCGCGGTCGTCTCGACCGCGGGCGTTCTGGTCGGCGCTGCCGAAAACGCGGCACGAGGGGCACAGCCAGGCAGGATTGTCACAGGCTCTCAGGTCGTCAGGAATGCGCTTCTTGGCGGACCATTTTTCCCGGTCGGCTTCCTGGCCCGGGCTTACGCGCCAGCCTGGGTGCCTCCAGATCGCGGCGAGACTCAACTCGTCAGCGACTTTCGAAGCCGGGCTTTCGTTGCGGGTCCGGACCCAGATCACGTCTCCTAGCCAGAGGCGGCCAGTAGCCAACCTGCGGTCGCCGATCGGCTGGGAATCGAATGTCACGGGCTCGGTGGGTCGCGGGTCGTTGGGGTTGCTGCTGGCCGTTGCCCGCACTGCCTTTCGCAGGTCGTCGGCACCGGCCACAGCCACGCGGAAGGTTCGCCAGGCGTTCTCGGTGACCTCCGCCGTGTCCTTGCCGAGTTTGCCGCAGGCCAGGAAGTAGGTGCCGGTCTTCTTGCTGCGCGTGCCGGCCGACGTGACCAGGACCACCCAGTCGCCACCTGCCTCCACAGACGCCTTCGCGCTGAGTTCCTTGCGGCCCAGGTTGTTGGGCTTTGGCGGCACGTCCCTGTCGCGGATCGTCACCCGGCTGCCGGTCGCGAGCGAGCCGTTGCACGCCTGCCGCAACTGGTGCGCGTCAACCCAGACGACCTCGCTGCAGAGTTCCACCTTGAGCGGCTGGCCGTCCTTGGTTGCCTCGCCGACAACGGCCAGGGTCCAGTTCTCCGACCTGACTGCCGCCGCGTCGCGATAGGAGGGGATGAAATCCTCGTCGAATATCCGCAGGCAGCCGCCGGCCAAAGCCTCGTGAAGGGAACGAACCGCGCCCTTGACCGATGAGCCCGGTAGCCGCAGCCGCGTCGTGCCGGAAGCGCCCTCAGGAGCCTGGAACGGGCTGGTGAACTCCCACGTGACCGTGAAGGTTCCGGACAGCCCTTTATCCGCCAGCCGATGGTGGCCGGCGGGCTTGCACCGCGCAATACTTTGCGGCAAGGGCACAAACGTGTACGGATTGATGAACGTCCGGTCGGCTCTTTCGGCTTCCTCGGCCTTTTTCCTGGCGGCTTCCCGTTTGGCTTCGGCCTCATCTTTTGCGGTCTTCTTACGCTCAAGCCATTGACGAATGTCGCCCTCGCACCCCAGCCAGCAGCCTGGCGGAGTACGCGTGGCGTCATACAAGAATTCGAGCGTTTGGGCCGCTGCTGCGAACTCCGCGTCCTCGATACCGAGACCTGCCGCGGGAACCGTCGCGACGACCCCTACCCCCCTCGCCTTGAGCTCGAACTCGCGAGCATGTGGCGGGCCCACCGCCTTCACGCTGCATCGCGTCAGGGGTGGGCCAGCCAGCGGAATCACGAGAACCTCGCCGCTTTCGATCATCAGATCAGCGAGCCGCGGCAGGTCGAAGCCTTCCAACTCCTTCGCCAGCTGCGCGGCTTGGTCCGAGTTGAGCTGACGGCGAATCGGCGCGCCGCCCAGTCCACCATTGACCTCGACATATTCCAGCCGGCGAGCACCCGGCTCCCAGGACAGAATCGCAATAGCGACGTCACTCACAACAACGCCTCCCGCCCTCCCACGGCGGGGGCCAGCCCGAGGGGCACCGATGACCGGCGAAGGGACCTGTACCCGCCCCCCGGCAGAAAGGCCCAAACCCACACCCCTACGCGTGTCCTCGGTGTAAACGCCGCACGGCATAACATCGTCCCCGCCACGAACATGCGGAAGATCTGCCTATCCCGGACCACGGCACCATCGGCCCGCTGGCTCCCAAGCCCGGGCACACTACGGCACCGTATGATCACAACTCACCACCACGCGGCCTACTCTCTCGGCACGCGAGGGAGGGCGCGGAGTAGCTCGTGGCGACTACAAGCTCCCAGCGCGCCATACCGCCGGCGGACACCCGGGATACAGTGATCAAATCACTCACGTGACCGACGGCCGCCGCATACAAAGGCGTGTCGGGCCACAAGGGGCGCACACGACCTGAACCGGAGCGCGCCCATGACCGCGACTGGCCCGTGAGGCACCGACCACCCTGCAACGCAGCGATAACTTCTCCTGGCAGCAGTAATTGAGTCGAACCCACGTGTTTAGCCCCCCTCGACCGGCCATAGGACCGGTCGCGTCTCCCGCCCCGAGTATGGCAAAGCGTGTACCACCATAGATGACGCGCGGGCGCGATGTGTGGTTTGCAGGGCTATATGTCCAAAAGGCCACACCAGTCTTACCGACCATTTCTGACATATCCGACATTTCGCCCGAGACCGCGCCTGAAGTCAGTCCGCCCTTGCGGGCCGCGACCGGGCGCGGCGACCACCAAAGCCCCTCTTGACGCCGCAATGTCGCGACCTAACACCGGCGAATGCATCGTCAGCGGATACCTACATGTGGCACCGAGTTTTGCTCGCTCTGCGGTTCTCCTCAGTGTCATTGAGGGTTATTCAGGCGGTTGCGTAGAAGTGCAGGGCGACTACGGCTGAGATGGTTTCGGGGAATGTTGCCAGCGGTCGGCGGTAGTCGGTGTGCGTGATCCGCCAAGTCTTGAAGTTCGCGA
>Ga0137372_10006660_pt1 | contig 11193 bp, 13 predicted proteins | sample SagtaG_6_FD_104911 | JGI IMG/M metagenome (GOLD analysis project Ga0137372, IMG submission 104911) | Vadose zone soil microbial communities from Sagehorn Ranch, Mendocino, California, USA - Sage1_R_60_16 metaG | ecosystem: Environmental > Terrestrial > Soil > Vadose zone | place: USA...
CGATGTGGAGCAGCCGGCGGGTGATGCGCGCCGACACGCTCATCGCCTCCCGGCGACGCCCGACCGGACGGCCGGCCGCCGCGCGGCCGGCCTCAACCAAGTATCAGCTGGACAGATAGAGCTTCTCCCAGCGCACGATGAAGTTGTTCATCTCGACGCCCTGCACCTTCTTGTTGGCGACGACGCTGATCGGAGTCTTGATGTAGAAGATGGTCGGCACGTCGGCGGTCAGCAGCTTCTGCATCGTCTTGTAGGTCTCGACCCGTGCCTTGAGGTCGAGCGCTGCCCTGCCCTTCTCGAGCGCCGCATCCATGTCTTTGCTCGAGTAGCCGCCGAAGTTCCGGGGCGCGCCCGTGTGGAGCGCGTCATAGAAGTCGGGCTCAGGGTCGATGGGCGCGTTCTGGAAGCTCATCACCTCGAAGTCGCCCGCCGACGCCTTGGGCAGGATGTCGGTGTTCTGGATCTGAAGGATGTTCATCTTGATGTTCTTGAACTCGGCCAGCTGGGCCTGGAAGAACTCGGCCACCACCTTCTGCGTGGCCGAATGCTGGAACAGGAACTCGAGCGGCTTGCCGCGGGACGTCGCCAGCTGGTCGAGCAGCTGCTGCGCCTTGGCCTTGTCGTAGGCCGGCAGCTTGAGCGACGGGTCGTAGAACGGCGACTTCTCGTTGAACAGGTAGGTGGGCACCACGTTCGCGCCCCGGTAGACGACATCGTTGAGCTTGGCGTAGTTGAGCGCATGGACCAGCGCCTGGCGCGCGTTGGGGTCGTTGAACGGCGCCTTCTTCTGGTTGAGCAGCATGTTCAGGCCGCCGCTGGGCAGCGTCTGGTAGAGCGCCAACCCGTCGGCCTTGCCCTTGGCGGCGAGGTCGGACGAGATCGACATGAACGCCATCTGGGCCTCGCCGCTCTGCACCGTGTTGTACCGCTGCTGAGGGTCGGGGACCTGCCGGATCACGATGGCGTCGAGGTAGGGCCGCGGCGAATCCCAGTACGTGGGATTGCGCTTGAACTTCGCCTCGCTGTCGCGCACCCAGCTGTCGAGGAGGAACGGTCCGGCGCCCACCGGGGCGGTGGCGAACTTGGCGCCGAGCGCCTTGATGGCGGTCGGCGAACCGAGGGTGGCGACACGGCGAGCGACCACCCGGTCGAACTGGCCGTTCGCCGACTTGAGCACGACCTTGAGCGTCACGGAGTCGACGACCGTCATCGAAGCGATGCCTGACACCGCCACCGAGTTCGACGACTTGTTCGCCGGGTCGGCGATGCGCTCCCAGTTGAACTTGACCGCGTCCGCGTCATAGGGGGTGCCATCGGAGAACTTGATGCTCGGACGCAACTTCAGCGTCCACGTCACCGCGTCGGATGACAGGAAGGACTCGGCGATCCGGGGCACCACCTTCCCGGTGTATTGGTCCTCGTAGACCAGCGAGTCGAAGACGGCCGCGAACTGGAGTGCGTCGCCGCCGGTGCCCACGGCGCCCGAGCCCAGGATGGGGTCGAACCCGCGGGTCTCGAACTGGTGGATGAGCGTGACGCTGCCGCCCTTGGTCGGCCCGCTCGAAGTCGTGGTGCTGCTCGTCGATCCGCCACAGGCGGCGATGATCGGCGCCGCCCACGCGGCGGCCGTGCCCCAGCCCATCAGCTCCAGCGCCCGGCGACGCGTGATCGCGGCCGAGAACGCCAACCTTTCCTTGTTTTCAGCCATCAGCAGTTACCTCCGTTTTGGATCAGCGCCGCGTGTCTAGCGCAGCACGTACTGGCCGCCGTCGACCATCAACGTCATCCCCGTCACGTAGCGCATGTCGGCGCTGACGAGCGCGGCGACCGCCCGCCCGATGTCGGCTTCGCAGTCGCCGATCCGACCGAGCGGGATCGCTGCCAGCGATTGCTGGAAGCGGTCGGGGTTATTGGTTGCGTAAGCCTGGGTGGCCGGTGACAGCGCCGCCGGGCTGATCGCGTTGACGCGGATCTGGTGGGGACCCCATTCGTGCGCTGCCACCCGCGTCAGCGCGCGGATCGCCTCCTTGGCGGCTGCGTATGCGGTGAAGCCGGCGCGGCCCTCTAGGCCGGCCGCGGACCCCACGTTGACGACGGTGCCCGCGCGCTCCTTGAGGTGGGGGAAGCAGGCCTGCATGAAGAAGAAGGTCCCCAGCGGCCCGGTGCGGTAGCAGAGGTCCATGTCGGCCTCGGTGTGATCCGTGAAGGACGCGAGCCCGCGCGGGACGCCCTGTGCGCAGTTGACCAGGACGTCGACGCCGCCGAGCTCGGACGCCGTGCGGGCGACCGCGGCGTCGACCTGGTCGCGGCGGGAGACATCGCACTCGATCGCGATCGACCGCACCCCAAGCTCGACCAGCTCCTGGGCGGTCGACGCGGCCGTCTCGGGATTGCGGTCCACGACCGCCACCGCCGCGCCGACCTGCGCGAAAGCGCGGGCGATCCCGCGGCCGACGCCCTGGCCGGCCCCGGTGACGATCGCGACCTTGGCGTCCAGGCGTCCGCTCATGCGCCGTTCACCAGCCGTGCGGGCACGCTGACGAAGACCTCGTCGCCCTCGCGCACCACCGAGTAGCGGATCAGGCGCCGGCGGTCCAGCTCGAAGACCGTGCGCCCGGTCGTGAGATCGAACTCCCACCGGTGCCACGGGCACATGAGGACCTTCCCCTGGTCGACGATGATGAACTCGCCGCGATCGGCCGGCAGCATGGTGCCACCGACCCGGCCGAGGCACACGGGCGCCGCCCGATGCGGGCAGTAGTTGCGGTAGGCGTGCAGCTCGCCGTCGACGTTGAAGACGCCAACCTCCAGCCGGCCGACCGTGACCAGCTTGGCGCAGCCCGGCGGAAAGTCTTCGGCCCGGCCCACCCGATGCCGCACCTGGCTCGATCCCGCGGTCGTGGCTTCGACGCTCACGGCGGCGTCAGAGAATCCGGTCGCCGAAGGCTTGGGCGGCGTTGTCGACGAGGACCCGCTGGCGGATCGCCTCGGGGATCTTGCCCGCGATGTACATGGGGTCGTCGCTGTCCCAGTGGGGGTAGTCGCTCGAGAAGACAAGCGTCCGCTCGGCCCGCATCATGTCCAGCAGCTCCGGGACCTGCGACTCCCTGGCCGGCTCCACCCAGGGCTGGGTCGAGAGCTTGATGTGCTCGACGATGTACTCACTCGGCGGCCGCTTGAGGTACGGCGTCGCCGAGCGGGCCGCCTTCCAGCTGTTGTCGAGCCGCCACATGAGATCGGGGAGCCAGCCGTAGCCGACCTCGGCCATGAGGACCTGGAGCTTGGGGAACATCTCGAAGACGCCGTTGCACACCAGGCTCGAGACCTGCGCCGCGTGGGCGTAGGTGGCGGTGCCGCGGAAGTCGATCCAGTTCACCGGGGGCCCACCCGGCGTTGGCATCCCGGTGTAGTAGATGCCGGCGACGCCGAGGTGGATGGTGACGCACAGGCCGAAGTGCTCGCAGGCCTCGTAGATGCGGTAGAAGGTGTTGGTCCCCATCAGGATGTTGTTGAGGGGGATGTGGATCCCGACCACGCCCGGCTCTCCCTGCAGCCGCTCGATCTCCTTGACCGACCAGTCGATGTCCTGCGGCGTGATCGTGATCAGCGAGCGCCACCGGCTGTCGACGCCCGTCCACTTCTCGAGGAAGTAGTCGTTCATCGCCCCCGCGATGGTGGTCGCCACGTTGGGGTCGGGAAAGAGGCCGATCGGCCCCGAGATCTGGGGCATCATGATCGCCCGGTCGATCCCGTTGCGATCGAGGAGGTCGGCCGCGGCCGCCACCGGGTCGGAGCAGGGCACGCCCGCCCCCAGCAGCTCGAGCCGGTAGAGCCCGCCCGGAACGCCGTAGTAGGGAACTCCCGGCAGCTCGTAGCCCGAGAACGGCGTGCCGTTGCCGCCGAAGCGCGTCCTCCAGCCCTCGGGCATGTACGGCTTCAGCGAATCGGCCCAGTGGCCGGGGAACTGCGGGTGAACGTCGCAGTCGATGCAGCCGATGCCGGCCTGCGCCATCGCCGACTGCTCGAGCAGCTGCTCGGTCATGCTGTCACTCCTTCGGTCGGGCGATCGGAGATCAATCCCAACCCCGCACCTGATGCTTCAGAAGGTCCGCGGTGTCCACGGTCGGCGTCGCCGGCGCCTCGGGCCGGTCGGGCCGAGCGGAGCGGTCGGGCGACGCCATGCCCACCAGGATCTCGACCGCCGCCTCGATTCGATCGAGCCGCTCGACGATCTCGCTGAACTGCTCATCCGTCATCGCCATCAGACCTCCGACTCCAGCTCGGTGCCGTACCCGCAGCGGGCTGCGAACCGTCCGTCGGCGCCCATCGCCAGGTACTCGGCGATCCGGGTCTGCACCGAGTCGCCCCTGCGCTCGCCGCTCAGCAGCTCGAGCCTCAAGCGCAGCTCGTAGAAGACGAACCAGTCGCGAACCAGGCTCTGCACAACGTCCGCCTCGAGGAAGCGAACGGCCCCGAAGAGCCGGTCGTAGTAGCCGCGGATGGCCTCGTTGCCATCCAGCCGGACAAAGGGCTGCTCGTAGCCGAAGTAGCCGCGCACGGCGCCCTGGGCGCCCTCGGTGAACATCGACGCCAGCGCGCCGGCGTCCTGCTTCCGCAACGCGTCGAGGTAGGTGGCGAGCAGCCCGACCTTGGCCTTCAGGGGCAGCGCGACCTCGGCCGTCCGCCCCCAGCCGATCTCGGAGGAGATGCCGTCGCTGCCGTCGAGCACGAAGAGCGCGATGAAGTCGGTCTCCGAGTGCCCACCCGTCGCGGGATGGTCGATGGGCGCCTCGGTCGACTCGTGGAACACGTACCAGTCGGTTCGCAGGTCGGTGGTAGGGAAGGGCAGGACGGTCAGCTGCGTGAGCTGGCGCTGGCGCACGTAGAACGCGTGGATGTCGTCTGAGGTGGTCCGAATTCCGATTTTCAGCCGGCCCTCGGCGTCGGGCCAGGGCAGCGCCCAGCAGAGGTTGCGGGCCCACGTGAGCTCGCTCTCCTTGGTGACCGTCGACATCACGTAGTCGACGTCGGGCGAGAGCTCTGACACCTCGTGCCGGTGCACCCGGGCGCCGTTGTCGATGAGCTTTTCGGCCGCCGGGATGAAGGACCTCTCGATCACGCTCATGCTCAGTTCTCCTTGCTGCGCGCCTCAGCGAGCCGCCGGCTCGGGCGCGCCCACCACGAGACCCGAGGCGAGCAGGTCGCCGTAGTACGGCGCGTGCGCGCTCGAGCCGCCGTCGACGCAGATCAGCTGGCCGGTGATGAAGGTCGACTCGTCGGAGGCCAGGAACAGCACCGCGTTGGCGATGTCGTCCGGCGTCCCGAGGCGGGGCGTCAGGTGGTGGCGCAGCATCAGCTCGCTGGTCCTGCCACCGTGGATGTGGACGTTGTCCGGCGTGATGATCATGCCGGGTGAGATGGCATTGCAGCGGATACCCTGCTTCCCGTACTGGGTCGCCACGTACTGGGTGAGAGACACCATCGCCGCCTTCGACGCGGCATAGGCCGCGTGCCCGAGGTCGCCGCGCTGGCCGGCGCCAGAAGACATGTTGATGATCGACCCGCCGCCGCCCTCGAGCATCCGCGGGATCGCGTGCTTGATCACCAGCATGGCGCCGGTGGTGTTGACGCGGAAGGTCGCATCCCACACGGCGGGGTTCGCGTCCACGATCAGCTGCGGCTCGGATCGCGACAGCCCGGTCGCCGCGGCATTGTTGTGGATGACGTCGAGGCGGCCGAAGGTGGCGACGGTGTCCGCGACCAGCCGCTCCACGGAGGCTTCATCGGAGACGTCGGCTTCGATCGCCTTGGCCTGGTAGCCCGCGGCGCGGATCGCGGCGGCCCGCTCCTCGGCCTTCTCGAGGTTGATATCGGCGACCGCGACCGCGGCGCCGGCGGCCGCCAGCACCCGCGCCGTCCCGGCGCCGATGCCCGACGCGCCGCCGGTGACGATCGCAACTTTGCCGGCGAGCCTCTGGTTGGTCAAGTTTGCCCCCTGAGCCGATCGATTCCTGAATTCAGTTAGCGGTCAACTGCCAAATTGCCGCTGTCGCCTTCGGTTATTTCGAAGTATGCGCCGGTTAAACACATGTGTCCAATCCAAATTTCATGTGGTACTTATGTCGCGTGCGTATGAGTGACGCGCTCGACCTCCGGCAGCTGGTCTGCTTCACCGTGCTGGCCGAAGAGCTGCACTTCACCCGGGCGGCCGCGCGCCTCGGCATCTCCCAGCCGCGCCTCAGCCTCCAGCTCCGTCAGCTGGAGCGGCGCCTGGGCACGCCCCTCTTGTGGCGCACCAAGCGCCGCGTCGAGCTGACCGAGGCCGGCCGAATCGTCCTCGAGCAGGCCCGGGCGACGGTGGCCCAGTCGGAGGAGGTCGCGGCGCGGGCGCGCCTGGCCGCTGAGGGCAAGCTCGGCCGGATCCGGATCGGGTTCTCGGAGGGCGCCGCGCTCGACCCGCTGCCGGTCCACCTGCGCGCCTTCCGCGAGGCGTTCCCGACCGTCGAGGTGATGCTCGAGGAGCTGCACCCCGCACGCCAGGCCGAGTGGCTGGAGCAGAACCTGCTCGACGTCGGCTACCTGCGCACGAAGGGCTCGGCCGCCCTCGAGTGCGTGCAGATCAAGAGCGAACCCCTCCTCGCCATGATCGGCGCCAACCATCCGCTGGCCGCCCTGGATGCGCTCCCGCTGGCCGAGCTCGCCAAGGAGCCGTTCATCATGGCTCGGCGTGACGTCGAGCCGCGGGTGTTCGACTTCTACGTCAACCTCTTCCACCGCGCGGGCGTCACGCTGACCTTCGCCCCCAGGATCGATCGCCTGACAACCACGCTGGGGATCGTGGCGTCAGGCGCCGGGTTCGCCATCGTCACCAAGGCGACCACCATGCTCAGCATCCCCGGCGTCGTCTTCCGGCCGATGGAGGGCGTGAAGGATCGCGTCCCCCTCTACCTGGCCTGGCGCCGGAGCGACGACTCCCCGGTCGTCCGCGGCTTCGTGCAGGTCAACGCCCACAAGGCGCACCCGACACCATGAGCACCGAACTTCGCGCGGAGCTCGCCGGCCTCGGCATCGTCGATGCCGACGTCGATCCCTATCCGGTCGATTGGGAGTTTGACGCGAGGGGCGTGGCCACCCGGCTCAGGGGCCAGAGCCGTGCCGCCGCGCTGCTCCGCCGTACGCCCGGTGGCTGGCGGTTCATCCACGACATGGAGGCTCCGATCTATGGCTCAGAAGACCCGCCTTGAGCAGCTTCGGTCGCGGCCGCCCGCAGCCGCCGTTTCTCGGAGGCTTCCATGGCGCCGTCCTCGACGAGGTCACCGATGTTGGTCAGATCGAGTGAGCGGTAGCGATCGAGCCGGATGCGGAACACGACCTTGCCGGCGAAAGCCAGGCTCGCTCGTAGGCGGCCGAGTCGACCGCGTGCTCCTTCGGATAGCGACGGTGGATGCGAAGGCTGATCTCGTACCCAGGATCGGGAATCTCCTCCGCGACGCCCTGGAACGTCACGTAGCGAACAGGGAACTGGTCGTTGAACACCGAGATGCTGACGCGCGGGTCGCGGCGCAGCCGGTAGACGCCACCGCGCGCCGGTGCGATCGTCAAGTAGAGGTAGGTGCGGTCGTACCAGAACCCCAGCGGCACGACCACCGGCGACCCGTCCTTGCGCAGGCTGGAGACGGCGGCAAATCGCACCGAGCCCATCAGGAACTGGTACAGCTCGTCGCGGGTCATCGCCCCCGGCTCAGGTGACTCGGGCATGTTCGCCTCCCTGGCTGCTGCCTGCCGGCGCGCCGCGGAATGGATGAAGGTGCAGCCCGCCGGACGGCCAGTTGTCGACGACCTGCACCTCGAGCGCCTCCGAGGCCGCGATCACGAGCCGCCGGTCGTCGCTGATGGCGACATTGGTGTAGACCGAGTGCGGGCCGAGCGGCAGGACGTCGAGCAGCTTGCCGTCCAGCGTCCAGGTCTGGATGTCGGCGTCCTGGTCCAGCGTGGGCGCGGCGATCACGAGGTTGCCCTGGGTGTCGAAGGCGAACCCGTCGGGGCCGCCGTGGTCCATCTGGATCGCAACCTCCGGCCGGCCCAGCCCCGACGGCCCCAGCGGGAAGCGGACGATCTGGCGGCCGTTCGTGTTGGCGACGTAGAGCGCGTCGTCCTCGAGGCCGAAGCCGATGCCGTTCGTGTACCAGTCGACCGCGGCCAGCAGCTGCGCCTCACCCGTGACCACGTCGACGCGCCAGACGCGGCCGTCCATGAGGTGCTCGGTGGGGTCGGTGAGGTAGAGCCACCCGTCCGGCCCGAAGCAGAGGTCGTTGGGCGAGATGGGGTCGAGGGTGACCCACGAGAAGCTTCCGTCTGGGCTGACCGCCTGGATGCCGCCGGGCATCACCCGCCGCGGTGAGAAGAAAGGCCGGCCCCCGCTCTGGGCGACGTAGATCGTGCCGTCGGCGCCCTCGGCCGCGCCGTTTGGCCCACCGCCCACGGCGGCCAGCAGGCTGCTCGACCCGTCCCAGCCCACCCGGTGGAGCTGGCCGCGATCGACCGTCACGACCACGATGTCGCCCGCCTGCGTCACGACCGGCCCCTCGGTGAAGCCGACGCGAGCCAGGGATCGGCGGGGCAGCTGGCTCAGGCCGCGGCTCTCCGCCGAAGCGCCCGCAGCTGCTCGCGGCGCGCCTGGCTGATCCGCAGCGTCCCCGACCACGCCGAGAGCGCGACCGCGACGATCAGCGCCCCGCCGTTGAGGACCGGCTGCAGGTAGGGCGAGGCGCCGACCGCGATCAGCCCGGCGACGAAGACCGCCAGCGCGAAGGCCGCGATCGCGGTGCCGGTCGGGTTGAAGCGGCCCGGCCGGATCGTGGTGGCCCCCAGGAAGGCGGCCGTGAAGGCCGGGAAGAGCAGCGGGTCGCCGTCGCCCGGGGTGGCCGTGCCGTGCCGTGCCGCCAGCATGACGCCGGCGACCCCGGCCAGGACCGCCGCCGCCACGAAGCTGGCGAAGACGTATCGCTCCGTCCGGATGCCGCTCAGGCGTGCGGCGCGCGGGTTGGCGCCGGCCACATAGAGCCGGCGGCCGACCGGCGCCAGGTGCAGCACTAGCTCGAGCGCCAGCACCACGACGGCTATGTAGATGAGCGGAAGTGGCACGCCGGCCAGGCTCCCGCGAGCCAGGGCCTCGAAGGACGCGGCCGCGGGCGGGATCACGATCAGGCCGCTGTGGGGCCCGAGGTACCAGGTCCAGAACGAGGAGAGCACGGTCGCCGTACCCAGCGTCGCGACCAGCGAGTGAATCCTGACCACAGTCACCAGGAACGCGTTGACGACCCCGATCAAGAGGGCCAGACCTACCACCGCGGCCACGGCCAGCGCCGGTTCGAGGTGCGAGTCGGCGAGCAGGCCGAGGAGCGCGACGGTCGTCGTGGACACCACGGCGCCGGCCGAGAAGTCGAAGCTCCCGGCCATCAGCGGAATCGTGATCGCGAGCGCGAGCAGCACCACCTCCGCCTGTCCGCCCAGGATCGTGAAGACGTTGTCGAGCGTGCCGAAGCTCTGCGGCCGCACGGCCGAGAAGCCGATCAGGCAGGCGATCAGCAGGATGAGGAGGGCGAAGCGACCGACCTGCTCGGCCGCCCGCACGCCGAAAGCGCCCTTCGAGGCGGGCGTGACCATGTCGACCGGCCCGGCGTCGACCGCCGGCGCCTCCCGCTCCGGCACGCGGGCCTTCATCCGGCGGCCCCTTCCGCCGGCACCGAAGCTTTCAGGATCTCGAGCTGGAGGCGTCGGGCGCGACCCTGGCGGGCCCGGATGGCCAGCGTTGAGAGCGCGACCGCGAGCAGCAGGGCGACGCCGTTCAGCAGTGGGGTCGCCCAGGGCGCGAGGCCAAGCTGCTGGAGACCCGAGACCAGGAACGCGACGGCATAGACCGCCACCACGGTGCCCAGGACGTTGAACCGGCCGGGGTCGATCGTGGTCGCGCCGAGGAAGACGGCGGCGAATCCCGGCAACAGCAGCGACAGGCCCTCCCCCGGATAGATGCTGCCGAGCTCGGTTCCGAGGATCAGCCCGGCGACGCCCGCCAGCAGCGCCGAGCCGACGAACGACGCCACCAGGTATCGCTCTGGCCGGATGCCGACCAGCCTGGCGGCGGCCCGGTTGCTGCCGGCCATCTGCATCCGCCGCCCGGCACGGACGTAGGCGAAGAAGAACCAGAGCAAAGCCGCGGTGATCGCGGCATAGAAGAGCGGTCGCGGGAGCCCCAAGAGCGTGTCTCGCGAGATGCCGGTCAGCGCGTCGGGGATGCTCGCCGGCAGGTATTGCTTGCCATCCAGGTATGCGAGCCAGATGCCGGCGAGCAGCGTGCTCGTCCCCAGCGTCACCACGAAGGCGGAGATCCGGAAGCGCACCACGAGCAGGCCATTGACCAGGCCGATTAGCGGCGCCGGAAGGAGCGCCACCACGATCGATGCCACCACCCCGAGGTGCTGCTTTCCCGGGAGTCCGACGACCAGCGTGGCCACCAGCGTGGCGACCGCCGCCACCGAGAGGTCGAACTCGCCGACCACCATCGGCAGCATGATCGCGAGGGCGACGAACACCACCACGACCTGCGTGTCGAGGATCGCCCGGAAGTTCTCCAGCGTCCCGTAGGTGTCGGGCCGCAGGGCCGAGAAGAACACCGCGACCAGGATGCCGAAGGCCGGGATCCCGTAGCGCCCGGCGCCGGCCACCAACGCGTCGGGCCCGAATCGTGCGCGCCAGCGCGCCAGCGAATAGCCGCTCCGGACCGGACCGCCGGGCGGCCGCGGCGCGGCCTGACTCATGCCGTTACCTCGGACATCCCGTACGCCGCGTGCGTGAGCCGAGCCAGCGACAGGGACTGGCGGTTGATCTCCTCGCCCAGCCGGCCCTTGACCAGGACGTAGGCGCGGTCCGCCAGGATGGCGACCTCCTCCAGGTCGGAGCTGATCAGGAGCACCGCCAGGTCCTCGCCGTCGCAGGCGGCGCGGAGCTGCCGGTAGATGTCGGCCTTGGCGCCCACGTCGACCGCGGCGGTCGGTTCTTTCAGGACCAGCAGCCGCGGCGAGCGCGAGATCCACTTGGCCAGGACCACCTTCTGCTGGTTGCCGCCGCTGAGCGTTCCTACGAGGGTATTGACTGATGCGGTTCGGATATCGAAGCGGGAGGCGAGTTCTCGCG
>Ga0137372_10006665_pt1 | contig 11190 bp, 10 predicted proteins | sample SagtaG_6_FD_104911 | JGI IMG/M metagenome (GOLD analysis project Ga0137372, IMG submission 104911) | Vadose zone soil microbial communities from Sagehorn Ranch, Mendocino, California, USA - Sage1_R_60_16 metaG | ecosystem: Environmental > Terrestrial > Soil > Vadose zone | place: USA...
GAGTCGCCGTCCGGGCCAGCCCCGCCTTCCCGCTGGCATTCAGCACTTCGACGATGACGCGGTCGCCGTGATCGCCCGGAATGATCGCGGCGCCGCTGGACGGGCGACTGCCTCGGCAGCCGAGGGCGGCCAGCAGGATCAGTCCGACCGTCCGACCGTCCGACCGTCCGACGATTCTCATGTCACCAGCGCGTTCCAGAACCGCACCGTCTCCTCCCGCAGCGGCCACCCCGACCGCACCGTCCACTCGATGCGGCGGCGGGCCACCTCGCGCAGTATCGCGTCGCGCTCGGCCGGCACGCGGGCGGCCAGGTCACGGCGCGCCTGGCGATCGAATGTGCGTCCGGGCTCGAGGTAGTCAGCGAGGTAGAGCATGCGCCCGGCCTCGTCCCAGCCGGCGTAGCCGATCGAGTGGTAGCGCACGGCGTCGAGGACCCCCTGGTCGCGCTCGCCGTCGCGCGCGGCGCGCTCCGCCGCCAGCGGGCCGTGGTCCAGCTCCGATGCCGCGGGCGCGTCCCGCAGCGCATCGTGGAGCCATCCCGCCCGGAGCCAGCGGGCCCGCTCGTCCGGCGGCACTTGCATCGCTCGCGCCCATCCGTCGAGCAGCGCCACGACGCGCTCGATGTGCGCCCGCCGCTCCGGCGTGGCGACGGCCCAGGACGGCAGCGCCACTTCAGGCGCGCACGGCCGGGTCGGCGGCCAGGCCTTCCCCCAGCACCACGTTGTCGATGAGTCGCGTCGTGCCGATGCGCGCGGCCACGAGGACAATCGTCTTGGCCGTCACCCGCTCGACCGGCGCCAGCGCTTCGTCCACGAGGGCGAGGTACTCCGGCTGCACGCCCGGAGCCGCGAGCGTCTCCATTCCTTTCTTCTGGAGCGCGGCGGCCTCGGCCTGGCCCCCGCGCCACGCCTGCTCCACGGCGCGCAGCGCGCGGGACAGGGCGAGGGCCGAACGCCGCTCGTCGGGGGACAGGTAGCTGTTGCGCGACGACAGCGCGAGCCCGTCGAGCTCGCGCACCGTGGGTGCGACGTCGATCTCAATGGGGAAGTCCAGCTCCCGCACCATCAGGCGGACCAGGGTCGCCTGCTGAAAGTCCTTGCGGCCGAACACCGCGGCATCGGGCTCTACGAGGTGGAACAGCTTCGCCACCACGGTGAGCACGCCGCTGAAGTGCCCCGGGCGGATCTTGCCCTCGAGCACGTCGCCGACGGGACCCGGCGCGACGCGGGCCACGGGCTCGCCGGGATACATCGCGGAGGTGTCCGGCACGAAGAGGGTGTCCACGCCGCGCGCCGCGGCGAGTGAGCGGTCGCGCGCCAGGTCGCGCGGGTAGCGCGCGAGGTCTTCCGTGGGCCCGAACTGCAGCGGGTTCACGAAGATGCTCATCACGACGCCGTCGGCGAGCTCTTTGGCGCGATCGACGAGGCGCAGGTGGCCCTCGTGGAGAAAGCCCATCGTGGGGACGAACCCGACGCGGCGCCCGCGCGCCTGCTCGCCGCGGGTCCAGGCGCGCATGTCGGAGAGACTGGTGATTTCCTGCATCGCTACTTCTGGAAGGAATGCTCCGCGTCGGGATACTTGCCGTTGCGCACTTCCGCCGCGAATCCCTGCACGGCCTGCTTGACCTCCTCGGCGAGGTTCGCGTAGCGCTTGACGAACTTCGCCGCAAAGCGGTCGTTCAACCCGAGCAGGTCGTGGAGCACCAGCACCTGGCCGTCGCAGTCCTTCCCCGCCCCGATGCCGATCGTGGGAATCGTGAGCGCCTGCGTGATCTCTGCCGCGAGCGGCGCGGGCACCAGCTCCAGGACGATCGCGAACGCGCCCGCGTCCTCGAGGGTCTTGGCATCCTCCTTCAGGCGCTGCGCGGTCTTGTCGTCCCGTCCCTGCACCCGATGGCCGCCCAGCGCGTGCACCGACTGGGGGGTGAGCCCGAGGTGGCCCATGACCGGAATCCCGACGTCCACCACCGCGCGCACGGTGTCGGCGATCGCCCGGCCGCCCTCGACCTTGATCGCTTGACACCCGGTTTCCGCCATCACCCGGCCGCCGTTGCGGATCGCGTCTTCCTTCGTCACCTGGTAGGTGAGGAACGGCATGTCGCACACGACCATCGCGCGCTGTGTCCCGCGCCGCACGATCTTCGTGTGGTAGATCATCTGGTCCAGCGTCGCCGAGAGCGTGGAGTCGGCCCCGGCCAGCACCTGGTTGACCGAATCCCCCACCAGCAGCACGTCCACGCCGCTCGCGTCGAGCAGCCGCGCGAACAAGGCGTCGTAACACGTCAGCATCACGATGCGCTCGCCCTTCTCCTTCATCTGCAGGAGGGCGTGCGTGGTGACCGGCTTCAAGCCGGGGCCGTCAGGCATGGGCGGCGCTCAGCGCTTCCAGCTCCGCCACCTCGCGGCGCCAGAAGTCACGGTTGGGGAGCTCGGGATGGGGCACGGTGAGACCGGGCTCGGTCACCACGCGATCGCCGTAGCGGACGAGGTCCAGGTCCAGCGTGCGGGGCCCCCAGCGATCGCCGCGCTCTCGGCCCCGCTCTCGCTCGATCTCCAGCAAGGCGCGCAGCAGGTCGCGCGGCTCGAGCATCGTCTCCAGCAGCACCATTTGATTGAGGAACGGGCCTTGCGGAACCGGCCCGAGCGGCGCCGTTTCCTCGACCCGCGTGGCGGCCACGAGCCGGGTGTCGGGCAGCGCGGCCAGGTGCTCCCGGGCGAACGCGAGATGCGCCGCGCGGTCGCCGACGTTCGACCCCAGGGCCACGAAGACCCGCTCGAGGGTGGAGGCTGGCACGGGGGAATCCTAAGCGCTCAGGCGACGCCGGCAAAGCCGCGCGTCAGCTCGCGCAGCATCCCGGCCACCTGCTCGAGCTCGCGCGTCGCCTGCTCCAGCTCGGCCAGCCCGCGCGCCGCCTCGCTGGCGCGCGTCGCCACGCCGTCCGCTTCGCCGCGGTTCTTGCCCGAGATCTCGGCCACCGCGTTGATGCGCTGGCGCAACCGCGCGAACGCCTCGTCCTGCTCGCCCGCGGCCGACGCGATGCGCTGGGCGTGCGTGGTCGCATCGGCGGTCGCGGCCACGATCGCGTCCAGGGCTTCCAGCGCTCCGGCGGACAGCTCCTCCACGCCGCCGACGTTGACCTGCCCGCGCCGCATCTGCTCTACCACCTCGCCCACCTGACGGTGGATGTCCTGCACGAGCTCGCCCGCCTCCAGCGCCGCCGCGGCGCTCTGCTCGGCGAGGCGCCGCACTTCCTCGGCCACCACGGCGAATCCTTTGCCGTGCTTGCCCGCCCGCGCCGCCTCGATCGCCGCGTTCAGGGCCAGCAGGTTCGTCATGTCGGCAAGCTCGCGGATCGACGCGATGAACCCGGTGATGCGCCGGCTCACCTGCCCCAGCTGCTGCACCTTCGACGAGCTCTCCCCCACAAACCCTTTCAAGGCCACCAGCCGCTCGATGGCGTCGCGGATTTGCTGGCGGTTCTTGCCGGCGACGTCGCTCGCCGCGCTGGACGCCCGCGCCGCCTCCGCGCCGTCGTTCGACACCCGGCGCGCCACCTGCGACAGGGTCTCCGTCGCCGCGAGCCCGCCCGAGACCTCGCCGGCTTCGGCCACGACCCCGCCGCGGATCACTTCGGTGGACACGGCCACGGCCTTCGCCGCTTCGCGCAACGCCACCGCCGCATGCGTCAGCGTCTGCAGCTGCTGCGTGACCCGCTCCACCGTCTCGACCAGCGGTCGCCGCAGCTCGGTGATGTGGATCGTCGTTGCGAGCTGATTGGCGAAGGTCGTGATCGCCAAGACGTCCTTGCGGCGGTACGCCTTGCGTTTGTGGTGCTCGAGCTCCAGGGTGCCGATCACCAGATCCCCGAACTTGAGGGGCACGATGACGAGGCTCTGCACTTGGAGCGGGGCGTCCGCAACGCGCCGGTCGCGCGAGACGTCGTCGATCACGACGGCTTCGCCCGCCCGCACCGTGGCCTCGCGCAGCTCCACGGTGTCCGACGACGGTTCACTGCGTTCACCGCGGCCGATGGCGCTGCGGTACGCCAGCGCCATCCCCCCGTCCTGGCGGCGGTAAATGCGGAAGTCCCCCCAGTCCACCAGGCGGTTGGCGAGCCGCTCGATGCGGCGGAACGAGTCCTCGAGGCTCAGGTTGCTCGTGATCACCGCCTCCATCGCGTGGATCTTGTTGAGCTCCTCGGCGGACACTGCTTCCTCCAGCATCATCTTGAGGAGCAGGCCCAGCCCCACCAGGACGGGCGCCACGAACACCCAGGCGATCGGCGGCCACGCCACGATCACGGAGACGACCGCCGCCGTCCCGATCAACGTCGCAAAGTACCCGAGCATCTCGTAACGCAGGATCATCATGCGCTCGCCGAGCTCGAGCTTGCCCCGGATCAGCAGACTCAGGTAGAAAAGGATCCGGGAGATCAGGAAGTAGGTGAGCGCGAAGGCGAACAGCGGCAGGATGACCGCGCTGTGCGGCTCCGGCGGGATTTCCGCGGCTTCCAGCACGAACGCGTAGACGCCGTACGCCGCGACCAGCGCGATCACTTCCCGGCCGAGATTGATCCAGGCCGCGTGCAGCGGCTTGCGGTGCCACGTCCAGTCGGTGATCACCGTGCCGCCGGCGACGGCAATCGCTGCGGCCGGAAGCCCCACGAGCAGGCTGCCCGCGAGCGCGGCGAGGCCTGTCTGGGTGAGGTAGGAGTACTTGCTCAGCGGGATGTGCAGGCCGCGCAGCCCGATGCAGGCGCCGAGCAGGAGGATGATCTCCGGGATTTGGTGCAGCCAGCGCGGGTCGGCCGCGAGGACCGCGGCAAGCAGCACCAGTCCCGCGTAGGCCAGGCCCCAGCTGTAGACCACGACGAACCGCTGGATCGTCACGACCGCTGCTCCGCGCCGGCGCGGACCGCTGTGGCGAGCTCGGCGAGCAGGCGCTCCGCCGAGCCGAGCCCGCCGTTGCCGAGCGCCTCGACCAACGCGCTGCCCACGACGACGCCGTCCGCCACGCGCGCTGCAGCCGCGGCCTGTGCGGCCGTGCCGATCCCGAACCCGATCGCGACCGGGAGCGGTGTCGTGGCCTTGACGCGCGCGACCTGGCGTTCCATGTCGGGCGGCACCGCGTCGCGCACGCCGGTGACGCCGAGGCGCGAGATGAGATAGATGAAGCCGGTCGCGCCGCGCACGGCGTCGGCGAGCCGTGCATCGGGCGTCGTCGGGGCGATGAGCCGGATCAGCGCCAGGCCGCCCGCCGCGGCGCGCCGCTCGAGGGCGGGGTCCGCGCCGGCGGGCAGGTCGGTGAGCAGCAGGCCCGACGCCCCGGCCGCTTGCGCCTCGGCCACGAATCGCTCCACGCCGAACGCCAGCACCGGGTTCAGGTACGTCATGAGGATGACAGGAATGCCGAGACGGGCCTCGCGCACCACGTCGAGCACGCCCGCCACGGTCATTCCCTGGTCGAGCGCGGCCTGGGTGGAGCGCTGGATGGTGGGTCCATCGGCCAGGGGATCACTGAACGGCACGCCGACCTCGACGAAATCCGCGCCGGCCCGCTCGGCTACGCGCAGCGCGTCGCGGCAGGTCGCCGGGGTGGGATACCCGGCGGTGACGTAGGGAATCAGCGCCGCGCGCCGCTCGGCGCGCACGGCCCGCCAGCGGGCGGCGATCGGGTGGTCAGACAAAGTAGTCGCTGACCTGGATGCCGTACTTCGCCGGATCGCTGACCTTGATGATGGATCGAGGGAAGTTGCCCTGTTCATCGCGTTGCGCGAGGTCGATCACGGTGCCCGGGTGCAGCAGCGCCCCGTCTGGGGTTGCCACGATCCGCACCACCGGCCGGTGCACCGCGGCGACGTCGGCGTTCGCCGACTGCACCAGCGCCACCTCGTAGGTGTCGAGGATGACGCACGTGCCCACGGGGTAGATGCCGATGAGGTTGATGAACGCTTTCACGACCACCGGGTCGTAGCCGCGGCGGGGATTCTCCCACATCTCCTTGAGCACCTGGTCGGGCTGGATCGGCACCGTCTGGTAGACGCGGCGGCTCGTGGCGGCGTCGAAGCCGTCCGCTACGGCGACGACCTTGGAGTAGATCGACAGCTCGCGCGACCGGACCGATTTGGGATACCCGGTCAGGTCCGTCTTCATGTGATGCTCGTAGGCGACGATCATGCCGCGGTACGGGATCTCCCCGTACCCGCGGAGTCCGAACAGCGTGAGCACGCCGAGCCAGGGGTGGGCCTGCATGATGCGCCACTCCTCGTCGCTCAGCCCCCCCTGCTTGTTGAGCACCTCGAGTGGCACGCGCGACTTGCCCACGTCGTGGAACAGGGCGGCGATACCCAGATCGTACAGCTGCAGCTTGGTGAGGCCCAGTTTGCGGCCCAGGGCGACGGAGAAGATGCAGACGTTCACCGAATGGGTGAACGTGTACTCGTCGTAGTCGCGCAGGGTGGTGAGGCCCATGAGCGACGACTCGTTGTTCAGCACCTGGTCGACGATCGCCTGCACGGCGCGCTTGACCTTCTTGACGTTGGCCGTGCGTCCCAGACGGATGCTGTTGATGACCTCCTTCGTCACCGCCACCGACCGGGCGTAGGTCCGCTTCGCCGCCTCCTTCAGGCGCTCGGTCTCTTCGACGTCCTCTTCGGTCTCGAGCGGCGGCTCGACGGAGATGAAGGAGACGCCGCCGTCCTGGAGCTTTTGCGCCAGCTCGAAGACCTTGTTGGGGTTCGCCTCGCGGGCGGAATACGACAGCAACAGCGACACGAAGATCTGGAGCTGCTTGCGATCCACGCCCTCGTCCATCCGCACCGCGCCGATGCCGCACTGGCGCAGCACCCCGAGGATGTGCGAGAATGACGCGTAGTTGTCGAGGTCGAGACGCAGCCGGGTGGAGTTCACGAAGATGAACTCGCCTTGCAGCCGCACCTCCAGCTCCCGATCGACGTCGAGCAGGTGCTTGGTCGCGGCGACCAGATCGTCGAGCGCCCGCTGCACCTGCGCGTTCTCGATGGGATAGAGCTTGAGGGAGCGCAGGCCCGTGTACAGCATGATCAGGAACTCGCGGCCGGCCAGCCGCAGGAAGCCGTCGGTCGTGGCGACGGTCTCGACGATCGATGCGCGGCGGGCCGCTTGCGGGTCGCTCATCCGCCGACCTCCCGGAGCGCCCGGCTCACGGCGTTGCGCACCAACGCTTCCTTATCCTGGGCGGCCCGCTCCAGCACGGCGCGCGCATCGGGATGGCGGATCTTCCCCAGCGCCATCGCCGCGCACGCGCGCGTCTCGGGGTCCTCTTTCCTGGAAAGCATGCCCTTGGGGATCAGCATTTTCTCGAGCAGCGGCACGGCGGCGGCCCCCGCCAGCGTTCCGTACGCCTCGAAGAACGTCATCTTTTCAGTGAGATCGCTGCCCTTGAGCTTGTTCCCCGTGACCGCCCCCTCGATCCGCGCAAACGCGTTGCGATAGCCGCGGGCCGCGAGGAACTTGACCGCAGCGATGCGCACGTCGCGCTCGCCGTCCTCAACCGCCGTCTCCAGCAACCGCATCGCGGCGGGACTGCCGATGGCGGTGAGGGCTTCGACCACCGCGACCTTGAGCTCGCGATCGCCGGTCTCCAGCAGCTTGCCCATCCCCTCGGGGGCGCCCGGCAGCTTGAGCCGCGCCGCCAGCCGCACCATCTCCAGCTGCGACGCGCTGTCGTCGCTCGCCAGCGCCTTCAGGACTTCGCCCGCGTGCGCCTGCGCCAGCCGCTCCGCCGCCTTGTGCACCAGCTCCTTGACGCGCGCGTTGGTGAGCTTCGGCAGCCAGCCCATCAGCGTGACGAGAGCGTCGGAGCGCAGCTCCTGGAACAGCTCGCTCAATTCCTCTTCCGAGGGGTGGACCGCCGCCTCGTCGAGCGACTGCAGCAGCTGCGAGAGCGCCTCCGGCTGCGACAGCCGCGCCGGCAGGCCCTCGAGCGCCTGGCGGTGCTCGGGGATGAGTTCGCGCGCCCGCGGCAGGACGTTGCGGGCCTCGCGCAGCACGAACGCCACGGAGCGGAAGTCGCCCGCCCCGAGGAGGTAGGGGATGAAGTTCTCGACGATGGAAATCAGCTCGGCCCGGACCGTGCCGTACGTCTGCAGCTCGAGCAGGTCGAACAACATCGACAGCACGTTGCGGCGCAGGTCCTGCTGATACTCCCGCTCCACCTCCTTGTGGAGGTAGTCGATTTCCTTGTCGTCGAGGAAGTACAGCGTGGTATCGAAGTCGTCGACCGATACCAGCCCTTCGCGCTTCGGCGGGGCCTCCTCCTGCACGTGCTGGCGGACGTCGTTGGGACTGACCGTGGGGATCGTTTCGCCCGCCTCGATCGGCACCGCGTTGTCGCTGGCCAGCTCCCGGAACGTGTAGGTCAGGAACTGGAAGTCCTCCTGCCACAGCAGCGTCAGGAGGTCGTCGGCGGCTTCGGCCTGGAGACTGCGCGACTGTTGCAGCACGCGCAGGAACTTGACGATCTCCTCCTCCTCGATCCCCGGCTTCATCGCCAGCGAGCGCACGCCGTCCTTGTACAGCGTCCAGGCGATGCTTTCGTTCTTTTGATCGTTGGCGTAGACGATGTGCTCTTCCCAACGCAGCGAGGTCTCCAGCACGTCGAACACGAGGTCGCCGGTGGACTGCCAGATCTGGCGCAGCGCGCCGCGGACGTTCTCCACGGCGCGCTGATAGACGGGATTGTTCGGCAGGTACAGCTGGGTCGCCCGCATCCCCTTGCCGAGAAGCGACCAGAGCTCCTCGACCTGCGACGGCGGCAGGGCCAGCTCGGAGATCGGTGCGTTGCTCAGGTCCGGCCTCCCGTGAGGTCCGCGACCAGCGCGACGTCCTTGTCGCCCCGGCCGCTGAGGTTGAGTAGGACCACGTCCCCGGCCGACCACCGCCCGGGGTGGGCCAGCACCCAGGCTACCGCGTGGGCGCTCTCGAGCGCGGGCAGGATGCCCTCCAGCCGGCTCAGCCCCGCGAAGGCGTCCAGGGCCTGCCGGTCGGTCACGGCTTCATACAATACGCGGCCGGAGTCCTTGAGGTAAGCGTGTTCGGGCCCCACGCCGGGGTAGTCGAGGCCCGCGGAAACCGAATGGGCCGGTTGAACTTGTCCGTCCTCGTCCTGCAGCAGGTAGCTGAGGCTGCCGTGGAAGACGCCGGGACGCCCCCGGGCGAGCGACGCGGCGTGCCGGCCTCCCCCCTCGAGCCCCTCGCCGGCCGCTTCCACGCCCACCAGCTCCACATCCCGGTCCTCGAGGAACGCCACGAAGATGCCGAGCGCGTTGGAGCCGCCCCCGACGCACGCCACGACCGAGCGCGGGAGCCGGCCGAACCGCTCCAGCACCTGCGCCCGCGCTTCCCGGCCGATGACAGCCTGGAAGTCCCGCACGATCCGGGGGAACGGGTCGGGACCCACGACCGAGCCGATGATGTAATGCGTCGTGGTGACGTTGGTGACCCAGTCGCGCAGCGCTTCATTGGTCGCGTCCTTCATCGTGCGCGTGCCGCTCGTCACCGGGACGACGCGCGCCCCCATCAGCTCCATGCGATAGACGTTGAGCCGCTGGCGGCGCATGTCCTCTTCGCCCATGTACACGACGCACTCGAGGTCGAACCGCGCGCACACCGTAGCCGTCGCGACCCCGTGCTGGCCGGCGCCCGTTTCCGCGATGATGCGGCGCTTGCCCATGCGCCGCGCCAGCAGCGCCTGGCCGAGCGTGTTGTTGATCTTGTGGGCGCCGGTGTGATTGAGGTCTTCACGCTTCAGGACCACCCGCACGCCCGGCCCCACCTGCGCCGAGAGCCGCGGCACGTCGCTGAGCGGCGTCGGCCGCCCGACGTACTCCTTGAGCAGCGCGTTCAGCTCGACGGCGAACGTCGGGTCCGCCGTCGCCGTGTCGTACACGCGGGCCAGCTCGTCCAGCGCCGCCATCAATGTCTCCGGGACGTACCGCCCCCCGTAGGGGCCGAACCGTCCCACCCTTGGATCCGCCGTCATCGGGGCCGCCTCAACACGCCGCACAAGGCACGCACCGCTCCTTCGGGGTCGGCGGCCCGCGCGACCGCGGTGCCGACCAGCACCAGGTCCGCCCCGCACGCCGCGAGTCGTTCGACGTCGGCGCGGGTCTCGACGCCGCTTTCCCCCACCGCCGGCAGCCCGGCCGGCACGAGCGGCAACAGCCGCTCCGCCACGCTCAGGTCCACGGTGAACGTATCGAGATCGCGACTGTTCACGCCCACCGCCGTCGGTTCGGCGGCGACCGCGGCGTCCAGCTCGGCCTCGGAGTGCGCTTCGATGAGCGTTCCCAAGCCGAGCCCCTTGGCCTCGCGGGCCAGCGCGCGCAAGCGGTCGGGCGCCAAGGCGCGGACGATGAGCAGCGCGCCGCTCGCGCCGGCCGCCCGCGCCTCGAGCAGCTGGAGCTCGTCGAGGATGAAGTCCTTCCGCAGCACCGGCACCGACACGGCCTGCGCCACGCGCGCCAGGTCCTCGAGCGAGCCCCCGAAGTGCGGGCCGTCGGTCAGGACCGAGATCGCGACGGCGCCGCCGCGCTCGTAGGCCTGCGCGTGCCGCACCGGATCCAGATCCTCCCGGATCGCCCCAGCCGACGGCGACCGGCGCTTGACCTCGGCCATCACGCCGACCGTCGTGCCGGCGAACGCCGGTGCCAAGTGACGTGGAGTGGGAGCCCCAGCCGGCGCGCGCTCGAGCTCCGGAGCCCGCAGCCGCAGGGTAGCGATGCGCGCGCGCGCGTCAGCCAAGATGGCGTCGAGAGAGGTCGGCGTCATCCTTGCGTTCGGTCGATTTTCGGGTAAATTGGCTTCGGGATATATTCGGGAGAAAGACCGTGACGCTCACCCGCCGTCAGCGCGAGATCCTGGACTTCATCTCCGGCCATATCGACGCGAAGGGCTACGCCCCGAGCTTCGAGGAGATGGCCCGGCAGTTCGGCTTTCAGTCCCTGGCCACGGTCCACGAGCATCTCACCAACCTGGAGCGCAAGGGGTACATCCGGCGCGCGCACAACGAGAGCCGCGCCATCGAAATCGTGCCGCCGCAGGGTCAGACCGGAGCGACTGAGCTGCCCCTGTTGGGCCTCGTCGCGGCCGGCGAGCCGATCGAAGCGCTGAGCGGCGACGACAAGTTGGCCGTTCCCGACGAGCTGATCC
>Ga0137372_10006672_pt1 | contig 11189 bp, 7 predicted proteins | sample SagtaG_6_FD_104911 | JGI IMG/M metagenome (GOLD analysis project Ga0137372, IMG submission 104911) | Vadose zone soil microbial communities from Sagehorn Ranch, Mendocino, California, USA - Sage1_R_60_16 metaG | ecosystem: Environmental > Terrestrial > Soil > Vadose zone | place: USA: California...
GACCGCGCAATGGGCACGTTCCGCGCCAGCGCGGCGAAGTCCGACACCGGCGGCCAGGACCAGGGGCCGCGGGGGCTGGTGCGGACGGCGCTCACGGGCCTGGCCGGCTACCCGCCCTGCGCGACGGCATCGACCACGGCCCGCGGACGCCGGCGACCGTCCGCCAGGCCATCTCCGCCTACACCGCGACCACCGGCGCGCTGCTGGAGGTGGCGGCGCGGACACCCGGCCCGGCCGCCGGCAGCGGCGCCGCCAGGGAGCTGGGGGCTGGTGGCGCTGGCGCAGGCAGAGGAGGCGGCCAGTTTCCAGCGGGGCCTCGGCGCCGTGGTGACCCGCTCCGGCGGCTTCCAGGGCCGTGACCAGCAGCTCCTGGCCGCCGCCATGGGCGCTCGCCAGCACGAGCTGGCCCATTTCCTGGCGACGGCGACGCCAGGGCAGCGGGACCGCTACCAGCGCGCGGTCGGTGCGCCGCGGGTGGAGCACGCCGATGAGCTGGAGGCGCTGCTGCTGGGCGCCGGGCGCAACCCGACCGGGCAGGTCTCGCCGAACGACTGGCTGTTGGCGGCGACCGAACGCGTCGACGCGCTGCGGGCGGTCGCCGGCTGGCTCGGCACCCAAGCCGTCGCAGCCAACCGCGCCGCGATCGCCTCCGCGTCCGGACGGCAGCTCGCCAACGCGCTGGTGCTGCTGGTGGCGGTGCTGTCCAGCGTGGCGCTGGCCAGCTTCCTGGCCCGCTCGATGGTGAGACCCCTGCTGCTGGAGCAGGCGGCCATGGACGTGGCCGAGCAGAAGCTGCCCGGCGTGGTCGACCGGCTGCACCGCGGCGAGCCGGTCGACCTCGACGCCGAGACGCAGCCGATCGACGTGGCGGCGGCCAGCGAGATCGGCCGCGTGGCGGCGGCCTTCACGGCCGTGCAGCGGGTGGCCTTCAGCGTGGCGATCGACCAGGCGGCGCTGCGCCGGAGCGTCAGCGAGATGTTCGTCAACATGGCGCGCCGCAGCCAGAGCCTGGTCGACCGGCAGCTCGCCCTGATCGACGACCTGGAGCGCCACGAGGCCGACGCTGTCCGGCTTGAGCAGTTCTTCAAGCTGGACCACCTGGCCACGCGCATGCGGCGCAACGCGGAGAGCCTGATCGTGCTGTCCGGCTCGGAGCCGGGACACCGCTGGACCGAGCCGGTCCCGCTGGCCTCGCTGCTGCGCGCCGCGGTCTCAGAGATCGAGGACTACACGCGCGTGCGCGTGCTGCCGGTGGGCGCGATCTCGGTGGCGGGCCACGCGGGCGTGGACGTTGCCCACCTGCTGGCCGAGCTGATCGAGAACGCCGCCTGGTTCTCGCCGCCCCACACGGCGGTGCTGGTGGCCGGCGAGCTGGTGCCGAGCGGCTACCTGATCGAGATCGAGGACCGCGGCATCGGCATGAGCGACGCCGAGCTGCTGGCCGGCAATGAGCGGCTGGGCAATCCCCCGCTCGCCCGCGACCCCGGCTGGAGCCAACATGAACGCGGCCGACCGGGCGGCCGCGCTGGTGTCCGGTGGGTGGCGACCTACACCCAGCACCTCCCCGCCGAGATCGGCCAGCGGCGGCGAGCCGAAGTCGCCTCCGACGTCTGGGAGCAGCGAGCCGCCGGGCTCCAGGCCGCGACGCCGGCGGCGGTGGTGGCCCTGTCGATCCTGCGGCGCATCGCCGCCGGGATGCCGGCGGACCTGCGCTGGCGGCAGGGGCAGCTGGCAGCGGCGCGCGGACGGTCACTGGAACCGCGAGAGCGACCCCTGCTGCGCGCGCTTGCCAGCAACTGGTGGCTTGTCCTGGCCGGGCTGATCGGCGCGGCCGAGGTAGTGGTCGGCGCCCGCATCGCGCTGGGGGGCGCCCAGCCCGTGATCGGCACCGGCGCCACGGCGAGGACCGGGACCACTACCGGCGGCGGCATCCTGATCGCCAGCGCCGGCCTGTTGGTGCTGTTGGGCATCGTATGGCGCCGCCGGTCCCGCAGCGGCGGCGGCGTCCTGATCGCCGCCGGGGCCCTTCCGGCCATGCCACTCTGGCCGTGGCTCGTGCCCCTCGTCGTGGTCTTGGCGATAACCTCTGAGCTGGTCCGGGCGCGCCACCTCGGCCGGCCCGGCACGCCTCCGCCATCCGGCTACCAAGTAGCACTGACGCTCGGCGTCCAGGTCCTGGCCCTGTGGCTCGCCTACCTCATCCTGATCGGGCGGCTGCCGCTGGCCGCTGCCGCTGGACTCCCACTCCTCGGCCTACTCCTCGTCACCATCCGCCTGCTGCGGCGGCGTCACGCCGCCTGACACCGCGGCCGAACCCGATCGACCAACCTTGGTCCAGTCGGTGGCAGAGCCATCCACGCCCACACTCCAAGGCCAGTCGGTTCTGGCATGGCCGAGGCTGATCAGTGCTCCGGGTCCTTGACATACAGAGAGGAACCGTTCTAGGCCATAATTGCCGCCATGAGGCAGTGGGGATGGCGGGCATACCTGCTGTTGGGTGCCGCGCTCGCCGTTGCGGATTACCTGGTCCCGCCGGCTTTCGCCAGGCTCGTGGTCTGGCCGGTCATCGGGTTCTCCTCGGCTGCCGCAATTGTGGCTGGAATTCGCCTCAATCGTCCTGATCGACCACTGCCATGGTATTTGTTCGCGGTCGGCCAGGTGTTGTTCGCGCTCGGCGACACCCTCTACGCGGTCCGCGTGCAGGCGCTCCACGCCCCCATCACGGCGTTCCCGTCCTACGTGGACCTCCTGTACCTGGCGTTCTACCCGTGCCTGGTGATCGGCCTGCTGCTGCTGATCCGTGCCCGCACGCCGGGGCGGGACACCGCCAGCCTGATCGACGCCACCATCGTCTCGACCGGACTGGCGCTGCTCGCCTGGGTGTTCCTGATCATCCCGCACGTCCACAACTCCAGTCTCAGCACGCTCCAGCGGGCGGTCGCGATCGTCTATCCCCTGGCCGACGTGCTGGTCCTGGCCGTTGCCGCGCGGCTGGTGGTCAGCCCGGGCCGTCGGCAACCGGCCTTGGCGATGCTGATGGCCAGCCTGGTGGCCCTGATCGTCGCCGACGTGCTGCTCGGGCTGCTCCAGCTGGCCGGCACCTGGCAGCAGGGTGGCCCGATCGATCTGGGCTGGATCGCGTTCTACGTCGGGTTGGGCGCCGCCGCCCTGCACCCGTCCATGGCCTCCCTCTCGGACCGGGCGCCGGTCAGCATCCGCCTGCCGCGCAGCCGGCTGGTGCTGATCACCTGCGCCTCGCTGATCGCCCCGGCAGCGCTGGTCGTCGAGTCGGTGCGCGACGAGCCGCTGGACGTCCCGGTGATCGCCGGCGGCTCGGCCGTCCTGTTCCTGCTGGCCCTGGCGCGGATGAGCGGCCTGGCCGGCGAGGTGACGCTGCAGCACGAGCGCAAGCGCGTCATGCAGTCGGTGCTGCGCGTCACCGAGGCGGAGCGCTCCCGGCTGGCGGCCGAGCTGCACGACGGGCCGGTGCAGCAGCTCACCGCGCTGCTCTACGGGCTGGAGCTGGCCCGCCACCACGTGCGCCGCGACAGTCCGAACGCCGCCGACGAGCTGCTCACCAGCCTCGAGGCGAAGGCCGCCGGCGAGATCAACGAGCTGCGCCGGCTGATGACCGAGCTCCGCCCGCCCGTGCTCGACGAGCTCGGCCTGGTCAGCGCGCTCCGGAACCAGTGCAGGTCCTTCGAGTCGTCCAGCGGCGTGCTGTGCGCCGTCGACACCGGGGCGCGGCTGGAGCTGGCCCCCGAGCTGGAAACGGTCCTGTACCGGGTCACGCAGGAGTCGCTCACCAACGTGGGCAAGCACGCCAACGCCTCGAAGGTGAGCATTTCATTGGCGGCCGTCGACGGGCACGTGCGCCTGCTGATCCGCGACAACGGCATCGGCTTCGACCCTGTCGGGGCGACCGCACTGGTGGCGCAGGGACACTTCGGACTCACCAATATGCGCGAGCGGGTCGAAATGGTCGGCGGAAAATTGCTGGTCGACTCTTCCCCAGGGCGTGGCACCACCATCGCCGTCGAGATGCACCGCCGAATTCCCTCGCGCTGAGCAGGCGATTTGCCGTAACCGCCGCCAGGCCCGCAAAATCGTATCGCGACGTGTGCTTCTGCGGAAAGTGGGAGGAATCAACGAGGATGCAGACAGTCTTCGCATCCGGCAGCCTGGTCAATGGCGACCGTGCTCGGGGGCGTGCGATCCAGCTGCGCGGCCCAGGCCGGCAATCGCTTTGGACCAGGGATGGCACCGATTCGGCCCCCCCGCACTGAGGCGGGCAGGCCAGCCACCGCTCGTCCCTGGCTCGACCGCTGGCTGGCCGCCAACACAGACCTCGCCGACCTCCACGCCAGCAATCCGCAGGTGGACGCTGTCATCGACGAGATCGACGGCCGCCGCGTGCGCATCGGTGACCGCTGGCTGATCGACTTCGCCTCGTGCAACTACCTCGGGTTCGACCTGGACCGCGAGATCATCGAGGCGATCCCCGCCTACCTCGACCGCTGGGGCACGCACCCGAGCTGGTCGCGCATGATCGGCAGCCCGGTCCTGTACGAGCAGCTCGAACACGAGCTGGTGGAGCTGCTGGGCGCCGAGGACGTGCTGATGCTGCAGACGCTGACCCACATCCACGCCTCGGTCATCCCGGTGCTGGCGGGCGAGGGGACCATCTTCATCGACGCGCGCGCCCACAAGACCATCTACGACGGCTGCGTGGTCGCCCGGTCGCACGGGGCGACGCTGCGGCGCTTCCGGCACGACGACCCCGAGGACCTGGAGCGCCTGCTCGCCGCCGAGCGCGCCCACCCCCGCCTGATCTGCATGGACGGCATCAACTCCATGACCGGCAACCCACCGGACCTGGCCACCTTCAGCGAGCTGACGCGCCGCTACGAGGCGCTGCTGTACGTGGACGACGGCCACGGCTTCGGGGTGGTGGGCGAGCGATCGCCCGACGAGTCCTCACCGTACGGCCGGCGCGGCAACGGCGTGGTCCGCCACCTCGGCGAGTCCTACGACCACGTGATCCTGACCGGGGGCTTCTCCAAGGCCTACTCGTCGATGCTGGCGTTCATCGCCTGCCCGCCGCGGATGAAGGAGCTGCTGAAGATCGCCGCTCCGCCCTACCTGTATTCGGGGCCCTCGCCGGTCGCGTCGCTGGCCAGCGGGCTGGAGGGCCTCAAGGTCAACGCCAGGCGCGGCGACGCGCTGCGCGCCGGCCTGTACGCCAAGACCCGGCGGGTGCTCGACCACCTCGACCGGCTCGGCGCCATGACCCTCAACACCTCCGGCTTCCCGATCGTCGAGGTGCCCATAGCCGACCCCGACGACCTCGGCAAGGTGGGCGCGGTCATGTACGAGCGCGGCATCTACGTCACGCTCGCCTTCTTCCCGGGTGTCCCGCGCGAGGAGGTCGGCTTCAGGCTCCAGGTCACCGCGGCCAACACCGACGAGGAGGTCACCGAGCTGATCGACATGCTCGACGAGCTGGCCTCGGCGGGCCGCCTCCGGCTCCGCGACTGAGCGCGCGGCGCCGGGTCAGGAGCGGTCGACCTCGGCCAGGGCCAGCGCGGCGTCGGCGATCGCCTCGGCGTCGATCCCGGCCTGGTGCCGCAGCTCGTCGGGCTTGCCGGAGCCGGGCATGCCGGAGACGGCCAGCTTCACGACCCTCGGCACGGGCCCGGCGTCGGCGAAGGCGTCCAGCACGGCGTCGCCGAGCCCGCCCTCCGGCCAGTGGTCCTCCACCGTGACGATCCTGGAGGTCGCCTCTGCCGCGGCGTGCAGCGTCACCCGGTCGATCGGCTTGACCGAGTAGCAGTCGATCACGCGGGCCCGCACGCCGCGCTCCGCGAGCTGGTCGGCCGCCTTCAGCGCCTCGTGCACGGTCACGCCGGCCGCCACTACGGTCACCTGGTCCTCGTCGCTGGAGCGCAGCACCTGGCTGCCGCCGATCGGCATCGGCGTGCCCGGCTGGTAGATCACCGGGGTGGCACCCCGAAGGGTGCGGAGGTAGGAGATGCCGGCCTGCTCGGCCATGGCGGCCACCAGCGACGCCGTCTGGTTCGCGTCGCAGGGGTGCAGCACCACGCTGCCGTGGACCGCGCGCAGGGCGGACAGGTCCTCCAGCCCCATCTGCGACGGCCCGTCCTCGCCGATCGACACGCCCGCGTGCGAGCCGACCAACCGCAGGTCGGCCCTGCTCACCGCGGCCATGCGGATGAAGTCGTAGGCGCGGGTGAAGAAGGCGGCGAAGGTGGAGGCGAACGGCCGCCAGCCGCGCACCTGCATGCCGACGGCGGCGGCGATCATCTGCTCCTCGGCGATGTACATCTCGAAGAAGCGGTCGGGATAGGCCTTGGCGAACAGCTCCGAGTAGGTCGAGTTGCTGACCTCGCCATCGAGCGCCACCACGTTGCCGTCCGCGGCCCCCAGCGCCTCCAGCGTCTGGCCGTAGGCCTTGCGGGTTGCGACCTTGTCGCCGACCTCGAAGCGCGGCAGCTCCAGCTCGCCGGTCGACGGGAAGCGGTGCGGCGACCGGCTCGGCGGCCGGAGCACCTGGACCGTCAGGTTGCGCACACCGCCCAGCTCGCGGATGGCGGCCTCGGGGTCGTCGAGCGGCTTGCCGTGCATGCCGTTCTGGTTCTCGACCGCCCGGACGCCCTTGCCCTTGACGGTCCGGGCGACGATCGCGGTGGGCCGCCCGTCGGTGCCGGCCGCGTCCTGGTAGGCCTTGTCGATGGCGTCGACGTCGTGGCCGTCGATCTCGATGGCGTGCCAGCCGAAGGCGCGCAGCCGCTCGGCGTAGGCGCCGGTGTCCCAGCCGTGGCGGGTCGGCCCGGTCTGACCGAGGCGGTTGATGTCCAGGATGGCGGTGAGGTTGTCGAGCTGCGTGAAGGCCGCGTGCTCGAAGGCCTCCCACATCGATCCCTCCGCCAGCTCGCTGTCGCCGCACAGCACCCACACGCGGTAGGGCAGGCGGTCCAGGTAGCGGCCGGCCAGCCCGACGCCGACACCCACCGGCAGGCCCTGCCCGAGCGAGCCGGTGGCCACGTCGACCCAGGGGAGCCTGGGGGTGGGGTGGCCCTCGAGCCGGCTGCCGAGCTTGCGGAAGCTCAGCAGCTCGCCCTCGTCGATGGCGCCAGCGGCGTGGTACAGCGAGTACAGCAGCGGCGAAGCGTGGCCCTTGGAAAAGATCAGGTGGTCGTTGCAGGGGTTGGCGGGCTCGTCGAAGTCGTAGCGGAGATGCCCGTCGAGCAGCACCGCCATCAGGTCCGCCGCCGACATCGACGAGGTCGGGTGGCCCGAGCCGGCCGCGGCGGCCGCCCGCACCGAATCCACTCTGAGCTGCTGGCCCAGCTCGGCCCAGCGCTCGGTCTGCTGCATCGCGCCATGTGCGTCCACGTTCGCTCCCTCCATCCGCCAACCACCGTGCACCCGTTCAGGGTCGTCTCTGCCCGAATATCTCGCCAGCCAGCGGGCTAACGAAGCGGCTCTTGGACGGTCGCCGACGCCCTGTACCTGGCGTCGTACGTGTTCATGCTGGGCGGCCTGCTGCTGACCGCCGCCATCAAGCTGGCGGCGGATGGCCGCCGGCGCTCGACGACTTCGGGCTGCCGGCCGCCCTGCGCGACTACGCGCCGGCTTCTGGCGGTGCGCGACGACGGCCGGCTTCGACGTCGCCAGGACCATACGCGGCCTCCAGCACTTCGGGCTGTCCGGCATGCGGGAGCGCGTCGAGATGGCCGGCGGCTCCTTCGAGATCAACTCGACCCGGGCCACGGCACCACGGTCACCGCGGTCCTGGCGCTGCGGTGAAGCGGCTCACCCCAGGCTGACGACGGTGGCGCCGGCGCGGTAGATGTCGTCCATGGCGCGCTGGGCGTCGCCCGGCTCCAGCTCCACGGCGCGGACCGCCTCGGCGAGCAGGCCGACCTCGAAGCCCCGCTCGGCCGCGTCCAGGACCGTCTCCTTCACGCAGAAGTCGGTTGCCAGGCCGGCGACCACCACTCTGCGGATGCCGCGCTCGCGCAGCAGCTCCTCCAGCTGGGTGGGCCGCTCCTCGCCGGTCTCGGGACTGCGCATGGAGAACCCCGAGTAGCCGTCCTCGCCGCCGCTCCCCTTACGCACGACCTCACCCTCGATGTGAAGTTGAGGGTGAAATTCCGCACCCCAGGTTCCCTGCACGCAGTGCACCGGCCAGATGCCCCCGTCCTTGGCGAAATGCGGCGTGGTCTCCGGATGCCAGTCCTGGGTGTAGACCACCGCGGCGCCGGCGGCCGCCGCCAGCTCGATCTCCCGGTTGACCACCGGGACGACCTGCTCGCCGCCGCGCACGTACAGGCTGCCGGCGGGGTCGGCGAAGTCGTTCTGCATATCGACGACGATCAGCGCGGTCTCGGGGTCGTACTTCGCCATGGCAATCCCTCCTCGCGGCCCCACGAACGCTACCCCAGACGCGCCGGGCGGCGCAGGAGGGAATCGTGAGCGGCCGCTGGAAGGGTCAGGCGTCGGTGGCGACGAGCTGGTCGTGCAGGCGCTCGCAGGAGCGGCGCAGCAGGCGCGAGACCTGCATCTGGGAACAGCCGATCAGCGCGCCGATCTCGCGCTGCTTCAGTCCGTTGAAGTAGTACAGCACCACCACCGCCCGCTCCACCGCCGGCAGGCTGGAGACCAGGTCGGGCAGCATGATCAGGTCCTCGACCTCGCCACGCTCCCGGGTGTCGGGCAGGAGCTGGCCCAGCGGCGGCGCGCCCTGCTCGACCGGCACGTCCAGCGACAGCACCGTGCGGTTCTCCATCGCCATCACGGCCTGCCGGATCTCGTCCTCGTCGAGGTCGACCTCCACCGCCATCCGGTCGGCGCGCGGCCAGCCGTCGAACGACCGGGGGAACCCGTCCAGCGCCGCCGCCAGCCGCAGCGCGTTGTCCTTCACCGTCCGCGGCACGCCCACCTGCCAGGTCGAGTCCCGCAGGTAGCGCTTGAGCTGCCCGAGGATGGTGGCGATGGCGAACGGCGCGAAGGGCGTGCCGCGCTCCGGGTCGTAGCGGTCGACCGCGGCGATGAGGCCGATCCTGGCGATCTGGCGCAGATCGTCCGTGGTGGTGTTGGGGCGGTCTCGATAGCGCATGGCCAGGCGGTCCGCCAGCCCGAGGTGCGCGAGGATGACGCGTTCGCGGAGCTGCGGATCGCGTTGCCGTGCGTACGACTCGAGCCAGGCCGCGACCTGTTCCGGGGTCGCCTCACCGGGATCCGGCGCTCGCGTCCGCGCGCTCGCCTTGGACCGGTCGTGCAGGGGCAGAGTCAGGGTCATCGCGGCCTCGCCAAGTCGATGTTGGGGCCCGTAACCACTCACATCGGCGAGTTGCCCTCGGACCTACACGGTCGGGTGTGCGAAACCGGGCCCGCTCGTCAGGCGCCGCGGGGCATCCCGGCGTGGATGGCGCGGACCGTCTCGACGGTGTCGGCCTCGTCGGGGCGCTTGTCGGGGCGGTAGCGCAGCACCCGGGCGAACCGCAGCGCCATCCCACCGGGATAGCGGGGACTGGTCTGCACGCCGTCGAAGGCGATCTCCACGACCAGCTCCGGCCGGACGACCACGGTGTAGTCGTCGCGGGAGACCGCCCGCTCCAGCAGCTCCTCGGTCTGCCAGGTGAGCAGCTCGTCGGTCAGCCCCTTGAAAGTCTTGCCGAGCATGACGAACCCGCCACGCTCCGGGTCGCGGGCGCCGAGGTGCAGGTTGCTGAGCCAGCCGTGGCGCCGGCCGTGCCCCCACTCGGCGGCCAGCACCACCAGGTCCAGCGTGTGGACCGGCTTGACCTTCACCCAGCCGGCGCCGCGCCGCCCGGCCTCGTACGGCACGGTGAGCGACTTGACCACCACGCCTTCATGGCCATGCGCGAGCGCGTCGCGCAGGAACGCCTCCGCGACCACCGGGTCCTCGGTGACCGTCCGGGGCACGCGCAGCGCCTCCGGGGTCACCGCGGCGAGCGCGGTGTGCCGCTCGGCCCCGCTCCGGTCGACGAGGTCCTCGCCGTCCAGCCGCAGCACGTCGAACAGGAACAAGTTGAGCGGCGTGGTCTGGCGCAGCCGCTCCACGTCGAGCTTGCTGCCGAAGCGGCTGCCGGTGACCTGGAACGGGTGCGGCCGGCCGTCGTCGCGCAGTGCGATCGCCTCGCCGTCGAGCACGATCGTCTCCGCCGGCAGCCCGCGCGCCGCCTCGACCAGCTCCGGCACCCTGGTGGTGACGTCGTCCAGCGTGCGCGTGAAGACCCGCACCTCGTCACCCTGCCGGTGGATCTGGACGCGGATGCCATCCAGCTTCCACTCCACGGCGGCCGGGCCGACCCGCTCCAGCGCCTCCTGGATGCTGCTGGCGGTCTGCGCCAGCATCGGCTGGAGGGGGCGGCCGACCTGCAGGTGGAAGGCGCGCAGGCCGGTGACGCCCTTCGAGAGCGCGGCGGTGGCGACGGCGCCGAGCGCGCCGCGCAGCATCAGCGCCCTGCGGACCTCGGTGGAGGCGACCCCGGCGGCCCGGGCGATGGCCTCGACCATGACGCCCTCCAGCGCGCCCTGGCGCAGCTCGCCGCCGAGGAGCCGCCCGAGGAACCGCTGTTCGCCGGCGGTGGCCCGGCACAGCAGGTCGGCCAGCAGCCGTCGGCGCACGGCCTGGGAGCCGGCGCCGGCCTGCCGCCCGATCAGCTCGAACGCCTGGTCGACGTCGAGCACCTGGAGCGACGGCGCCGCCGCGGCGGGCGGAGGGTCGCGCAGCGACGCCCAGCAGACCCCGATCTGCCGCTGGCGAAGCTCGCCGGAGAGGAAGGCGACCGCCACCTCGACCTCATCCGGCTCCAGGCGGCGCAGGCATGCGGCCAGGTGCTCCACCTTGGTCAGGCGAGCGGCCGCCGCGGTGACCGCGTCGGAGGTCTCGACGATCTCGGAGAGCAGCACGAGCAATATTGTGCCGGCCCGGAGCGACAGTGCGGGGGGTCGGGGGGCGGGGGTCGGGGGCGGCCGGCCTCGTCTCAGTCGTGCAGGCCGGCCAACTGGATGCCGAAGGCGTTGATCCTGCGGTAGATGGTGGCGCGGGACATGCCCAGCTTGGCGGCCGCCTGGGTGCGGTTGCCCTTGGCCTCGACCAGGGCCTCGACGATCGCGTCGCGCTCGATCCACTGCCA
>Ga0137372_10006676_pt1 | contig 11186 bp, 11 predicted proteins | sample SagtaG_6_FD_104911 | JGI IMG/M metagenome (GOLD analysis project Ga0137372, IMG submission 104911) | Vadose zone soil microbial communities from Sagehorn Ranch, Mendocino, California, USA - Sage1_R_60_16 metaG | ecosystem: Environmental > Terrestrial > Soil > Vadose zone | place: USA...
AATCCGGGGAACCTGGTCGTGATGGACATGGACGAGTTGCTGGACGACCACGGCCGGCTGCTCGGGATCGACATCGCCAGCCCGATGGCTGCGCCGATCTGGCCGGCGTACAACGCGCTGTGGCTCCGGATCACCGAGCTGATCCGCCGCTCGGGCATCCCGGTGCTGCTGCTGTCGCCGCTCCTGCCGACCGAGCTCCCCGAGGGCCGGTGGCTGCATCTGGACTGCTCGGACGCCGTACGACGGAAGCGGCTGGCGGTGCGGGGTTGGGCCGAGGCCGAGATCCAGGAAGCGCTCGCCGACGCCGCCGAGATCCGCAAACACGTCCCCCGCTCCGTCCGCGGCGACGTCTCCCCAGAACGCTCCGCCAAGAACATCCTCGACTGGATCCGCGGAGAACGCCTAGGCAAAACCTTGAGCCTCTGGGGCCGCCTTCGAACCTGAAGCTACCGCCTGTGGACAACCGTGCTTCTGTTGGAGGGGATCGCCTGATTTCCGGAACATAATTTGCAGCGGGCGGCAGTAATGCTCCGGAAAGCGACTATGCCGCCTGGCTGATGGCAGGTGGGCGGGTGCTCAGCCCTCGTGCTCGCGGACGCGGGAGATTTCCGCGGCGATGTTGATGCCATCCGGGTCGCCGAGTGGTTGGCGCAAGATCGTGCGGCGCGCCGCGGCGGTTGGCAACTCGACGTCGAAGGTTGGGTACTCCGGTTGGGGGCATGGCAGGCCCTTGTAGCCGAGCCGCTCGTAGAAGGGGGCGGAGCGTTGGTAATGGGCTTGCCATTTGAGGTGGAGGACTCGGGTGGAGGCCCAGCTGGTGACGGCGTTCATGAGGGCGCGGCCTATGCCGGTACGGCGGTGGTCGGGGCGGACGTACAGGTCGTGGAGGCGGCCGTGGTGGTGGCGGCCGGCTCTTAGGTGGGGGCCGTAGTCCTGCACGACTGCGTAGCCGAGGAGGCCGTCGGCGTCGTAGCCGAATGCTGCCCAGCGAGGGTCGTCGACGAGTTCGGCGTACACGGATTTGGCCTCGTCCTCGGGGAGGCCGGTGCCGAAACCCTGCAGCAGCGGCCAGAGGTCCGGCCAGTCCTCCACAGTCAGGCGGCGCACGGTCATGCGGCCAGCGTTTCACCAGCGCTGGGACAGGCGCAGCTGATTTAGCTATTGACATCATGTTGTCGTGATGACAGCATGCTGTCTATGAGGACAGCGTATGTGGCGGTGTACGACACGTTGGCGGACTGGGAGATCGGGCATCTGACGGTCGAGTTGCGGACCGGGCGGTTCACAGGGCAGCCGTGGAAGGTCGTGACAGTGGCCGAGTCGGCGGAGCCGGTGACGACGATGGGTGGGCTGCGGATCGTGCCGGACATGGTGCTGGCGGAGCTCGAGCCGGAGGACGGAGATCTGTTGGTACTCGCGGGATCCGGCCAGTGGGACGACGGCGGAGGGGACGCATTCGCGAAGATGGCGCAGCGATTCCTCGACCACGGGGTGCCGGTGGCAGCGATCTGTGGGGCAACGGCCGGGCTGGCTCGGGCGGGAATTCTGGATGAGCGCAGGCACACCAGCGCCGCGAAGGAGTACCTGCAGGCCACTGGCTACCAGGGCAGCGACAACTACGTCGACGAGCGGGCCGTGGTCGACGGCGATCTGATCACGGCCGGGCCGGATTCGCCCGTGCAGTTCGCGCGCGCGACGCTGGAGCGGCTCGGGCTGGCGGACGAGAAGAAGCTGGACGCGTACGAAGGCGTCTTCCACCGGGCAGACCCGGCCGCCTATCCGGTACTCGTCGGCTGATGACGGTTCCACCTCGCGAGGACTGGCCGACGCCGAAGAGGGCGACCGAAGGTGGTGCGCTGTTGACCGACGTCATCATCGCCACCTTCCGCCTCAACGCGCGGCTGATGGAGGCCGCGCAGGACCTCGCCGCTCACGGCGGATTGACAGCGGCGTGGTGGCAGGTCCTCGGCGGGGTACTCGACGAGCCGCGCTCGGTCGCCGAGGTCGGCCGGATCATGGGTGTGAGCCGGCAAGGGGTCCAGCGCATCGCCGATCTCCTGGTCGAGCGCGGCCTGGCGGAGTACAAGCCGAACCCGGCGCACCGCCGCGCCAAACTGCTCGCCTGTACCGAGGCCGGCTACTGGGCGATCCGGCAGATCTCCGTCGCCCAGCACCCGTGGGCCGACAAGCTCAGCAAGAGCGTCGACCTCGACGACCTCCGTACGACGCTCGCCACCATGCAGGCACTGATCACCACGCTGGAAGAAGCTTGACCGTGATGCTTCGCCCATAAGCGTGGTGAGTGGTGAAAGTCAGCCGTGTCTTGGTGCCGATCAGTGGCGGCGCCGAGCACGCCGTGACATCGTTCCGCCGTGACCACCCAGACGTCGCCGGACAGCCGGCTCGCCTCCGCCCTCCGCTTCACCACCGAGTTGATCGCCTGGGTCTCGACGCCGTGGGCGCTGGCGCCGTACTCGATCCCGCTCGCCATAGCGGCCGTCGTCGTACTGATCGGGCTGCCGACGATCTTCCAGACGCCCGGCGACAAGCCCCGCGTGACCGTCGCGGTGCCCGGCTTCGTCACCATCCTGTTGGTGCTGCTGCAACTGGTCGCCGCAGTTGCCGCCTCATGGATCGCGTGGCCGATCGCCGTCGCGGTCGTCGTCAGCGTGCTCGCCGTCGCATGTGTGGTGACCGAGCAGCCGCGTTGGCGATGGCTGTCAGGTGCCGCCCGCGCCGACTAGTTGGCCGTCGATGGACAGGATGCGGATGGGGCTGCCGGTGGCTTTGGTCGGGATGACCAGGGCGACCTGATGGAGGTAGTCCTGGTGGATGGTCTGGGTGTACTTGACCCGGTTGCTGAAGGCGGTCGCTTCGCCGCTGGTCCAGTAGGCGTTCGAGCCGGGCTCGACGCGTTGCAGGTATTGCTCGGTGATGGCGAGGAAGACCAGCGCCTCCCCGGATGAGGTGATGAACACGAGCGGCTCGCCGGAGAGCTCGAAGGTGTCGTCGACGCTCGCGATGTATGTCTCCTTGGTATCCGCCATTGTGGATGTGGCCCGTTGTTGCAGGAGTTTCGTCGTACCGGGGGATGGGGCGAACAGCTTCGCCTTCGGGGATATCTCGCCGCCCGACAGGTACGTCGCGAGGTCGGCGCCGGCCGAGTCCGGCAGGCTGGAGAGCTCGTCCAGATCGGCTTGCGTCGGCGTCCGCAGTCCCTCCATCGGCGGGAGCTTCACCGTCTTCAACGGGTAGACCGAATTCGTCAGCAGCCACGGCGCACCGGCGCTCTGCCGCTGCCAGACACCGATCTGGTGGCTGTCGGGGTCGCTCGAGACACCGGAGCTGACCACGAACCGCATCGGGTACGACCCGAACTCGGGTGCGCCGATCTGCGGCTCGGTGAAGCTGAACGGCTTGGTCGCGTCCTTGCCGGCCGCATCCACCTTGCGGCTGATCTGGTAGCCGGCACGGGTCTGCGCCAGCGTCGGCTCAGCCTCGATCGTCGCGGCCAGCTTGGCGTCGCGCGCCTGGTTCGCCTGGTTGTTGAGCTGGTTGTAGCGCTGTACGACGGCCCGCGCATCGGCGAGCGTGACGGCGGGGCGAGTGTCCAGCGTCGCGGCGTTGTTCTTGGCCGGCAGCAGAGCGCAGCTCGTTGTCGTGAGCAACAAAGCGCCACTGGCCAGCAGTGCTGCCGTCTTCCGCACAGCCTCGTCACTCGACCCCGCCAGACTCGCCGCCACCAACTCCTGCTCAACTGTCGGCTCCTCGTCGACCGACCGAACCTCGTCGGTCGCCGACTCATCCTGCGACGTCTCGTTCATCGCCGGCTCATCCTCCCGCGGGGACTCAGCCGACGTGGGCTCAGCCGCCTGTGGGGCCTCGATCAGCGTGGACTCAGCCGCCTGCGTCGCCTCGTGGTACTCCTCTTCCGCGTACGGCGCATGGTCGTCGGCGTACTCGAGGTCGTCGTCGTCAGGGGCTACGGCGCCGACGGCGATCAGGAACGCCGGGGACTTCGCGCGCGCCACGTCAGCCGGCGCCATCAGCATCGGCGCGTTCCCGATCGGCCGGGCGAGCCTGGGCGAGTCCACGTCGGCGACCGGCTCAGAGTCCACTGGTGCGGCGGGCTGGGAGTCCACGGCCGCAGACTCCGGCGCAGCGACGGGCGGAGAGGCCACTGATGCGACCGGCAACGGAATCACCTCTGCTGCCGGCGCCGGATCCACCTCGACGTCTGTCATCGGAGCCGGGGCGGTCAGCACTCGGGCGGCCGGAACCTTGGGGCTGGCCGGCCGGAAAGCGGCCGGCCGGTATGCGGCGAGCGGCCGGTACGCCGCGACTGGGGTGAGAGGCGCGACCGCCACCGCGCGCCGACGGCGGAACAGCAGCATCAGCCCGAGCGCCAGCAGCACGATCCCGCCGCCGAACACCAGCAGGCTGATCCCGAACAGCCGGTCGACCTCGACCCCGAACTGCACCTGCGCGCCCACCGCAGGCGACCCGTCCACGTTCATCACGACCACGTCGTACCGGCCGTCCTGCGTCGGCCAGGCGATGGATTGCTTGCCTTCGCCCCCGGACTGCGCGACCCACCAGTCGAGCTCGCCAGGCGGCGTCAACCGCGCGGCGTCCCCGCGCATCTCCTGTGTGGCGAATGTCGACGGCGGATCGAACCGGGTCAGCCGCGTGTGCTCTGCGCCGGCCAGGTAGTTCGAGACGTCCAGGTCCTGCCCGACGCCGACGAACACCGGTCGGTCGCCGGTCGCGGTGACGTGCAGGACCGGGCGGTGCCGATCGAGCAGGCCGGGCGCGGTGATGACCGCCAGGCCTTTGCTGCTGAGTTGTCGGCTGCTGGTCGTGATCGTGTTGTCCGGGCCGACCAGCCAGAAGGCGGCCACAGCTCCGGCGAGTGTGGCCACCAGGCCGGCCACAGTCAGCAAGAGGCCCAGGGCGGTGCGGGCGAAACGCATGATCGGCTCCCGTCGTACGACGAGCCCGGCCCGCTGCGGGTGGACCGGGCAACGGGCATCAGGCCTCGTGGCGAACCCGTCCGCCGCGAGGCCGTACCGGGACCGATTCGGGGTCCCGCAGTTCACCCGTTGCCGTGACTAACTGATCGAATCAGGATCTGTTACTGTTCCGAGTTAACGAATGGCTGTTCACAAACTCGGGGGTGCCGGTTGGCCCGGCCGCGGCTCGTCAGCGACGACGCGATTCTGGACGCGACCCGTCAGGTGCTGGCCGAGTCGGGACCGGTCAAACTGACCCTGGCGACCGTCGGTGCCCGGGTCGGACTGGCGCCGCCGACGCTGATGCAGAGGTTCGGTTCCAAGCGCGGCCTGCTGCTCGCCTCGGCAGCCCGGTCGCCACTGATGGTGCTCCGCGAGGTCGAGGAAGCGGAGGCGCGGAACACCTCTCCACTGGCCACCGTGCGGGACTTCGCGCTGACGTCCGTTGCCCACATCAAGCACCGCGAGGAGCTCGGCAACGGGCTCTGGTTCGTCCAGCTCGATGTCGCCGACCCCGAGTTCCAACGGCACGCGCAAGCGCATTCGGCCGCGATCGTGAACAGCTGCGCGCGCCTCTACCGCGCTGCCGAAGAAGCCGGCGAGCTGCGGCCGGATACCGACGTACAGGCCCTCGCGCGCCACACCCTCGTCTGTTTCAACGGCGCCCTCCAGGTCTGGGCGGTGAACGGCTGGGGCTCGCTCACCGAGTTCGTCGCCGAACAACTGGACCTGATGCTCGCGCCCTATCTCTCCCAGGAGTAGCGATGTTCTTCAGCGGCGCGCTGAACCAGATATCCGCTTCACGCCGGTCGCCGTGGCCGCCGTCGTCACCCACCTCGCCGCCAGCCGTCCGGCTACCAACAAAGTGCCCACGGCAACAGTTCTCACGACACCGAGAACCTGACGATTTCCGGAGGTGCCGTCGCTCCTAGCGTCGAAGCCATGACATCGAGGTACGACGAAGTCCGGCTGCTCGCTTCTTCCGGGGTTCTGAGGGGCCGGGTGCGATCTCGGACGCTACGGGCGCGGGGTGGGTCTGCCGCCGAAGGTCCAGTGGTGGATCTCGGTGTGGCTTGAGTCAGGCAGCAATGTTGCGGCGTGTTCGGGGGTTGGGGCCTCGATGGCGGCTGCCCAGCCGAGGCGGGTGTTGTCGTCGAGGGCCAGGAGGTCGCCGTACACGATCGTGTGTTTCGACGTGGCCGGTGCGGGTGCGTTGGAGTCCAGGGTGATCAGCAGGAACCGGTCGTAGCCGTCGACTGCCTCGGTGAAGTCCCACATCGTGCGGCCGAGGATGTTGTGGAAGCGATAGAGGAGCACCGATTCGAAGACACCACCTCGGTAGTACGGCTCGTCGTACGCGAATCGGCGCGCGGACTCCGCGTCCGGCAGGTCGACGATGTGCAGGCTGCCCGTCGACTCGTCCTCGTCGTCAGGCCCGGTCAAGGTGGGCCCGCGCGCGATCAGCAGGTCGCCGTACCCATCCATGAACGACCAGTGCTCTTCGGTCAGGCTCTGCTTGAGTCCGGAGGTGCCGGCCCGGTCGCGCCCGTACACGAAATACTCCACGGCGGTCAGCCTAGATCGAGGCGGGCTCTTCGGTCCGCGCTCGGTCTCGGGTCCGAGCCCCGACCCTTGCCTGGGTCAACCGTTTGATGCAGACCGCTGACCGGAAGCTCACTCGTCAGTCGCACCTCGATGAGCAACTCGCAGGCCTCGGCGCGCGGAGGTTCAAAATAGGGTGCCAAGGCAACCAAATCCAAGGTGCCCGGATGATCGGCATGCGTCAGCGCGGTCGCGCCGGCGGATCTGAGTTGCTGCCGACAGTGATGGCGCAGTGCCCACGATTGGCTGGGACAGACGAAGGCCCAGGTCAAGGAATTACGTCTTGAACCTGGGCTTTGTCATGTTCTGACATTTGAGCGGGTGACGGGAATCGAACCCGCACTGTCAGCTTGGGAAGCTGATGTTCTGCCATTGAACTACACCCGCATGCCTGGCGGTGGGACCAGCAGGCGCAGACGAGCATAGCCGATGCGTCGGGTCGGAGCCACGGTGGGTCCGGCGTGCCGACGGCAGGTCCTGGGCCGGGCGACGAGCGCCCAAAGGGGCGCCGCATTCGCCGTCCGTACAACCCTTCTTGGGTGCCACGGTTGAGCACCTTCTGCGTCGCGCGGCTTGGCTGCGCGGCTGGTATCGCCGTACCGAGAACCGCACCGATTGCTTCCGCGTCACCTGCTGTTTGTGGATGGGTGGAGTCCAGCCCCTATGCCGCGGCGTAGTCGGGCGGACTTGGTGCCGCCAACTGATGCCGGATGCATCGAAAAGGGGGGCGGTGGACGGTTTGCGGTGGGGGATCTTGGGGAGTTTTCCACAAACGGCACGCTCAGGTCTGGGCAGGTCCGTCGTAATCTGGCAGATTAGAACGCGTTGCCGGGGGCAACATTTCGACGCAACGTGAGGATGCGGTCCTCGCGGGGACCGGACAAGATGGTTGCGGGGCAACTGGATGAAGGGGTGAATGGTGGCAACAGAGACAAGTGACGCGCTGGACAACCTGGAGAAGGAGCTCGTCACGTTGGCACGACGGCTGCGCGGTCTGCAGCGGACGCTGTCCGACGAGGCGCATCCGGACCTGGAGCCGGCGCAGTACGCGTTGCTGAACCATGTCGAGGAGCTGGCACCGGTGCGGATGGCCGACCTGGTGGCGGCGCTCGAGGTGGACAAGGGTCCGGTCAGCCGGGCCTGCGCGCGGCTCGAGGAAGAGGGTCTGCTGAAGCGGGCGGCCGACAAGTCGGACGCGCGGGCGACCCTGCTGACGCTGACCGCGGCCGGCAAGCGCAAGCTGGCGGCGGCCCGGAAGAAGCGGCACAAGGTGATCGAGGACCTGCTGAAGGACTGGTCGCCCCAGCAGGTGAAGACCTTCGCCACCCAGGTGTCGCGGTTCAACAAGCTGGCCGACTGAATTCGTTGCCTTAGGCCCCAAGGTCGCCGGTACGCCGCAACGGTTCCGGATGACGGCGGGGTACGACGGGTCGACGGTGATGGAAGGAAACTCGGGGAAGCCCGGAGACGTGGTCTCGCCGGAGAGCTGAGGGCTCCGGACGATCAGTCACCGGGCACCGGGATCCCCATCAGGCCCGCGAGGGGCAAGCCACGACTCTGCGCGGATCCGCAGCATGCGGCTCCCGCGACCGAGCCGGCGCCCTGCGTTCGGCCGGGCCGGACGCAGCGATCAGGCGTGGGGTCGAAGGTGGGCGGGGGAGCGGCACGCTGCTAAGTTGCGTTCGTGCTGCTCTCCGACCGCGACATCTTGGCCGAGCTCGACGCGAAGCGGGTCCAGTTGGATCCGTTCGATGCTGCGATGGTGCAGCCGTCGAGTGTCGACGTACGGCTGGATCGGTTCTTCCGGGTGTTCGAGAACCACAGGTACCCGCACATCGACCCGGCCGAGGAACAGCCCGACCTGACCCGGATGGTCGAGCCGGAGGGTGAGGAGCCCTTCATCCTGCATCCCGGGGAGTTCGTCTTGGGATCGACGTACGAGCTGGTGACGCTGCCCGACGACGTGGCGGCGCGGCTGGAGGGCAAGTCCTCGCTGGGCCGGCTCGGGTTGCTCACCCACTCCACCGCCGGGTTCATCGACCCCGGGTTCTCCGGGCACGTGACGCTGGAGCTGTCCAACGTGGCGACGCTGCCGATCAAGCTCTGGCCCGGGATGAAGATCGGCCAACTGTGCTTCTTCCGGCTGTCGTCGCCGGCCGAACACCCGTACGGCTCCGAGAAGTACGGCTCCCGCTACCAGGGCCAACGCGGCCCCACCCCGTCCCGCTCCTACAAAAACTTCCACCGCACCGACGTCTGACATGCGAAAGGGGCCCGGGATCATCCGGGCCCCTTTTAGCGTGACGGTCAGGCGGTCGGCTTCAGCGCGATCAGCACCGTCTGGTAATCGAGGTCGTTCGACGGCTGCAGGTAGGCGGCGCCGTACTTCGTCACCGCGGTGGGCGACTGCGGCTTTTGGTTGAAGAGCGAGAAGTCGGAACCGTTCGCGCTGCCCGGGTCCTTGCTTTGCGAACCGGGGTCCTGGCTCGGCGTCGAACTCTCGGTCGGGGTGCCACCGTCCGACGGCGTGCTGCCCGGCGTGGTGCTGGTCGACGGGGTCGACCCACTGGTCGGTACGTCGTTGCCGGTGGCCGCGTCCATCAGCACCGGCTGGGCCTCGGTCTGGGCGTAGATGATGCCGTGGAAGGCCGCGGTGACGGCCGGCACGATGCGGCTCGCGGATTTGTCGTTGTAGCTCCACGCCTTCTTGCCGGTGGTGTCGTCGAATCCGACGATCTCGTTCGCTTTCCCGCCATCAGCGCCATCCGTGCAGACCACTGCATTCGCCTCGTCGCCGAGGCAGTTGAAGCTGCGCCCGCCCGTTTGCGAGTCCATCATCGGCGTCTGCACCATCACGCCGCTCACCAGGTCGACGGAGTACAGCACGTTCTGGAAGCGCCCGTCGTACTTGTGCGGAACCACATAGCTGTTCCCGTAGAAGTAGGCGCGCTTCACGCCCGCGCCGGCGGGTTTCAGATAGTTCTGCCGGGTCGGGATCTGCTTGGTGATCTTCCCGCCGGCAGCATCGGCGATCGCGATGGTCCCGTCCTGGGCGCCCTCCTCGTTGCTGCCGATGGCGCCGGCGACGACACCGTTGAGGACACCCGCTGCTGCCATCTTGGGAATCACTGACGACTTCTTGGTCTTCGGGTCGGCGTAGACCGTGAAGATCTCGCCGGCCTTCTTCGCAGCGGCGCCGCCGTCTGCTCCGACGCCGACGGCGATCTGCCCGGTGGCGGCGTCGTACGCCTGGCTCACCACATTGTCGCCGCCCAAGCCCGGACCGAGCGCCGGGGTGAGGTCGACCGGCACCTCGGCGACGACCTTGCCGTCGGTGGCATCGATCCACCGGAACAGCACCAGGCCCTTGGCCTTCTGGGTGCCGTTTCCCTTGTCGGTCTGGACGTACGCGATCGCGACGACATCCTTGCCATCCAGTTGGACCGGCATCGGAGTGCTCACGCCCAGGGTCGTGGTCGTCTCCACACTCGTGGTCGGTACGGTCCACGGCTCGCCCTGGGCGGCGATGTTGCGGCCGGTGATGCCGGACTTGCCCGAGATCAGCGAGGTCTGGCCGACCATTCCGGCGGAGAGGCTGTACTCGTTGTCCTTGTCGCTGCGCTGGACTCCGAACGCCGAGACTGGCAGGAGTGCCTTCGGTGGGTCGAAGGAGGCGACGGCCGGTGCCGACGGCGTGGAGGCGGAGGACGCTCCGCCGCCCTCGGACTTGGCGTCGGACTTCTGGTCGTCGTTGCCGCCGCACGCGGCCAGCAGGACGACGGCGGCGGTGGCGGCGGCAGTAGCGGCCAGCGGGCGCAGCATCGTTGGTTCTCCCCAGGTCAACAGAGAATGATCGCCTGAACGCTAGCAGTGTTCATGGGTCCTCATCGCAAGTTATCCACAGGGGTTGCAGGAAGCTGCAGCTCTGCCGCTAGCGGGGAGTTCGGGTGCCCACGGTGAGCAAGCCAAGTCGTTGCAGTAAGCCACAAACCGCCGCTGCGCCGCTCACGGGCAGGCCGGTCATCGGATCACCGAGAGACCGGTACGGCGGTGCCGCGGCTGCGGCTCCAGGCGGTCGGCGAACCGGCGCAGTACGACGGCCAGTTCGTGGCGCGGGCCGCTGACGCGGTGTGCCTTCGCGGCGGACTTCTGTTGCTTCCGGAGCGCGCGGGCCTCGGCGGCCCGCAGCTGCTCGGCGACTCGGTAGCGTGCGATTTCTTCGTGTTCGGTGATCATCGTCCTTGCTCCCCTCAGGTTGTCCCCGTGCTGTTGTTGGCCGTGCTTCGCCCAGGTCCCGCCGGGCCGTTGCCGGCGGGACCTCCTGGCTGGTGGTTTCAGACCTTGACGACGCTGATGTCGCCGGAGACCGTGCGGGCCCGCAGCATCAATGCGCGGTCACCCTCGGCTGGCTTCTCGCCGGGCTCCAGCTCGCACCGGATCCGCCCGGTGACCGTCTTCAGGTCCAGGTACGTCGGAACGCCGTCCGGTACGCCGATCTGGACGTCACCCCGGGCTGTCTCCGCCTGGACACTCGGCCCGTCGGCGATCTCGACAGTGACGTCGCCGGATCCG
>Ga0137372_10006678_pt1 | contig 11186 bp, 10 predicted proteins | sample SagtaG_6_FD_104911 | JGI IMG/M metagenome (GOLD analysis project Ga0137372, IMG submission 104911) | Vadose zone soil microbial communities from Sagehorn Ranch, Mendocino, California, USA - Sage1_R_60_16 metaG | ecosystem: Environmental > Terrestrial > Soil > Vadose zone | place: USA...
ATTATTCAGTCGCCTCTCCCCCAAGTCAAGGAATCGCCCATTTCTGAGTGCCCGTTCTGTCCCCTCTTCGTCACCATCCCTGCCTAGCACCCGCCAGGCACGAGTCACCAATCACCCCTCAGTTTGCGTGCTCGGACTGTCAACTGATCCTTCCCAGCACCAGGCAGCCCGCGATCATGTCGTGCAGCGCCTGCTTTTTCTCCGTGAAGCCCGCCATGAGGTAGCCGATGAACATGGGAACCATATTCGTTATGATCTTGCCAAAGTGCCGCCCGGTCGCGCGCGCAAAGCTGACGCGCTGCCCGGCCATATCGGTGACGACCAAGCCCAGAGCCCTCTTCCCCACAGTGGCCTGCCACTCCGAGCTTTCCATCAGCGCATGGTAGAGCCAGGTCACGACCAAGCCCACGGTCGCGGCAAGAAAAATAAGACCGATGATCAGGAAAAGCCCGGCATCCCCCAACTCTTCCTCAGGATGAATCTGGCTCAAGAGAGTCCCCAGTCCGGTCAGAAAGATCAACGGAACCAAAACCAAAACTACACCGAAACCAATGATGATATTGTCGATGACGTACGCCAGAAACCGCAGCCAAAATCCTCCGTACTCCACGCGCTGAACGGCGGCATACGCCAGCGCGGCAGTCGGCACGCCCATCCTCGGCGCCCGCGGTGTCGCAACCACCGGAAACGCCTGCCCGCAGTTCGGGCAAAATGCCGCTCCTTCCGCCAACGCCGCGCCACACTTGGAACAGTACACGGGTGTCTCCTTGCTTCTTCCTACTTCTCACGAAATGCGAAAACCCGCATGAACGCGAGCCAAATCCTACTTTCGAGCCGCCACGCGGTCAATCACGATCCCTGTCGATCACTCTCGCCTCGTCCTTCAGGAACCCGGCATTTTGCTTTACGTCGTGCTTTAAGTCGTGAGAGGCACGCCAATTTTCTCAAGGTGGCGGTCACTGCTGTCGGCGGGGGCGCAGGGGGGTGCCGTTTTTGCGCGCAAAAATTGCATAGGCCTAGTACCCAGATTTGGCCCTTTTTATGCCTTTTTATGCAACTCTCTTCTCGCATCTTTATGATTCAAAATAGGTTACAAGGAGACTCGAAACTTGCTCCGGCTTTGGTTGGATTCGTGCCAGAATATACTCTTCCCGGTCCAAATCGAGTCGGGGGAAATTCAATGCGATTCCGGACTGTACTTAGCCTGGCCACTTTGTTTCTCTTTTGCTTCACGCTTGCGGCCTGGTCCATCCCGCTGCCCGCCCAGCCCTTGGCGAGCCACCTGAGATCCGCACCCGATAACCAATCAGCGTCGGGAAAAATCTCATCCGTCGGAGACGCCGCCTTCTCTCTTGAGGTCTTGAAAGACCAGGACGTGAACACGATACAATTCCTGGTCGACGGCAATACGAAAGTCGAAGGCAAGCTGACGGTCGGCGCTCAAGCCACGGTCGAATACCGTTCGAACGGTGGCAAAAACATCGCTGTCCACGTCGTCGTTTCGCAGCCCGCGGGAATCCGTTCGTACTAACAGGAGGTATCGCGCACTCGAAGAACAGGTCACGACTAGTCACAAGCGTATTGCGAACGAACGGCCGCCGAACCCAGCCTCCACGGCCCGTTTGCATAATAAAATATGTTGAGGAGTCCAGATGCGCACGACTCTGAAAATAGTCCTGCCCTTGATCGTGAGCGTATCCGCGGTGTCCCTCCTCTTCGCCGCCTACCAGGTCCGGACGGAAAAGCGGATTTTGCGCAACGACCTCTCGCGCCGCGCGGAGATTCTCGGGGAAAGTTTACAAGAGAGCGTCGAGCCTTTGCTCGAACGCGCGCCGGAAAGGAGCCTCCAGCGGCTCGTCGATCGGTTCGGTCAGCGTGAACACTTGAAAGGCGTCGCTGTATACAACGCAGCCGGAACGGCGCTGGCGATTACCTCCAGCCTCTCACCAATTTTCAGGATGCGCCCCTCCGTCGCGACGCGCGCTGCGCAGGCGGACAAAGGCGCAGGCGAATTTCTCAGCGCCGAACAGACCATCTTGCTCAACAAGGAAGACGCTGTTCCCATACACATTTATGCATTGCCGCTTCATCGGGATGACGAGGTCGTAGGGACGCTGGCTCTCTTCCACGACACAAGTTACATCGATAAGCAGGTCTCCCGCACCTTGCGTGATTCCCTGCTCAATGCTTTCGTACAGACAGTTCTGATTACCGGACTCGCGCTGATTCTGGTGCGCTGGACTTTCACCGGGCCGCTTACGCGCACGGCTACATGGCTGCGCACCCTTCGAACGGGCCAGCCACACGGGCCACCAAACGTCCCGCAAGGAGAAATATTTGACGAGCTTCACCAGGAAGTGACGCACCTGGCACGCGATCTGAAATCAGCGCGAGCGGCGGCGGAAGAAGAAGCGCGCCTGCGAGATTCGAACGCCTCGCTGTGGACCGCTGAGCGCCTGCGCGTGAGCGTGCGGAATAAACTTCAGGAAAAGCCGCTTTACGTCGTTTCGAATCGCGAGCCGTACATGCACGTCTTTAATGAAAAAGACAAGTCGATCAACGTAATCATCCCGGCCAGCGGCGTGGTCACCGCGCTGGAACCGGTTCTGCTGGCGTGCAACGGAACGTGGATTGCTAACGGCTCCGGCAACGCGGACCGCGAAGCCGTCGATGTGCAGGACCACCTTCGCGTGCCGCCGGCTCGTCCGAGTTACACGCTGCGGCGGGTATGGCTCAGCGACGAGGAAGACAAAGGCTATTACGAGGGCTTTTCAAATGAAGGGCTGTGGCCGCTTTGCCACATCGCGCACACACGCCCAGTGTTTCGCCCCAATGATTGGCTGCAATACCAAAAAATCAACCGCCGATTTGCCGACGCCGTTTTGCACGAAATGGCGGGCACCGAGTCACCGATTCTTCTCGCGCAGGATTATCACTTTGCGCTGCTTCCGCGGATGGTCAAGGAAGCGCGTCCGGACGCGCGAGTGGCGATTTTCTGGCACATTCCGTGGCCGAATCCGGAGGTGTTCGGCATCTGTCCGTGGCAACGGGAGCTTGTCGACGGTTTGCTGGGCGCGGATCTCATCGGCTTTCATATTCAATCGCACTGCAACAATTTCCTAGAGACTGTGGACCGCGCGGTTGAAGCGCTCACGGAGTGGGACCGTTTCGCCGTAAACCGGCAGGGCCACGTCACGCGGGTGCGGCCGTATCCAATCAGCGTGGCGTTCCCGGAGAATTCGCGCCACGTCAACCAGGCGCGCAGCGCCGGAGCGGAGCGGGCTGCGCTCTGCGCGGAGATGGGCATTGAGGCTTCGCTGCTAGGTGTGGGCGTGGATCGCGTCGACTATACGAAAGGAATCCTTGAGCGCTTCCGCGGCATCGAGCGGTTTTTGGAACTGAACCCCGCCTACCAGCAGCGATTCACTTTCGCGCAAATCGGGGCGCCCAGCCGCACGGACATCGAGCGGTATAAGAATTTTCTGGACGAGGTTGGCGCCGAAGCGGAGCGGATCAACGCACGGTTCCAGAGTTCGAGATGGAAACCCATCGTGTTCCTCAAGAAGCACCATTCGCACGAGGAGATCGCGCGGTTTTATCATGCTGCGTCTTTCTGCATGGTAACGTCGCTGCACGATGGAATGAACCTGGTGGCCAAGGAATACGCGGCCTCCCGCGATGACGAACGAGGCGTGCTCATTCTCAGCACATTTGCGGGGGCGGCGCACGAACTATCGGATGCGCTGCTGGTCAATCCCTACGACATATCGCAACTTGCCGATGCCATCCATCGAGCATTGGAGATGCCCGAGCAAGAGCAGGCGGCGCGCATGCGGAGAATGCGGCAAACGGTTCGGGAACACAACGTCTACCGCTGGGCCGCCCATCTGCTCTCCGATCTTACAGAAATTCGGATTGAAATCCCGGATCGGGTGGAGGTGCCCATGCCGTTATGACCCGGCCACATCGAACCCCGCCCGTTATGCCGTGGGGCGCTTGGCGAGACTTTCCGCATGCTCTAGAATGGAGAAAGGCTGCACATGAAGACCGCCGAGACCCCGTTCGAATTCGTCACCGTTTCCTACCTCACGCGAATCGGCAATCAATCCGCAGGCACACTCGCAGAGCTGCTCACAGGGCTCGAACAATGCAGCGACGCGTCCATTTTCTATCACACCTATCAAACGCTGGGCAGTCATCACTTCCTCACCGAGGGCTTTTCGAACGACTTCGCGCAATGGGTGCTCGCGGACACCAACCGGAACGATCTCGCCGAGCAGCTCGCCGCGCTGGATATCCGCGACTATGTTTCCATAGCGGCGTTGCGGAGCGATCTCTGCCGCGTGGTCGGCGACTATTGCGAGGCGCACCGCCAATTTGCCGGCCAGTCAGCCCTGGAGCGTTTTTACTTCTGCGAAAGCGTGGAAGTCACCGTGCCCCTTGGCCGAAACGCGCGAACCCTGGATGAGTTCCGGGATGGAATCCAGCACCTGAGTCACGCCGGTTTCTACTTTCATTTCATCTCATCGCGGCTACGGCTGCAATTGAAGACGAATGACTTCTCGCATTGGCTTGCCGATAGTCTGGGGCTTCGCACGCTTGCTGACAGCGTGAACAAGATCGATATCTATACCAACACACTTGACAGCACGCGCACCAAGCTGGTGCGCCTGATCGATCGCGAGAGGAGAAAGGCATGAGCGAAGCGGTGGCCCTCAGCCGCATTCCACTGGATGACTATACGGCGCTCCTAGGCCCGGCAGAAATCGAGGAACTGCGCGCGCTGGCGAAACCGTTGCGCGGCCGCAGCATCGAGATGATCAACTCCACTGCCGTTGGCGGGGGAGTTGCGGAAATCCTCAATCGCCTGGTGCCTCTCGCGGAGGAACTGGAACTCAACATCAAATGGGACGTGATGAGCGGCGGCGAAGATTTCTTTGACGTCACCAAGGGCTTTCACAATGCGTTGCACGGAGCGCCCTATCATACCAGCGCAAAGGATTTCGAGATTTTCCTTGCTTACAACGAACACAATCGCGCAACGCTCCCACTCGACGCCGAATTCGTGGTGGTTCACGATCCGCAGCCGTGCGCTTTGATCGATGGGCGCCCACCAGGAGCAAATCACTGGGTCTGGCGGTGCCACATCGATCTCTCGCACCCTAATCGTGCGGTCTGGGACTTTCTCGAGCCATTCGTAAGCCGGTATGACGGCGCGATGTTCTCTTCTCCGGAATTCTCGCGGCAGCTCCCGATCCCGCAATACCTTTTCTATCCGGCAATCGACCCGCTTTCCGAAAAGAATTGTGAGCTTGAATCGGAGTTCATCGCCCAAGTTCTGGCTCGTTACCGGATCGATCCGCAGCGCGCGATCCTCACGCAAATCTCGCGCTTCGACCGTCTCAAGGACCCCGTGGGGGTGATTCGCGCGTACCGGATCGTTAAACGCTATTTCGATTGCCAGCTGGTCCTTGCCGGCGGCAGCGCCTCCGACGATCCCGAGGGTGCGATTGTGCTGAAAGAAGTCTTGCGGGAAGCGGGCCACGATCCCGACATCCGAGCGATTGAGCTGCCGGCCTGGGCACCGCTGGAAGTCAACGCGCTGCAGCGCGCTTCGACCATCGTGATCCAGAAAAGCTTGCGCGAGGGCTTCGGGCTCACGGTCTCTGAAGCGCTATGGAAGAAAAAACCGGTGGTGGCGTCGGCGGTCGGCGGGATCCCCATCCAGATTATTCACAGGCATACCGGCCTGCTGGCCCATTCCGTGGAAGGAACGGCTTATCAAATTCGCTATTTGTTATCGCATCCGGAAATCGCCGCCAAACTCGGCGAACATGGCCATCAGCATGTGAAGGAGAACTTTCTCATCACGCAAAAACTGAAGCGCTACCTGACGCTCTTTCTGACAGTCGCCCGGAAGCCGTGAAAATCCGCGAAGCACGCTGGCAACTCTACATTGCACAGTCTCATCCAATTTGAAGAAGCAGAACCCTCCCTCCAGCCGGAGCCAACCCTGCTTTCTGCACTCCAACGACTGTGAGCAAGGAGACCGCGAATGAAGCGCGTTGCACTTCTGATATTTCTGGCAGGCTGGCTCGTACCGGTGGCCTCGGCGCAGGAGCATTTTCAAGTCGGGGCCTACGCAGATTATTTTCGCATTTCGCAAACGAATACGAACATGGCAGGACTTGGAGGACGCGCGGCCATCAAGGCGTTCTCTAGCGTGATGCTCGAAGGTGAAATGAGCTATGACTTCGAACAGGCCTTTAGCGAGGGTTTCAGGAGTCCGAGCAACCCGAGTAGCGTCACCTTCGTTCCCAGCAATCTCAGGGTTCTGCATGGATTATTTGGCCCCAAGATCGTGGCGGGCCACGGTGCGATTCGGCCTTTCCTGATGGTCAAGGGCGGTTTTATCAATTTCCGTCTCGATCCCCGGAACCCGTCGTTCGCAACGTTCACAAGTTCTGTCAACAACCTGCGCGCGAATAACGTAAGTGGAACGCTTTACCCGGGCGCGGGTTTGGAAGGGCATATCGGTCCGGTCGGTCTGCGCCTGGAGGCGGGCGATGAGATCTATTTCGCGGGGGGCGCACGCCACAATCCGCGTGTGGCCTTCGGTCCTTTCATCCGCTTTTAGGAAGAGTCCGTAGAACTAGAACTCTTTCTGCTTCTTCTTTTCGATCAAGACAGATTGCCCCGCTCGAATGTTTCTCCACCGAGCGAGGCAATTTGTTTCATTCAGTCTAAGATCACACGGCGTTGCTGTAGCCATCGCCTGAAAATATGTACAGAGGGCTGTCAACGGGCAGATCTCGCATTTCGGTTTTAAGCGCTTACAAATCTCCTGGCGTGCTCTTTCTGGGAAGGCTTCTGCTAGGGTGCGTTGCCGAAATGTTCGTGATGCTGGCGAAGGAGGAACTGATCGGTCATGCCGGCTATATAATCGCAAACAATCACGTGGCGGGGAGCGGCATGCGCGAGTTCTTCGTAAAAGGCAGGCATCGAACCTGGTGAGCCAAGGTAGTAGATGAACAGTTCTTCCAGGCACTTCACCGAGCGGTCGCGATCTTCGGTGATCTCAGGCCGCTCGTAAACATGGGTGTAGAGAAAGCGTTTGAGCTGAGCGTTTTGCGCCCCGCGTTTTTCGCTGAAACTGGCCATGCGAATTCCCGCGCCGCGGATATCGTCTATCGTTCGGACGCCGGAATCCACGAGCGACCAGTTTGTCGTGTCGATCAGATCGGTAGCGAGGTGATCAAGGACACGCTTCAGTGCCTCGTTGAACTTGAGTTTTTCCCGGGCGGAAGGATAGGCGGAGTCAACCTGGGCGTAGACTTCGCCAAACAACGGAACCTCCCGGCAAAGCACACGAATGTCGAGGAGCTGGGCTTCGAGAGCGTCATCGAGATCGGCGGTGTTGTATGCGATTTCATCGACGCAATCGATGAGCTGAGCCTCGAGGGGCGGGCGCAAATCAAGAAGATATTCGGAAAGCTGAGGAAATTCCGCGGCGGAATAATCGCGCGAATGCTTGATGATACCTTCGCGAACTTCAAATGTAAGATTCAAACCGGGAAAATCAAGATAGCGCTGCTCGAACTGTTCGACGATGCGGAGGGCGTGCAGATTGTGATTGAAGTGACCGCCGCGCACGCGCATCAATACATCGAGCTTCCGCTCGCCGGCATGGCCGAAAGGCGGATGGCCAATGTCGTGGACCAGCGCGAGCGCTTCGGCGAGATCGGTATTCAAGCCGAGAGCCGCGGCCACGGTGCGAGCAATCTGCGCGACCTCCAGCGTGTGCGTCAAGCGGTTGCGGAAATGGTCGGAATAGCGGGTGGTAAAGACTTGTGTCTTAGCTTCGAGACGGCGGAAAGCGCGGGAATGGATGATGCGGTCGCGGTCACGCGCGTAGGCGCTGCGGTAGGGATGCGCAGGCTCCGGATAACGCCGGCCACGAGATTGCTCCGAGCGCATCGCCCAAGGAGCGGGAGTGGAGGATGGATCGATGGGCCGCTCCGTTCTGTTCCCGCTGATCCGCGCGAGGGGTCATTTTCAAAGCAGATCAGGATTTCGGCGAAAGCGTGGCCAAGCCGCGGTCGGCTTCATCGGCGACGGTGGTGTCCGGGAATTCCTTCTTGACTTGCTGGTAGATGCCGGCGGCCTCCTGCGGATTGGACTTGCGGAGCAGGCGGGCGAGTTCCAGCAACGCCAGCGGGCGCGACACGATGACACCCGGCTTGTCCGCGAGCGCGCGAAAGATCTTGACGGCGTCGTCAGGCTTGCCGGTGCGCGAGTAGATGATCGCCATTTGATACTGGGCCATGGCGGCGAGCTCTTTGTCGCTGCCCGCGCTGATCTTCTTCAATTCTTCGAGCGCCTGATTTTGACGCTCGAGGTCCTCGAGGCAAAGCGCGGCGTAGTAGCGCGCGAGCTTGCCGGTATTCGTGTGAGGATATTTGTCAGCGACAATCGTGAACTTCTGCAAGGCGTCCTGGGCGCGCGCGGCTTCATTGGGGTAAACGGGCTCGCTAGCGTCGGCAGCGCCGGAGGCAGAACCGATGCGGCCGGAGTAAGCCTTCATCGCATCATCGAATACGCCGGAAGCTTGCATCGCCTGGCGATCGATATAGAATTTCCAGCCGCCGTAACTCAGCGCGGTCACCAGAGCAGCAATTACCACGATAAGCGCGAACTGCCCGTGAGAAATGACGGCTTCGGCGCCATGCTCGATCGTTTCCTTGATTTTGTCCTGCTTCAGCTCTTTGCGCGAGATATGATCCGGCACAAACACTCTCCTGATTGGTCTGGAAAATGTAATCGTAGCACAAGACTGCACTAAGAAGCTGATTCGGCGTGCAGACGGCGGGTATATAGGCAGGATTTACTTTTCCGCCCGAAAAAGATTGGACGCCCACTAAAGCGCTTCGGAAGATGTTAATTTGGAATTATGCAGACGGCGTGTATTCATTGCGGCGCGGAGCATGTGCTGAAGGACGCCCAGTTTGGCGGGCATTCGAAAGTACAGTTCAAGTGCTCGAAATGCGGGAAAACTACGATCGTGGAGATCAAGCGCCGCGTGGATTCCACTGTAGTCATGACCCCCCTGCCCTCTTTTGCGCGCGCGAATGCCAGCAGTTCAAACCTAAAATTACCGCCTATCGACCCCGGATTGCGGCTGCCCGCGAAAGCGAAGGTTGTTCTTACTATTGTGTCCGGCCCATCGAAAGGGGCGAGCCACACGCTGACCAAGCCACGCGTCGTGCTGGGGCGCAAAGGCGCGGACATCGCGCTGAACGACCCGGAAATTTCGCGCCATCACTGCCTGCTGGAAGTAAGAGACACCCACATCAACCTAAAGGACCTGGATTCCACCAACGGCACTTTCTTCGAGGAGGAGCGCGTGCGCGCGGCCATGTTGCAGGATGGCGCGGAGTTTCGGATTGGTGGAAGCGTAGTTCGTGTGAATTTCCAGGCGAAGTAGCTGAACTTTCCTCCCTTGTATGGCGACCTCATGCGTGCCGCGATTGCGCAGCGTGCCTTTGTGAGATACTAGCGCCGATTCGCAAAATGCACGGAGCCAGATGAATCGCCTCTCCGCCTGCCTGATCACATTCAATGAAGAGCACAACCTGCCGCGCGTCCTGGGCTCCCTTCACGGAATCGCCGACGAGATCGTTGTGGTGGATTGCGGAAGCAAGGATCGCACACAGGAAATTGCCCAAGAACGCAGCGCAAAAGTTGTCACGCACGCATGGACGAATTTTGCAGAGCAGAAGAATATCGCCGCAGCGGCAGCGAGCTACGACTGGATTCTGTCAGTGGATGCGGACGAGGAGCTGAGCCCCGAACTACGGAGCGCTTTGGCCGAGTGGAAAGAGAAGGAGCCGGAATTTGCTGCGTATGAATTCGCACGGCGCACCTGGTACCTCGGCGCGTGGGTTTGGCACACGCGCTGGTATCCGGATTATCAGCTGAAGCTATACCGGCGAGACAAATCAAGATTTGAAGTGCCGGAGCACGCAACGGTCAAATACAACGGACCCGTTGGGCGGCTAGAAGGCGACCTCCTGCACTACACGCTGCACTCGTTCGAAGAGCACGCGGCAAAAGTAGAAAGCATCACCACGAGACAGGCGCAGTACCTGTTCGCAGAGGGGCGCCGGAGCTGGCGCGCGGCGATGTGGCTTGCTTCGCCTTGGAATTGGTTCAACAACTATGTTCTGTGCCTGGGCTTTCTCGACGGTTATCGAGGATGGGTCATTTCGCAGATGGCGGCGCGCGGCACGTGGCTGAAGTTCAAGAAACTGGGAGCGCTTATCGAAGCAGAGCGGCGCGCCGGCGCAATCAGGACATCATGAAAGTGCTTTATGTGGACCTGGAACGCGAATGGCGCGGCGGACAGAGCCAGGCGCTGTTGACGCTACGCGGGCTGCGCGAACGCGGGCATCAGGCCGAGTTGCTGGCGGCGCAGGATGCTCCGCTGGCGAAACGCGCGGCGGAAGCCGGGATTCCCGTGCATCAGGTTCCGAGGCTGGGATTGCGTGGCTGGGCCGCAGGGGCGCTGCGCGGCCTCGTCATCCATGGAGGTTACGACGTTATCCATCTCAATGAGCCCCATGCGCTGACGGCGGCGTGGTTGGGAGGAGCCTGCAAAAAACTGCCGGTGGTGCTGTCGCGCAGGATTGGATTTCCGCTGCGAAAGAATTGGGTTTCGCGAGCACGGTACGACGCGGTCCAAAGATTCGTAGCGAACAGCAAAGATGTGGCGCAGAGCCTGATTGATTCAGGGATCCAGGCGGAAAGAATTTCGATCGTGAACGAAGGCGTGGAGATCCCGCCTTTGACAGTGCCAGAGCAACGAAGTAGCGCGCGAAAACGTTGGAGGGTCAAGGAAAATGAGTTTTTGTTTGGCTGCGTGAGTGTTTTTGTTCCGGAAAAAGGACAACGACACTTGATCCAGGCGTTGCGGGCAGTGAGAGAGCTGCATCCGGAAGTGCGCCTTTTGCTGGCGGGAGACGGGCAATGCCGCGCGGAACTGGAGGCCCTTGCAAAGCAACTGAGACAAACGGAAGCGGTGCTCTTCCCCGGATTCGTGAATGATGTCGCGCAGGTTTATGCTGCCCTCGATGCATTCGTCTTTCCTTCGGAATTCGAAGGCCTTGGAACCGCCTTGCAGGCCGCCA
>Ga0137372_10006682_pt1 | contig 11183 bp, 9 predicted proteins | sample SagtaG_6_FD_104911 | JGI IMG/M metagenome (GOLD analysis project Ga0137372, IMG submission 104911) | Vadose zone soil microbial communities from Sagehorn Ranch, Mendocino, California, USA - Sage1_R_60_16 metaG | ecosystem: Environmental > Terrestrial > Soil > Vadose zone | place: USA: California...
GGGCCCGATCGAACGGCCGAGCCTTGGCGGCCGTTGCCCGTCCCGTTGTTTCCGGACGGTGAGAGCTGCTTGGGTGCGGAGAACGTGCCGCCGCCGTCGGTCGAGACAGCCACGGCCACGGGCTCGGATGGGCAACACACGAAGGAGCGGAACTCAGTCCAGCTCAGATAGAGGCGACCGAAGAACGGGCTACCCGGCAGGTTGTCAACCCACAGCGACTCCTTATCGTTAAAGTCATTTGGGTTGCGCTTCACGGTGGCGATGACCGGGGCGCTCCAGATCAGACCGTTGTCGTCGGAGTAAGAGACGGCCAACAACTCCGGCGCCTTGTTGGGTGGGAACGGACTGTGCCCAGGCTTGTACGACGCAAGCGTCGCGTAATAGGCGCGGACGCCGTTAGCGTACGAGAACCCGCCGCCCGCCCCTGGCTTGGGTCCGTAGACCATGACCGGATCGCCGTCGGAGACGAGGTCGCTCGCAATCCAGCTCGGCTGATCGTCTAGCAGCCCGCGATTGGTCCAGGTCTTGCCGCCGTCGGACGACGTGTAGATCCCTGAGGTGCCAACGCCCGGGAAGAACCCGCAGTCGCTGGCCGGGACATCGCCGCGCACGGGGCCCGGGCCGCACGGTGGTTGGCGCTGTTCGTCGTTTGACCCGGCGATCAGGAAGCTAGGGGCGACCGGGTTCACCGCAATGGTCGGCTCGTTCTGCTTGTTGGTCGGAAACACGGCCGTCGTGTTGGACGTCGGGTCCCCCTGAACCTGTGGATTGTTGGCCTGCGCCTCCACAAACGTGGTGGCCGCGCTCACCGGCGCGCTCGCCAGCAGCGACGAAGCTAGTACGGCGGCCGAGAACAGAACCCCAAAGAACCTCGTGCGTCTCATTAGCAACTCCTACAATGTCCGCCCTGGTCGGGTCACGGCGTCTGGTCCAAAGCGCGGACGGTACACCAGCCAGGAACGGCCTGCAACCCAGACTTTCATTTTTTGGATGCGGACCTGCCGACCTTACTGATGGCGCGATTAGCGACGTCGGCGCCGCGGGCCGCACGGCATCGGCCTCCGCGGTCGGCGGGCGGCGAAAGCTACGGCATCTTCGTGCTCACGAGCTAGAAGGCAATTTACCGCAGGGCAAGGAATCTGGGTGCGATCGTGGACATGGTTGGACGCGGATCGGCGATCCACCGCCGTGGCACATATCGCTGCCGGTTGGGGTCCCATCCAGGAAACGGACCAGTTGTACTTCTTCAGCTCACGAAGGCGTGCCGCCAGGCACCGGAATAACGCGCTCGCCTGCGGCTTGTGCTGGCCTCCACGTGATCGCCTGGTCCGGCCGCTGCAGCACTGCTGCCAGGTGATCGCGGGTGCGCTCGTACTCGGTGTTGTACTCGGCCACACCTTCAGTAAAGACAGGGCCCGCGACGGTGCGTAGCGAACGCTGACCGGGTGGGAGATCGACCAGCAACTTGATTGCATCGGCGACCTCCTGCGGGTCTGGCAGCTTGCGAGCAGGATCCGCCACGCGGTGGGGCTGCGGTGCGGAGTGGGTGTACGCGGCGACGATGTCAGCGCGTTCGGCGCGGATTGCTTTCGAGGTCGCGGGAGTGGGGAAGGAGCCCGGCTCCACGATCGCCACGTCGATCCCGAAACGTGCGACCTCGTAATGGAGTGACTCCGCGAGCCCCTCGAGCGCCCACTTCGTGGATGCGTATAGCCCACCGCGCAGTGGCAGTACGCGCCCGAGCGTGCTGGTTACGAACACGATCAACCCCATTCGTTGGGCTCGCATCGTCGGCAGCACGGCATCGCTTACCCGCAACGGACCAAACGCGTTCAATCCGAACAGCGCCTCCACTTGCTGGAGTGAAAATGCCTCCAGCGGTCCTGAGGCTGCTACGCCAGCATTGTTGATTACGACGTCGATTCGGCCAGCCTGCCGAAGCATCTCGTCGACGGCACCTTGTACCGACGGGTCGGATGTCACATCGAGCTCGAGCACGTCTAGCCGCGCGCCACATTCGCGTGCCCATGCGCGCAGCGCGGAGGCGGGTTCCGCATTGCGCGTGTGGAGGTCTCGCATCGTGGCAAACACGTGATGCCCGTCGCGGGCGAGCGTCCTGGCGATCAGGTCGCCAAAGCCGCTGCTGCACCCGGTCACGAGAACGGCCGAGCTCAATCAGTCCTCCAGCGGACGCAGGACCATGGCGCGCATCTCGTCAATTTGTCGTTGAGCTGGCGCCAGGTCTCACCGCCGTCTTCACTCTTATACACCAAGCCGAGGTTCCTGCAGGTGCGAGGGTACCGATGACGAGGTCCTCCGGAGATGCCCTGTGCCCCGCTGAGGCGCAGCCCCGTACCATCGGATGCCATGACCGGCGCGCTGCATGGGATCCGGGTCATCGATTTCGGCCAGTACATCGCCGGGCCGCTCGCGGCAGTCATGCTGGCCGACCAGGGCGCCGACGTGATCCACGTCGATCCGCCGACGGGACCGCGCTGGAAGTCGGACGCCGACGCCTTCCTGCAGCGCGGCAAGCGGCGCATCGCGCTCGATCTCAAAACGCCCTCTGGTCAGGAGACTGCCCGACGGCTCATTGACAGCGCGGACGTCGTCATCGAGAACTTCAGACCCGGCGTGATGGACCGTCTGGGGCTGGGCGCGGCGTGGGCGACCGAACGCAACCCGCGGCTGATCTACTGTTCGATCCCGGGCTTCGCGGCGGATGACCCGCGCGCCGAGCTGCGGGCGTGGGAAGGCATCCTCAACGCCGCCACCGACAACTGCATCCCACGCGCTGGCGAGGAGCCGCCCAGGTGGGACTGGTCGCGCCCGTTCTTCTCGGCGCCGCCGCTGGCCAGCAATTTCGGTGCGTTCTTCGGCGCCACCGGGATTGTCATGGCCTTGATCGCGCGCCAGCGCAGTGGCTTCGGTCAGCGCGTCGAGGTGCCCATGTTCGCGGCGATGTTCACGCTCATCGGGCACGCCGGCGCGTACGTCAGCAAGAGCGGCATGCACCCACCGCGTGGAATCCACGGGCGCGGCGCCGGCGCCTTTCGCTGCCAGGATGGCAAGTACGTCCAGTTCGATAGCTCGAGCGCGCGCCACCTGGTCTGGTTCGCGCAGGCGGCCGGCATCACCGATTGGGGTCCCGAACTCCTGGACATCATGGGCCTGCGTGACGAAACGGCGAACCAGCGGCTGCACGCGCGGCTGCGCGAACTGTTCCTGACCCGCTCGGCCGCCGAGTGGGAGGAGCTCGGCAACCGGGCCGGCGCCGCGATCGGCTGGGCGCGGACGACCGACGAGTGGATCGCCACCGCGCATGCGCGGGAGATCGGGGCGGTGGTGCAAGTCGAGGATCCGGATCTCGGTCCCACGTGGATGGCCGGTTTGCCGGTTCACCTCACTGCTACGCCAGGCACGGTCAAAGGTCCGCGTAGGCTGCCCGATGCGGACCACGCCGCGATCCTCCAGGAGCTCGAGGCACTTCAACCGGCGGCGGCAGCTGCAGGCTCCGAGACGGACCTACGGCATCCGCTGCAGGGGATGCACGTGCTCGACCTGTGTGTCGCGCTGGCCGGACCCACGTGCGGGCGCCTGTTGCTCGAGTTCGGCGCCGACGTGATCAAGATCAACGCGCCCAAGGCCGGCGTCGGCGGGTACTTGAATCGCGGCAAGCGTTCCCTGTTGCTCGATCTGGAGTCGTTCGAAGCGCAGCAGGTGTTCTGGCGATTGGTCCAGTCCGCGGACGTGGTCGTCGAGAACTTCTCGCCCGGCACTGCCGATCGGCTCGGCATTGGCTATCGCGACGTCAAGGCGCGCAAGCCGGACGTCGTGTATTGCTCGGTCAGCAGCTACGGCCAGTTCGGTCCGTGGAAGAACGGGCGTGGTTGGGAGCGGCAGGGCCAGGCGGTGGCCGGCATCATGGAGCGTCAGGATCCGCCGGCGGTGCTCGGTCCCTACAACCTGATCGATATCGGCACCGGCACCCTGGCCACCTTCGCGACCGCGCTCGGCCTGTACCACCGCGTGCGGACAGGTCAGGGCCAGCACGTGCAAGCATCGCTGTGCCAGACGGCGACGTACCAGCAGACGCCGTTCGTGCTGGACTATCGCGGCCACATGTCGACCGAACCACGCGGGTACATGACCCTGGGCACTGGCCCGTTAAATCGCTTCTACAAGGCAGCCGACGGTTGGTTCTTCCTCGCCCTACCCGACGGCGACGCAGCGCAGTTGCGTGAGGTCGAGGGACTCTCGATCGACGCCGCAGACCCGTCGGCGCTCGAACACGCACTCGAGGCACAGTTCGCTGAGTGCGCCGCACAGGTGTGGGTTGACCGATTGCGCGCACGCGGCGTTGCGGCGCACGTGCGAGTCCCCGTCGCCGAGCTGATGACCGACCCGTACGTGCGCGAGCGCGGCCTGAGCGTGTGCCAGGTCGTGGACGGAGTTGGCGAAACGACTGCACCCGGTGTGCCCGTGACGTTGTCGCGCACGCCGATGCGCATCGGCGAACCACCGCGTCGCCCAGGCTCCGATGCTCCAGGCATTCTCGAAGAAATCGGCATGGCAGACGAAATGAGAAAACTCGAGCAGGCGTGGGTGCTCCAGGTGAACGATCTACCTCCAGCATGGAGAGCAGAATGAGGCGCAGCAGCGACCGGATTCTTGTTTCGCACGCGGGCAATCTCCCGCGCCCGAGGTCGATCGACGAATTGATCGACGGTGGCAAGGCGCGCGAAGGCGCGAATCGCCAGGAGTATCACGCGCGACTGCCACAAGCAGTCGTCGGGATCGTCGACCGTCAGATCGAGCACGGCATCGATATCGTCAACGACGGCGAGTACGCCAAGGCTGGCAGCTACGGCGGCTATATGCAGGAGCGGGTGAGCGGATTCGACAACGTGCCGATCGATCCGAAGCGACCACCCAAGCGAGCCGCCACGGCGGAACGCGATCGGCGGTTGTTCCCGGGCTTCTACGCCTCCGGGTTGTGGTTCTCTGGTTCGGGCGGTCCGATCCGGCCGGGCTTCGCGACGCCCGGCGAAGTACGGCAGGTTGGCAATCGTGAAGGTCGCGCGTGTACCGCGCCCATGGCGTACATTGGCCAGGCGGCGGTCGCCGAAGACATCAAGAACCTGAAAGCCGCCATTCACGGCAAGGATGTCGAGGGCTACGTCGCCGCTCTCGGACCACTCAGCCTGGGCGCTGGCATCCACAACAACTACTACAACAGCGAACAGGAATACATGTTCGCGGTCGCCGATGCCTGCCGCGAGGAGTACAAAGCCATCACCGATGCGGGCCTGATTGTCCAGGTGGACGAGCCTGAATTCCTGACCACGTACTCGTTCTATCCGGACTGGTCGATCGACGATTTGCGCAAGTACCTGGCGCACGCAGTTGAGGTGCTCAACCACGCACTGCGTGGATTACCCCAGGAGCAGATCCGGTTCCATAGCTGCTGGGGTAGTGGTCATCGACCGCATGTCACGGACATCGAGCTGAAGCATGTCATCGACCTGATGCTGCAAATCAACGCCATGCAGTTTGGGATCGAGGCGGGCAACGTGCGGCACGCGCACGAGTATCACGTGTTCGAGACCGTCAAGTTGCCCGCGGGCAAGATGCTTATGCCCGGCGTGATCTCGCACGCGACGGACCTGGTGGAGCATCCGGAGCTGGTCGCCGAGCGGCTGGTGAACTATGCGAAGCTGGTTGGGCGAGAGAACGTGCAGGCCGGAACCGATTGCGGGATGGGCTCCCGCGTCGGCCACGAAGAAGTCGTCTGGGCCAAGCTGAAGGCGATGTCCGAAGGGGCGGCGATCGCCTCCAAGCGACTCTGGTCGTAGTCGCCATCGCGCACCTGAGGCGGCTGGCATGCACATCGTCGACGCACAGGTCCACCTCAACCAGCTGATACCGGACTGGCGTACTGCGGAGCCCGATCGGGTCATCGAGGCGGCGATCGTCGCCATGGACGCGGTCGGCATCGACGCGGCGCTGATCGCCGAGAGCCGCGGCTTTGATTCGAAGATGCGGCCGGCGCTCGGCGCAGAGCTGCCTAACGGCGCCATCCGCGCGGAGTTCCCCTTTTCGGAGCGGGCGGTCGCGCTGCACCCGGAGCGCTTCGCGTATCTAGTCCGAATCGATGCCAAAGATCCGGAGCTCGGACGACTGGTGGGCGAGGTGCGCGCAAAGCCCGGCGCGCTGTGCATGCGCATCGTGCCGGTGCCGAATATCGGTGAGGTGGAGGCATTCGAGCGGGGCGAGTTCGAGCCGCTGCTGGCGGCCGCCGCCGAGCACCAGGTGCCGGTGTTCTGCTGGATGCCCGGGCGGTCGCATCTACTGGTGCCGTACCTGCGCAAGTATCCGACGCTCCAGCTCATCCTTGACCATTGCGGTGTCGGTGTTGCGCCGCCTCTCACAGGCTGGGAGTTGCCGCCCACTCTGCAGACATCGGTGGCGCCGACACTCGCGGAGCGACTGGCACAACTCGAACGCGTCATCGACCTGGCGCAGTATCCGAACCTCGCGCTGAAGTGGTGCCACGCGCCCGGGTTCCTGTCGGCGGAGCCGTACCCGCATCGAGACATGTTCCCGGCGCTACGACGGGTGCTGGATGCCTTTGGTCCGGAGCGCGTAATGTGGGCCAGCGATTACACGGTGAGCCGCCTGGAGATGGGGTTCTCGTGGGCGCACACGCTGTACTACTTGCTCAGCTCGGACCAGCTCTCCGAGACCGAGAAGCAGTGGCTGCTAGGGAAAAGCGCGCGGCACGTAATGCGATGGCCAGCGCGCGAACCTCAGGCGGCAACAGTTTAGAGAACGTCGCCGACGGCTTCAGCGACCATGTCCAGGCGCTCCATGCCGGTGAAGTAGTACGCGCCCTGGACGATGGTGTTGACGATGTAGTTGTGGGTGATGCCCCACGCCTTCGCCAGCAGGACCGCCTCTCGCAGTCCGCCAGGGTTCCCGGTGACGGTGTTATGGCGCAGCATGAAGTACGGCATCATCTGCTTCGGCAGCGCGCCGCGGAAACAGCCCTCCCATCGGGCACGTGTGGATTTCAGCGAGCGAGGCTCGTGCTTGGCCAGGAACTCGACGCGCGGCGGAATCCAGTTGATGGTGCGCTCGTACCACTCCACGATGTTGCGCTTGTCCTGGTCGGTCAGCTCCTTCGTAGTGGGATCGAGGCCGCAGTAAAACGGCGCCATGTCTGGCGCCCAGCCGTCCGGCCATTCGGCCGGTTCGGGGCGATCGACCCACTGCGTCAGCACGACGCCGAGCGCGCGAAAGACGCACTCCAGCCCGCGCATGCCCCCGCTCATCTGGGCGTGCATGATGCATTCCAGGAGCTGCGCTCTGGTTACACCGCGCAGCTGCAGACCGCGCGTGCAGTTCTCGATGCCGACCTCCCAGGCCTGATTGATATACGTGTGCAAGTTGGCAAACGACGACGCGGCGATGATCGGGTCGACTCCGATGGTGCGCCAGCCGTCCAGCACGCGCATGTGCAGCTTGGCGAAGTCCGGCCGCGTGTACAGCCAGGCGCTGTTGGCGCGCAGGTCGTACTGCGGGCCCGGGTCCAGCGGCCCGCGACCTTTGCGTGCCTGAGTCAGGAACGTATCGATCTCCTCGTCAGTAGTGACGTCGAGGTTGTCGACGTCGAGGCCGTTGCGGACGCCGTAGAGCTGCGTAAGCGTATTCATGTCGAAAAGGCTCCGCGCCAAACGGTACCGTACGATCACACGGGAGGGCACATGGTCGGCATCAGTGACGGCGTCAACGGCCACGGACTCAATCTGGCCAATCTCGACGAGACGACACAGGCAGAGATCGACGCCTACCTGACGACACGCTGGAAGGGCCGCGGGCCGCTCTATGACCAGTACGCGATGAGCCTGATGCTCGATTACGCGCCCGACTTCGCCAAGCTGCACTGGCTCGGCGCGGAGTGTTTCCGGACATTGCCGTCTGACCCAAACACGTACGACCCGTCGTACGCGACGCCCAACTCCATCCAGCAGCTCCACAGCTACATGGTGCTCGGCTGGGAAACTGGTATCCGCAACCAGTTCCGCGTGCTGCGGCGGTTAGGGTTCACTCGTGCCCAGATCATGGAGATCGTCATGTTCGGGCGCCTGGTGGCCGGCATGCGCGGACTGGGGCATGTGTACCACGCCGTTGGCGACATGCTGCCCGATTATGCCGATGGCCACGGCAACCCGACCTTCCCGGCTGGCTGGGAATCGGACCCGGATGCCTTCAAAGCCGGTCTCGACCTGTCGGAGCGCCAGCTCACCAAAGCGGATCGCACGAACATCGAGGGGTGGTACGAGCGAACGCTCGGCTACGTGCCCACGTCGGTCCAGTTCGGCATGCGCTGGGATCCGCAGATCTTCAAGCTGCACCGCGCCCTGTGGGAGCGCGCCATCAAAACGCTACCCAAACAGGTTGCGCCCTATCTGATGTTGCGCGACGCGACGCTCAGCGGCGAGCGGGAGGCGCTGCGCGAAGCGGCACTGCTCGGCAAGGCGTGGGGCCTCACGCCGGACTGGATCGTCCGAGGCATCACGCAGACGATGCACTACTTCACTGGCCTGCGCGGTCTGTACGTTGCCTACGACGCCGTCAACGACATTCTGAACAATTGGGAAGCAAGCTGAAGGTCGCGCTGCCCGAGCTGTTCCGGCGCGAGCTTGAGGCACAGCTGCCAGAAGATCTCGAAGTCGCGTGGTACCGGGATGTGCACGATGTCACCGATGCCGCGCGCGCCGCCGACGTGCTGGTCATTGGCTTCATCGACGCCGACGAGATCCGCGCCGCGATCGAGGCCGCGCCCAGCGCGCGCTGGGTCTCGACCCACGCTGCTGGCATCGACCACTACCCGCTCGAGTACTTGCGGCAGCGCGGAGTGCCGCTCGCCAAAGGCGCCGGCATCAACGCCGAGCCCATCGCGGAGTTCGTCGTGCTGTGCGTGCTCAGCGCCGCCAAGGGCCTGCCGAGCCTGGTGGCTGCCAGCCAGCGCGGCGAGTGGCCGGCCGAACGTGTCCCAGCCTCTGAGCTTGACGGCACACGCGCGCTGGTGCCCAACGTCGTGATCACAGGCCACTCGGCGGGCCGAAGCGAGCGCTCGCGGGACCGCTATGCACGCCTATTCCTGGACAACTTGCAGCGATTCCGAGCTGGCGAACCACTCGCCAATCTGGTCGATTACGCTGCTGGATACTAGAAACGCATGATGGACTGGCGGGTGTCACAACCATCGACACGCGTGCCGAGTTCCTCGGCATGTCGCTGCCGTCGCCGATCATCGTCGCAAGGCCGGCCAGACGGCGATCCGCGGCCTCTCGCCGAGTCTGCCGCGGCGGATCGACGCGGCCGGGTTCGCGATGCCGTCGTCGCCTCCGGACGACCCGCTCCGGCGGTCACGGCTGGCGCCGATTCTCATCGGTGTCTGCTGTGTACGATCGCCGACATGTTCAACCACCCAGATCTGTCGAGCATTGCCACCGTGTCGCTCGACGACCGCGATCGCCTCGACGACTGGTTTCAGACGCGCATCCAGGATGATGTGCGTCGTGGGCGGCACCGCGGCCACTTCTATCAGCTCACCGCGGACCTGGTCATGCTCGAGCATCGCGTCGACTACGCCAAAGCGATGTACGACACCATTCCGGCGTTCCGCAATCGCCTCCGCGAGACGGGCGAGGACTCGACCGACAACGCGGAGATCATCGCCGAGAGCCTGCAGCACCTGCCGATGTACGTGCTGTACGGCTGGGAAACGGGCATCTTAACGAGATCCGCCACCTGCGCTACCGCGGGCTGAGCAAAGAGCAGTTGCTGGAGCTGGTGCTCTTCGCGCAGCTGCACGCGGGTATGCGCGGGCTCCAGCTCGTCTACAACGGCGCTTCACGGCTGCTCGTCGATCTTCCCGATCCGGGTGAAACCGCATGTTTCCCGCGTGGCTGGGCACCCGACCCGGACGCCTTCAAAGCCGGGCTCGATCTCTCGGTCCGTTCGCTCACGGACGCGGATCGGCGCGGGATCGAGGGCTGGTATGAAGCGACTATCGGCTATATGCCGAAGTCGGTCCAGTTCGCGCTCGAGTTCCATCCGGAGTTTTACAAGTGGCATCGCGCGCGCTGGGAGGTGATCTTCCAGAAGCTGCCCAAACAGACCGCGCCGTACGTGATGATCCGCCAGCACATGCTCACCAACAACCGCGAGGCGCTGCGCGAGGCCGTGCTGCTGGGCAGGGCCTGGGGCATCACGCGCGAGTGGATGGCGCTCGCCTTTGCCACGACGGCCTATTACACGGGCTTTGAAGCGCTGTACGCGGCGTACGATGCCGCGCACGACATCCTGCAGTCGATGAGCTAGATCGAAGGGGCCGCGCCTGGCTGTCTGGTGCGCCGCAGTCTTGGATCCAACGTGTCACGAAGCCAGTCGCCAAGGTAATTCACGCACAGCACCAGCAGCATGATGGCAACACCGGGGAAGAACGAGATCCACCACGCTGTGTCGACGAAGTTTCGGCCATCCGAGACGAGCGATCCCCAGGAGGGTGTGGGCGGCGGCACCCCGGCTCCCAGGAAGCCCAGCGTGGCTTCCGAGAGAACAACCAGCCCAATCTGCAGCGTCATCAACACGACCCATGCGTCAAGGACATTCGGGAGCAGATGTGTCGCCATGATCCTGGCTGGTGAGCAGCCCACGACACGCGCGCCGATGACGAATTCAAGATTCCGCAGACGCAGAACCTCACCCCTGACGATACGAGCGTAGCTGGCCCAACCAAGCACCGACAGTGACACGATGACGGTCCAGACGCCAGGGCCAAGGCTGATGGCAAACAGCAGCGCGATGAGGATGCCGGGAAAAGCGATGCTTCCATCGGCGAACCGCATCAGAAAGGAATCAACGCGTCCGCCGATATATCCGGCCGCCAACCCCATGAGCAACCCGACCGCACTCGACACTACGACGACGGAGGCGGAGACGGCGAGGGAAACCCGTGCTCCCCAGATGAGCCGACTCAGGACATCCCGCCCCAGGGAGTCTGTGCCGAGCAGATACGCCGGGTTTCCGCCCTGGAAAATGACCGGTGGGGTGAGCTTCTGTGGCAGCGCAATGCGCGTTGGATCGTACGGGGCCAGCAAGGGCGCGAACAC
>Ga0137372_10006688_pt1 | contig 11179 bp, 10 predicted proteins | sample SagtaG_6_FD_104911 | JGI IMG/M metagenome (GOLD analysis project Ga0137372, IMG submission 104911) | Vadose zone soil microbial communities from Sagehorn Ranch, Mendocino, California, USA - Sage1_R_60_16 metaG | ecosystem: Environmental > Terrestrial > Soil > Vadose zone | place: USA...
AAGGCGAGCCAGGCGGCGCCGTCCTCGCTGGTGACGACATCGAGGCCGAGCGACTCGCGGAAGCCATCCCGGTTGACGCCGACCGCGTGCACAACGCCGACGTTGACCGTGCGCCCGCCCTCGCGGCACTTGACCTGGAGCGCGTCGAAGGTGACGTACGCGTAGGGGGCGCCGTCGAGCGGGCGGGTGCGGAAGTCCTCGACGATCTGGTCGAGCGACTTCGCGAGCCGGGAGACCTGGCTCTTGCTCATCCGCTCGACGCCGAGCTGCTGCACCAGCTTCTCGACCCGTCGAGTCGAGACGCCGGCCAGGTAGGCGTCGGCGATCACCGACACGAACGCCTGCTCCGCGCGGCGGCGCGGCTGCAGCAGCCACTCCGGGAAGTAGCTGCCCTCGCGCAGCTTCGGCACCGCGAGCTCGATCGAGCCGACCCTCGTGTCCCAGTCCCGCTCCCGGTAGCCGTTTCTGCGGTTGACCCGCTCGGGGCTGCGCTCGCCGTAATCGGCGCCGCAGACGGCGTCGGCGTCGACGCTCATCAACGCCTCGGCGAACTCCTTCACCATCACCCGCAGCAGATCCGGGCTCGCCTCCTCGAGCTGCTCGCGCAGCCAGCCCGACACGTCCATCGTGTGCTCGACCACCGTGCTCCTCCTCGCTGAGTGTCTCGACAGGACCTCGCGAGGATGACGCGGTGGTCAGCTATCACCCGGACCCGCCGCAGCCGCTCCGCGCTCGCCTACGGCTCGCGCTCCACTGCCGCGGCGAAGAAGACCTCAACCCGCTCGTACACCACGAGCAGGGACGCTACTGCAGGGTAGACAACGATTCGGGTCAACGTAGGGTCGACAAGGCGGCACTATGACACCCGAGACGTCACGAAACGATTTGGCTCAAGGAAGCGATATACGCAGTTAGCTCGAGCGCCCGGAAGAGCGGGGCATCCACTTTTAATTCCAAGGTCGCAGGTTCGAGACCTGCCCGGCCCATAACTGACATTGGACGAACCGCTGACCGGGAAACTCGGAGTCCGCGCCTGGCGGCATGGTTCAGACTGTCGTGTGTGGGACCGGTGATCCGTCAGTACGCCCGCGAGGATCTGGGCCGCGTGTTGCAGTTCTGGGAGCGGGCCCGCTGGCTGCCGGTCGGGCCGGACGGGCTTACCGTCGATCAGGCGGTGGAGGTCCTGCATGCCGACGATGCGGTGGCGCTGGTCGCCGAGGTGGAAACGCAGCTCGTTGGCACCATCGTCGGCGTCTCGTCAGCTGCCGTCGGCTGTGACTGTTCAGGTCGCCGGGAGCCAGGGTTGGCGGTTGCCGAGGGCGGTGAGGACGTCGATCGTGGGGTGGCCGTTTTTGCGGGCTGTGCTGAGGTAGGCGCGGAGGGCGAGGAATTGCTCGGCTCCGCTGATGGTGCGCCAGCAGCCGCTGATCTTCTGTTGGAGCTTGATCATGCGGATGTCGCGTTCGGCTTGGTTGTTGTCGAAGGGGACGCGGAAGTCGTGCGCGAAGCGGAGGACGTCTTCGCGGTCGCGGTCAAGGCGGGTCGGCAGGTTGCGGGCCGGGGTCTGGCGGATCACCCCGCGTTTGCCGGTTGGGATCGTGCTGGGCGGGTCGCGCTGGTTGCCGTCGGTGATGATCTGGGCGTAGGCGGCGCGGTAGGCGGCTAACGCTTCGGGGTCTAGCCGCTCCTGACCGGCCGCTCGCGCGCGCGTGACCGCGGTATGCAGCTCGCGTAGCAGTCGGTCGATGCGGATCGCCCAGGCGATCTTGGGGTCGTTGGGGTCGGGCTCGATGATCCCGAGCAGTTCGCGCAGGTGATGGACGTTGCACAAGGCGTGCTGGGCGTTGGTGTAGCGGCGGTAGGGCTTGAAGCCGTCGTGGACGGCGATACCGGCGAAGGCGGGCAGCACGCCGGCGTGATCGAGGCCGTCGAAGCCGCGCTTGTCGTGCAGCGAGTAGAACGTCAGCCGGTCGGTGCTGGCGCAAAACAGCCACCGCAGTCGGCCGGCGGCGCGTGCCCCGGTCTCGTCGAAGTGGGCGACCGGCGCGGCGGCGATCTGGGCGTGCACCTCGTCGAGAAAGCGTCGCAGGTCGTCGGCCCCCTGCGCCATGAACGCGGCCAGCGTGCCGATCGAGACGGCGTGGCCGAGCCAATCGCTCAGCAGCTGTGCCGCGCGGCCGTAGGGCAGATGCTGGTCGGCGACGAGGTACAGGCCGAGCGCGCGAACCCTCGGCCCGTACTGCGCCGGTGCGATGACCGCCACCGGAAACGCGGCGGTCGTCTCATGCCCGCAGTCGCAGCGCCGCGTCCACGCGCGATGCTCGACCGTCGAGAGTCGGATCTCGGGCAGATCGAACACCTGCCGTGCCTGATCGCCGACCACGACCGCGTTCTCGAGACCCGCATGGCAGCCGCCACAGATCGCCGGAAGGTGATCGACGATCTCGTCAGGCGCTGCGACCTGCGCCAGATGGCCGCCGCGGTGGCCGGGCTGCCCGCCCGGCTTGCGCCCCGACGGACGTCGCAAGCTCTTCGCTGCCGGCTTGGCCAGACCGTCCGACGACGGCGGCCGCGACGAGTTGCGGGAGTTCTGCGCCAGCCGCCGTTTCAGCTCCGCTGCCGCGGCCTCCAGATCGGCGACCCGCTGCTCGAGCCGCTCGATCGTTGCAGCCTGCTCGACGACCAGCGCAGCGAGCTGCTCATACGACGGTCGCCGCGACACATAACCACGTTCGCCGCGACCAAACGGGACCCTGCCCCACCTGAACAGTCACTTCGGCTGGTTCTATCGCCTCGTCACCGAGGACGAGGCCGGCGTCGAGGCAGTTGCAGCGCTGGTCGAGGAGCTGGAGGCGCGGTTCGCAGACCGCGGGATCCGGAAGCTCGTTGCCGTCGTCGGGGACGGTGCGGTCCGCGCCGCGCTCGAGGCCCGTGGCTACCACGCGCCGACGGCCGCGCGGCGCGTCGTGATCAGCCAATAAGTTGGTCGCGCCGGCGAGGAGCCAAGAAGATCAACGACCCTCCCGCCCAAACGGATACGCCAGGACGGAACGGCCGCCGAGGAAAACCTCCCTCTATATAGATATGCGCTTTTCGACCCCGATTTGTTACACGCCGCCGGGAAGACTTACGAGACCTTTACAGCGGCGCCGCGCGAGTCGACAGCGTGTCAGTGACGGGTCAGCCCTGTGTCAGCGCGAACGCGGCGGGCGCGATGCTCTACCGAGGCTCGTCTGAGAGCGAGCGGATCGCTGATCGTAGTTCCAGCACCTCGAGGGGACACTCCGACCAGTTGTGCTCCCAGCACACGATGAGGTCGCAGCCCTCGGGCCGATGGTTGAAGTTGCTGCTACGGAACTCGAACTCGATCCGTACGCGCTCGTAGCCTCGCCCGCCTTTCACGCGCCGCTTCGCTTCGCAATCGGGGTAGCCGGTCTGCACGCGGTCGATTACGAAGCCGAGGTCGTGGGCGATCATGCCGAAGAGGAAGACGACGCCCTGCTCGTTGACTGGCGCGTGCTGGAGGGAGCGGAAGTTGATGAACTCGCCGTAGAGGTCGCCTTGTTGTGCCGGCCACGAGGTCGTGGCGGGCGCTAGCTCGGGTTCAGTTTCCGCCGTCGGCTGGGCCGCACGAGCAGTAGCAGCGGCTGGAAGAGCGTCGAGGTACGGAAAGGAGGGCTCGTTCTCCTCCAGCCACTCACGCAGGCGCACTTGCGCCCGCGGAAGCTCCCCCACCTCTTCGCGAGGATGCTTTCGCTGTGCTTGAAATAGCGTCGGAAGCGGCGCACCGGGACCACCCCACCAGCCTCCATATACGCATCGCGCATCGCGCGAAGCAGGTCCTCGTCACCGAGCCGAACGTTCTGAACCTACGGCTCTAGTCCCGCTGCCTGGACGAAATCGTTCCACGAGTCGAAGTGCTTCGTAACCTGCCGATCGCTCACGCCGCTCTCGCGCTCGAACTCCGCACGGCTAAGAGTGCGCTTGCCGAGCCGCACCGCGATGTCGCGCGCCTCAGCTAATAGCTCGTCACGAGTCGCTGTGCGGTGTGTGGCCACGCACCCGATCCTATGAGCGAGCGAGACTCGGGGCAACGCTTGTCGCCGCCTCTAATTCGTAAAGGACACTTGCTAGGGGACCTCCTCGAACTTCGGGAAGAGGGTTCGCCCCCGCTGCGTGTCGAGGTTATCCAGCGCCTCTCTAATCCGCTCAGCGGCGAGTGGGAGGAACGGCGGCAACTCGCGGGTGATGACATGGCACGCGCCGAGCAGGACCGTGAGGACAGCGTGCAGGATCTCCGACGCCTCGTGATTACCGCTGCGGCCGGCCCTCGCTAGCTCCCAGGGCTGCGTCGCTGAGACGAAGCGATTCGCTTCGGCAACCACCTCCCAGAGTGCCGTCGCCGCTGCGCGGACGTCGAACGCGGCGCACGCCTTGTCGATTGCCGCCGGAAGCTCGCTGCACCGCGCTCGGAGCGTCTCCGATTCCGTGGGCCAGTCAACCCCTTGACACACGCCCTCCGGGTGGTTGCGGCTGACGAGCGCGATCGTCCGGTTGATCAGGTTGCCGAGGCCGTCCGCGAGTTCGTTTGCGCGCGTTGCGAGCAGCTCTTCGCGGAAGTCAGCATCGCCGTTGCGAGGCACATCGCGAACGAACCACCAACGCAGCCCATCCGCTCCGTAGCGCTCGATGATCTGGAGTGGGTCGATCGCCGTGCCGAGCGACTTCGAGAGCTTCTGTCCTCCCACGGTCAGGTAGTCGTGGACGAAGATCGTCGTCGGCGGCGACTGCCCGGCAGAGATGAGGATCGCGGGCCAGTAAACCGTATGGAAGCGGGTGATGCCTTTGCCGATCACGTGCAGCCGCTCGTCGCTCTCGCGCCACCACCGGCGGTAATCGTCGCCGTCGGAGCCACTTCTAAGCGCGGTGATGTAGTTGGCCAACGCGTCGAACCAGACGTAGATCACCTGCTCGGGATCGTCCGGCACGGGAATGCCCCAGCCGCGTGCTCTCTCCTGGGCGCGGGAGACGCTGAAGTCGGTGAGGCCCCCTCGGATGAACGCGAGAACCTCGTTGCGTCGGTGCTCGGGCTCGATCCGCAGGCGGCCGCTCTCGATCAAGTCGAGCAGCACGCCCTGGTGGCGCGAGAGCCGGAAGAACCAATTGCGCTCGACGATCAGCTCTGGCGGCTCGCCGTGCTCGGGGCAGCGCCCATCGGCGAGATCGCCCGGCAGGACGAACGCCTCGCAGCCGGAGCAGTAGAGCCCCTCGTAGTCACGCTGGTAGAGATCGCCCGCCTCCGCGCAGGCCTGCCACAACCGCTCGACGCCGGGGCGATGGCGCGGGTCGGTGCTCGTGCGGATGAAGTCGTCGTTCGAGAGCTGAAGCGGCTTTGTGAGATCGACGAATCGCTGCGCCTTCTCCGCGACGAACTCGCCGACCGGCCGCCCGGCGGCAACGGCGGCATCGACGTTCTTGAGCGCGTTGTCGTCCGTGCCGCTCAGGAAGCGAACTTCATCCCCACGAAGCCTTCGATGACGAGCGAGCACGTCAGCCTGCACGAACTCAAGCGCGTGCCCGAGGTGGGGGTCACCATTGACATAGGGGATGGCGGTTGTGATGTAGAAACGTCGCTTGTTGCTCATCGGGGTCCTCCTTATCTGGCCCCGCGAGGCCAGTCACCGATGAGCGTGCGGCCCCGCGTCCAAATGGGGCCGGTTGAATCGACGGTCGAAACTAGAGCGCGCCGACAGGCCCTGGCAGCCGGGCCATCATCAGAATCTGCGGCGCGTGCTCGAACATACTCAGAACATAGCGCAGCTCACGTGCGAGCTTGTCTCGATGGAACGGCGGCGGGTCACCGTCGTGTCGACTGCTCTCTTGGCGACGAGCACGCACCGGTTCCCGTCGCCGGAGAAAGGAGGACTACGCTGGGTCGTCCCGGGCTGGGCCGGCGGCCGCGGCCCGGACCTTCCAAATCGCTCCTTGAGCGGTATCGCGCACCTCGATCCCCATCTGATCCAGTCGGACGCGGATTTCGTCTGCGGTCGCGAAGTCTCCTCGGCGCCGCGCCACCGCACGCTCGGTGAGCAACCGTTCCACTTCGTCTGCGTCGACTAGGACCTCCCGCGGTTGTTGGTCGATGTCCTCGGGGATGAGGTCGAGGAGCCCGAGCGCGAGCAACGGCTCTGAAGCGGAGGCGAGAACGGCGACGTCATCCGGGTCGAGCGCCGAATCGCGCGACAGTTCCGTGAGCACGGCGAGCGCTTGCGCCGTGTTGAAATCGGTCGAGACCGCTTGGTCCAGCCGCTCGAGGTACTTCCGCCCGGCGCCCCTGAGCTGTGCCGCCGCCTCCTCGTAAGTGAGGGGATTGCGACCCGGCGGAACGCGTTCGCGTACGCGCTCCAGCAGCCGTCGTTGCGCGATGCGTGCCCCGTCGAGCCCATCCCAAGTGAAATCTGTCTGGCTGCGATAGTGGGAACCGAGCAGAAGCAAGCGGTAAGCGAGCGGGTGAAATCCCCGCTGCTTGAGGTCGGAGAGGAGGAGCGCGCCGCCCGTCGACTTGGAAATCTTCGCTTGGCGCAGATTGATGAACTCGTTGTGGAGCCAGAACGGCACCCACGATCCATCTAAGTACGCCTCGGTCTGTGCGATCTCGTTGGTGTGATGGATCGGGACGTGGTCAACGCCGCCGGTATGCACGTCGAAATGGTTGCCGAGGTACTTCATGCTCATCGCCGAGCACTCAAGGTGCCAGCCCGGCGCACCTTTCCCCCACGGTGAGTCCCACTCCATGAGGCGCACGGCATTCCGCGGCGAGGCGCGCCAAAGCGCGAAGTCTGTTGGATTGCGCTTGCCCGCGGTCGGCGCGACGCGTGCGCCCTCACGGAGCCCCTCGAGGGCGAGCAGCGCCAGCTTTCCGTAGTCCGGCACCCTGGCGGTGTCGAAGTAGAGCCCTGCGGCGATTTCGTAGGCGTAACCCTTCTGTTCGAGTACGCGAGCGAAGGCAATCATTTCCGCGACGTGGTCGGTCGCCCTTGCCCACACCGACGGGGATCGGACGCGGAGCTCCTGGAGGTCGCGAAGGAACGTCTCGGTGTAGTGGGCAGCGATATCCCAGACTGAGCGGCCCTCTCTCTTCGAAGCAACTTCGAGCTTGTCCTCACCCTCGTCCATGTCCGAGGTGAGGTGTCCGACGTCAGTGATGTTGATGACCTGAGTGACTTCGTAGCCCTTCCATTCGAGAACCCGTCGCAATGTGTCGGCGAAGACATAGGCGCGCAGGTTGCCGATGTGCTGATAGGCGTAGACCGTTGGCCCGCACGAGTACACGCTCGCCTTCTTGGGCTCGAGAGACGAGAACACCTGCAGCTGCCGCCCGAGCGTGTTGAACATCCGAAGCGGTGCACCCGACATGACTCGCATTTCACCATGCCCGACCCGGCAGGTCCCGGCAGGTCATATCGCCGCCCAGTGCCTTCGGCCCTCTTCACAGAGTGATCACTGAGGCCTCGAAGTCGGCCTCACCCCGGTTCGCGTAATACCCGGTTCGGCCCACCTTCGAATCCACGCCTGTGCGGGGATTCTTCTCTTTGGAGGGCCTTCCGTGTATTGCGCGAACCTGCCCGGCCGTTCTAGCCAGCCGCCGAGGCTGCGTCGATCCGGTTCCGGCATGCCTCGTCGTAGAGAGGCTCGGGGGCCATGTCCAGGCCGCCGGGCCAGGTAATCGTTCCTGCCTCCGGATCGACTTCGACGCGCGCGAAGTAGCTGGAGTCATTCAGCGGTTCGAAGACGCCGCGCCACTCGCGCCTGCTGAAGTCGATCTCGCCTACGGTGCCATCCGCGAACGACAGGCGCAGCCGGTATGACGCGACGACCTGGACGTCCGTGATGTCGACGAGTTCTTCCACGAGAGGAATCTTACGGGAGAGGATCGATCGGCTGGAGGCGCTCGTCGTTTCGAGCGCGCTCCCAGTTCGCCAGCAGCTCGTCCTCGTGCAGCGCAGCCCACTCCGCGACGAGTGCGCGTGCGCGCGGCGGCAGCGAGCCAGCGATCAGTTCGCCCGAGAAGTCGACCGACGCTGCCTGTCCGGCGTAGCGGGCGTGGAAGTGCCGCCGGGCGTGCACGCCTTCGTTCCAGTACATCCAAATCGTGATTCCATAGAACGCGCTGATCCGCGGCACGCACGAACGGTACGTGTCGCCGTTGACGGAGCCATCACAGCGCGAGTGGCGGCGCGACGACCTCGGTGTCAAGGCGGTTCGCGCAATGCCCAGTACCGCCCATGATTCTCCCTGCACAACGGCTATACGCGTTGCCCGATCTGCTGACGAAAACGGTTAGTCACGTTTTAGTCACGTTTTTGGGCACGTTTTTGGGCACGTAGCAGCGGCCGGTTGCGGGCCTTCGTGGACGGCAGCGGCGGCGTTGTGCTGCGGTGTTGGGAAGCCGCCGTGGCGTCGCGGCGCGAGTGAAGCGGAGGTGCCCGCCGGCCCGCAGGCGCGGCTCGAAGGTTCGGGTGAGAAGGTTGGCGAAGTCGCTCTTCGCGAGCTCGGCGCGGACGTCGGCGCCGTGGCGTGCTTCCTCGAAGAGGTGTGTGTACGTGTCGAGAGTCATGCTCGTGCGGGCGTGGCCAAGGATGCGGCTGACCTGAACGACGTCGAGGCGGATGTCGATGATCAAGTGGCTGGCGAAGGTGTGGCGGAGATCGTGGAAGCGCACCCGCCGGCCCGGCCGGTCGAGCCCCGCGCCGGTCGCGGCACGGCGCAGCGCCCGCTTAGACACGTTGTGGTGCAGAAACGCCGTGCCGTGGCCGGTCGCGAACACGTAATCGGAACCGCTCGTGAAGCGGGAGCCGCGTTTGTGTTGGCGGAGAACCGCGGCGAGCTGGGGGAGGAGCGGGATCTCCCGGACGGAGGCGCGCGTCTTCGGCGGAATCCGGTGCGGCGGTACGCCGCGCCGGCCACGCGCGAGCTGGTGGCGGACGTGAATGACGCCAGCGGCGAAGTCGACGTCGTCCCAGCTCAGCCCGAGCACCTCGGAGAGGCGCATGCCCGTGTAGGCGCCGGTGACGAGCAGCGGCCGGTAGCGGCGTGGACATGCGTTGAACATTCGAGCGAGCTCCGTGCGGGTGAGGACGCGCTGGTCGGAGCGCAGCGGATGCGGCCGCTCGTCGCGCTCAAGCCGGTGGAACGGATGCGTGCCGACGTAGCCACGGCGAAGCGCGAACGTGAAGACGCAGCTCAGCGCGCCGAGGATCCGCTTGACCGTCCAGGGCGAAAGACCGTTCGCCTGCAAGTCGCGTCCGAGGGCGACGACGTCGTCGGCTGTGATCAACACCAATCGGCGTCGGCCCAGCCGAGGTAGGAGGTGGCGGTGCAGTTGTGAGCGATAGAGATCGAAGGTTCGGTCGCGCCGCTCGCCCGCGATCACCTTCGTCTCAAACTCGGCGAGCCACCGAGCCGCGACCTCGCCGAATGTCAGGCGGGGTGAGAGCGGCAGCTCGCCGACATGCGCGAGGCGCTGGAGCAGTTCGCGTTGCGCCTGCGCCTCGGCGAGTGTGTCTGCTTCAAGCGTGCGGAAGCGCGCCTGTCCGTCGACCCTCACACAGACGGCGTATTTGCTGTTCGGCTGCTGGTATACGCCTCGCGCAACACGAAGACGGCGATCGGGACTGCTGCTTGCTGCCATCGGATTTCTCCTCCATCTGTCAGATCAATCAGCGAAGGATTCCGCGGCTCGCCACCGCCATGAACGTGTGCCGGTTCGGGATGCGGCGCGTAGGGGTCTTGCTCGGCAACCGATTGCTGGCAAGATGGGCGGCGCGGGAATCGGACAAGCTGAACACCTCTTCAGATACACTTGAGTGACGTGGCGCATTTCAAGCACGACAGGCGGCTTCCACTTGCGGTGATCGATGGGGATCTCGCCCGTGAGGTTGCCGAGACGATGCAGGCGCTCGCCACTCCGAGCAGGGTTCGCATCCTGGCGCGGCTCCGAGAGTCGCCCTGCTCGGTCAGCGATCTCGCCGACGATGTGCAGCTAGAGCCGTCGGCGGTGTCTCACCAGCTGCGGGTCCTGCGCCATCTTGGCCTTGTCAGCGGGCGGCGCGATGGCAACCGTGTCATCTACTCCCTGCACGACGACCATGTGGGAGACCTCGTCGCGCAGGCGATCTACCACGTCGAACACATTCACGTCGCTGCGCAGGAGGCGCGCGCCGCGCGACCTAAACAGACTTCAAGAGCAGCGCGAAGCCGCCGATGAGCAGCGAGCAGCCACGTACCGGCGAGGCGGCGACTGGATCGCCGCAACAGGATCACGCCCACGACGAGCACGCGCACGGGCATGACGGTCACGAGCACGCGCACGGCGATTCGCGCGACGGGCGCGGCGACGGCGGTCATGGCCACGCGCATGGTCTCGTCGATCGTTCGATCGTTCGCTCGCGGGAGGGCGTGAAGGCGGTCGCGCTCAGTCTGCTCGTTCTCGGTCTTGCCGCGGTCGGGCAGTTGCTCGTTTTTCTACTCACGCATTCGGTCGCGCTGCTCGCCGACTTGATCCACAACTTTGGTGATGCGCTGACGGCGGTGCCGCTCGGGATCGCCTTCTTCCTACGCAGCGTGCGCGGCGAGAAGCTGGCGGGGCTCGCGGTTGTGCTGGCGATCTTCGTCTCTGCGTGCGTTGCGTTGTACGAGACGATCTTGCGGTTCATCCATCCGCACAGCCTCACGCATCTCTGGGTGCTTGCCGCGGCCGGCGTGATCGGCTTCGTCGGTAACGAGCTCGCGGCGCAGATCCGGCTGCGCGCCGGCAGGCGTCTCGGCAGCGCGGCGATGACCGCCGATGGCAATCACGCACGTATCGACGGCTTCGTCTCCCTCGGCGTGGTCGGCAGCGCGATCGTGGTCGGGCTCGGCGCGAACATCGCCGACCCGATCATCGGGCTCGTGATCACGCTTGTGATCCTGAAGATCACCTGGGACTCCTGGAACACCGTGCGGGCGGCGACGATCGACCTCGGCTACATCGAAGAGCGCTAACTCTCCTCGATCGGGACGCGGCGGAAGAGGCCGTAGAGGCCGAGGTCGTAGAGGCTCTTGAGCGCGCCGGCGATGAAGAAGGGGGCGCCGAGGGCGCCGCGGAGCGTGGCGGCGGCGATGAGAGGAGCGATCGGTC
>Ga0137372_10006690_pt1 | contig 11178 bp, 6 predicted proteins | sample SagtaG_6_FD_104911 | JGI IMG/M metagenome (GOLD analysis project Ga0137372, IMG submission 104911) | Vadose zone soil microbial communities from Sagehorn Ranch, Mendocino, California, USA - Sage1_R_60_16 metaG | ecosystem: Environmental > Terrestrial > Soil > Vadose zone | place: USA: California...
TTGAAATGGAGATTTCGACAGCAAGATTGCTCGCCGCCTAACGTCGGATTATCGGGTGGCGTAATGGCTTGCGCGGTTATTTACAATCTGACAAGAGTGTCGCGCTGATAGACTAGGCACAGTCGCGGAAAGAATTCGCCGATTGTCCGCTTCGCATCGCTTCTCGGAAAGAAATGCCGAACGACCCAGGCGATTCCTTCGCCCTGGCCCATCCGTTGTTGGAGTTGTTATCGATCCTATGACAACGATGTGCTACTGAACCCTCTGAAGTGGGCAACGCCTGGCGTACAAGCTAAAAGTGGCCGTTCAACGAACGGCCACTTTTTTATCCAAACTTTTTAGCGAGGTCGGAAACGGCTCCTACCACTGCCGGTTTGCACAACTCGGCTGAAATCGTAAGGATTTCCGACGCAGAATAAGATATTCCGGCACTTTCAGCGCCACAACGGATCAGAGCCGGCAGGTGCTAAGCTGCCGCGCCGAATGCGCTCTTGCCAAATCAGCATTCCACCAGATTGAGGCCCGGGACTGGGAGTGGGCGCAAAGTGAACATGGAAGCGGTGGTGACGCTTTTGACCACGCTTGCACTTTGGGTTTTGCGGGTGCGTAGTTCTCGACAATGAGGCGGAAAGCGGGGCCCGCTGGCTTTTTTTGCTGATCAATGGATTTTAAGAAGCGGAATTGGAGCCCGCCTACCGGGATCGTAAGATATACCGACGATTCCGAAGAAGAGATAGCCTAACAACCACGGGCGAACGGAACTGCGGCTCAATGTCGCGCGCTCCAATTTCCCTGCCACAGCCCGCCAAAGCTGACCGGGCTTGAGTGATCGCAGGCGTGCTGCCCGCCGGGAGGAAACTTTGGGTCGTCTGGGATCTAGTCAAGCGTGGACACTAAAATTCGGGTTGCCAAGTCTTGGTATATCCAAACAGAGTGCTGATTGTTCTCGGCCGGAATCATGAAAGTAAAGCTGATCGGATGACGTCCAAGAAGCCAACCGGCCAGAAGTGAAGTGTCAGAAGACGTGGATACAAAGCCCGCTTGCGGTGTCTGGCGTACAAGGAAAGTGGCCGTTCAACGAACGGCCACTTTTTATTCAAGCTTTTTAGCGAGGTCCAAACGCTCGATTGATTAACTCATCAGGTAGCGCCGCGCCACACCAAGGCCACCGAGAGCAGCTCCGAGCAACATTACCGTGGCACCGCCGTCCGGGACCTGTCCACCGCCACCGAAGAGCGACCAATGGGAGAGGCCATATCGGGGCAATCCATTAAGAGGAATCGTCTGAATCCCGGTCAAACCCTGGACATTCCAAACTTCATCACCTCCGTTGGGGCCGTCGTACTTCGCAAGCAAGTATGTAAAACCGCCGGCGCCAAGATCCACAACGTTGTTGCCACTTTCATCTTTGAAAGCAAACACGGCTGCGGGACACGTCCCGCAACTAGCATTGGTGCGGATGTAGGTGTGCCCGTCGATCGTAGTCGTGCTACCAAGCGCCTGAGCAATCAGGGTGTTGACATAATTTTCTTCGGCCGGGGGGTTGGCTGGTTCGCCCGATACGACTGTGCCCAAATCAAAGGCGTCATTGAAGGTAAGGCTTGTAGTAGGAGTATTGACCCCCCCAGCGATCCTGTTAGCGCTGGCATTGTGGCTGAATGCAAGTATTGCGGCGCAAACGGCCACAGAAAGCAGTGCGAGTTTGTTTGAGGGAAAGATGTTTATTTTCATAGTGGATTTCATGTTGCAAAGTAAGACAGCAAACCCTGTGCCAACAATGAAAGCATCGCTGTTGAAATATCATAAGCATCTATTTACTAACGAGTTAACATGATAATGCGATGTCGCGAATATATGCCTTTACCGGGCCGGAATCGTAAGGTATTCCGACGCTCGTAAAGTATTCCGACGATTCGGTTACCAAGACGAAGAGAGTCTAGCCGCACTCGGATTCGTGGCGAAGCCTCCATCCCTGACGAAGTTTTTTTGGCTTTTGCAAGTGCGGCAGGATAGAAACTTTGGATCGCCTGAGGATCCAGGCCAAACACCGAACCGTGAAACTAGAGTAGCTCAGACCGTCAGTCTAAGCACGTTTTAACAGAGGTTTATATCTCAGTTGCTTGTGGATTTGTTGGTAGTCTTTGGCCTAGATCGGGAAAGGTAAAAGCTGGTTAAACCAAGCGGACACCACGAAAAGCAACTCGCCCCGGACGCGATGGTTATCAGAAGACGGTGGATATGAGGCTCCTGCCGCGTGTCGGCATACAAGCAAAAAAAGTGGCCGTTCAATGAACGGCCACTTTTGTGTCGGGAAAACCTTTTAGATTGGTTAACCCATTAGGAAACGCCGCGCCATACCAAGCCCACCGAGGGCCGCGCCGAGCAACATTACCGTGGTGCCGCCGTCCGGGACCTGTCCACCGCCACCGAAGAGCGACCAATGGGAAAGGCCGTAATTTCCGAAACCGGTAAGAGGAATCGTCTGAATCCCGGTCAAACCCTGGACATTCCAAACTTCATCACCTCCATTTGGGCCATCGTACTTCCCAAGCAAGTATGTAAAACCGCCGGCGCCAAGATCTACGGTATTACCGCCACTGTTATCTCTGGAATTAAACACGGCTGCGGGACAGGTCCCGCAACTTGCAAAGGTGCGCGTGTAGGTGTATGCGCCGATCGTAGTGGTGCTGCCAAGGGCCTGGGCAATCAACGTGTTGACATAACCCTCTTCGTCCGAGGGGCTGGCTGGTTCGGGCGGTGTTATACTGCCCAAATCAAAAGCGTCACCAAAGTCAAGGGCTTGAGCAGTGCTGGGCAGCCCTGCCAAAGCTCCGAATGCCAAGGCGATTGCCGCCATAAATGCTAATTTTCTCATTTTCATATTGTTTCTCTGTTTCTATTGTTTCTAGTTAATTTTGGTTTTCCAACTGACAGAAGTTTAGAAAGCAACAACCGTGCCACAGATCAAACTGCCACGAGGAAATACCACCTAATCAGCTAACTTCGAGCAGCTTACAATGCAACATTTTGTCTCGTTTGATCGTCTCGCAGATGCACACGATTGTAAAGGGAATCGGACAATCGAGAGAGGCGCGGCAGGGGGTATTCGTATAACCTTCTATTGTCCAGGTAGTTATCGTATAACCCCATAAAGTAAGAATTTCCGACGTGATATCGCCATAGTCGAAATGCGCGAAGCCTTCCCACCGCTTGAGGCCGCCGCTGTGCCCTCCGTCGCAGCACTGTTGAGAAGCTATTCTGCTTAAGCGCCGTAGGCGCATCACGTTTACAAACATCTTCGTAGAGCTCGATTCAGAGTGACATGTTCGTGCCCATGCCGCTTCTAGCGAAGCTTCATTTTAAGGGGCGAATCGCATCCTATGAACGGGGGCGCCTGCGACGCTCCAGACCAGGCAGGATGCCCCGCCGCCTGAAGCGGCCGCTGGACGCCCGTGTCCGCCGTTCGCGAGCTTTTCAACAGAGCTACATGGCTTCTGCGCAACCTTAACGGTTCTGTTGCCACAGAACACGTTCCTCGAAACGAAATCGTCAATTCCCTGCGTTAGACTCGTGGTGATCGCAGTGAACCCAACAAGGGTGGTTGATCACCTAGACTGCAATTCCGCGAGCCGCTGCCTTGCCTCTTGCGCCAATGGATCTTGCAGACCAGCGGCCAGTGCGCGCTCCAGGGCTTCGCGCCCCTTTGGATCTTGCTTAGTTTGCAGCTGTGCCATCCCAAGATAGTAAAGATCTTTTGGAGGCAGAGGCTGGCTCGCCGCGCTCTGTTGAAACAACTGAATCGCGTAGGCAAATTCCTTCCGCTTGAAATTTAGTTCGGCCAGTGTTCGTGCAAGCTCGGGGTCGTCTGAAAGTGTTTTCCGGGCTTTCATTGCCAGATCATAGGCCTTTGCCAGGTCGTCTGGATTGTCGGCGTAGATGGCGGCCAGCCGTTTCTGTGCCGGCGCAAAGTCTGGATACTGGCGTAGAACTTGCAAATAGATGCCCATTGCCGTTTTCACGTCGTTGCGTTGCAATTGAATCGCGGCTTGCGCCATCAGGGCCGGTACATAATCCGGCTCCGTCTTCAGGATTTTCTGAACTTCCGGCTCAGCTGCAACAACCTCCGGCGATAGGTGATCGAGAGCCGTCATCGCCAAAAACCGTTTCGCATCTTCGGATTGCGCGGCGCTCGGCGCCGCATCCAAACAACGTTGCATTGTTTGGCGGGCCTCGGGCGCTTTTCCTAAAGCGTAAGCGGTCAGGGCGAGGTCATGCAGAATGTCGGGATCGTTACGGCGCTGGCGGGCGCTTTCCTGGAGAAGACTGTAGGCCCAGCTGAAATTATCAGCTTTCAACGCGATGCGCCCGAGCAGGCCAGCCGCCTCTGCGTCATTCGGGGCGAGCTCCCTTGCTTTTTTAGCAAACTCCAGCGCTTTATCACGCTGCTGCAAAGGTCCGGCATAAAGTTGAGCTAGCTTCAGAGCAGATGACAGCAATTTTGGGTTAAGCTTTAAAGCTTGCTCATAAGCCGCGGCGGCCTTGTCCGACGCGCCCTGTTTTTCGTAAGCTTCCCCCAAACGCATTTGGGAGATGACATCGTTAGGCTGCTCCTTGGTCATCGCCTCGAGTTGTGAGATCGACAATTCCGGGGAGGCACCCGTGCCGCTCCCGAGCAAGGCGAGGCGACGTTTGCCCTCATCCTTGCCGGGGAAATCTTTGGCCGCGCCCGCGGCTTTTTGGAGGGCGACCCTGGCTACATCTGTCTGGCCCATCATATTGGCGGTCATGCCCAGGTGAAATTGAATCTCCGGACTGTCGGGAGCTTTTTCAGCGGCCTCCTGCAGAATCGTCAGGGCTTGCTGATAGTCGCCGCGTTTGTAAAGAACCCAGCCAAAGGTGTCGCCGACCGAAGCGTCCTGCCCTAGCAGCTCATGGGCCTTACGCGCCAGGTCGTAAGCCTTGTCGAGATTATTCAGCCGCTCGGTATAGAGATAAGCGAGGTTATTTAACGCGGGAACAAAGTTGGGGTTGATGGAGAGAAGCTTCTCATACGCGTCACGCGCCTTTGGGAAATCGTTCATCCGCTCGTAAACCAGCGCCAGCGTCATAAGGGCCGCCGAATTGTTGGGGTCCTTCGACACCTGCACCTGCAATTGGCTGGCGGCCTGCGGAAGTTTCTTCGTCGCAAGATAAGTCCGGACCAGCAAATCGTAGGCGCTCGAAAAGTTGGGATCGAGCTGGAGCGTCTTTTGAAGTTCTGCCTCGGCTGAGTCCCATTTTCCTTCTGCGGCCAGGATTTTGCCTTCAAAAAAATGGGCGTTCGGCGAATCGGGCGTTTTTTGGAACTGGCGCCGTATCCTCTGCCGGGCAGCGTCGAAATGCTTGTCCAGCAAGTCCAGCTCGACGAGTTGATCGACCGGCCACAGGGTATCCGGCGCGAGCTCGGCGGCTTTTTCAAATGCCTGGCGGGCTTGGTCATTTCTTTTCGCTTGGCGGAAAGTCAGGCCGAGCGTCATCTGGAGTTGTGGATCCTGCGGCGCGAGCTTCGCTTGTTCGCCGATGACAATGGCGGCATCGTCGTACCGATCAAGCGAGCCATAAGCTGCGGCCAGGAGCAATGCGGCGCTCTTTAGATCCGGATTTCTTCTCCACAAATTGGTCATCGGCTCGATCACCATTTCGCCGTGACCGGCGCGAAGATTGATCCCGGCGAGCAGCAAGATGGCATCGGTATAATTCGGACTAATTGAGATGGCCTGATCCAGCGCCACCTTTGCCTGATTCATGTTATTATTTTTGAGATATGCGCGTGCTAATTGGTATTTGATGAGGGGGGCGTCCGGATGGGCTTGGTCGAGTCCCTCCAAAAGTTCGACCGCTTTTTTTGTGTCGCCCTTTGCCAGCAGGACATCGCTTTCCATTCTGCGGCCATCAATGTTCTCCGCGTCGCGGCCAAAAACATTTTCAAGAAGCGAGAGGGCCTCATCGTATTTCTTGTCTTTTAAGGCAAGTTCGGCCAGTAAAGTCCAGCCCGGGAGATAGTCCGGCGCCTGCCTGGTCATCTCGGTAGAAATCCTTCTCACTTCTTCGGTATCTCCAGTGGCGGACTCGAAGGCGGCGTATTTCAAGCGCTCAATTGATCGAACAGGCGCAAGGTCTGCCGCCTTCTTGAATTCTTCGCGGGCTTGTTTCTGGTCTTTCACGAGCAGATACAAATCTCCCATCGCCATATGCGCGGCGGACAATTTGGGATCGAGAGTAAGAGCCTGGCGGAGCGCGTCGCCTGCCGCGGTAAAGTCGCCCTTGTTAAGAAACAGATTCGCTGAAGCGAGGTGGAAAGAAACGTCGTTCTTTCGCGGGAATTTCTGAAGCTGTTCGCCGGCTGCCTCGATGCCTTCTTTGCTTCGCGCTGCTTCAGTCAACGCGACAATGGCATCGCCGTTGTCCGGGACTTGTTCAAGCAGTTTGAGTGCTTCTTTTTGTGCATTGGCGAACCGTCCCATCGCCAAATAACAGCGGGCCAGCCGTATTCGATTTTCGGTGTTCTTCGGATCCAACTCGCTCGCCTTTGCCAGAAATGCACCGGCGCGCAAGGGCACGGCATCGTCCTGCCACATTGCTCCGATTCTTTCAAATGCGAGCGCGTTTTGCGGATCCAGCTGCACGACGTTGAGGTAGCTCAGCTTGGCTTTGTCGTAATTGCCCGCTCTAAAATAATTATCGGCCTCGGCAAGAAGGCGCGCTTTCTTGGCTTCCTTGGAGCAGCCGGCAATGAGCGTGGCTGCTAAAATAAGCGTCACGATTCTGGATGAGAATTTTGAGATTTTCGATGTTTGCATTTGTTCGATGGTTTTGATCTTAGTTGATATTTGAGTTTGCGCGCTCTTTGGCAATGCCAAGTTTTTCCATTAGTTCATAAAGAGTTGGCCGGCTAATCCCGAGCTCGGCGGCTGCGGAAGTGATTCTACCGGAATTTCTCTTAAGCGCTTGCTGAACCAGTTCGCGTTCGACGTGCTCGCGCGCTTGCCTAAGAGTCGTTGCTGATGAGGGTACCACGTCCTGGTCCTGATCCAACTCAAGATCTTTTGCGGTCACTCGCGATCCGCTGGCCATGATGGCGCCCCGTTTCACGCGGTTTTGCAGTTCGCGCACATTCCCAGGCCATGAATAACGGCTCATTGCACGCAGGGCGGCAGGCGAGAAAACCAGCTTTGTACGACCGCTTTGGGCGGCAGACCGTTGCAGAAACTCGCGGGCCAGGAACAGGATGTCTTCCCCTCGCTCACGTAGTGGCAGCAAGCGGATAGTGACAACGGCAAGGCGAAAATATAAATCCTCGCGAAACTTTCCGTTCTCGATCATCTGTTTTAGATCGGCGTTGGTCGCGGTGACAATACGTGTATCGATTTGAATTTCCTGCCTGCCGCCTACCCGCTGAAAACGCTGTTCCTGAAGAAATCGGAGGAGCTTCACCTGAATGGCTGGAGGAAGTTCGCCAATCTCGTCCAAAAACAGGGTACCGCCACCGGCTGTTTCCATCATCCCTTTGCGCTGAATGTGAGCACCGGTAAAGGCGCCTTTTTCGTGACCAAAGAGCTCACTCTCCAAAAGGTTTTCAGGAATGGCGTTGCAATTGATCGCGACAAAAGGGCCGTCCTTGCGCGCGCTGCGGCGATGAATAGCCGCTGCCGCCATTTCCTTGCCAGTGCCGCTTTCTCCGAGCAAGAGCACCGGAGCATTTGTCCCGGCTACCTTGCGAATGAAAGCGAAGACTGCCTGCATTTGTGGACTTGTGCCGAGCATATCTTCAAACACATCGGAAAGCTGGCTCTGTTGTAACTCGCGGTACTCTTTCTCGAGTTCCACCACGTGGATGCATCGCTGAAGGAGCAGCTTCAATTCCTCCATTTCCACAGGCTTGCACAAGAAGTCGTAGGCGCCCGCGCCAACCGCCTCGATGGCGTTCTGTTTTTCGCTCTGCCCGGAAATGATGATAATTTTGGCCGTACTATCGACGGCGAGTAAGTCGGACAACACTGCTAATCCTTCCTCGCACTCATTGGGTCGAGGTGGGAGGCCCAGGTCAAGCAATGTCACCGCCGGGGAGTTGGCCTCAAAGGCTTCAAGCGCTCCTCTTCGGTCCTCAGCGAAATAAACTTCGTAATCGTGGCTCAGCGCCCATTTCATCTGGGTCCGGATCGCTTCGTCGTCATCGACAATGAGCAATTTGGGTTTCATGTTGCTTGGCCGTTCAGAGGCAACATTACCCGGATAGTTGTGCCGGCGCCGGGTTCACTTTCTACCTGAATCTTCCCCCGATGCGCTTCGACAATCATCTTGGATTGAAACATGCCGATGCCTAGTCCCTTCTTCTTTGTTGTCTGGAATGGACGGAAAAGGGACGCCCTTAGGAATATTGGGCTCATCCCACAGCCATTGTCAGCGACGGAAAGAATCGCCCAGCCACCCGTTTGGCTCGTTTCAATTCTCACCTCGCCTCCAGGTTCGAGTGCATCGCGGGCATTGAGAAGCAAATTGGTGATTACGCTGCCGAATTGGTCCCGATCCACCTTGAGTTTTGGCTGCAGGTGTAGATCCTTCAGAACATTTATTTCCGGCGCACCCTTTAGGACTTCAAGCGCGTCAGCAACAAGCAGATTAAGGTCAAGTTCCACCGGTTTGAGTTCGAGAGGTCGCAAGGCGCCGACACGGCTGATAAGCTGGTTAATGCGGTTCGCTGTCTCACCGATCCCGCGCAAGGCGTCTTGTCGAAAAACGGGATCGTCAAAATGTACAGGCAAATTCTGAAGCGTCAGACTCAAGGTTGAGGCCGCGTTTTTCAGGTCATGAACGAAGAATGCGGAGATGGCTTGAAAGGCCTCCAATTCCTTCCCCCGCATAATTTCTTCAGTAAGGCGGAGGTTCTGGAGAGCCACCGCGATCTGATCCCCCATACATTTCAGCAGATCGAATTCCTCGACGGTGTAGGGAACGCCACCGACGCGATCTGCCAGGATAGCCACGCCTATGCAGCGATCTCCCGTCCATAAAGGCGTACAAACCCGATTTCCTCCGGTGCGAAACTGACTCGAACTGATCTGCCTCAAGCCCTCCGCACAATCGCCTTTCGCTTTTTCCAAATCAAAAGGCTTGGAAACTCCTTGAATATTCCTCAGATGTGGCTCCAAGCTGCCCAAGTTTGGAATCGCATCGTTGACCTCGCGTTCTGATCTCGAGGTGGATGCTGCGAACGCGAACCGGTCATGTTCGTCAAAAAGCCAGATGGTGACCGACAAGGCGTTAAAGGTTTCAGAGATTAATTTTGCGGCTGCGGCGCACAGGCCGGACTGATCTACCACGCTCGACATGGATTGGGTAAAGCGCGTCCATATCTGGCGGAAATCATACTGCGGCCTTTTAAAATGGCGGCTAACCAAACACTGGATATTTTGCCGGATCCGATTGGAGAGCAATAGCACCGCCAGGAGGGCAAAGCCCAACAGCACGACGAACGCTTGGACCTGGAAAGTTGTCGATCCGCCGGTTCGCGCTGCGACCTGGGCAAGCACGCCGACAATAAAAAGGTACGCCCCCGCGAGCACGACTGTCAGCGACGTGCGCAGAACAGCGTGGGAAAGATAAACATCGATTTCGCCGAAACCGCTCCTAATAAAAGCGACCGCGATCAATGTGCACCCAATCAGCAGAGCCGCTGCATCGATGTCGGTTAAGGCGATAATGTTTCCGGAAAAGAGCAGCGCCTGGCTTTGGGTGTAAATCCTCGCTCCGAAAACAATCCCCAGGCCAAGAACCATAAACTTGATCCTCCACTGCATTGTTCCGACAGCCGATCGGAAGGTCCTTTCGAGATTCACAAGCACCAGCACCGCGGCGATCAGCAGAAAGCCATTCAGAGTTTTGGCCGCCGCCTGAGAGCTGAGCCACCAATTTCCGCCTGATGCGCTGTGGGGAAGAATCTGCGCCAATTCTAGGAAGATCAGCGACACGCCCACCGGGACCAAAAACGCGGTCAGGATGAGAAATCGGGACCTCGCTGGGAGTTCGCGAGATTTACCACGCGAATACGTGAGGCTAAAACAAAGCCAAAACCCGGGCAGAAATGACTTCGCTACCAGAGTAAGAGTTCCCCAAAAGGCTGCCTTTTCAGGAACGAGTGCGTCGTGCCATATCGCGCCGAACAAACTTTCCAGCGCGAAAGTCAGCATCCCGGCCGAGAAACACCAGGTCGCAAGCGAACGGCGCTTTCGGCAAACCGCGGCCATGGCCAGGGCAGCACTAAATGAACCGGCGGCTAAAGCCAGCACGGAGTTCGGGCTCACAATTGCCAAAATCAGATCCTCATTCGTTCAGTAAGACACGCGTTTCGGGCACGAACCGTAGCGAAATTTGAGTCAAAGCCCACCTACACCGTGCCTAAGCTCTTCTACGGAAACGGGAGGGCAAAGTTCCCAAATACTTCCGCATTGGGGAAAAAAACTGAAGCTCAGCACTATTTCGGCTGTCGACGTCGGACGTCACCCTTGCGCAGCCACCACAACACCACAAGAAATGGAATCAGCGAAAGCCCGAAAAAGAGAGGTCCACCACGGCGGTGGATTAGGCTGTGAATCATCTGTGGGCCTACATTCACACAGAGAAGCCCGATTACCAGGATGCGAAATCCGTTCCGTAAAATGCCGAGAGGAATGACGAAGGCGACAAGCGCAAAACGCCGCCACCGGGTCTTTAGGAATAAATTGGCGGCAAGAATGCTGGTCATGAAAAGCACCCAGCTCGATCGAATGCCGCTGCATTCCTGTGCAACTTCGATCGTGATGTTCGGCAGTTGGAAAAAAGCGCCCGCCCGGAGAAAAGGCGTGCCGCTGAGGTGGAAAAGAAGATTGGCCACTTCCGCCGAGGCAGACTTCGAGGCCGTCTCGAGTGCATCCGCCATCGCGTCCGGCATCGGCACCATGAAAATGAGGTAGGCCAGGGGAAAAGCTGCTGCTCGCATCCAAGCACGTCCAAAAAAGAAAAAACCTCCTGCCGCAAGGCAGCAAAGGAACGATAGAGTCAACAGAGCGAGCCGGTCGTTATCGGCTGGCGCTCGCCCTGCGAAATCCAACCAGTACGTGAACACCAAAACGCCAAGACCGGCGGCCAGGGACACAATCGCAA
>Ga0137372_10006696_pt1 | contig 11170 bp, 9 predicted proteins | sample SagtaG_6_FD_104911 | JGI IMG/M metagenome (GOLD analysis project Ga0137372, IMG submission 104911) | Vadose zone soil microbial communities from Sagehorn Ranch, Mendocino, California, USA - Sage1_R_60_16 metaG | ecosystem: Environmental > Terrestrial > Soil > Vadose zone | place: USA: California...
CCACTCGGCTTACATGAAGGCGCTTTTGTTTGGCATCGGAGCAGCCGTCGTCGGGCTGGTTGGGTACGCTACGCTGGTCATTATCCTGCGCGGTTGGACGATCGGGTACATTTCGGTGGGCGTCGGTTACATCGTGGGCAAGGCCATGGTATTCGGGTCGAAAGGAATTGGTGGGAGAAAGTTCCAAATTACGGCTGCGTTGTTGACCTATGCCGCCGTGTCCATGGCAGAAGTTCCGATTGAAATGGTCCTTTTCGCAAAACACAAACCGACTCAGCAGGAGCAGGTGCAACAGGAACAGGAGCAGTTTGAGAAGGAATTCGGAAAGCAATCGGCGCCGCCGGCGAATGAAACCGCGAAGGTGCGCCGGCGCATGGAGCTTGGTCCGCTGCTGTGGCACCTGGCGCTGCTGGGCCTGGCATCACCTTTTCTTGCCCTGGCGGGAAATCCGGTTTGGGGGCTGATCGGGTTAGTCATTCTTTTCGTGGGGATGCAAATTGCCTGGAAGATGACTGCCGGAAGGCCTGAACTGGAAGTGTTTGGGCCGTTCGATTCGTCCACGAAACCTGCCTGATTTATCATCCATACGGGTGGCAAGCGGTGTCTTCCATCACATCCGATTTTTCTCGACATTGCAAAAAGTGCGGCCGGGAGCTCGCGCTCGCATCGCTGGCCTGTGATCATTGTCACAGCCTGGTGCATGCCGGGGAATTGGAACGGTTGGCTTCACAAGCGAAAGAGCTGGAAGCGAAAGAAGAAATCCACGCGGCGCGGGAACAGTGGATGGCTTGTCTGCCGCTGCTGCCACGGACCTCTAAACAGACGGCATGGGTTCGCGACCATGTTCATGAATTGAGTCTGAAGGCGGACGGAGTGGGCGTTCTGCCGGCCGAGACCGGCAGCAACTGGGCGAAGAAACTGACGCCACTGGCGACATTGGTTATCTTCATCGCGGTGTACTCCGCCATCTATGGACTTCGATTTGGCGGCGGGTTTGCCGTGCTCATACTGGTTCACGAGATGGGGCACTTTATCGACATCAAGCGGCGCGGTCTGCCGGCGGAGATGCCCGTATTTTTGCCGGGACTGGGAGCTTATGTGCGCTGGCGTGCGATGGGCGTTTCCATGCAGACGCGTGCGGCAGTGAGTCTGGCCGGACCTTTGGCGGGATGGATGGGGTCGGCGGCATGTACATTCGTTTGGTGGAAGACCGGCGACGCCCTGTGGGCTGAGCTGGCGCGGACCAATGCATGGCTCAATATTCTGAATTTAGTTCCGGTGTGGATACTGGATGGAGGACAGGCAGTGTACGCACTGAGCAAAGCCGAGCGGGCCGTGTTGTCGATCGCCAGTCTTGCGTTATTGGCGGCGGTACGGGAGCCGGCGTTTATTCTGGTTGCGTTGGTGGCTGGAGTGCGAATATTTACCAGGGATTCTGCGGAGAAATCTTCTCCTGCGATTACCGCATATTTCGTCGCGGTGTTGGCATTGCTGGCGCTGGTGATGAAAGTTGTGCCATCGCCGGGTGCAGGGACGTAGTCAAAGACTTTGACCGCAAGGCTCGCCAAGGAAGAGGCGCAAAGCTCGCAAAGGGCTGCCACTTCTACAGATTGACTTCTCACCCACTATAATGGCGCGTCTTGTTTTTCAAATCCCTTACGGACTCTCTCATGAAGCGAATTCTCTTAGTGATTCTGCTGGCGGCGTGCGGCTGGGCACAGACTTCTCCCTCCACTCTGATTGCGAATATCCCGGGGCGTACAACCCTCAGCCTGGATGGGGCCTGGAGCGCGATTGTCGATCCTTACGCAAATGGGTTGGGGGCCAAGTTCTACCTGAATGCCAAACCCAAGACGAAGAGCGACCTGGTGGAATATGACTTTGACCATTCTCCAAAGCTCAAGGTGCCGGGGGACTGGACTTCACAACGAGAATCCCTGTTCTTTTATGAAGGAACGGTTTGGTACCAGCGATATTTTTCCTACGAGAGGAAACCACAGACGCGCTTGTTTGTTCACTTCGGCGGGGCAAACTACAAAACCCGTGTCTGGCTGAATGGGAAGAAATTGGGGGAGCACGTTGGCGGATTCACCCCGTTCGATTTTGAAATCAAAGACGAATGGATTGCCGGCGAAAACAGCCTGGTCGTGGAAGTGAACAACAACCGGCTCGCGGACGGCGTGCCTACGCTTTCCACCGATTGGTGGAATTATGGCGGGATCACTCGCGGTGTGGATTTGGTCGAGGTCCCCGATGTTTTTGTCCAGGACTATTTCGTACAGCTGGCTAAGGGCTCGAGTGATCAGGTTGCCGGATGGGTGCGGTTGAGCGGCGTGGCTTCTCCGCAGAGCGTAACCGTGGAAATCCCGGAAATTAATCTGAAGCAGCGCGTCACCACCGATGCTACTGGATATGCGGAATTACATTTTCCAGCCAGAGTTAAATTGTGGTCTCCGGAAGATCCCAAGTTATATCGCGTGGCGATTTCTGCGGGGAACGACAAAGTGGAGGATCAGATTGGATTTCGTACGATTGAAACACGCGGTACGCAGATTTTGCTGAACGGCAAGCCGGTCTATTTGCGCGGAATCTCGATTCACGAAGAAGCGGCTTTTCGTGGCGGCCGGGCGTTTTCACCGGAGGATGACAGGACGCTTTTGGTGTGGGCGAAGGAACTGGGCTGCAATTTTGTGCGGCTGGCGCACTATCCGCACAACGAGCACATGACACGGCTGGCCGACCAGCTCGGGCTGATGGTGTGGTCGGAGATTCCAGCCTATTGGGGAATCGCCTGGACGAACCCGGCGACGCTGGACAACGCGCAGCAACAATTGCGGGATGAGATTGCTCGCGATCACAATCGGGCTTCGGTGGTTCTGTGGTCGGTCTCGAATGAGACAGCTCCGGATGAAGTCGGGCGGACAGAGTTCCTGAAGACCTTGGCAGAGTCCGCGCGAAAGCTGGATAACACTCGGCTGATTACCTCGGCCTTGAATCGGACTGCCAACAGCGGGACCTCGCGTCTAGTAAATGATCCCTTGGGCGAGCATTTGGATGTACTGGGCGTCAATGAATACATCGGATGGTATGAGAAGACGCCGGAAGATGCCGACAGCATCGAGTGGAAATCGGCGTACAACAAGCCGGTGGTGGTCAGCGAATTTGGTGCCGGAGCAGTCTATGGGAAGCATGGGGATTCGGAAACGCGCTTTACCGAGGAGTATCAGGCGCGCGTGTTTGAGCATCAAATTGCCATGTGGAAGAAGGTGCCGTTTGTGCAGGGCATGTCGCCCTGGTTGTTGATGGATTTTCGTTCGCCACGGCGGTGGTTGCCGGGGATACAGGATTTCTATAATCGCAAGGGATTGATTTCGGACCGGGGGCAGAAGAAGGCCGCATTTTTTGTGTTACAGAAGTTCTATGGGGAGATGGCGGGGCACTGAGCGCTTAGACTTCGCTCAGGGCAGGGCCTCCTAGGCACTTCGGCCTTGCCGGAATGACAAATGTTGAATCTGGTTCAGGAGATGGAATGAAATACCGCACGTTTGGACGGACTGGTCTTGAAGTCAGCGAGATGGCCCATGGACTGTGGGGCATGAGCGGGTGGACTGGGTCGGAAGACAAAGAATCTATGGACGCTTTGCAGTTGGCGGTTGATTTGGGATGTAATTTTTTTGATACCGCCTGGGCGTATGGTGAAGGAAAGAGCGATGGACTGCTGGGGCAAACCATCGCAAAGAATCGCGGCAAACGGTTGCATGCGGCGTCGAAGATCCCTCCGATGAATCGAAAGTGGCCGTCTTCCCCGGACTCCAAATACAGCGAGGTGTTTCCTGCGGAGCATGTTTTTCAGTATGTAGAGATGATTCGCAAGCAACTGGGGACGGATTCGATTGATCTCTTGCAGTTTCACGTTTGGGAAGATGCTTGGACCGAAGTACCGGAATTTCGTAATACTGTGGAAAAGTTGAAGCGGGAAGGCATGATCAAATTCTTCGGCCTGAGCTTGAATCGGTGGCAGCCGGAGAATGGCATCAAAGCGATGCGGACTGGCTTGGTGGACGCGGTGCAGGTGATCTACAACATTTTCGATCAGGCTCCGGAGGATGAGTTGTTTCCAGCCTGCAAGGAGTTGAATGTTGGCGTGATTGCCCGCGTGCCGTTGGATGAGGGGAGTTTGGGCGGGACTCTCACCAAGGAGACTACATTTCCTGCGAACGACTGGCGGTCGATCTATTTCTGTAAGGAGAATTTGATTCCAACCGTGGAGCGGGTGGAGAAGCTGAAGAAAGATGTGCCGGCCGGGATGACATTGCCGGAGATGGCTTTGCGGTTCGTGCTATCGGATCCGGTGGTGAGCACGACCATTGTGGGAATGCGGCGGCTGGCGCATGTCAGACAGAATATTGCGATGAGCGATGCCGGGGCGCTGGACGCAGGGTTGTTGCGTAAGTTGAAGGAGCATCGGTGGGACCGGCGGCCGAAGAAGTGGTCGCAGTGAGTAACTCGGTGGGGCGAAAAAGCCGGAGAGCCGTCGCTATTAACCCTTCTACGGTTTTACTTCCAGCGAGATACTTTGTGTCTCCACGGAATTTGGCCCTACCATCAGGTCGAATGTTCCCGGCTCGACTACAGGGTGCATGTTTATATCCAGCAATTGCAGGGACTCAGGAGTCAAGGCGAACTCGACTGTCATTTTCTCCCCCGGTTTTAGCGTCACGCGTTTGAACCCTCTCAGTTCTTTCACTGGCCTGGTGATCGAAGCCACTTTTTGGTGGATATAAAGTTGGGCGACTTCGTCTCCTTCGCGGCTGCCGGTGTTGGTGACGTCTACCTTTACCGTCGCATTTCCTCCCGGCAGAATGGTTGCCGGCTCGACCCGCAGATTGTCAAACTTGAAGGTTGTGTAGCTCAGGCCGTAGCCGAAAGGGAACAACGATTCGTTGCCTACAAACAAATACTGCCGCTCTCGCGATGGTTTGTGATTGTAGAAGTCGGGGAGTTGGCCGACCGAGGTTGGAAACGTAATGGGAAGCTTGCCGCCGGGGTTTACATCTCCGAAAAGAACATTGGCAGCGGCGAAGCCTCCCTGCTCACCTAAATACCAGCCTTCGAGAATCGCGGGCACGCTCTTCTTTATGTAGTTGATGGAGAGCGGCCGCCCGTTTATCATCAGCACTACGGTTGGCGTTCCGGTTTCGACGATCGCTTTTACCAGATCATTCTGCGAACCGATCAGGTCGAGCGAATCGCGGTCGCCGCGATGCTCGTCGCTCCAGGCCTCGCGGTTAGTGCTTTCATTTTCTCCGACGACTACGATGGCTATATCGGATTTCCTGGCCACGTCCGCTGCCGCCTTGATGGTGGCTACTTCTGCTTTGGGGTCGGGCAGTTCGACCTTGTTTTCGTACCACCCGTCCCAGCCTTGTTTGCCGGTGGTGATCTTGCAGCCTTGGGAGAAGACTACCTTGACGCCAGCGGCTTTGCCTCTCTCTTGAATCCCCTGGAGGATGGTTACGCCATTGCCCGCGCCTGGGCCTCGGCTGTAGCCGCCCTGGTGGAGGTCAGCAGCATTGGGTCCGATCACTGCGATGGTCTTCACCTTTTTCAGGTCCAGCGGCAGGAGACGGTTTTCGTTTTTCAAAAGAACGATCGATTCTTCAGCGGCTTTTAGCGCCAGCTTTTTGTGCTCAGCACTGTTGGTGGTTTTAGCCGCGTAGTCGGGATCTACATACGGATTTTCGAACAGGCCCATGCGGAATTTCGCGGCGAGGACCCTGGCCGCGGCTGTGTCCAGCTGACTCTCGGGGACCCGTCCATCCTTAACTTGATCGTAGAGAGTGGCGTAGACCGAGCCATCGGAGAGATCGAAATCCACCCCCGCGGCGATGGCTTCGCGAGCCGCCTGCGCTTTGTCGGCAGCAACTTTGTGGGTTTCCACCAGCATTTGCAGGCCGTTTCCATCGGAGGTCACGAAACCGCGAAAGCCCCATTCCTGGCGCAGAACTTTGTCCAAAAGCCACTGGTTGATGTGCGACGGGACCCCGTCGATTTCGTTGTAGGAAGCCATCACGCTGCCGGTGTGGGCTTCTTTGATAGCCGCTTCGAACGGGACAAGAAACGATTCGCGCAGAACTCGCTCGGAGTAATTGGCGGGAGCGGTGTTGGTGCCTCCCTCTGGCTGTCCGTGAGCGGCATAGTGCTTGGCAGTGGCCATGACGTGATGCTGGTCAATGAGGAACGAATCGCCTTGCAGTCCCGTGATCGCGGCGACTCCCATGCGAGCAATCAGGTAAGGATCTTCGCCGTAGGTTTCTTCAGTGCGGCCCCAGCGTGGCTCGCGCGCCAGATCGAGCACCGGAGTGAACGCTTGACGCGTGCCGGCAGCGGACATTTCATCGCCGGCCGCGGTGAACACTTTCTTGATCAGCGCCGGGTCCCAGGTGCTGGACAATCCCAAAACTTGCGGAAAGCTGGTGCTGCCATGGGCCATGTATCCGTGAAGTGCTTCGCCCATGAAAATGCTGGGAATGCCAAGGCGGGTTTTTTCCATCATGATTCTTTGTACGGCATTGCGGATTTCTGCCGCATCGTGCGCGCTGATCGTGGATTCGTTGCGGTACAAGGCTCCCAGACGCTCGAAGGCTTTGGCGGATTCGGGATCAGCGGCGTGGGTCTGCTCCCAGCGGCGGCGGCCTCCGGCCAGCTGATCTACTTTTTCCTCCAGGGTCATGCGTTTCAGCAGATCGGCAACTCGTTGCTCGATGGGGAGCTTGGGGTTTTTATAGTCCGGGGTTTCTTGTGCGAAGACGAATGAGGTCAGAACCAACAGCAGGACTGCCAGACGGCGGCGCATGGATTCTCCTGAATGAGGACGTCGGAATGCTTATAGCACTGGCGTGTTGATTTGCGCAAAGTGGACAGGGGTTTTGACGCACGCCATGCCGTGCATCAAGACTCCTATGCCGCCGAGGAGCGCACGACTGAGGATTGGCCTTGGTCGATTCTGATGCGGCTTACTTTGGCGAATTCCTGGGCGAGCTGCGCCAAGGCTTCCTGGGCACTGGCGGGTTCGTCGACGGCCAGAACCGAGCTGGCGGCTACCGTGAATCGGATCGCATCTTCCGGCTTATCAAAGTAGAGAACAACCTGACTAGACTTCATGAAAGCGGCTCCTGGGTGATTCTTTGATAATAGGACGAAGCGCGGATGCGGAGAGGATACTCTCTTGGTGCCAGGTGGTGAAGAGGATAATCAGAGGGACATCGAAAGGGGCGAACCGGGGGAGTGTTTGCAGTTCGCGTCTTACTTACGTACTTTACGCCATACAGCTCCGGCCAGTCCCAGCGCGCCCAATCCTGCCATGGCAAGAGATGAGGGCTCAGGAACGCGGACGACGGGAGTCGCGGCCGATGCCAGTGAGCAAAGCACTAACATGCTGACCGCTAGCGTTAATAAACGTACACGCATAGGCTCTCCATTGACTAAAATTCGTGCCGCTGGTTGGCGTGCACGATTGCTGGATTCTAGCAGCTTGCGGCTCTCCAGCAATCACTAAAGTACGCGGTTGCTACGAATTTTCTGAGTGTGTGCAGAGAAGTGCACAACTCTGGCAGTAAAATGGTTCATCAGTTCCGATTCAGGTCGGGAATTTCTCCGGCATCTCACTTTTGTGCAAAGTGTTACAGTTAAAAACTTATGTCTGCTCCAGATTCGCGTTTTGTGCGTGCCTGCAAGGCAATTCCGGTGGACCGGACTCCGATCTGGTTGATGCGCCAGGCGGGCCGCTATATGGCGGAGTATCGCGCGGTGCGCAAGCAGTATTCTCTGATTGAAATTTGCAAAAAGCCGGAGATCGCGGCAGAGGTGACGATTACAGCGGCAGAGATTTTGGGCGTGGATGCCGCGATTATTTTCGCTGACTTGCTTTTGCCGCTTGAGGTGATGGGCCTGCCATTCCATTTTTCCGCGGGCGAAGGCCCGGTGGTGGAAAAGCCCGTGCGCGATGCGGGGGCAGTTGCCGCTTTGCGCGTTGATCGCGCGGCGGACTTGGGTTACGTGTCCGACGCGGTACGGTTGGTGGCCAGGCATTTTGCTACGAAGCTGCCGGTGATTGGCTTCTGCGGCGCTCCGTTTACCCTTGCCAGTTACATGATCGAGGGAGGCGGGTCGCGGAATTATGTCCATGCGAAGAGGATGATGTATTCGTCTTGTTCTACCTGGGATGAGTTACTGGGCAAGCTGGTAGCCGTGGTTTCCCAATATGCAGCCGAGCAGGTGCGAGCCGGGGCGGACGTCATACAGATCTTTGATAGCTGGGTTGGATGTTTGAGTGTGGAGGATTATCGGGAGTATGTGCTGCCTCGGACGACCGAGTTGGTGCGGGCGGTGCAGAAGGCTGGGGTGCCGGTGATTTATTTTGGCGTCGATACCGCTTCGCTGCTGCCGGCGATGAAAGAGACTGGGGCCGAGGTGATAGGGATCGATTGGCGCACGCCTTTGGATGACGGCTGGCGCAGCCTGGGAATGAAGGGCGCGGTGCAGGGGAATCTGGATCCGGTGCTGCTGTTTGCCGAGTGGGAGAAGGTGAAGGCCGGGGCAGCGAATGTGCTGGCTCGGGCCGGCGGGAGGCCGGGGCACATTTTCAATCTAGGCCATGGGATTTTGCCGGAGACTCCGGTGGAGAATGTGAAGGGGCTGGTGAGGTTTGTGCAGGAACACCAATTCTAAGAAAATGGGGGTTTGCAGACTTGCTGTTCTTGTCCGCACCTTGGAAGAGAAAATCCATTTTGATTGGTTTGACGGCTCATTTTTGTCTGTGGTGGGCATTTTCGGAATGGCTTTGGATGAGAGGGCATTGGTCACTGGCAACATCTTTACTGATTCCAATCGGGCCAGCCTATTTTGGCGTCTTTTATTTGGGGGTACATGGTTCCATGGTCTTTGCCATCGCCGGCGTTGCTATCACGGTTGCCCTCATATTCATGACAATTCTCACAATCAGAAACAATAGACCCTGGATCGCATTGCTGACCCATGTTGCTGTTTTTCTCTATTGGTTCATCGGGCTTGTGCTGATTGCAGCAGGAGATTGAGAAGACTACCTTTACGGCGTGATACTGGTGACCGGCTTCTCCTTTTCCCCGGAATTCCGTCTGAGGCTATCCCATGCCGCCGGTGAAGCTGCTTCGCTTTCTTGGGCATGCCCCGTCTTTATGGCTAGCTGATGTATACTTACAGTAGCTACAATACTTACAATGAAATCAACGTCTTCCATTGTCGTCAATATGCGCCTCCCGGTAGAGAGCGGAAAGCGCTTGAAACGCATCGCGAACCGGCATGGTTGGACGGCGAGCGACGCCAGCGCGCGCCTGGTTGAAGAAGGCTTGAGGCGGTCGGAGTTTGCGTTCATCGATTTCCGGGATTCTCCGGCGGGTCGTCAGGCCTACATACAGGGAAGCACGCTGGCGGTCTGGGAGGTCACGGTGCTCATCCGCAGCTATCGTGGGAATCTGTCCGCGGTTGCCAAACATCTGCGCTGGCCGGAGATCAAAGTGCGTGCAGCCTCCCATTATGCCGAGGCGTTTCATGAAGAAATTGAGGATGCCATCTCCGAGAATGACGCTACCGATTTCGAGAAGCTGAAACGCATGTTGCCCCGGGCAGCGGAATTCACCTCCCAGAAGTCGCCCCGAAGCTGAAATGCTCAAGCTACTGTTGGATGAGCACATCTCGCCCGATGTGGCGGATGGGTTGCGTCGTCGAAACCGGTCATCAGTAGTTCATTGTATGAATGAATGGGAAGATGGGGAATTCCTGGGGCAGGACGATTTCTCATGCTTGCAGGCAGCTGCCAACCGAGGATTGACTCTCGTCACTTATGATCGCAGGACTATTCCTCCGCTACTAAAGACTTGGGCGGAGGAAGGGCGCTCGCACGGCGGGGTCATCTTTGTGGATGAGAAGACTATCTCGCCGTCGGACATTGGTGGGCTGGTACGGGCGCTGAGTGATCTGCACAAAGCCATGGGGAGATGGGATTGGGCGGATCGAGTGTGCTTTCTGCGACGCTGACGGCGCCCTGCGCTCCCTGAACCCACGAAAAAGGCGCCGGTTGCCCGGCGCCTCGTTCACCTACCAGCAACTTGTTTATTTATCGGGCTGGACTGCTCCTATTTCCTTGCGGCTGGGGCCGGGAATGGGACGGGCAGTCTTGGCCGCCAGCGGAGCTACGCCAACTGCGGCGGCTCCGTAACGTTCAAGCAGTGCGGGAACCATTGCGCCTTCTGCTTCTTTTACGAAGGTGACCAGGCCCGCCATGTCGAGATCCACGCGGATGAAGTCTCCGAGCTTCACCTGGTTGGTCGCTACCAGGTTCGCCAGCGGGAACACCAGGTGCCGTTCGATGGCGCGTTTCAGGTGACGCGCGCCATATTTCGGGTCCGTGCCTTCCTCCAGCAGGAAGTTCTTCACTTTCGCCGTGCAACTGAACACGAACTGATTGGCGGCGGATGCCATCAGAATGCGCTGCTGCACCATGCCCAATTCAATTTCCAGAATCTGGCGCAGATGGTCCGGACGCAGAGTTTTGAACACGACCGTCTTATCGATGCGGTTCATGAACTCCGGCGTAAATTTGCGGCGCGCGGCTTCGACGGCAGTGCGGCCGATCTTATCGTCGAGGGCCGCATCCACCTCGACTTTGTCTGGAGCGAAGCCGAGCTTGCCATTGACCAGGTTGGTCATTTCGCCCGCGCCCAGGTTCGACGTCATGATGATGATGCACTGCGACATGTCGACGCGGCGGTTGTCGCCCAGGGTCAAAGTCGCTTTATCCAAAATTCCCAGCAGCAACTGCCACAGCGAATCCGATGCTTTCTCAATTTCGTCGAACAACAGGATCGAGAGCTTCAGCTTCTCGGTGTGCCACTGATTCAGCGCTTCCTGCGTCAGCAAAGGATGGGTCTCGCGATGTCCCAGGTATCCGGGTGGCGAGCCAATCAATTTCGCGATTTCGTGCGAGTGCTGGAACTCGGCGCAGTCAATCTTGATGCAGGCGCGCGAGTCGCCAAACAACGCCTCAGACATGGCCTCGACCACACGGGTTTTGCCCGACCCTGTTGGTCCCAGGAAGAGCAGGTTGCCCACCGGGCGCCCCGGCGCATTCAGG
>Ga0137372_10006697_pt1 | contig 11169 bp, 10 predicted proteins | sample SagtaG_6_FD_104911 | JGI IMG/M metagenome (GOLD analysis project Ga0137372, IMG submission 104911) | Vadose zone soil microbial communities from Sagehorn Ranch, Mendocino, California, USA - Sage1_R_60_16 metaG | ecosystem: Environmental > Terrestrial > Soil > Vadose zone | place: USA...
CGCCGTCCGTCTGACGCTCGACCTCAAGCTGCAGATTGCCGCGGAGCAGGCGCTGCGCTACGGGATCGAGCGAGCCCGCAATTCGCAATGTCAGGGCTGCTGGTTCGCAAACGGCGGCGCGATCGTCGCGATGGACCCACGTGACGGCTCTATCCGAGCACTCGCGTCGTATCCGACCTACCGCCCTTCGCTCTACGTCGGGCGCGTACGCCAGCCTGCACTCGATGCGGCCGGCTTGACGTCGCGCTCGGCGGAGTCGATGAACTATCCCGCGCTCGACCGGGCGATCGACGCTGCATATCCGCCCGGCTCGACGTTCAAGCCGGTGACAGCGATCGCGGCGATGCAGGAGCACATCCTGCAGCCGTTCGAGCCACTGGCGTGCACCGGGCAGTACGAGAAGAACGGCACGGTATTCAAGAACTGGGATCCGTTCGTCAACGAGGCGATGACGCTGACGACGGCGCTCGCGCGCTCCTGCGACACCTACTTCTACCAAGTCGGGTACCGCTTCTACGGGATGCCGTACCGGCTCGGGCCGCGGCTCCAGGCGTGGGCAAGCCGCTTCGGCTTCGGACAGAAGACGGGGATCGATCTGGGGCCCGAGCGCTCGGGGCTCCTGCCGACGCCGGACTGGCGCAAGAAGACGTATACGAAGAAGACGGATCCCGGCCACTGGCAGATCGATCGGCTGTGGAAGCCGGGCGACTCGATTCAGCTCGCGATCGGCCAGAAGGACCTGCTCGTGACCCCGATGCAGATGGCGCGTTTCTATTCCGTGATCGCGAACGGCGGCCGCCTCGTGACGCCGCACCTCTTGCTCGACGTGGAGCAGCCGTCGTCCAACAGAACGCCCAATCGCTTGGTGCCGACACCTCCGCCGCCGGCCCCCGAGCCGACGAATGTCGACGCGCAAGCGCTCGGAGTCGTTCGTGAAGGCCTGTTCGAGGCGACGCACTCGTCCCTCGGCACGTCGGCGGCGATCTTCAGCGGCTTTCCGATCTCGATCTCGGGCAAGACGGGCACCGCCGAGAAGAGCATCGACCCCGGCGACGGGTACCCACGGACCTTCAACCAGTCCTGGTGGTGCGGCTACGGCCCGTCGGATTCGCCCGACCTCGTTGTCTGCGCCCTGATCGAGAACGGCGGCCACGGCGGCGACGCGGCGGCGCCCGCGGCGCTGAAGGTGTTCGAGCAGTTCTTCGGCAAGCAGGCGACCCAGAAGGGACCGATCCACTCCGACTGATGGTCGACTACGCCTCCAGAGCAGCCGCCCGCGGGCGTCGCCGTGAGGCCACAGACGTCGCGTCGTTCGTCCGACGTCTCGACTGGATCATGCTCGGATCGGTCGGCGTGCTCGTCGGCTACGGGCTGTGGTCGATCGCCGGCATCACCGGCCACGACGTGGTCGGGAACGCCCACTACTACGTCACGCGGCAAGCGGTCTACGCGCTGATCGGGGTCGTCGGGCTCGTCGTCGCGGTGCTCATCGATCCGGACGTCTACCGGACGCGCTGGCGCGTCATCTTCGGCGGCACCGCCTTCGTGATCGCGATCGTGTTCCTCGCCGGGCCGATTCGCGGCTCCAAGCGCTGGCTCGACCTGGGTTTCTTCAGGTTCCAGCCGTCCGAGTTCGGCAAGGTGCTGTTCGTGCTCGCGCTCGCGGGTTTTCTGGCCGAGCGGAGCCGGCGCCTGAACGAGCCGCGCACGACGCTTACGGCGGTCGGCCTGGCGCTGATCCCGATCTTCCTCGTCTTCCTGCAGCCGGACTTCGGGAGCGCACTCGTCTACTGCGCCGCCGTCTTCGCGGTGCTGTTCGTCGCCGGGACGCCCTGGACGCATCTCGGCGTGCTGGCTGCCGGGGCGATCGGGATGACGGTGCTCGTCCTGGGGGTGATGCCGGCCGCCGGCTTGCCGGTGTTGAAGAAATACCAGGAGCAGCGACTCACGGGGTTCCTCAATCCGGACAGCGACCCGGGGGGAACGACCTACAACATCACCCAGTCGAAGAATGCGATCGGCGCGGGACAGCTCCGTGGCCGCGGGCCCGAGAACGCCACGCAGACGACTCTGAACTTCCTGCCGGAGCACCACACAGACTTCGTCTTCGCCTCACTCGCGGAGGAGCGCGGGTTCTTCGGCGCCGCCTTGCTGCTGATGCTCTACCTGCTCGTCGTGTGGCGAGGCCTGCGGATCGTCACGCTCGCACGCGAGCCCTTTTCCGCGATCGTCGCGGGCGGCCTCGTCTTCGCGCTGCTGTTCCAGATCTTCGTGAACGTCGGCATGACGATGGGGATCGCACCGATCACCGGCATCCCACTTCCGTTCGTCAGCGTCGGAGGCTCGTCGATGATCGCGAATCTGCTCGCAATCGGATTGCTGCTCTCGATCCACGTACGCGCTCGAGGGCGACGCTAGTTCGGCGCAGCTTTCCGTCCGACTTTACGCGGCTTCGGCGGCGGGCTTTAATTTTGCGCGACGTGTCTTGATCGCGCGGAGCCGTTGCGTCAGCCGGGCCCAGGCCCAGGGCTCGACCTCCTTGTAGCGCAGCGCCGATTGAGTCCGGGTCGCCTCGAGATACTCGAACCAGGCGTCGGCTTCCTCGATCAGCAGCAGTTCGTGTGCTTCTCGTCGTCCGGCCAAAAGAGGTTCACCTCCTCGTCGCTGATGCCGAAGAAGGCTAGGACCACCCCCGGACGGAGTCCGAGGGGGCCACTTGCTAGCCTGTATCCAGAAGATGTTTGTCAATGCCCATCACGATTTGCCGCGCACGCTCCGCGCCGCCTCCACAGGCGTAGCTGCAGCGCGCGCGCACGAAGGAGATTTCGCTTGCGCTGGTTTCGACGAAGAAACACGCCCGAGGAACAGGCGCCGATCAAGGCTGCCGTTCCCACAGAAGTACCCGAGTCCGTAACCGCTGAGCCCGCCGAGCAGGCGGGACAACCCACTGGCACCAAGCCGAGACGCCGTCGCGGAAGCCGCGGCGGGCGCGGCCGTACCCGTAAGACGGCTGGCGCCGCCGAGACCAAGGCGGCGGAGAAGGCGCCGGAAAAGCCGGCCGCGACGAAGACAGCCAAGCCTGCGCGTCCCGAACGGAAGCCGCAGCGCCGTGAGCGCGAGCGGCCTCAACAGCGCCGCCGCCGCGAGCCGCCGCGTCGCGCACCGCTTCCGAAGGCCAAGCGTGAGCTGGTCGTCTCGGTCGACGTCGGCGAGCAACGTGTCGCCGTCCTCGAGGACGACAGGGTCGCCGAGGTGTACCTCGAGCGTCCCGAGCGCCGCTCGATCGCGGGGAACATCTATCTCGGCACCGTCGACAACGTGCTGCCCGGAATGGAGGCGGCCTTCATCGAGATCGGCCTCGAGAAGAACGGCTTCCTCTACGTCGACGAGATCGTTGCGCCGGAGCTGGAGGGGAAGCGCCACGGCAAGAAGATCCAGGACCTGATCAGTCGCGGCGAGACGCTCATGGTGCAGGCGGTCAAGGATCCGATGAAGACGAAGGGTGCGCGGCTCACCACCGAGATCTCGCTCCCGGGACGCTTCGTCGTCTACCAGCCGAATGGAGACGGGTTCGGCGTCTCGCGCAGGCTCGACGACGACGAGCGCGTACGTCTGAAGGACGTCCTGAAGGGTCTCGACCTGAAAGGCGGAGGCGTGATCGTCCGCACGGCGGCGGAAGGTGCTTCCCCGGAGGACATCCAGCGCGACCTCCTCTTCCTCCAGAAGCTCTGGAAGGCCATCGACGCACGCGCGAAGAAGGCGAAGCCGCCGACGCTCCTCTATCAGGAAGCCGAGTTGCCGCTCCGCGTCACGCGCGATCTCTTCACCGAAGGATTCGAGCGCGCGCTCGTCGACGAAGAGCGCGCGTTCAAGCGCATCGTCGGCTACCTCAAGAAGACGTCGCCGCACATGGTCGAGCGGGTCGTCCGCTACAAGGAGAAGCAGCCGCTGATGGAGGCGTACGGCGTCGACGCGGAGATCAAGTCGACGTTGAGCCGTCGTGTCGATCTCCCGTCGGGCGGCTACCTCATCTTCGACTACGCGGAGGCATTCACGGTCATCGACGTGAACACCGGCCGGTTCGTCGGCTCGCGGTCGAGATCGTCCGGAGCTCGTCTCGAGGACACGATCACCAAGAACAACCTCGAAGCTGTGAAGGAGGTTGTACGCCAGCTGAGGCTGCGCGACATCGGCGGCATCATCGTCATCGACTTCATCGACATGGCGAACCCGAAGAACCGGGCGACGGTCGAGGAAGCGCTCCGCACCGAGCTCGAGCGCGACCGCACGAAGACCTACGTCGTCGAGATCTCTCCGCTGGGCCTCGTCGAGATGACGCGCCAGAACGTCACCGACGGCCCGCGCGAGGTGATGACGAAGAAGTGTCCGACCTGCGGCGGCGACGGGATCGTGCTCTCGGAGACCTCCGCGGCGGTCGAGATCGAGCGCCGCCTGCGCGCGCTTGCGGCGGGCTCGCGCTCGCAGGCGTATCGAGTCGAGGTGAGCGCGAAGATCGCGTCGCTGCTGGTCGGCGCGGGCGCGGAGCGCCTGGTCGAGCTCGAGAAGCAGACGCGGAGGCGCTTCTATCTCGAGGGCAAGGAAGACACCCATCTCGATCACTTCGTCGTGCTGGCGGAGGGCAAGCGGGAGGAGCTGACGCCCGCCGCACCGATCGCGGAAGACGCGACGATCGAGCTCAAGCTCGTCGAGGTCGGGCTGCACGATCCCAGCGCCGGGGTCGGCAAGGTCGAAGGCTTCGACGTCTGCGTCGCGGATGCGGCCAGGCTCGTCGGCAAGAAGGTGAAGGTGACGGTCGAGCGTGTTCTCGACGGTGCCGCATACGCGACGATCGTCGGCGTCGCGGGCGAGGTCGACGAGCCGATCACCGCAGAGGGCGAAGCCGAGAAGCCGACGCGCCGTGCTCCGGCGAAGAAGGCGGAGTCACAACCCGAGGAAGCGGCGGCAGATGAGGTCGACGTGGACATCGACGGCGATGCCGAGGCCGAACCTGGGACCGAGACCGACGAGGCCGCACCCAAGCCCAAGAAGAAGACGCGTCGTGGCACCCGCGGCGGCCGCGGACGTAAGAAGCCCGCCACCGCTGCGCCGGCAACGGCCGCTGTCGTGACGGCCGCTGCAGGGGACGGCGCAGCGCCAACCGACGGCGCCGCTCCGGTTACGGCGAGGATCCACGTGCCCTCGCCGCAGCTCGGAGAGCCCGAGCCGGAGCCGAAGCCGGAGGTCCAGGCTGGGCAGGCGGCCGAAGTCGCCGACGAGTCGCCAAAGCCCAAGAAGAAGACGCGGCGCGGAACGCGCGGAGGACGGGGCCGGAAGAAGAAAGCACCGGCCGCCGTCGCCGCCGCCGACGGCGCTCCCGAGGCGCCCAGCGGCGCCGAGGGCCCGGACTCATCCGAGTGGGAGTACGTCCCGATGTCCGAGTGGGACGACGAGCTCAGGGGCGGCTAGCCGCTACACTGCACGCGTTCGCGGGCAAATAGGCCCGCGTTTTCCACGAAATGGCAACGTACGCGATCATCTCACTCGGCGGGAAGCAGTACCGCGTTCGGGAAGGCGAGCGGCTGCTCGTCGACCGTCTCAAGACCGACGAGGGGAAGACCTTCCATCCGGACGTGCTCTTCTCCGGGGGCGACGGCGACGGCACTCTGTCGCCGCGGATCCAGGTGACCGCCAAGGTTGTCGGACACGTGCGCGGGACCAAGATCCGGATCGGCAAGCGCCGGCCGAAGAGCGGCTACCGGCGTCAGACCGGCTTTCGTGCGGCGCTTTCCCAGATCGAGATCCAGTCGATCGGCGCCTCGAAGCGCGCCTCCGCAGTGACCTCTGCCGAGCAGGAGCCGACCACGCCCAAAGAGAAGGTGCAGCCGCAAGAGGCGGTCGCCGCTCAGCCGCCGCGCGGCTATGCGGACTTCACCGTCGCGGAGATTAGCGAGAAGTCGAAGCGCTGGAAGCTCGAGCAGCTCGACGCCGCACTCGAGTACGAGCGCACCAACGCGAACCGGAAGGGCGCGGTCGCGGCACTGGAAACGGCGATCGCAGCCAAGCAGGAGAAGGAGGCCTAATGGCCCACAAAAAGGGACTCGGCTCGTCGCGCAACGGGCGCGACTCGAAACCGAAGATGCTCGGCGTGAAGATCTTCTCCGGTCAGGAGGTCAAGGCCGGGATGATCCTCGTGCGTCAGCGCGGGACGAGATTTCGTCCTGGTGACGGCACAGGCATAGGCCGCGACGACACGATCTTCGCCACGCGCCCCGGCACGGTCGCCTTCCGGCAGAGCGGGGAACGCCGCTTCGTCGAAGTCAACGGCGCGTCCGAGTAGGAACGCATGTTCAACGACCGCGCCCGCATCCACGTGCAGGCGGGTCGCGGCGGCGACGGCAGTCTCCACTTCCGCCGCGAGAAACACGTTCCGAAGGGAGGCCCGGACGGCGGTGACGGCGGGCCAGGCGGAGACGTCGTCCTCCTCGCCGATCCGGACCTCCGTGACCTGTCTGCTTTCCGCGCGCGCCAGACGTTCAAAGCCGGTAACGGCGAGCCCGGTCGCGGCGCGCTCAAGCACGGCGCGTCGGGCGAGACGATCGAGGTCCGCGTCCCCGTCGGGACGCAGATCTTCGACGAAGATGCCCAGCTGATCGCCGACCTGGCTTCGCCCGGCGCGCGCGTCATCGCCGCGCCAGGCGGTCTCGCCGGTCGTGGCAACAAGCGTTTCGCGAGCCCGACCAGGCGCACGCCGCGCTTCGCCGAGACGGGGCTGCTCGGCGGGGAGGCGACGCTCGATCTGCAGCTGAAGCTGCTCGCCGATGCCGCGCTCGCCGGGCTCCCAAACGCGGGCAAGTCATCGCTGCTAGCGCGAATCTCGAATGCTCGGCCGAAGGTCGCGGAGTACCCGTTCACGACGCTCGCGCCGGTCCTCGGCACGGTCGACGCGCCCGATGGCTCGCGCCAGCTGACCGTTGCGGACGTTCCAGGCCTGATCGAAGGCGCTAGCGAAGGCGTCGGTCTCGGACACGAATTCCTGGCCCATCTCGAGCGCGCGAATCTCCTTCTGCACGTGATCGATTCGTCCGAGGACGACATCCCGGACCGCTTTGCGACAATCGACCGGGAGCTCGCTGCGTACGGCGCGGGACTCGAGACCCGGCCGCAGGCGATTGTCCTGAACAAGATCGACCTGCGCACGGACGCGCCCGCGTTCGACGTCGAAGACGAGCGCATCGTGCGCGTCTTCCGGGTCTCCTGCGCAACCGGCGCGGGCATCGACGAGCTCGAGCGGGCGCTCTTCGAGCTCTGTCCACCTCAGGCTGCGCCGGCACCATCCGAGGACGGCCTGGTCGACTTCCTCGTCTACCGGCCTCGCCCCGGCGGGCGGCGCTTCCGCGTCCTCCGCACGGATCGCGGCTTTCGCATCGCCGGCGATGTCCCATCCGACGAGAAGGAGCTCACGGCGGCGCTCAAGGCTGCCGGGGCCCGAACCGGTGACGAGGTCGAGGTCGGCGGCGAGGTGCTCGAGGTCCAGTGACGGCCCTGCTCGGCGGCACGTTCAATCCGCCCCATAACGGACATCTCGCGCTGGTACACACCGCCGAAGAGCGGTTCGGTGACGAGGTCGTCGTGCTCGTCGCGGTGCGTCCGGGTCACAAGGAAGTGCAGCTGGACGGCGAGACGCGTCTTCGTCTCGCACAGGCGGCTTTTCCTGCGCAGGAGGTCGAGGCTGATCCGTACGAGCGGACGGTCGACATGCTGAAGGCGGGGCGCTGGAACGACCCGGTCTTCCTCATCGGTGCGGACGAGTTCTGCGACTTCCTCACATGGAAGGACCCGGAAGGCGTGGTTGCTCGGTCCCAGCTCGCAGTCGCCACCAGGCCGGGGTATCCGCGTGACCGCCTCGACGCGGTTCTCTCCGAGCTCTCGCGGCCCGATCGTGTCGAGTTCTTCGAGATCGAGCCGCTGCCGATCTCGTCGCGCGACATCCGCGAGCGCGTTGCGCGTGCCGAGCCGATCGACCGACTCGTTCCCCCGGCCGTCGCCGAGCTGATCGAGTCGCTCGGCCTCTATCGCAACGCCTAGTGAGGTGGCTACACTTCGGCCGCAACCGAGAGGATCTGAAGAGACACTGACGTCAATCGAGCAAGCGCGCCGCATCGCCGGCCTCGCCCAGGAAAAGCTGGCACAGGAAGTCGTGATCCTCGACATGCGGCCGGCCTGCTCCTACACCGATTTCTTCGTCGTCTGCACGGGCCAGAACCCGCGGCAGGCTGCTGCGATCTACGACGAAGTCCATCGCGGAATGAAGCACGACTCGCGACTCCTGCCGCAGTCCGTCGACGGACAGCGCGAGGCGACGTGGATCGTCGCCGACTACGTCGACGTCGTGCTGCACATCTTCACGCCGGACGCGCGCGACTACTACCGGCTTGAAGAGCTCTGGGGCGACGTGCCGTCTGTCGAAGTCGCGATCGCCTAGCAGCTCGCTCGAAGCGCCGAGCAGGCAGCGCCGCGGAGCTGGAGGAGGCTCCGGTATGCGCTCGTTCCCTCGAGAATCGGCGCCGAGCGGCCGAGGAGCTCCGTCACCGCTTTCAGCGTTGTTGCGCCGGTCCCGAATGGGCCGCGCCGCTTCAGGATCAGCCACGAGTCGAAGGCATGGGCGTCGACGCCGTCCGCGCGCAGGCGTCGAGCCGTCTCCTGCGGGAGAGGCGTGCGCAGGGGAAGAGCGACGAGGACTGCGGGCGCGGCCCGGGTCAGTCGCGCCGCCCGCATGAGGGCAACCGGCTCACGCGGATACCCGCGCGCCTGCGCTGCCCGCGGAAGCGCGGCGAGGAAAGCGGCGGCGTAAGGATAGACGATGTCGCCGGGCTCGATCTGCCCGCGTAGCCACGTGGCCGGGGCAGCAACGGCATCACGCTCGCCGGCCGGAGTGTTGCGCGGGTCGGCTACTGCCGCGGGAGCGAGTGCAGCGACCACGATCGCGGCGACCGCGACAGGAATGTGCGCGGGAAGCCTGGTCAGGCCCGTAGCGACGAGGGTCGTCCAGAGTGGGAGGGTGAAGATCAGATGGCGGGGCCCCAGGCGGTCGCCGGTCATGCCAAGCGCGCCGGCCGCGGCGAGGATCGCCGGTGGAACGACGAGTGTCAGGGCCGTGAAGGCGGCGACCGGTGGGCGGGAACGTAAGAGCGTCCAAAGACCCATGAGGGCGAGGGCGGCGAAGAGGAGGAAGAGCACGCCATGTCCGCCCGCGGCACCCCCGAGCGCACGGACCGCCGCGTCGGGCGCGGACTTTCCCGTCAAATCACGTCCGGGCGTGTAACGGCCGGAACTGAGGCTGGGCAGCAGCAGCGGAACTGCGAGCGGCCCGATGGCCAGTACGGGCAGAGCGGCACGGAGGTTGCAACCACGCCACAGCCACAGGGCGACAGCGGACTCGCCCGCGAACAGAAAGGCCCCGAACGGATGCACCGCCAGTGGCAGCAGAGCGGCGGCGGCCGCGATGACCGCACGCCGTCGATCCGGCCGCTGCAGCGCACGCACGAAGAGATCGACGGCGAGCGCGCTCGTGAACGCGAACAGGGAGTACATGCGCGCGAACGTGCCGTAGATGGTCAGGAGCTGCGAGGTCGCCGCGAGCGCGGCGGCGATCAGGCCGGCGCTCTGTCCGACGAGACGGCGCGCAAGGTCATAGCAGAGCGGCAGGGTCGCCAACGCGAACACGATGGAGAGCACGCGTAGGCTCTGTGGCGATCCGTCGACCGCAAGCGCGAGGTGCGCGAGGAGGAAATGGAGCGGTGCGCCGCCGCGGTCCCGGATCACCGTGCAGAACTTCCCCGAGTGGCCGCGCGGAGATCAGCCCGGAAACGGCTTCGTCCTCGTGCCACGGCTTTCCCGAGAGATCGGGGAGGAGGCGGACGCAAAGAAACGTCATCAAGCCTGCGAGCACGCTGGCGGGGGCAAACGCGGCTGCGTTGCGTATTGCGTAGCGCTCGATCGCGGCGGAGCTCAAAGCGGCCGAACCTTAGCCGTCGGTGTGCTTGACCTCAGATTCCTTGCGTTGAGCTGCGTCGAGCGACATGGCCCCGGAGCAGACCTGCCCGTTGAGGTCGTTCTCGATCGAGTCCATCTCGGAGGCGCGCGGATAAGGCTCGGGCCAGAGATTGCGCGGATCGGTCGGATGCCCGCCGAGCTCGAGGCTGATCAGATGGTCCTCCTGGTACTGCGCGGGCGAGCCGTCGACGGCGTATTCGCGCATCTGTTTCAGTTTCAGTGCATTCGTGTAGTCGGTCGGCGGGCGAACCGTCTTCGTCCAGCCGTGTACGCAGACGGTGGCGTTGATCGTAGCCTGCGTGACGTCTGGATTGAGGACACCGGGAGTCCGCGCGAGATCGGCGTGGTACGGCGACTTTGGCACCGACGAGTGCGGCATGACGACCGCGATGCCGAGCAACAGCAAGGCAATTGCGACGAGTGCCGCGCGCGTCGACATGCGTTCCAAAGTGCTGACGCGTTTGCTTCAGCGCAAGTTGTCCAAACTGGACACGGCCCAGCCGATAGGACGATTAGCGTCGGAAGATGCTCTCGACGGATCAGAAGGGCGCGATCGCAGAGCTGAAGATCGCGTGCCGCGCTGCCGACCTCGGAATCGGCGTTTGGAGCGCGTACACCGTCGAGCGCTACGACCTGATCTTTGACCTCCGGCCGACACTTGTTCGTGTCCAATGCAAATGGGCTCGGTGTCACGGCGACGTGATCGTCGTTCCGTGCTACCGAAATCGGAGGAATCGTGACGGTCTCCTGAAGAGGCTCTATTCAGCAGATGAGATCGATGCGTTCGCCGCGTATTGCGCCGAACGTGACGAGTGCTATTTCTTGCCACTTGCGATCTTCGCAGGACGAAGTTCGATCCAACTGCGGCTTGCGCCAGCGAGGAACAATCAGTCGCAGCGAATCAATTGGGCCAGAGACTTCGAATTCGCCGCTACACTGGGCGCCAACGGGGCCATAGCTCAGCTGGGAGAGCGCGTCTCTGGCAGGGACGAGGTCGCCGGTTCGAGCCCGGCTGGCTCCATCGCCCACCCAAGTCCGGCCACAGCAGCCGACGCATGAACACCGTTCCACTCTGGCGAAACCGCGACTTCGTGCTGCTGCAGGCAGGTCAGTTGC
>Ga0137372_10006699_pt1 | contig 11167 bp, 9 predicted proteins | sample SagtaG_6_FD_104911 | JGI IMG/M metagenome (GOLD analysis project Ga0137372, IMG submission 104911) | Vadose zone soil microbial communities from Sagehorn Ranch, Mendocino, California, USA - Sage1_R_60_16 metaG | ecosystem: Environmental > Terrestrial > Soil > Vadose zone | place: USA: California...
GCCCGCAGCGTCTTCACGTCGAACACGTGCATGTTGCGCATATGCGCCTGCAGCCGCTCGGGCGACTGGCCGGTATAGCCGATCGTCCAGCTCCCGCGGTTGAACTCGCGGGTGATGTCCTCGATGTCCGGTTCGTCGTTCTTCACCTTGATCGTCTGTTTTCCGTCCTTCTTGCCGACGAGCTGGTCGGCGAAACCGAGCTTCTTGGCGAACAGGTACATGATGGTCTGGTCGGGCTTGGACTCGAACAGCGGCTCGATGACCTTCTCGCGCCATTGGATGGAGCGATTCGACGCGGTCACCGATCCCGAGGTCTCGAACTGGGTCGCCGCAGGCAGCAGATACACCGCGCGGTTCTTGTTGGGCTCGTAGCCTTCGGCGGGCATCGCCGCCATCGCCGCGGTCGCCGACGGATACGGGTCGACCACGACCAGCAGATCGAGCATGTCCATCGCTTTTTTCATGTCCAGGCCGCGGCTCTGGCTGTTCGGCGCATGGCCCCAGTAGAACACGCCGCGGAGATTCGAATCCTGGTCGATGTTCCCGTTCTTCTCCATCACCCCGTCGATCCAGCGCGATACCGTGATGCCCGGCTTGGCCATCATCGCCGGCGAGGGGAATTGGTCCTGCAGCCATTTCAGATCCACGTTCCAGACGCGCGCCCAGTGGGCGAACGATCCGGGCGCGATGCCGTAATAGGCCGGCAGCGAGTCGGGGTTCGGACCGAGGTCGGTGGCGCCCTGCACGTTGTCGTGGCCGCGGTAGATGTTGGTGCCGCCGCCCGACACGCCGACGTTGCCCAGCGCAAGCTGCAGGATGCAGCTCAGGCGCACGAGGGCGTTTCCGGTCGTGTGCTGGGTCTGGCCCATTGCCCAGATGATCGTGCTGGGACGGTGCTTGGCCATCGCCTCGGCGCAGGTATAAACCTCCTTTTCCGACATGCCGGTCACGTCCTGGACCTTGTCCGGGGTCCACTTCATGGACTCTTCCCTGACCTTGTCCATCCCGTAGACCCGCGCCTTGATGTACGCCCTGTCCTCCCAGCCGTTCTTGAAGATGTGGTACAGCATGCCGTGAAGGAACGCGATGTCGCTCCCGGAGCGGATGCGGAAATACATGTCCGCCTTGGCCGCCGTGCGGGTGAAGCGTGGATCGACCACGATGACCTTGGCCCCGCCCTCCTTGGCGTGCAGCGTGTGCAGCATCGACACCGGGTGCGCCTCCGCGGCGTTGCTGCCGAGGAACAGAATCATCTTGGAGTTCTGCTCGTCATTGTAGGAGTTGGTCATCGCGCCGTAGCCCCAGGTGTTCGCGACGCCCGCGACCGTGGTCGAGTGGCAGATGCGCGCCTGGTGGTCGGTGTTGTTGGTGCCGAACAGCCGCACCCACTTGCACATGAGGTACGCCTGCTCGTTGCTGTGCTTGGAGGACCCGATAAAGAACAACGCGTCCGGGCCGGACTTCTTGCGGATGGCGAGCATCCTGTCGCCGATCTCGTCGATCGCCGTGTCCCAGGAGATACGCTGGTATTTGCCGTTCACCAGCTTCATGGGATATTTCAGGCGGTGCGAGTGCTCGGTCATGCCGTGCTCGCGCACGGAAGCTCCTTTCGCGCAGTGCGCGCCGAGGTTGAGCGGCGAATCGAACACCGGCTCCTGGCCCACCCACACGCCGTTCTGCACCACCGCGTCGATCGCGCAGCCCACCGAGCAGTGCGTGCACACCGTGCGCTTGACCTCGATCCCGCCGCTCGCTTTCTCGTCCGCCGCCTCGGCCTTGCCGATCACGTTGAACGGCAGCTGCGTCGCGAACGCTCCGGCGCCAACCGCGACGCCCGAGCGCTTGAGGAAAGCGCGGCGGTCAATCGTCTTCGCCAGCATTCCGGAGAGGCTGCGGGACAGCCGGCTGTGGCCGGAAGAAAGATGCGCGGGAGCGCCGGCGGATTTCCTGGTTAGCAACATGGTCACGCCTCCTCGGGTCAGACTTTTGCGGTGTTGTAGTAGCTGCGGACGTGCGCGGTTTCCCGATAGCCCTTGCCGCGTCTCTTGTCGTTGCCTGTGGCGGGCTGGGTTGCGACCGGTTTGACCGCCTGGGTGGCGATCGCGGCCGCGGTTGCGGCGCCGCCGGCGCCGACTGCCAGTAGGAAGTTTCTGCGGCTGAGTTTTGATTGGGTCTTCATGGGGGAGCCTCCTTCCCAGCGCCAACACCTGAAATTTGCGAATTATTGCACCTGCCCATTAAAACACTTTTAGCGCCTCGGTTTCAACCACAAAAAAAGCCGATGCGAAATGGGCGACGTGCTTATAAAAATTGGCCTTTTCGCTGGCCGATATTGCATCGCAAAAGGCCGGAAAAGACCGCTCGAGGAAGCGGCTGAAAAAGTCTTGCTGCCTTCGTAAGGCAACATCGTCGGAACCTTGTGAAATCAAGTGCCTCATGACCTCAAGGAGCCCCGCCACGTGGTCCTCGGGTTCTCGCGCGGCATCGGACTTGGCAAGACCGAGCGAGGCCAGCTCCTGCCTGAGCCTCACCAGGATCTTCTCCCGGCCGGTCTCGGCAAGATAGAACGTGGCGTAAGGGGTCACCTCCGCCTTGCCCGTCCCGACGAACACCTCGTCGTACTCCAGCTGCGCCGCCCCGGCGTCCGTCGCCCTGGCGGCGACAGCAAGGGCGTTCCACGCGCTCGCCAGCCGCGTCGGCTGTCCGTCCGCGGCGGCCTCGTCCGAACCTGCGATGGACTCGAGCAACTGCGCGTCGGGCCCCGCGTAGAAAAGCCTCGCGAGAAGCGCGTAGTACCCGGCGCGTGCCTGATCCTCCGGCACCTCCGGGAGCTGGAACCTGGCAGGGGTGACGGTCGCGCTCACCGCTTGAGCTCGTTGATCGAAATCTCTTCCTTGTTTTCCATCATGTCGACAACGCGGCAATCCGCGCACATCTGCAGGCGGCGCAACGCGCCGCCTGCAGCGAACATCGAGTGCCCGGTGAGCTTGCCGAGCATGTTGTCCACCATCTGGCGCGCGCCGAAGGGCTTGCCGCAGCGCACGCAGTTGAACGGCTCGGCCTCGTTCAGCACCACCTCCTGCTTCGCCTGCGCGGTAAGGAGCAGGCGCGGCGCGAGCGTGATCGCGTCCTCGGGGCAGGTGTTCTCGCAAAGACCGCACTGCACGCAGTTGCGCTCGATGAATTTCAGCATCGGTCGGTCGCGGCCGTCCACCAGAGCCGATTCCGGGCACGCCCCGACGCAGGCCATGCACAGAGTGCAGGTCTGCTTGTCGACGAGGACCTGGCCGTACGGGGCCCCGGCGCCGAGCGCGACCGTCTCCTGCAGCTTGGGCGCAAGCCTGGCGAGGTGCTCGATCGCGAACTCGATGGTGGCGCGCTTCTCGGCGGCGAGATTGTAGGTCGCCGGTTTCGATACAGTCGCCGCGGGAGCGAGAGCCCACAATTCCTTTTCCAGCTCGGCGACGGCTTCGGTCGCGAGCAAGCGGAAATGCGCGCCTTCGTAGCCGAGCGCGCTGGCGATGGATTGGGCAAAACCCATCTGCTTTTTCGTCGTCTCGCCGTACTCGGCCGCTTCCTTCGGCGTCGCGAGCGCGACGACCTGGCTCGCCCCGTAGGCGAGCGCCGCGAGCAGCACGTCCATCCCGATCGAAGCGGGATGGTGAACCTCGAGGGGAATCACGCGCGCGGGCAGCCCCCGCCCGCGGCGCGCAAGCTTCGCGATGAGGCCGCGGCTGTCGCCGGTGTTGTGCAACAGCAGGCAGGCGTCCTTGCCGCCTGCCTGCGCATACACCGAAAGCAGGCGCTTCAGCCGTGCGCCGAGGTCGGGCACGCGCGGATAGGCATAGGTCATCGCGCCCGAAGGACAGACGGTCGCGCAGCCGCCGCAGCCCATGCAAAGATGAGGATCGACCTTGACGTGATCGCCGTCGGGCGAAATCGCCCCGGTCGAGCACACGTCGATGCATTGATTGCAGCCGATCTTGCCCGAGCGGCTGTGCGCGCAGATCTTCTCGTCGTAGGCGAAAAACCGCGGCTTCTCGAATTCGCCCACCATCTGCGCGAGCTGCGCCGCCGCGAGCGCCTGCTCGAGCGGATCGCTTCCGGGCGCGAAGTAGCCTTGCGGGGGCTGCGCGGCTTTAACGAACGGCTCGCGGGAAAGATCGAGCACCATGTCGAAGCGCTCGCTCCTCGCGCGCTCGGCGCGCTCGAAGTCGATCGCGCCGATCGCCCCGCAGGCCTTGACGCACTGGCGGTGCGCCTTGCACTTGTCCATGTCGATCTGGTAGGAAAAATCGATCGCCTGCTCGGGACAGGCGCGGATGCAGGCGTTGCAGCGCGTGCACGCCTCGAGGTCGATCGGATTGTCCTGCTGCCATTCGACTTCGAACGCGCCTAGGTAACCCTTCACGGACCGCAGCTTTCCGGACCAGACGGGATAACGGCGTTCCGCGGGCAGCTCCCCTCCCCGCTGGCTCGTGACGAGCACATTGACCTCGAGCTGCCCGGCGAGCTTCTCCGCCCAGGCGATCGCGCTTTCAGCCGGGCCGACGATCAGCAGCTCCCCGCCCGACTTGTACGAGACGCTCGCGACGGGCTCGGGCTCGGGCAGATCGGCGAGCGCGAGCAAGGCCGCGATCTTCGGCGTCGCGCTCGCGCCCTCCTTCGACCAGCCCGCGTGCTCGCGGATGTTGATGAACTTCAGGTCCGTCGCCGCGTTCGCCGCCTCCGCGATTTCCGAGAAGAGCGGCGCCTCCTGCGTGCAGGCGACGACGCAGGCTTCGTCTTTCAGCGATTCCTGAAAGCTTCCGACCTCCTTGCGGCAGAGCTCCGTGTGGATCTGGATCGGCTGCCTGAGCTTGAGCGCGCCCGCAAGCGCCTTGGCGTCGAGCGCCATGGTCTTGTTGCAGCTGCAGATCTTGAGAGTGCGGTCTTCGAGCGGCATCAGGCCTTCCCCTCCGGCGCGGGCGGCTGAGCCGGCGCTTCGCTTCCCGCCTCGTCTTGCGCCTCGGGCTTGGCCGCGGCGGCAACGTGTTTATCCGCGAGCTCGTCCGGCTGCGCCTCGGGCTCCTTCTTTTCCTCGTCGAAGAGCAGGCCCTTGGCGTGCTCGAGCGTTCTCAACATCGCCTCGGGGATAGGATCCGGCTTGGAGTAGTCGTCGATATAGGTGTCGAGCCCGTCCATCGCATTGAAATGCGGATCGTGGAAGAGTTTTTTCAGCGCGGACTGGCGCAGCTTCTCGTCCACTCCGGGGCGCAGGAAATCCTTGTACTCGGAGGCGAGACCCTGCAGCGAATCGACCGGCGGCAGCTCGGGTTTCGGCGCCGGCACCGCCGCCTGACTCCCCGTCGTCGTTGCCGCCGCAGGCGCAGCCGGTTTCGGCGCGGGTTTTTCCGTCGCCGAATCGAGCTTTCGCCGCGACCAGCGGGACAGGAACGGCTCTTTGTCGCGAGTCATGACGCGTCGCGGCGCGCGCCTTTGAACGAAGGCGGGCGGATGCGCTTCTTCTCGGGCTCGGGCTTGTAATGCTTCATCGCGTACTCTTCGAGCCACGGAATCCATTCGGCCGGCATCGGCACGCCGTCCACCTGCGCGCCGCCGTCCATCTGCCGCGCCGCCTCGTTGTAGCTCACCGTCACCGATTTCGGCACGCCCTTCCCGTCCTCCTCGAGCCAGTTCACGAACACGTAGGGCTGCGGCGAATGCAGGTTGAGGTAATAGCCTTCCGATTCGTCGTGGAACAGCTCCAGCCTGAATCCCGGGTGCAACCACTGCGAGCGGGACGTGTCCTCGATGAGGACGCGCGGCCCCGCGCCGGGCCCGCTCGTGTCCGGCACGACCCCGATGGGTTCCCACTTTTCCGACCGCCAACGGTTGTCGAGCGCCGTGCGCTCCATGACGACCGCGACGGCGAGGGGTGAATAGGCCATTTTTCCGGCTATACTAACCACGCAGCTAGAATCATCTCATGATGCGCGGCTGCACAGGCGAACGCAACCATGATCGACCGGGTCATCTCCATCACCGACGGCAGGCGATCGAAACCCCTTCCGGAGACGGGGTCATTGCCCGTTTCCGGCGTGGACACGCTCCGCCGGCACCTGCGCGATCTGCGCATCTCCGTCACCGACCGCTGCAACTTCCGCTGCATCTACTGCATGCCGCGCGACGTCTTCGGTCCCGACTACCCATTCCTCGCCCGCAGCGAGCTGCTCACGTTCGAAGAGATCGCGCGGCTAGCGCGCGTCTTCAAAGACCAAGGCGTCGAGAAGATCCGCTTGACCGGCGGCGAGCCGCTGCTGCGCAAGAACCTGGAGGGCCTGATCGGGATGCTCGCCGCGATTCCCGGACTCGATCTCACGCTCACGACCAACGGCTCGCTGCTCGCGAAGAAAGCGCGCGCGCTGAAGGCGGCGGGCTTGAAGCGCGTCACGGTGAGCCTCGACTCGCTCGACGAGCGCGTGTTCCGCATGATGAACGACGCCGACTTCCCGGTCTCGGAGGTGCTCGCCGGCATCGATGCCGCCGCCGCCGCTGGCCTTGCGCCGGTCAAGATCAACACGGTGGTGAAGCGCGGCGCGAACGAGGACTCGATCGTGCCGATGGCGCGCCGCTTCAAGGGGAGCGGCCATATCGTGCGCTTCATCGAGTACATGGACGTCGGCGCGACCAACGGCTGGCGGATGGACGACGTAGTGCCCTCGGCCGAGGTCATCAAGATGATCGACGCCGAGATGCCGATCGAACAGACCGACCCGAACTACACCGGCGAAGTCGCCGAGCGCTGGCGCTACCGGGACGGGTCTGGGGAGATCGGCGTCATCTCCTCGGTGACGCAGGCGTTCTGCCGCACCTGCACCCGCGCGCGGCTCTCGACCGACGGCATGCTCTATACGTGCCTCTTCGCCACCGCGGGCTACGACCTGCGCGGGATGCTGCGCGGAGGCTCCTCCGACGAGGAGATTTCGGGCGCCATCGCGCGCATCTGGCAGGCGCGCGCCGACCGTTACTCCGAGGTCCGCACCGCAGAAACGGCCAAGCTGCGCAAGATCGAGATGTCCTATATCGGCGGATGAAGACCGCGCGCCGCCTTCAGCTCACCAACGCTTCCAAACCCCTCACCTTCGAGGTCGAGGCGATCAACGAGCGCGGCGAAGCGGTCGCGACGCCGATCGCGGGCGAGCATCCGCTCACGCTCTACGTCGACAAGCGCGAGATCGTCACGCTGATGACGCTCGGCCAGGCGCCCGAGGCGCTCGCCATCGGCTACCTGCGCAACCAGCGCCTGGTGAAATCCATCGAGGAGATCGCCGCGGTGCAGGTCGACTGGGAGACGGCCTCGGTCGTCGTCACCACGCGCAAAGCCATCAAAGGGCTCGACAAGAAAATGAAAAAGCGCACCGTGACCACCGGCTGCGGCCAGGGGACGGTGTTCGGCGACCTGATGGCGGAGATCGACTCGGTCAAGCTGCGCAGCGACGTACGACTCACCGAGGAGGCGCTCCACGCCCTGCTGGAGGCGGTGCGCCACAAGGAAACCATCTACAAATCCGCCGGCGCCGTGCACGGCTGCGCCCTGGCGGCCAACACCTCCGCCGGAGTCGAGATTCTCTATTTTATCGAGGACGTCGGCAGGCACAACGCAGTCGACGCGATCGCGGGGCAGATGTGGCTGGACGGCGTGGACGGCTCGGACAAGATCTTCTACACGACCGGCCGCCTCACTTCCGAGATGGTGATCAAGGCCGCGCAGATGCAGATCCCCTTCCTCGTGTCGCGCTCCGGGCTCACCAAGATGGGCCACGACATCGCCGCGAAGCTCGGCATCACCATGATCGGCCGCGCGGCAGGCGGCAAGCACTACCTGCTCTTCACCGGCAAGCACCGCTTCAGGAAGACCGTCGCGCCGACGATGGTGGCGTAGCGGCGGGCGCGCCGTGCTCTCCTCGGTCACCGGATTGATTCTCGCGGGCGGCAGGGGCAGCCGCATGGGCGGAGTGGACAAAGGCCTGCAGGCGTTCCGCGGCAAGCGCCTGGTCGATCACGTGTACGAGCGCTTCGCGCCGCAGGTCGGCGGCATCATCATCAACGCCAACCAGAACCACGACGACTACCGCAGCTTCGGCGTGCGCGTGGTGAGCGACGCGATCGGAGGGTTTGCGGGTCCCCTCGCGGGATTGCACGCGGGGCTCTCGATTTCCAAGCGGCCGTTTCTCGCTTCCGTGCCTTGCGATTCGCCCTTCTTGCCGGCCGACCTCGTCGAGCGGCTGTATAAGCGGATCGACGAAGCCGGCGCCGAGCTCGCCGTGGCGAAGACCGGCGAGCAGCCGCACCCGGTGTTCTCGCTGATGCGCCGCGGCGTGCTCGATCACCTAACCGAGTTCCTGAAAGGCGGCGGTCGCAAGATCGACGCCTGGTACGCGACGCTGAACGTGGTCGAGGTCGGCTTCGACGACGAGCCGGAGGCCTTTTCCAATATCAACACGCGCGAAGAGCTGCAGACCTGGGAAAACGCGCCGCCGGGTTGAGCGCGGGATGGAAAGCCGTGTACTCTGCCCGTCATTTCCTGAAACGTTTGATTTTCGCGGTGCAATGGATTAGGTTGGGGTTGTCGCGTCGACCGACCGACGCCGGCGAAGGGGACATGTGCGCAACCGCAGGGGGAAGGCCGTCACAGGGGGGAAGGCTGTCGTCACAGGCGGGCTGGTCGCAGCGGTCCTGATCGCGGGCTGCGCGTCGACACCCGAATCGGCCGCGCCGAAATCGCCGTCCGAGGTCATTCCCATCACCGCCGCCAACCTGCGCGGGCACGAGTCGCTCTACCGCGAAGGCTGGTTCATCGTCAGTTCGACGGAGAAGGCGTTCGCCTACGCGAGGGAGCATTCGATCGCTTCGTCGGGACAGGCGATGCGGCAGATGAATGCCGATATCGCGCGCCACACGGCGGAGCTCGGCGGTGGCCTCGGCGGCGCCGTCGGAGCGGGCGCGAAGACCGGCGAGCGCGTGTTCGCGGGCGGCACCGCGGCGACGAAAGCGGAACTGTCGGCGACGCATGCGCTCGCGCAGAAGGAGCTCGAGTACGGCAACCGCGGCATGCAGCTCGCATGGGAGCGCTTTGCGAAGGGCAACATGACGCTCGCCGAGCGCACCGAGCACGATCGCGCGGCGCTCGCGGAGGTGCCGGGCAAGTGGTACGACCAGCTGAAGAGCGACTGGAGCAATCTCGCCGAGCTGACCGAACGGGCCCGCGGGACGATGTCCACCGGCGTCGAGGGCCGCTGGAGCGAAGCGCTCGCCGAGGCGAAGGCCGACTTCAACCGCGCCTACGAGCGCTCCGGCGCGCGCGGCAATTCGCTCACGGCGCTGGGCGATATTTTCGCCGGATACGTGAGCGCGCTCTACAGCGGCGTGGCGAAACCGGGTGCGCGCTCGGCGGTGCAGGGCGGCGAGGCCACGGTGAAGCTGGCGACGAAGGCGGTCTTCCTGCCGGTCTCCGCGGCGTTCATCGTGACCGGACGCACCGTGCAGTCGGTCGGCATGTCCGTCTACTACACGACGGCGATGGGCGTGAAGCTCGTATCGCCCACGGTCGAGGGCGGATTGCTCGCGGGTATGTCGATGCTTGCCTACGGCGCGGTGCCGGTGACTTACGCGGTGGGCGGCTCGGTCGGCGCCGTCAACCAGGTCGCTGTTACGGCCGCGGCTCCGGCGGCGGGCGCGGGGCACGCCGCGGTTTCGGCCGCCACGCAGACGGGCGTGTATGCGGCGCAGGTGAGTTTCGATCTCGCGAAAGGCGCCACCAAGGTGACGCTGAATCAGGCGCAGGCGGGGATCGTGCTCGGCTATAACGCGCTCACGGCACTGCCGACGCAGACGGTGCTCGGCGCCGCGAACGGGGCCGTGTTCCTCGCGTGGGACGGGCCCCGGCTCGTGATCGCGACGGCGAAGGGCGAAGTGAAATGGCGCGACCCGGGCGGCGTGCAGGGCAGCGTGCCGGTGCAGAGCGTGCCGGTCGGGACCGTCGTCGATCTCGATGCGCTGCGCCGCGAACAGGGCGTGAAGGTCGAGGTCGTCGAGGACGATCCGCAGGTCATCCAGAACGTGCTCGAGAAACTGCCGCAGGATCTGCGCCTGCCTCGGACGGGAGAAAAGCAATGAGGACGAGATCGCTGAAATGGCCGGCGGCGGCGGCGCTCGCTTGCGCGGCGTGCGCGCATCAAGCCGGGTCGCAGTCGGAGCGGGACGATCCACTGCGCAACACGAAGAAGCTCGTGGCCGAGGGCCATGCGACGCTTTATCGCAACGGCGCGTTCCAGGTGCCGATGACGACCATCCACCTCATTCCTCCCGGGCCCGACGCGATCGATCTTGCGAGCGAGCTTGCGTTCAAGCGTGCCGCGGTGTCGTTCCAGGACTCGATCAAGCATGCGCGCGAATCGGTGAACGTCGCGAAAGCCGGCGTCGACAGGAGCGTGAGCACGGCCGGAACGATCAACCGGGCGACCGGCACGGCCGCGGAGAAATCGCGCGCGGTCGCGCGTTTCGGCGGGCGGATGATCGCAGGGGCGCCGGGCACGGGCGGCGCGATCGTCGGCGCTTCGGTGTCCTATGCGAAGCCGGCGTATGAATCGACGCGCGATGCCGGCGCGGCGACGGCGAGCGGCGCGCTCGCGGCCGGCGGCGCGCTGAGCGAAGGGACCGACCGCGCGGCATCGGCGATGCTCTCGGGCACGGACTCGGCCGCGGGCGCCATTTCGCGCGGCGCGGCCGCGCTGTCGCGTCGCCATGCGTCCTTCGCGGCGGAGAAGTTCGTGAAGGGCTACGCCGCGGCGCCGGCGAAGCTCGGACAGCGCGCGGGCGCGGTGGGCGAGGCCGCGTCGCTCAACAAGTTCGTCTCGGCCTACCAGCGCTCCGACGAGTGGCGCGCGTCGGCCTCGGGCAAGTTCTCCGACGTGATCGTCGATACCGCCGGCAACTACGGGCGCGACGTGGGCCGCTCGTTCAGCGCCGCGAAGGAGGCGCTCGACCAGGGCGCGAAGGAAGACGGCTACACGCTCGCGATGCTGAAGTCGCTGCGGTGGGTGCTGCAGGGCGTCTTGTGGGACGCGACCATCAAGCCGGTCGGCAAGATGACGGCCGCGACGCTCGGCTACGTCACGGTGAACGC
>Ga0137372_10006706_pt1 | contig 11161 bp, 8 predicted proteins | sample SagtaG_6_FD_104911 | JGI IMG/M metagenome (GOLD analysis project Ga0137372, IMG submission 104911) | Vadose zone soil microbial communities from Sagehorn Ranch, Mendocino, California, USA - Sage1_R_60_16 metaG | ecosystem: Environmental > Terrestrial > Soil > Vadose zone | place: USA: California...
CGAAAGCATCGAGTAGCTCAAGCCGAACAGCGCCATCGAAAGACACCAGCGATTCGTTCTGTGCGTGAATGCTCGCGAGGTGCGGCGCAAGCTGCTTCAGAACCGCGACGGTCACGGGCTGATTGTTGACGAAAACGCGCCCTTTCGCGGCGATTTCGCGACGTAGGATCAGGCTCGATTCGTCTGAGTCTATGCCGTTATTTTCCAGGATCTGCGAGACAAGCTTTTCGGAGTGTGACTCAACCTCAAAGACCGCAGAAAGAATGGCACGCTCCGCACCCGAGCGAACTAGATCTGGCGAGCCCTTCTCACCCATGAGCAGTGCGAGAGCGTCAATCAGAATGGATTTGCCAGCGCCGGTCTCTCCGGTCAGGAGATTAAGCCCAGAAGCAAATTCGACTGCCAGATTATCAATGACCGCGTAATTTTCGAGGCGCAGTTCAACCAGCACGGCCAGTCCCGAAAAGCAGAAGTGAGCGCAGGATAGCATGAAAGCGGCGGTCGCTAATGGTTAGCTGTTGTCAAGTGCGCTCGGAGGTGGGCGGGGTGGGAAGTAAATCAACAAGACCAGGCACAAAGCGAGTAAGAAAGGCATAACGATGCTGGCCCACAATGGCAGCATCCAATACCGCTGCGCCCCCAGAGTAAAGAAGGACTCTATAACCAATATGCCGGCAGAAATCCACGACCAGACCGTGAATACGCCGGCGGCTCCGCGAGCTACCCGAACTGCGGCGTTGACCCTCAGCAACCGATTCCAGCTTCTGAGGACGAGGAAGACTCCTGGCAAGAGCAGCAACTGGTTGTAAGGCGCGATTGAGGGAATCACAAGAACGGTAACAGCGAGAACCAGCGACGTAGTCCAATAAAATTCTTCATCCCACGCCGGGACTCGTCGTGCCTTCCAACAGGTCACACCGGTTAGGACGAACAGCATCGCCTCAACTGGTACGGCTACATCACGAGTAAGGAGGCCGTCCAGCAGAGTGCGAGTGCCGTTATAGCCTAAATACGCCGTAACTGCTCTTACAAACTCGTGCATCCAGCCGGGAAGTAGCAACTCTCCACTCACGATCAGCACGGTAATCATGGAAAAGAAGGATGCAACGAACCTCCACCGCAGCGAGGGGGCGGAAAGTCCCCACAGCAGCAACCATGCGACGAGTGGCGCGGTGATCTGTGGCTTTATTGTGGCCAGTGCCAGCAGTACGCCGGCAGCAACGAGTCGGCCTCTGACCAGGCAAAAAATAGACCCAGCAATGAGTGGTGCAACCAGAAGAGTCAGCTGCTGCAACTTGATCCCCTGGACCACGGGAAACGTGCTGAAGATCAGGAGCATCAGCGTTATCGTCGTGATCGCCGACATTCGCCATCGAATCACGCGAAGCCACACAGCGACACTGATCACAGTCAGTCCCGCCAGTATCCAGCGGAAGAGTGCTTGCACTGCCGGGAAAGGTAGTTTGACAGTCGGGGCTAGCAGAAAAGCGACATAAACGGGGTAAGCAAAAGCCTGCTGGTCTGTTGGATCATTCTTTAGCGCGCGATCCAGGGGCCTTCCGTAATAGCCAGTTTGGATTTCGCGAGTGATCTCGGGACTATAGGGATCGCGATGGCGGAGCAATAATTCGCGCGATCCCAGCCAGCGCGGATACAGGTCAGATAGGTTACCGCGAGGAATCCTCCTGCTCGCGGATTCCGCCTTCTGATGCGCGATTAGCACCCGATCCACATACAACCACATTCCAGCGCACACCAGCATCGCGGTCGCAAGTGCAAGTTTTTGCGCGTGAGTCATGCAAGTACCGTTGCCACCCAAGAGCCTAGCCAAATTAGCAGAATTCACCGGAGTCCGGCCCAGACCAGCCGATAATTTATCCGCGCAGGCACCCCGGGGTCGCGGTATCATGGTCAACGCTTCAGAGTATTCCCTCCCTCGTCGAAATGGCGGACTTGAACGAGCGAAAGCAGTGGCCGGACAACCAGGGCCGTTGCCACGCACGGGGGCCGCAAGTGGGATATAAGCCCTTAATTTATGTGGAGCTGTAGATGAATCGCACCCGACTTGTATTCATTGGAATACTGGCGCTGGCGCTTGGTGCTTTCGCAAGTGCGCTGGCTTACCGAATGCTGCAATCGCACGCCGGGGCAGCACAGGGCGGAGCCGACGATGTCGTCGTGGCCACGAACAACATACCTGTAGGCGCAAGGATACAGGACAAGGACGTTCGTCTGGTTCACCTGCCTGCTGAGGCTATTCCTCCTGGAGGCTTTCGGCACACAGCACGGGTCATAGGCCGCGGCGTCATTCAGGCGATTTCCGCCGGCGATTTTGTTCTGACCACCAAACTGGCCGGGGAAAACGGCGGCTCAGGTTTGCCGTCAATGATTCCGCCGGGAATGCGGGCGGTGTCCGTACGGGTAAATGACTTCAGTTCGGTTTCCGGTTTCGTACAGCCAGGAAGTCGCGTTGACGTCCTGATGACCGGAAGTGCCACGGGCTCAGGTGAGCCGCAGACCATCACCGTCCTGAGAAACGTTGCCGTGCTGGCGAACGGCCAAAAGCTGGATCGCGGCCTGCTCTCGAACGAATCGCAGAACTCGCCAGTCATTACTTTGGCAGTTTCGCCGGACGACGCAGCCAAGCTTGCGCTAGCGATGAACCAAGGACACATTCAACTGGCTTTGAGAAATCCGCTGGATACAAACCAGAATGAAGTAGCGGCGATCGGGATGCACTCCCTTTATCAGAAGCCCGGGCCGATTGTTGTTCCTCTACACACCAAGCCAAAGCCTGCACCTACACCTGTGGCCCAGGCTCCTGTTCCAACCTCCTATCCGGTTGAAGTAATCAAGGGAGACAAACGGGACGTTACAAAATTGCCAGAGTGAGAAAAATTGCTGGAATGCAAAATCAAACCCCAATACCCAAAAACGTAATTCAAGTACTCCTTTTGCTGCTCTCTTCCGCGTTCTGCATGGGACAAGAGCCTGCGGCTCAGCAGGCGCTCGCACCTTCAGCCGGCGAAGGGCCGGTTCCGCTGCGGGTTATGGTAGGGAAGTCCCTCCTGATCAATACAACCGACCGCTTAAAGCGCGTCTCCGTCACTGACCCGGAAATCGCGGATCCGCAGGTGATTACGCCGACCCAAGTACTGGTACATGGACGTTCTCCGGGCGAAGTTTCACTTCTGATCTGGGATGAATCCGAGCGCGCGCGCAGCTTTGACTTGAGAGTGGATGTAGATGTGACAGCGGCACAAGAGGAAGTCAAGCGCATCTTCCGCGACGAACAGATTGATGTTTCCGCCTCGCGGTCCGCCATCGTCCTCTCGGGTCATGTAACGACGGAAGACGTCGCCAAGCATGCAGCACTGATCGCCGGCGCCTATTCCAAGAATGTGGTTAACGTGCTGAGTTTTGGGCCGGTTGGAGCGCAGGAGGTACTGCTGGAGGTCAAGTTTGCGGAGGTTGATCGGTCGGCAGTCACACAATTAGGGGTAAATCTGTTCGCACCCGGTTTGGGGAACACGGTAGCACTCAGCCAGACTGGACAGTTTGGCAGTTTGACGGTGACAAACACCGCGCAGACCACAGTCACGAACGGCAACACGCAAACCACAACCACGACGGCAACGCCGCCGGTCGTCAACATAAGTGACTTCCTTAATTTATTCGTCGCGCGAACCGACGTTAATATCGGCGCCGTCATCAAAGCGCTGCAACAGAAAAACCTGTTGCAGATCCTGGCCGAACCGAACCTGATCGCAGTCAACGGTAAGGAAGCAAGTTTCCTGGCCGGCGGCGAGTTCCCGTTCCCCATTGTTCAGCCGGGACAGGGTTTTACCGCTGTGACCATCCAGTTCCGAGAATTCGGCGTGAAGCTGAAATTCACTCCGGTGATCATGCCGAACAACAACATTCACCTACAGGTGGTTCCGGAAGTGAGTCAACTGGACTTCACGAACGCTCTCACGATCTCCGGTTTCACTGTTCCGGCGCTCAGCACGCGAAAGGCTCAAACCGAGTTCGAGCTTCAGGATGGACAAAGTTTTGTGATTGCCGGCCTGATGGACAATCGTGTCACCAGTGTTGCGAACAAGATGCCGGGACTAGGCGACATTCCAATCCTGGGCAACTTTTTCAAAAGTAAGAACCTCCAGAAGAGTAATGCTGAGTTGATGGTGTTGTGTACCGTGCACCGAGTTTCGCCCATGGCTCAAGCGCCACCAAATCCAAAGGCTCCGCAGCCTTTCCTGGACAAAGACAAGTTTGATGGCAAGCCCGCGCCGAGCGGTGGAAAATAGTGGTTGTCGTGTTTTGGTTCGTCAGTAGAAGTGAGGAGCAGTCATGCCGGAGTTAGCAGTAGCGGTGGTGGCGCGGGACAGCGAGCAACGCAACATTCTGCAATTGCTGGTCGAGGGAACGCGAGTAGCCCGTGCCGTGCTCAGTTTCGGCAGCTTGCCGCTCTCTTCTACGGACCCGATTGTGCGGCGCTTGCAAGAAGAGCATCCCGATGTTGTGGTGCTCGATATTCCCTTGAACGACGCCCCGTCAGCCTTGCGCTCCATTGAAGTACTCCATCAGGAATTACCACGAACGGCACTCTTTGCTGTTGGCAGTCTCACGCAGCCGCAGACCATTGTTACGGCTATGCGTTCAGGAGCGCGTGAGTTCTTAGAAAGGCCACTGACAACCAACATGCTTCTCGAAGCATTTGTTCGATTGTCTGCGACCCAAAACAGCGCCCAGCGCAACGGCGTGCGGGGAAAGGTCTTTGCGATCGTGAACGCCAAAGGAGGCTGTGGAGCGACAACAATTGCCGTGAATCTGGCTCTCGCCTTGCAAGCCGCACATGGACAGGCGGCACTGGTTGATCTGGCGCCTTTAGGTCATGCCGCTCTCCATCTCAACTTACGGCCGTCATTCACCGCTTACGATGCCATACGCAACCTGCATCGCTTAGACAATTCGCTGTTAGAGAGCTTTACCACCCGCCATGCTGGGGGTTTGCAGTTGCTGGCCGGAGCTTCGTCCCCCTCGGAACCGCAACCTTCGCCATCTGAAGTCGCGCGGCTTTTCGATCTGCTGGCTGCATATTTCCATTTTGTGGTGGTGGACATGTCGAACCGAATGGATGCAATCGCGCGGCTGGTTTGCGATCTTTCTCAGACGGTCCTGGTCGTCGCTGGAACAGACGTGGCTTCTCTTTGGAGTGCAGCACGGATTCAGCAATTTCTCGGTGAAAATAACGGCCGAGATCGGCTACGCCTGGTGCTGAACCGTTTTCGAAAGATTCAGGGTTTCCAGGAGAGTGAGGCGGAGAGTGCTTCGGGCCTCGCCCTGCTTTGGAAGGTACCGAACCACTACCCCGCAGTTTCCGGTGCAATTGATCGTGGAGTTCCCTTGATGCAGCAAAATCGCTCAGAACTCACCCGCGCATTCACCGGCTTGGCGGAGAAGTTAACCGAGACGGAGGCTGCAGCAAAGCGTCCGACGTGGTCGCTATTCAAAATCGGATAGTAAACGATGGCAAACGTGCAGGCATTCGAACGGCGGGAATACCAGCAGGTCAAAGCCGATCTGCACCGCAAGATCCTCGACCGGCTCGATCTCGAGAAGCTGGGGCGGACACCGAGCACAGCTGCGCGCGAAGAAGTTCTGCTGGTCATCCGGAATACTGTCAACAGTGAAGCCGTCCCTCTAAGCTTTGCCGAGCGCGAACGACTGGCGCGTGAAATCCTCGATGAGATCTTCGGGTTGGGACCGCTCGAGCCGCTGCTGAAAGACCCGACGATCTCCGATATTCTGGTAAACCGTTACAACAAGGTTTATATAGAACGTGCTGGAAAACTTGAAGTTACTGGCCTTAGCTTCAAGGACAATCAGCACCTCATGCAAATCATAGATCGCATTGTTTCACGTGTCGGGCGGCGAGTTGATGAGAGCTCGCCTATGGTGGACGCCCGCCTTGCCGATGGATCCCGCGTAAACGCCATCATTCCGCCGCTAGCGTTGGACGGTCCGGTTCTCTCCATACGCCGCTTCGGTCGTGATCCAGTAACGGCGCGCAACATGATTGAAAACCGCACCCTGACCGAACCCATGCTGGAAGTGCTCACTAACATGGTAAAGGGGCGCATCAATCTCTTGATCTCTGGAGGCACCGGCGCGGGTAAAACCACGTTACTGAACGTGCTCTCCGGTTTCATTCCCGACTACGAGCGGGTGGTCACCATTGAAGACGCGGCGGAATTACAGCTGAAGCAGGAGCACGTGGTTCGTCTCGAAACCCGCCCGCCGAATATCGAAGGAAAGGGCGCGGTGCGGCAAAGGCAATTAGTCATTAACAGTCTGCGTATGCGACCGGATCGCATCATCGTCGGCGAGGTACGCGGCGAAGAAGCCTTCGACATGTTGCAGGCAATGAACACCGGTCACGAGGGATCGCTCACCACCGTCCATGCAAATTCACCGCGTGACGCGATGTCTCGCCTGGAAAGTATGTTTTCCATGGCGAACCTGAATATTCCTGAACGAGCCATACGACAACAGATTGCATCCGCCATCCACGTCGTGGTGCAGATTGCGCGCCTGACTGACGGATCGCGGAAAGTGGTTTCAATTTCCGAAATCACCGGTATGGAAGGCGACAGTATTTGGATGCAGGACATCTTTGCCTTCGACCGCGTCGGCATAGATCCGGACGGCAAGGTTCGTGGCGTGTTCCGGGCAACTGGAGCGATGTCAAAGTTCGGAGACCGGCTTGCCACCGCCGGGTACCGCTTCAATCCTGAATGGTTCAACTCGCGGATGGAGGTCTAAGGCGGAGATGACGCAGGCGGCGATTCCAATCCTGGTGTTTGCGGCAGTCGCCTGTGGTGCGTTTGCTGCCGGAATGCTGCTCGACCAACGCAGGGCCCGCGCCCGTTTGATTCGTGAACGCCTGGCGCCGGAACAGACACAACCCGGACGTGAGACGCTGGCGCTGCTGCGCGATGAGATGTTCAGCCGGATTCCGGCGTTCGACACCTTGCTCCGCCGTTCCGAGCGTGTTTCCCGGCTGCAGATCCTGCTCGATCAGGCTGGGCTTTCGATGCGAGCTGGAAACCTACTCATCTTGTGCCTGGTCTGTGGCGCCGCCGGGGCCGTCGCGGGCTATGTGCTCGCGCAGCCGCTACCTGCCCAGGAAACCTTGTTGTTCACTGGGACCGGGGCCGTCTTCGGACTGATTGTCCCTTATTCGTACGTCAACTGGCGGAGAACTCGGCGCTTCCAGAAGTTTGAGACCATGTTTCCTGAAGCGATCGACACGCTAGCGCGTGCCGTCAGGGCTGGGCATGCGTTTACCGTCGCGCTCGAGATTGTTTGCAACGAACTGGCAGATCCCGCGGCGACAGAGTTCCGAAAGCTCTTCGAAGAACAGAAATACGGAATGCCAGTGCGCGATGCACTGCTGAACCTGTCAGAACGCGTACCACTTGTGGACGTAAAATTTTTTGTGACGGCGGTCATGCTGCAGCGTGAAACCGGCGGCAACTTGGCAGAGATTCTCGACAATCTCTCCTACATGATCCGGGAGCGCTTCAAGATTTTGCGCCAGGTGCGGGTTTACACTGCACAAGGGCGGCTCACCATGATGTTATTGATGGGCCTGCCGCCGACGATTGTCATAACCATGCTGATCATGAACCCAAGTTTCATTCGTCCCTTGTTTGCTGATCCCATTGGTCACGCGTTGTTGGCGGCGGGGATTACATTGCAGACGGTCGGATATTTTGTGATTCGAAGGATCATCCAGATCCAGGTCTGAGCTTATGTTGGTTTTGCCGATCATCATTTTCGCCGCGGTGGCCGTTGCAGTATTTTCTTTTGCTGTGGCCGCGTATGCCCCGTCTTCGTTGCTGGCAGCTCGACTGCGATCGTTGGGCATGGAGCGGTCCGCGGCGCCTGAGAAACCGTCCCTCAAAGAGCGCATGGACCAAGTCCTCAATCCATTAAGCAAGGCGCTGCCTCTTTCTGCGGGCGAAGTTTCGCGCACCCGGACTTGGCTTATTCAAGCTGGCTTTCGAGAACGTCAACACCTCGTCATTTATGTCGCCGCTCGCATTCTTGGCGCGGTAGGTTTTATCGCACTAACCGTGGCCGTCGCTGGCTTTGATTCCATCTACTTGTTAGCCGGGGCGCTTGCGTTCGGGTTCTTTTTGCCGCGATTCATCCTCAAACGTTTGATCCGCAACCGCCAACGCGAAATAACCGTGGGATTGCCTGATGCTCTCGACCTTACTGTAGTCTGCGTGGAGGCCGGTCTTCCGCTCGATCAAGCCTTAATGCGCGTGGGCGAAGACCTGAAGCATGCTCATCCCGCGCTGAGTGACGAATTTCACCTCGCGAATTTGGAGATGCGTGCCGGCAAACCGCGTGCGGAGGCCCTGCGCAACCTGGCGGCGCGCACCGGGGTGGATGATATTCGGTCGCTGGTCGCATCTCTGATTCAGACCGACCGCTTTGGGACCAGTATTGTGCAGGCGCTACGAATCTATTCCGATTCGCTTCGTACCGAACGGCGGCAGAGAGCGGAAGAGCAGGCGTCAAAGACTGCCGTAAAGATGGTCATTCCCCTGGTGGTGTTCGTCCTTCCCTCGTTGATCTTCGTTACACTCGGTCCGGCGCTAATTGAGCTGTATCACAACTTGGCGCCCACTGTGAGAAGGTGATTTGAACGAAGTCCCGCAATTGTTGGTTGAGTGGTCTTCTCCGTGGCAGGAGTTTGTGTCAGCTATAGGTCCGGCGTTGCGGCGGTCTCCACCAAAGATCAGAGGCGAAGCCAGCGTCGGACTGTTTCCATGGCGCGGGCTTCTCGTAGCTGTGCTGGTGGAAGTCGCGGCCATACTCGCTACCGCAGTTGCTCATCCCGTCGAGGGCAACGCGCTGGCCGCCCTCGAACAGGCGCCGAGATCCCACGATGTGATTTTCTTTTCGGCTAACGAACTTCCGCGAACTCCAGACTTGGGTGGCGCGCCGATGGGTAGTGAGGGAAAATCTGGCGGCTCATCCATCCATCATGCCGCGCAAACAATCAAGGTTGCACGAGGCGAGAGCCTGCGCGAGCGAGTCATGGACGCACCACAACTCAATCTCCCCAAGTCTGACTCTGCGATTCAAAACCTGCTGGCATACAAAGCAGAAGCCGGTCCGCCGCCAGCAGAAGTGTTATCCATTCGACACTCGCCTTCCTTCGCGATGCCAGTCGCTCCGCCTCCGCCCGAACTCCGCAACGACTTTCGCCATCCGCAGCTCGCGCAACAGCAGGTCACTCCTCCTCCCGTTGAGCTGTCAGCGCCTCTATCAGCAAAACGGACGCTCTCTGCCAGGGACGTTGTTGTTCCTCCTCCGGTTTCGGCCCCTACACAGGCCCTCAGTCGCCCGGCTCGGCTTTTGCTTCCGGCAGAAGTGGTCGTTGCCCCGCGTCCGGAGATGAATGCTCGTATCCACTCACGAGCGGACGCAGGGCGATTTGCGGCTAACGTCGTGCCGCCTCCTGTCGAGTTGAACTCGTCGCGCACCCGATCATTGGGCGCTCTCAATGGAACTCAAGCCGTGGCACCTCCTGCGGTCGAAGTAGATGCAGCACACACTCATTCATTGGGTAGGCTCAATGGAACCCAAGTAGTCGCACCGCCCCCAGTCGAAGTGCAGAATTTGCGCCAACATAGCGCCGGTTCGCTGGGTTCTGCTACTGTCGCTCCACCTCCGGCGGAAGTTAGCTCTCGATTGAAGGCACGCACGCCATTGTCAGGCGCAGGCCTCGTCGCTGCACCTGTGGAAACAGTATCCGGAAAGTCCGTTGATGCAGCAAAATCCCCGAATACCGGAGTGATAGTTTCGCCGAAGCCCGGCGAAAAGCCGGCCCAGCCGGCGCTTCCTGAACGAGCGATGGTGGCGATGTCGCCTGCGGGAAATACGCTGGGGGCGGGCGACTCCGGCGGGGGAGCCGGTCCGGCTCGCGGAAGTGGCTCAGGCAGTTCATCCGCCGGGGCGGGCTCCGGCGCATCGTTCAGCGGATCGGGCAAGGGAGCAGACGCCTCGCCACGCACTGGAACCTCGGCGTTTGCAGGCCCAGGCGGTGCAGGAGACCGATATACCGGCAACGCTCGCGTGCCAGGTGCCTCCGTCTCCGGCGGCAGTAACACAATTACGCTTCCTAGCTTCGGTGAGGCCGAACCGAGTTCGAGCCGCTCGGACGTTCACAAGAACAGCAATGGCATCACAATCGTCGCCAGTCCGCGAGCCGGCGGCGCAATGAATTTCTACGGCGTGCTGAAGGGCGATCGTGTTTATACCATCTACTTCAAGACCGGCGCGGGCATGGTGTCCTTGCAATTTGCGGATCCCCAATCTGCCATCCACCCTTACACGGAAGATCTGGTCGCACCTCAGGCATTGCGTACCGACATTTCGTCCGATGCGCCCCGCGCGCGTCTGGTGATCAAATGCGTGCTCGACCGCACTGGCGCGGTGAAAAACGCCAGCATTTTGCAGTCCGTGGGCGGCGATTTCGAAAAGCAGGTTCTCTCGGCATTGCAAGAGTGGAAGTTCAGTCCCGCGTTTCGTGGAAGCGAGCCAGTCGAGGTCAATGCGATTTTGGGGTTTGGAGTGGATACGAAGTAGACGGAAGCAGAGCGATCCGACGCCGTTCATCTTAGATATCCAATTCCCACCCGCATGTGATGCAACCATTTGTCGGGCAAGCTAGCAGCGATAGTCAGCCCGAGAGCGGCGTGAATCAATCCGACTGGATACAGATTTCGGAAGCGCCGGAAGAGTTCACAAAATAAGATTCCGCCAAGTAAAGCGAGGCCAGTCAGGATCGGATTCGGCAAGTGTGCCAACGCGTAAACGGCTGCCGATGCAAACACTGCCCGTCTCGCCCCCAACAGAGCTTCAAAGCGCAAGAAAAATACCGATTGCAGAATGAATTCCTGGACCATCGCCCAAAGTCCATACTCCGCAGACTGGATCAATGGTAGGTGGTGGCCCGGTCCGGCAGCACGCAGCGGAGTCCCGACGATCGCAACCAGGCCGCAACACAGTATGCCGACTACGAGAATGGTCGCGCTGCCTGCAGCTGGCCGGGTCAGTCCCATTTGCACTGCATTCC